>Ga0247813_10002788_pt1 | contig 11655 bp, 11 predicted proteins | sample UWRJL169409C1_FD_180719 | JGI IMG/M metagenome (GOLD analysis project Ga0247813, IMG submission 180719) | Plant litter microbial communities from Arlington Agricultural Research Station in Wisconsin, United States - UWRJ-L169-409C-1 | ecosystem: Environmental > Terrestrial > Plant litter >... | reverse complement strand
GGCTGGACGCGGGGAATTCGCGGCGGTTGGCCGAGGAGTCGGCGGCTTCGGTCTTGGTGGCGGAGGTGGACATGATGAGTGGTGGGTGAAGGGCCGCGGTCATCAACGTCATCAGGAGTCCCGAATCCGCCGCCGGCAAAGGCGACGAATCCCGTTTTCCCTTCGACGGTGCTAACCGCATCAGGTTCGAAGGCTTTAAGGACGGATCGTGTCCCAGTCTCAGCCCGACGCCTCGGGTTCGCCTAAACAAATGTGCCCTCAACACACGCGGAACGGTCGAAGTTTCAACCCCTAATTCACCCGCCAAAGGGAACCCTTGTAGTTCATACGGGTTAAAACCTTGGCAATCACTCCGTCGGGTGTTTGCTCTGACCCTTCCCCCATGTTTGAGACCCTCCTCAACTTCTTCCAGAACTCACCACTTTCCCTCTGGGGGCCTTTTATTGTGCTGCTGTTGTGCGGTCTGGGCCTGCCGATTCCCGAGGACATCGTGCTGGTGACCGCGGGCGTGCTCGGCCAGATCGACGGCCGGTCCTGGATCGAAATCAGCATCTTGATGTATGCGGGTGTGCTCGGCGGCGACACGATCACGTTTTTCGCCGGGCGCTATGTCGGCGGTCGCGTGCTCACGTCGCACTGGTTTCAACGCATTTTCCCGCCGCAAAAGCAGGCCAAAGTCGTCGATTTCTTCGATAAGAACGGCTCCATGGGCATGTTCATCGGCCGCTTCCTTCCCGGCCTGCGCGCCCCGATTTTTTTCACCGCCGGCTCGATGAAGGTGCCGTTTGTGAAGTTTCTGTTTTTTGACGGACTCGCCGCACTGCTCAGCGTGCCGGTCTTCGTGTGGCTCGGTCACTGGCTGTGGGAAAACTTTCACAACGACATCGAGGAGCTCAACAAAACGCTCAAACAAAGCCACGAATACGCCGGCTGGGCCGCCGTCGTGCTGGTCACGCTTGTGATCGTGGGTTTCCTGCTCTGGCGCCGCAAACGCCTCGCCCGCAAAGCGGCCGCCGAAGAGAAACCGTAACACCACCGCGCGGTGCGCTTACCGCACCACGGTCGTTTTCACGTTCTTCCGCCACCATTTTTCTAGCACCTTGAACCGCGCGGTCGGTTGTTTGGCTGGCTGCAGGTCCGCCGCGTCGGTGCCGTATTCCAGATTCCAGCCCGGCCACTCGCGGTAGGCGTGATAGGTCCAGTCCCAACCGTGCTCTTCAAAAACAGCCGTCACGTCCTCCAAGTATTTTTCCGCACCCGGCGCCCAGCGGATCGCTGAAAATTCACCGACATACAGGTGCACGCGATAACGCGCCGCGAAATCGACCGCCGGTTGCATCGCCTCCGCCAACGCCGCTCGATTCCACTCCTTGCCGTCAATCACGCCCGGATAAGCCACGGTCGTCTCGTCGGCGCGAAACACCTTTTGGTGCGTGAACCGGATCGGGTCATACAGGTGAAAACTGTAAACCACGCGCTCCAGCGGCACGGGATTAAAATACGTAAAACCACCCGCACTGCCCCACTTCGGCGGCTCGATGATCAGCGTCCGATCTGGGTCCACTTCGCGCACCGCCTTGCCCGCCGCGAGCGCCAGCGCCTGCCAGTTCATGCATCCCGGCGCGGTGCCGTCGTCCATCGGCTCGTTTACCAGATCAAAACCCCAGATCGTCGTGTTCCCACGATACCGTTTCGCCAGCTTCCGCCACACCTCGATGAAATGCGCCTGCGCCTTCGGATCGGTAAACAATCCGCCGCTCGCCCCCACATAACCGCCTTCTAAAAACTTCCCGCCCGGCGGCGAATGCAGATCGAGCACGACTTTGATTCGCCGCTTGGCCGCCCAACCGAGAACCAAGTCCGTCTTCACCAGCAACTCATCGAGCCACTGATCGTAGCCGGTAAATCCGACCTCATCCGCCTTCGCGTAAAACCGAGCAAGCTGCCACCGGATGACATTCCCGTTCCACTGCTCGGTGAAGTGGTCGAAATCCGCCTCCGTAATGACATTGGCCACCATCGCGCCCCGCAGCCGCGGAAGATCATGTCCCTTAAAAATCGCCTGCTCTTTCGGGGCGGGAGGCGCCGGCACAAACTTGCTTACCCGCGCAACGATCAGACCCGAAAACGTCACCGTTCCCGTAACCTTTTCCAGCCCGAGGATCAAAGTGACCGCCGTCGCCTTCTCCGGAATCTGAAACCGGACAAAGGTGCGTTTCCAATCATACGTGCCCACGGCGATATCGGCCTGCGGCCAGTCCTCGCCGCCGGCATATTCGATGTGCGCCATCAGTTTGATGCCATTCCACAAAAGCGGCTTGGCCGAAACCTGCTCGGCGAGGATGTCGGCGTTCACCCAAATCTCATGACCCCGCACGCTGTTGATGGGGAGCGGCAGCGACCGGATCGCCGATTTCTCCACGGAGTCATTGGTCACGCGCCACACGCGTCCGCGCCCGGCGATATCCGTGAATTCCCCCGGCCCGTCGAGAAAGCCTTCGAAGTCTTTGTTCACGACCTCCTGCCCGCGCACCGCGCCCGCCGTGAACCCGAGCAAGACCAGACAAACCCAAACCCGATAAAAAATCATAGCGCGTTTTAGCAACCGACCGACCCGTTGAAACCCTTAAAGCGCCACGCCTCGACCAGCCCTCAAAACAGGCCTTCGAAAAGCTGCAGGACATCAATGCCGTCGAGCGCCGCGGTGATCGTCTTTTTCCGCCCCACAATCGCGGCGAATACGCCCAGTCCTCCGCTGATAAAAAGGAGCAACGCCAGCCACCGGACATCGACGGCGGACACTAAAACTCCTGCGCCGATAAACAGCAGACCGAAGACCAATAACAAAATCCGCGTCCACGGCTCCAGGGTTTGGATACGCAACCGGGCGAGATCCTCTTTTTTGAGATTATCACGCCCCGACCGAACAATGGCTTTCTGCGCCTGGCGTAGCGCGGTTTTCTCCAGATACCGGCGATGGGATTCGCGACTCATGCGTTCACTCCGCCCGCACGCCAGCGTTTCAGCGCCGCGCCGGTCAGACTGCGCGGCTCCGCTTCGATCTGCGCTACCGTGCCGGCGGCCACCACTTCACCGCCCGCGCTTCCGCCACCGGGGCCGAGATCGATGATCCAGTCGGCCAAGGCGATCACGTCCAGGTTGTGTTCGATCACGATCAGCGTGTTGCCCGCGTCGCGCAGCTTAAAGAGCAGGTTCATCAGGTGCTGGATGTCCACCCAGTGCAGGCCCGTCGTCGGCTCATCCAAAATATACAGCGTGCCGCCTTGCTGGCGTTTGCTCAGCTCGAGCGAGAGTTTCAATCGCTGCGCTTCGCCGCCCGACAGCGTCGTCGCCGACTGGCCCAGCGTGAGGTAACCGAGGCCGACGGCGTTCAGCGTCTCCAGTTTGTCCATTACACGCGGGATGTTGCGGAACAGCGTCATCGCGTCGCGCACCGTCATCGCGAGCACGTCGGCGATGGATTTTCCGTGAAACAAAATCTCCAGCGTCTCGCGATTGAAACGCATGCCTCCGCAGCTCGGACACGGCGCGTAGGCGTCGGCCATAAACTGCATGTCGAGTTTGATGACGCCGTCGCCCTGACACCGCTCGCATCGTCCGCCACGCACGTTAAACGAGAAGCGGCTGGCCTTGTAACCGCGCACCTTGGCCAGCGGCACTTGGGCGAACAAGTCGCGCAACAAATCGAGCAGCCCGACGTAGGTTGCCGGATTGGAGCGCGGCGAACGGCCGATGGGCGACTGGTCCACTTGCACGAGTTTCTCGAAGTGATCGAGGTTCTCGATGTGCCGGTGAACACCGGGCGTGATGCGCGTGGCGCCGTTGAGTTTACGCGCGGCCGCGGCGGCGAGCACGTCGTTGACGAGCGTGCTCTTTCCCGAGCCCGACACGCCGGTGACGACCGTGAGCAGGCCGATGGGGAAACGCGCATCGACGTCGCGCAGGTTGTTCGCCCGCGCCTCGCGCACCGTGAGGAAAAGGCCGTCGGCTTTCTTGGTCGCGACGTCCTTCATCACGGCCTGCTTGCGCGCCAGATACGGGCCGGTGCGCGACTGTCGGGCCGGCATCGCCATGAGCGCCGCGGGCGTGCCTTGAAACAAAATGCTCCCGCCCTCAGTGCCGGCTTCGGGTCCGAGTTCAATAATCTCGTCGGCGATGCGCATCGTGTCCTCGTCGTGCTCGACCACCAGCACGGTGTTCCCGCGGTCGCGCAACTCGCGGAGCGTTTCGAGGAGCTTCTGGTTGTCGTGCGGATGCAGGCCGATGCTCGGTTCGTCGAGGACGTAGATCACGCCCATGAGCCCCATACCGAGCTGCGTCGCGAGGCGCACGCGCTGGGCTTCGCCACCGGAAAGCGTGTCGTAGTCGCGGTTGAGCGTCAGGTAGCCGAGTCCGGTTTCTAGCAGGAAACGCAACCGTTGCTCGATGCCCGTGACAATCTCACGCAGCGCCTCATTACCGGCGAGCGCGGCGACCAGCGCCGTCGCAAACGCGTGGGCATCGCCCACGTCGAGCGCGAAGAACTGCGGCAGATTTTTCCCACTGACGGTGACCGCGCTGCTGCGGGCGTTGAGTCGCGAGCCGTGACACTCGGGACACTCGCCGCTGATCATAAAGGTCGTGAGCCGCGCACGAAATCCGTCGCTTTCGGTCTCGCGAAAACTCTCCTCCAGGTCGCCGATGATACCGGCGAACGCCATGGCCTTGGGTTCGCGCATGCGCTTCAGCTTAAAGGCAAAAAGCCGCTCCCCCGCCCCGTTGAGCAACAGGTCGCGGGTTTTTTCGGGCAGGTCTTTCCACGGCGTGTTCGCGTCGAACGGGAGCTGCTCGGCGAGCTGCTTCAGCTGCGCGTTGTGTTTGATGATGAGATTTTTCCCGCCGATGCGCCACGGCTTGATCGCGCCGCCGCGCACGGACTTTTCCGGATCGGGAATCACCAGCTCGGGGATGAAGCGGAGTTTGCGTCCGAGTCCGCCGCAGGTGCCGCACGCGCCTTCGGAGTGGTTGAACGAGAAGTGGCGCGGCGTGAGTTTTTCAAACACGTCGCCGCACACTTCGCAGGCGAGCGACTGGCTCAGGCCGATCTCGCGCCACGGGGCGTCGGAGGATTTTTGCGCGAGGATAAACGCGCGGTCCTTGCCCTCGCGGAAAGCGAGTTCGAGCGAGTCGGCGAGACGGCTGCGTTGGTCGGCGGAGGCGACGAGGCGGTCGATCACGAGGTCCACTTGGATCTCGGCCGTGCGCGCGCCGGCCGGCAGGAGATCGGCGTCGTCGAGGTTTTTAACCACGCCGTCGAGTCGCACGCGTTGAAACCCGCGCTGGCGCAGGCGCGGCAGCTCCTCGCGCAGGACGGAGGGCTTGGCCCTAAGCGCGGGCGCGAGGATCATGATGCGCTCGCTCGGGACTTCGCGGAGGACGCGGGAAACGTTGTCGTCGAGCGAACGTTGCACGACGCGGCCGCCGTCCTTCGGGCAGCGTTGTTCGCCGTGCAGCGCCCAGAGCAGGCGCGCGTAGTCGGCGATCTCGGTGACCGTCGCGATGGTGCTGCGGGGCGAGCCGCCGCCGGTGCGCTGCTCGATGGCGAGGACCGGCGAGAGCCCGTGGATAAAGTCGACGTCGGGCCGCTTGAGTTGCTCGAGGACCTGGCGGGCCTGCGTGGAGAGGGACTCCATGTATTTCCGGTAGCCCTCGGCGTAGATCGTGTCGAAGGCGAGCGACGACTTGCCGGAGCCGGAGGGGCCGGTGACGACCACGAGTTTGCCGCGCGGGATGCGCAGTTCGAGGTTCTTCAAATTGTGCTCGCGGGCACCTTTGACATGGATGTGGGTCGCGGCCTGCATGTGGAGGAACCGACACGGTAGCCAAATTCCCGTGAAAGCAAGGCGGCAGAACCCCGATGAAGCCCCCGTCCTTTCGGCTGGCGTCCGGAGGAGGCCGCGCTTGTTCTTTGCGCCATGTCCGAAACTCACGAACCGCGCCTGTTCAGCTCCAGCCAACGACGTTTGGTGAGCTTCGCGCTCAGCTTGCTGGCGTTGGTGGGCACCATCGCCCTGCTCGTTTATTCGTTTTCAAAACTGGGCGACATCATCGGGCATTTCTCCGGCGTGCTCTGGCCGCTGGCCGTCGCCGGCATCATCGCCCTCATCATGCGCCCCGTCGTGGAAATGCTGGAGCGCCGCCTGAAACTCAAACGCCTGAGCGCGGTGATCGCCCTCTACGGCGCGGCGGTGCTGCTCGTGTCAGGCCTGTTGTTCCTGATCACGCCACCGCTCGTCGAGCAGGTCTTCGCCTTCATCGCATTCATTCCCGACTTCTGGAAACAGGCGATCGACTACGTGCAGCAACACTACCCGCAATGGGTGGAGTTCGCCCACCGCCAGCTCGAAAACGACACCATCCGCAAGGCCGTGGACAGCCTGCTCGCCGAAGCCAAGGAACTCACGACCCATGCCCTGCCCTCGCTCAAATCCGCCGGCAGCGGCCTTCTCGGTGTATTCGGTTTCATCACACACCTCGCGGTCGTCCCGATCTATTTGTTCTTTTTCCTCCTCTCCAGCCATGAGCCGACCAAGAACCTCGATAAACAGCTCCCGTTCCTGAAACCCCACGTGCGCAACGATGTGGTGTTTCTCGTGCGCGAATTCATTTCCATCATCGTCTCGTTCTTCCGCGGCCAGCTCGTCATCGGCCTCATCATGGGCGCGCTTCTCGCAGTCGGCTTCACCGTGGTGGGCCTCAAGTTCGGCCTCATCATCGGCTTGCTGCTCGGTATCCTGAACATCGTGCCCTACCTCGGCACGATCATCGGCCTGAGCGTCGCCCTCCCCCTCGCCCTGCTCCAGCCGGGCGGCGGCATGAACCAGGTCGGTCTCGTTCTGCTCGTGTTCATCATCGTGCAAAACATCGAGGGCTGGTATCTCACCCCGAAGATCATGAGCGACCGCACCGGCCTGCATCCCGTGGCCATCATCGTCTCGATCTTCTTCTGGGGCACCGCCCTCAACGGCATTCTCGGCATGGTGCTCGCCATCCCGCTCACCGCGTTTTTCGTGACGGCGTGGCGCTTGGTGAAGCACAAATACTTCAAAGTCGCCGTCACCACCACCCCGTTCCCCGTCACCAAGACGGAGTAACTTCCCGCCCTCCCGTTCGCATGGCCCGCCCGACGACGACGCCCGAGGAATGCGCCCACTGCGGCGACCCCATCCCTCGCGGCGCCCGCGCCTGCCCCGGCTGCGGCGCCGATGAACGCACCGGCTGGCGCGAAACGTCGATCTACGACGGCCTCGATCTGCCCGACAGCGACGATGCGGCCGACAACGGTAACCATCGCGATTTCGAGGCGCGTCGGCCGGTTAAAATCTTCTGGATTCTAGTCGGAGTCGGACTGCTTGCCTTGTTAATCGCCGGTGCGCTGGGACTGCGCCTATGAACCTGAAATGGAAGTCGCTCGACCGCTTCTCCGATGCCGGTCTGCTCATCACTCGCGTCGGTATTGGCGCGCTGTTTATGATCGTGCACGGCTACCCGAAACTCGCCGGCGGTCCCGATAAATGGGCGTCGGTGGGCCGCGCGGTGGGTTACCTCGGCATCGATTTCGGCTACACGGCTTGGGGCTTCGCGGCGGCCGTCACGGAGACGCTCGGCGGACTGCTCCTCATCCTCGGCTGGGCGCACCGGCCCGCCGCGCTCGCGTTGTTCATCACGATGGTGGTCGCCTCGATCTGGAAATACTACCCGTCCGTGCTGGATGTCATGGGCGGCTGGAACTCGGCGGGGCATCCCGTCGCGATGGCCGTCGTGTGCCTCGGCATCTTCTTAACCGGTCCGGGCAAATACTCGCTCGACGCCAAAAGCTGAGCCGTCCGGCCCGCGACACGCATGGCCTGGGATATTCAGTATAAAAAAAGCGTCGCGCTGCCCCAGATCGGCTGGTCGCTCGACGGACACAAGCCGGTTGAGCGGTCCTTCGTGTCGCACGCGCACTTCGACCATCTCGCCCGGCACAAAGAGATCATCTGCACCGCCGGCACCGCGAAACTCATGCGCGCCCGTCTCCCCGGCAAACGCCGCGAACACGTGCTCCCGTTCGGTGTCACCGAACCGCTCACCGCCGACACCACGGTGACGCTCTACCCCGCCGGCCATATCCACGGCTCGGCCCAGATCCTGTTGGAACACACGGAGCACGGCCGGTTGCTCTACACCGGCGATTTTAAACTGCGCACCGGCTTCCTGGCCGAAGCCTGCGCCACGCCTCCCGCCGATGTCCTCATCATGGAGACGACATTCGGCCGCTCGCACTATGTCATGCCGCCCGCCGAAAAGGTATTCGCGGACCTGTTACATTTTTGCCGCGAGACGCTGGCCGACGGTGGCACTCCGGTGATTTTCGCCTACAGCCTCGGCAAAACCCAAGAGGTTCTCAAAGGCCTCTCGGGCGCGGGCCTGCCCGTGATGTTGAATAAACAAGCCGTCGCGCTCACCCGCATACACGAGGAGGATGGCATCGTGTTCCCCGCCTGGCGGGAGTTCGTCGCGGCCGAAGTCACCGGGCACGTCGTCATCTCGCCGCCGCACTCGCCCGGTTCGACCTTTATACGCTCCATTCCGCGCCCGCGCACCGCAGTCGTCACCGGCTGGGCCCTCGATCCCGGCGCGATTTACCGCTACCGCTGCGATGCCGCGTTCCCCCTGTCCGACCACGCGGACTTCAACGACCTGCTACGTTTCGTGGAACGGGTTGGCCCGAAGAAAGTCTATACGCTGCATGGCTTCGCCGAAGATTTCGCCCGCACGCTACGCGGCCGAGGCGTCGAAGCCTGGGCCCTGGGGCGGGACAATCAGCTAGACCTGCCCTTGATGTCCGGCATCGTTGAAGACACCCCGCTCCCTCCCACACCATGAAACCGCCGCGCACCCTGCTGCCCCTCGTGATGCTCGTGCTCTGCGGCTTCACCCGAGCCGAAGAACCGCCGTCCCCCGTATCGTTGCTGCGCCCCGGTGAATCACTTACTTATCAAGTCGGCTGGGGTCTGCTCGGTCACGCCGGAGACATGAAAATCAACGCGGTGTCGGAAATCGTGGACGGACAGCCGCGCACCCGCGTCACCACCACCAGCGCGACGCAGGGTTTCGTGCGCTTTCTCTACCGCTTCGATGGCGAAGCGCAGATGTGGTTTGATCCGGCCGCCGGCCGCCTGATAACCGCCACCGCCACGACCCAGGCCAAGAAAAACAAGACCCACGCCACGATCACGTTCGATTACACCAAACGGGAGGCAAACTACGTCGATCACCTGAGGCCTGATCGCACCGGACCTCGCGCCCTGCCCCAAGGGCTCCCGATGGACATGATCACGGGCCTTATCCAGACGCGTGTCTGGGCGCTCACCCCGGGCCAGTCACGCGACGTGCTCGTGTTGTTCGACGACGATTTTTATCCGCTGCAAATCACCGCCGAACGCGAAGAAACCATCGAAACGCCTTCTGGTGATCGCAAAGCCGTGTTGCTCATCCCCCGCATGATCGGTCCGCCAAAAGGCATGTTCCGGCGCGGCGGAGAAATCCGCGTGTGGGTCTCGGCCGATGAAAAAAGCCTCCCGTTGCGCTTCGAGGTGAAGGTCAAAGTCGGCACCGCCTACGCCGTGCTCACGGATTACGCACCGCCCTCCGGGAAACCGTCGAAGACACCGTCGGAAAAATAATCGCATCCGCCGCGGGAGACGCTGGCGTGTAATAAAACCGCCACGGTTTCGCCGCCCACTCCGGGCCTGCGTAATCCACGCCGATGCGCGGCGTCGCGATGATCGCGGATCGCGGAACTTTGAACCCGTCATCTTCGATCCATAACCCCGTCTCCGCCGCTGCCGTCCGGGCGTTAAACCGCCGGTCAATACCGAAGGCCCGCGTCACCCTGCCCGGCCCGACAATGCCCTCAACCCCGCGGATCAAAATCGCCGACGGCTGCCCCGCCGGACCTGTTACGAGATTCAACATCTCATGAATGCCGTAGCACAGGTAGACATACCACACGCCGCCCGCCGCATACATGACCTCGGTGCGGCCCGTGCGCCCCTTGCTCGCATGACAGGCGAGATCCGTCTCGCCGTGATACGCCTCGACCTCGCAGATGCGCCCGCGCCGCTCCACTCCGTCCGAACCGGCCGACACCAACACTTTCCCGAGTAAACGCTTTGCCAGCGCGACCGTCGTCTTCTCCTGAAAATTTTCGGAAGCAATAATCGTAGCCATAATAACTGCAAAGATGTGCCAAGGATGTAAGTCATCTCCCGAGAGTCCATCGCGCCGGCTTGTTTTATTTTTTCAATGAGCCCGCTTTACCGCCGGCGGCAACTCCTCACCCAAGGCCCTGCTGATTAATCACTTTACAAATCAACCAGACTCTGTGAGCGACAATCGCCTCGATTCCGGACGAACTATCATCCGTCAACAAGGTCAGCACCACATCACATTTTATGAAAAGAACATCACTCATCGTAATCATCCTGCTCTTCATCCTCTTGCTGGGAGGAATCATCAGCTACCGCTCCTACAAGACCAAGGCGGAACAAACCAATAGCGAAAACATCGCAGCGGCCGACACCGCCGAGGCCGCCCGCCGCAAGGCCGAAGCCGATGCCGCCGCCGCCGAGGCCGCCCGCCTCGCCGCAGAGCAAACCCGCAAGAACGCCGAGCTCGCCGCCGCCGCGGCCGCCGAAGCCGAACGCCAGCGCGCAGCCACCGCGGCCGCTGAAAGCGCCCGCCTCGCCAAGCAAGCCGAACTCGCCGCCGCCGCCAACGAACGCGCGCTCGCCGCCGCCGCCGCGGAACGTGCCGCCGACGACGCCCGTCTCGCCGCCGAATTACGCGCCCAGGAAGCAGCCGCCGCCGATGCCGCCCGCCGTGACTCCCTCGCCAAACTCGCCGCCGCCGAACAAGAAAAACAAGAAGCCGCCGACCGCGAAGCCGCCCGTCTCGCCGCCCTGAAAGCTCAGCAGGAAAAAGAAGCCGCACTCGCCGCCCAGCCCGTCAATTTGCTTTCCAAATCCGTCATGGGTCCCGACTACAAACGTCGCGAGCACTACTACCTGCAGGTGGATTTGATCAACGCCGAGGCGGTAGAAGCCTCCAAGACCGCTCCGAAAAGCGCGCCTTAATCCTTCCTGCACGGGCGCATCCCAGCCGCCTCAGTCAGCACAAAAAAAGGCGACGGCTCATCCCGTCGCCTTTTTTGCGTCCCACCGCCGCACTTGCGGACGGCGCGGACCTCAAAATCCATTCACGCTCTCAGTGACCTTTCCCTGCTGCTCCTTCTTCTGCTTGTCCTGATCGCGTTCATGCTCCGCCTTCGCCTGTTTTTGCTGCTCGATCACATAATTATCCACGCGCGTCGAAAAGATCATAAGCCAAGTCCCCTGTTGCTTCGCGCGCAGCAAGCCGTCCTCCGTCTCATAATCATAGCCGATCCCGTTGGTGCCGCCGCCATCGCTGGAGACCTTTTTCCAGGAAGACCCGCCTCGATTGAGCTGCAACAACGCTCGCACTTCGAACTCATTGAGCGTCTCCCCGGTGCGACGATAAGCCTCCAAGGCTGAAGATCCGCCGGCATAGAACACATGAATCTTCCAACCG
>Ga0247813_10002787_pt1 | contig 11657 bp, 11 predicted proteins | sample UWRJL169409C1_FD_180719 | JGI IMG/M metagenome (GOLD analysis project Ga0247813, IMG submission 180719) | Plant litter microbial communities from Arlington Agricultural Research Station in Wisconsin, United States - UWRJ-L169-409C-1 | ecosystem: Environmental > Terrestrial > Plant litter >... | reverse complement strand
CGAGGGCCTCCCGCACCGCGTGGGAACCGTCACCAACCTCGACGCCCGCGAGACGGAGCGCGCGCTCGTCTCGCTCGACGCCGAGCTCAAGCGCCGCGAGTCGGTGCTGCGGATCGACGAGTTCAAGGTCAAGGACGTCGACGCGGCCTGGGAGAAGAACCCCGAGCTCGCCGCGAAGTCGGGACTCGCCCGCCTCATGATCGTGATCGACGAGTTCGCCGAGCTCAAGGCGGAGCACCCCGAGTTCATCAACGGGCTCGTGCGCATCGCCCGCGTGGGCCGCTCGCTCGGTGTGCACCTCATCCTCGCGACGCAGCGCCCCTCGGGCAGCGTGACGCCCGAGATGCAGTCCAACATCAACCTTCGCGTCGCGCTGCGCGTGACCGATCGCTCCGACTCGACCGACATCCTCGGTTCGGCCGAGGCCTCGCTCATCAGCGTCGCGACCCCGGGCCGCGGCTACGTGCGCGCCGGTGTCGGCGGTGCCCCGGTCGGCTTCCAGACCGCTCGCGTCGCGGGCATCCGCCCGGGCGCCCAGCGCACCCGCAAGGTGCTGCCGCGCAAGGTGCCGATGGAGTGGAGCGGCGTCGGCTTTATGCCGCGTTTCCCCAATACCGACGGACCGCAGCGCGCCCGCCTCGACCAGGATGACACCGACCTGCGCGCCCTCGTGAGCCTGATCGCGGATGCCGCGAAGCTCATGAACATTCCCCGCAACCCGTCGCCGTGGCTGGTGCCGCTGCCGCACGTGCTGCCCGTCTCCCGCGTCGAGGACTCGGACGCGAGCGAGACCGCGATCGTGATCGGCCTCGAGGACGTGCCCGACGAGCAGCGCCAGCGACCCCTGCTCTGGGATCTCTCCACCGACTCGCACCTGCTCTTCATCGGTGGCGCCCAGTCGGGTCGCACCACGGTGCTGCGCACGCTCCTCGGCCAGGTCGTCTCCCGCCAGTCGCCCGACGATGCGCACCTCTACATCGTCGACTACGGCAACGGTGGACTGCTCCCGCTCGGCATCACCCCGCACGCGGGCGCCGTCGTCACCCAGCTCGAGCCGGCGCGACTGCCCCGACTGCTCGGCCGCATCATCGAGGAGCTCGCCCGTCGCCAGACGATCCTCTCCGCGGCTTCGGTCGGCACGATCGCCGAGCAGCGCCGCACGGCGGCCTCGCCCGAGGCGAAGCTGCCCTTTATGGTCCTCGCGATCGACGGATGGGAACGCGTCACGTCATCCCTCTCGCCCGACGACCTGCCCGGCTTCCGCGACCAGGTCATGCGCATCCTGCGCGAGGGACCGGCCGTCGGCGTGCGCGTCGTCATCACCGCCGACCGCGGTGTGGTCGGCGAGAAGATCGCTGGCTTCATCGACACGCAGTACGTGCTGCCGCTGCGCGACGCGGCCGACTACCGATCGGCGGGCATCATGATCCGCGAGGTACCGGAGAACATGGCACCCGGGCGCCTCATGTTCGGCCAGAACGGTCGCGAGGCACAGGTGGCCGTCATCGGCCGCGATCCCTCCGCCGAGGCGCAGGCCGTGACGCTCAAGGTCATCGCCGACAGCGTGCGCGACCACTACCGCGCCAACCCGGTCTCGGCCTCGCTGCCGCGCCCGTTCCGTGTCGATGTGCTGCCGACGAGCGTCGCGCTGTCCAAGGTGCACGAGCTGCCATTGGCTTCGGGATGCACCGCCGAGTTCCCCGTCATGGGTGTCGGCGGCGACGAGCTCTCCCGGTACACGCTGTCCTGGCCCGACGCGGGAGGCTTCGCCGTGATCGGCGACCGGGGAAGCGGCAAGTCGACGGCCCTCGCGTCGCTGGGTCGCCAGTTGCAGTGGTCGCAGACCCCGATGGCCGTGGTCGCGGTCCGGGAGTCCGTGTTCTCGGAGTGGGCCGACGCGTCGTCCATTCCCCGCCTGTCCTCACCGCAGACGACGGCGGCCGAACTCGAGGAGGCGCTCGCGCCACTCGGCGAGGCCCGCATCACCCTGCTCATCGACAATCTCGAGTCGATCTCGGGCACACCGCTCGAGCAGGCGATCATGGCGCAGAAGGCGCGCTTCGTGTTCTGCGTGAGCCTGGGCTTCGAGACGGCCTCGAAGCAGTTCTCGGGGCCCTTCGGAGAGGTCCGCAAGCACCAGCAGGGCGTGCTGCTCTCGCCGACCGCCGCGCTCTTCGGACAACAGGTATTCAACCTGCGGATTCCTCGCTATATGCTGGGTCGGTCCGTGCCGGGATCGGGAGTGCTCTTCCACCACGGCGACTGGGCACAGGTGCAGGTGCCCGACCCCAGCCAGTAATGAGGCGGTGTCGCTTGCTAGACTGTGATGCTGGCCGGGGGTTCATCGGCAGGAAAGGCGACCGATGGCTGCGAAGTGCGCACACTGTGGCGAAGCCCTGCGCCCGCACAGCATGTTCTGCCTCAGCTGCGGCCAGCTCGTAGCCCAGTCCGCGCCACCCTCCAGCCCGCCGTTCAGCGACACCAACACCCAGTCGCCGGTGCCGAAGGTCGCGGCTTTCGTGCCGCCCGTTGTACAGGCGCCCGCGGCACCCATCGCTCCACCGCCCGTCGGTCCCGGCCACCAGAGTGTGCCGGTCGCCGAGCGTCGCGAATCCCCGTTCGCCATCCAGGCCTCCAGCGGCGAGACATTCACGGTCACGGGTCAGGCTCTCGTCGGGCGACGCCCCGAGTCCGCCTCCGAGCAGGAGGGTGTGCCCGGCTTCGCGCTCGATGACGACACCCGCTCCGTCTCGCGCGTTCACGTGCACCTCAATGCGATCGACGGCCGGCTCTGGGTCACCGACCGCGGCTCGGGGAACGGCACCCAGATCGAACGACGCGGCGTGCGAATCGACTGCCCGACCGGAACACCGGTCGCCGCGGGCGCGGGCGACCGCATCTGGATCGGCGAAGTATCGCTGTACGTGATGATTACCGTCGGCTGATAAGTTTTTCTCGAATGGTCCGCCCTACGAACCTGGAGTCACTGTGACGGATGTACTAGCCGAGCGTTGTGCCGAACTCGCCGACGTGGCGCTCGACCTGCTCCGCGCGGTCATGGAGTGCCAGGGCGCCCCGGCGAAGCTGCCCGAGGTGCTCATCCAGATCAACCGCATGCGTCCCATCATCGACGAGGGCACCGCGGGCATCACCCGGCCCGAGTACCTGCGCTGGCAGACGACCGCCCCCGCAACGCTCGACGAGATGGAGGCCGCCGTCGGTCGCGGTGACTTCCGCGGCGTGTGGACCGCCTTCACGCACCCCGTGAAGGGCATGGACGGACTCGGCCAGGGCTGCTCCGGCTACCCGCGCTGGTAATCCACCCGCGTTCTGTACAGTGAACGGGTGATTGCGACTCCCCGTTCCACCCGTCTCATCCTTCCCGTGCTCGCGAGTATCGCCCTCGTGGTGAGCCTTGCGGGATGCGTCATCCCGGCCCGCGGTTTTGCCACGGTCGAGCTGGGCACGACGGTCGAGATCCCGATGAGCTCCGACGGTGACACCAAGTACGACCTGACGGTGCGGGAGCTGCAGCCGATCAGCGCCGACGAGCTCACCGAGTGGGCGATCGAGGAGCCGGGCGGATCGAACGACTTCGAGGGCATGGACGCCTACTTCGTGCGCTACTCGGCAACGGGCGTCGGCGGTGCCGAGGTCGACACCTCGAGCTTCGTGCCCGACAAGTGGCTGCTGCTCTCCACCGACGACGAGGAGTACCGCGGCGTGCTGGTGGATTCGAGCACAGAGGCGGACTGCGAGCGGTTCCGGGATGCCGCACCCGAGGGGTGCCAGTTCGTCGCCGTTCCGGCAGGCACCGAGATCGCCATGGTGCGCTACATGGGAGTCATCGACGGACCCAATCGCGGCAGCAGCCTGGGCAGCGAGCAGTGGGCGGGATGGACAATTCCGTAGACCCCCGAACAGGGGATTATGAACTTTTTGTGAAATAGCGCCCTGAAAACTTGTGGTTTTCTCGCGAGACCGGCCATTCTAGATACCTAGACCAAAGGACCCGACTGACAAAAGTCGCCGGTCCACTCTCTCGGAGGTACGTTCATGGCCCAGATCAACGTCACATCAGATTCCATCAGCGGCGTCGCCAACCAGCTCTCCTCGGGCGCGCAGTCCATCGAGTCGCAGCTGCAGAACCTCAAGTCGCTGGTCGACGGCCTCGTCGGAGGCGAGTGGTCCGGTGACGCATCGCTCAGCTTCCAGGAGCTGTACAGCCAGTGGGACCAGGCCGGCATCCAGCTCAAGGAGGCCCTCGAGGGCGTCTCCGGCATCCTCTCGCAGGCAGCTCTCTCCTACGAGGAGAACGAGCAGGGCGTCGCCAGCTCCTTCCAGGGCTAATACCTCCCATACGAGAAACTGCATGAGGGCGCCCGGCGCGAGCCGGGCATCCGTAATTTCGTCAAGGGGGCGACATGAGCACCGAATTCCGCGTACAGACCAATTCGCTCGGCGACGTAGCTCGACTGCTGCAGTCCGCCATTGCGCTGTTCGACACGCGCCTCGCCGACACCGGTGGAGTCGTGGCGAGCGTTGCGGGCGGCAGTTGGCAGGGTGAGGACGCCGAGCTGTTCACCGAGAACTACCAGAAGTGGGAGTCGAACGCCCTCGTGCTGCGCCTCACGCTGGAGAACCTTTCGCACGCGCTGCTCGCGGCCGAGCGCAACTACGAGGCAACGGAGAGCGGGCTCGACTCGGGCTTCGACTCGGTGACCGCGTCCATGTCCGGACCTTCGGCGAGCAAGGCGCAGCAGCCCAAGAGCGCCACCGCCGAAGCCTCGTTCGCCAGCGCGACTCCCGCGACGGGAGCCACGCCGTGAGCGAGCAGCAGGCGGATATCGCCGAACTCCAGCGCCTCGTCGACGCGATGCAGAGTCTCACCGAGCACTGCGATGCGCTCAAGCAGGGAGCGGCGGGCTTCGCCTACATGCTCCCCTCCCAGTGGCAGGGCCCCGCGATGGGCGCGTTCATCGCGTTCTTCGAGGTGTGGAGTGCCAGCGCCCAGGGCCTCGCCGAGGGTGCGGGCCAACTGCACGCCCAGGCGGACAGCGCACAGAAGGCTTACCAGGCGACCGTCGACGAGCTCGACGCCGCGTGGACAACATTTGCGGGGTCGCTGGGCTAGGCCCGGCGATCACCTATCGGGGAGTCGAGTATGTCAAGCAGTTTGGTAAAGGTCGATCCGTTCCGCCTCGTCGCGGACGGTGATGACCTCTCCGCGGTCGCCACGGCGATCATGCGTGCGTGGACCAACCTCGAGAGCGACCTCTCGGGCACCGCTGGTATGGCGGGCGATGACGAGGGCGCTGAGAACTGGGCCCGGGACTACGACGAGCTCGGCGCGGTCATGAACAACAACGCCATGGGCTGTGTTGTCGCGGTCCAGTCGCTCGAGAGCCTCATCGTCGGCACCGCCCGCGCGTACAACAACGTCGAGGGACTGGGCGCAGGCAAGGGCCCGACCTCCTCGACGATCGTCGTCGCCGAGCCGACCCCCTTCACGGCACACAACATCCCGAGCGCGATCGGCGAGGGCTGGCCGAACATGTTCGGTGAGGCCGCAGAGTTCCTCGAGGAACGCCTCGCTGACATCGGACTCGTCTTCCCCCGCGGAGACACGGACAAGCTGCGCAAGGCCAAGGGCGACTGGGAGCAGTTCTCCCGCGATATCGACTCCGCCAACAACCTGCTGGCCAGCGCGCTCAGCGGTACGCAGTCGGCGACACTGCCGCACAGCGCCACGATCGAGACCTCGCTCAGCGCCGTCCAGGACATCCTGACCAAGGTCTCCGGCTGGTCGATGGATGAGGCCGAGCAGCTCCAGGGCATCATCGATGCCATCGAAGAGGTGCGCCACGAGCTGCAGACCATGATCACGGCGCTCCTGCTCGAGATCGCGGTCGGCGCGGGAATTTCCATCGCCCTCTCCTTCGTCACCTTCGGTGGCGCCGCGGCGGTGGGCGCGGGAGCGGCGGCCATCCGCATCGGCAAGTTCGTGGTCGACGTCGCGGTCATCATCCGCCGCCTCGCCTCGCTCCTGCGTATCTCGGGCACGAGCCTCGCCCGTATCGTCTCCCTCGCCAACAAGTTCAAGAACGGCTCGTTCCTCTGGCGGGCGGGCTTCGAGGCCGGGTCCGGCGCGGCATCCTCGATCATCGCCAACTTCGGCGCCGACATCATCAACGGCAACGAGATCACCCCCGCCGACGCGTGGTCGTACATTCTCGGCGGCGCGGCCGGGGGCATCGTCAGCGGTCCCCTCTCGGTCGGCATCTCGCGAGCTCTCCCCAACAACCTCGGAGTCGCCATCGGCGGCGGCGCGGTCGAGGGCGGCCTCAGCAACGCGGCCACCGAGGGCATCGGCTCCGTCATCAAGGGCGAGGAATTCAACCTCGGCAAGTCGCTGCTCACCGGTGGTATCGGTGGCGCGGCGGTCGGTGGCATCGGCCACGGCGTCGAGACCAGCCTGTCCGGCAACCACGGCGGCAGCGGCGGCGGAACGCCTCCGACCGTCAACGTCGGCTCGGGCGGCAACACCTCCGTCAACGCACCGACGGTCGACCTCACGCCCGGTGGCGGCGGTAACGGTCCCGGCGGCGGAACGCCCGGTGGCGGAACTCCCGGTGGCGGAACGCCTGGCGGCGGGACGAACACGCCCACCGTCAACGTCACGCCTCCGACCAGCACGCCCACGATCGACAGCCCGACGGTGGATTCGCCCACGGTGGACAGCCCGACCGTGGACAGCCCGACCGTGGACTCGCCCACCGTGGACAGCCCGACCGTGGACAGCCCGACGGTCGACTCGCCCACTGTCGACTCGCCCACGGTCGACTCGCCGACGGTCGACGGTCCTACCGTGGATGCCCCGACGACGGATGCCCCGACGACCGACAGCCCGACGACCGACGGCACCGGAGACACGACTCCTGCCGACGCGACCACGGACAGCCCCACCGTCGACGCTCCGACCATCGACGGGGACGGCCCGAGCCTCGCCGACTCCATCGGCGACATCGATGTGCCGGACACCACCAACTTCCACCTGCCCACCGATGCACCGCCCACCGATGCCCCCGGTACCCACGTCGGCGACGACGGAACGACGGGCGACGGCACCGGCGACACGACTCCCGGAGACGGCGACTCGACTGTCGGCGACGACATCGCCGACATCGATTCTCCCGAGATCGAGAACTGGCAGACCGACTTCGACATCAACGATCCGAAGCCCGATGTCGACGTCACCGCGAACGACACGAGCACGGGCACGCCCGATGAGAACGCGTTCTTCGGAGACGGCGGCCCCGCTGCCGGTCCCGGCGATGGAACGAGCCCTGACCTGGCGACCAGTGGCGTGCACACTCCTCCGCACACGGACACCACCGTGAACGTGGAGAACCCCGGACCCAGGACGCCGTTCGGCGGTCGCAATGAGCTGGAGCCGAACACCCGATACGACGTCGAGGGTCGTGGCACGTTCTACACCGACGCCGCGGGCAACATCGTGCACGTCGAGACCAGCTACGGCGGACGCGGCACGCTCAACCCCGACCTGATGAACCCGACCCCGAACACGACCTACGTGGTCAACGATCACCACGTGTTCGAGACAGACGCCAACGGCCACACGGAGGCCGTGCATGTCGACGGGCTCACGGTCGGCGATGCCTACCGCTCCGACAGCATCCAGAGCCGCATCGGCGACCTGGGTGGAGACGGCTACGACGGTGGACACCTCATCGCCAATTCCATGGGTGGTGGCGCCGAGGACATCAACATGGTGTCGATGATCGCCAGCCTCAACCGTGGACCGGGTGAGAGCTACTTCAACTTCGAGGCCGAGCTGCGCAGGCTGATTACGCCGGACGTCCCGGGCGGCAGGCCGCCGCACGACGTGGACATCCACATCTTCCCCCAGCGGACCGACGGTAACGTTGTTCCCGACGGATTCGTGATCGAGTACTCGATTGACGGAATCAAGCAGCGCCCGAGGGAGTTCATCAATGAGTGACGACGTACAGGGGTCGACAGTCCCCCCGATGATCAGACAGGGCGAGCTCGTCGAGCAGATCGCCCGTGAGATCCTCGGCGCCGTAAGCCAGCCGTTCACCAGTCTCGAGTACAGCGCGACGATCCTCACCGGATACACCGAGTCGGGCCTGCTCATCACGCACCCCGACGGCACCGTCGAGAGCGAGTACCCGCCGCGCAGCGTCTCACCGCTCGCCCGTGAGCTCCGCGGCGTGATGTACTCGGAGGGCACCGGAACCTGGTTCTCGATGACGCTCAGCATCAGCGACAAGGGCTCCGCCTCCGCGGGATTCAACTTCACCGACGCGCCGCCCCTCGACCAGGAGCTCAGCCCCTCGGTCTACGCGGATGAGTTGAAGAAGTACCCTCGCGACGATGCCCATGTTCCCGAGTGGCTGCGCGCGCAGGCTGCGCGCGCCTAGCCCGCTCGACCGCGAGAGTATCTCGCACACCACATACGTCGAACCGGCTGACCTGCGCACATGCACGGGACGACCGCCTGCAGGCGTTCGGTGCCGCGGCCCCCTTCGCGGCCAGCCTCGCGGGCAACTTCGAGGTGCGGTCGGCGCGCGACGGCGTGGGCATTCTCATCAACCCGGGCTCCGACGTGGGCTTCGAGATCACCGCGCCGGTTGTCGCGAATCTCGCCGATCACGTGCGAACGGTCCTGGCAGCGCAGAAGCCCTCGACCTGATTCGGCACCCGATCACCGAGGTTCTATAGGCTTCTCATGAACCGGCAGCGGTTCGGAAACGGGTGACTGTGAGCGACGATCTTCTTGCCGGACTGGCTGCGGCCGTGACTGCCCTGCCGGGCGACGTGGCACTGCGGCTGCACTACGCCGAGCAGCTTCTCGCGGCAGGCCGGCCCACCGAGGCCATCGAGCAGGCGGGCGTCATCCTGACCGTGAATCCGGGGCATCCGGATGCCACGGCGCTCGTCCAGCGCGCCGCGGCAGGCCTCGGCGCCCCCGCCGCCCCGGCTCCCGCTCCTGCTCCCGTCGAGCCCGACCTCGGCGCCGTGGACTGGGACCAGCACGAGAAGGAGATCCAGTCACCCTTCCAGCCGCCGTTCCTCGTCGTGGGCGGCGACGAGGAGGGCCTCGACCTGATGGAGAACTTCGACAGCGAGCCGGAGATGACGATCAGCCGGGAGACGATGACCCTCGCCGACGTGGGTGGGCTCGACCAGGTGAAGAAGCGCATCAACGAGGCGTTCCTGGAGCCGATGCGTCATCCCGAGATCGCCAAGGCCTTCGGCAAGTCGCTGCGCGGCGGCCTGCTGCTCTACGGTCCTCCCGGCTGCGGCAAGACCTTCGTCGCGCGGGCGATCGCCGGGGAGCTGAACGCGCACTTCATCTCGGTGACGATCAGCGACATCCTCGACAAGTTCCTCGGCGAGAGCGAGGCGAACATGCACAACGTGTTCGAGCGCGCCCGTGCCCTCGCCCCCGCCGTGCTGTTCTTCGACGAGGTGGACGCGGTGGGCGGCAAGCGCTCATCGGCGACGCACTCGAGCGGCATGCGCAACGTCGTCAACCAGATGCTCATGGAGATGGACGGCTTCGGCTCCGAGAACGACGGACTGTTCGTGCTGGCCGCGACCAACCACCCGTGGGACGTCGACTCGGCGCTGCTGCGTCCCGGCCGCTTCGACCGCATGGTGCTGGTCCTGCCGCCCGACGAGCCGGCCCGCGAGGCGATCCTCAAGGTGCACCTGAAGGGCCGGCCGATCGAGGGCATCGACCTGAAGGAACTGGTCGCCGCCACCGACGGCTACTCGGGTGCCGACCTGCAGCACGTGTGCTCGACGGCGGGGGAGAAGGCGATGATGGCCTCCATCGCCGCCGGCGAGGTACGCCCGATCAACATGACCGACCTGCGCGCGGCGCTCGCCGACGTGAAACCGTCGATCGGCAGCTGGATGCAGAGCGCTCGCAACGTGGCCGCCTACGGCAATGCGAGCGGACAGTACGACGACCTGGTGACCTTCCTCACGTCGAAGAAGATGCTGTAGCGGTGGCCGACGAGAACGCCGACGTGCAGCGGGTGCTCGAACGCAGCGAGGCGCTCATCGGCTTCAACCGCAGAGAGGATGCCCGGCGCGAGTTGCACGAGGCGACGAGCCGTCATCCCGATGCCGACGACCTGTGGGCAGCGATCGCGGTCATCGACGTGCAGCTCTCGGATTTCGCGGCCGCCCGGGTCGCCGCGGAGCGCGCCCTCGCGCTCAACCCCGACTCCGCCCTGGGGCTGCACGCGCTCGCCCCCTCGCTCTTCCACCTGAAGCAGAAGAAGCGGGCGCGCGCTGTGGTCGATGAGCTGGTGGCGAAGTTCCCGCAGTGGCCCGCCGCGCACCTGCAGAGCGCGTACATCTACGCCTGGACCGAGTTCGGCATCGCCGACCGCAACCGGGCGCGGGCGAGTGCGCTGCGGGCCGTCGAACTGGCGCCCGACGACCCGGGCGTCTACGGCGACGCGGTGGACGTGCTCGCCGCGACCCGCTTCTACGGCGAGGCGAACGAGCTGCTCGGCCGCGCGCTCGAGCTGGACCCGACGAGCGAACAACTGTTGCTGCTGCGCGCGCGCTTCGGGGGGTCGGTGGAGAGCGGCGCCGAGGACATCTACCTCGGGATGATCGCCGGGAATCCCCGCCAGAGCCAGGCCGGTCGTGCGCTCCACCAGCTCGTCTGGCACCGGCTGACCCGGCTCGCCTCCCTGCTGCTCGGGATCGTCGCGGCGTTCCTCGTCGTGGCGACGACGGTCTACTCGTCGCAGGCCGGGAGCACCTCGCTCGGCGCGACGGCGGTGGGCGTCATCCTCGTCTTCGCGCTCGTCTGGCTGGTCTGGGCCGGGTCGCTGCGCGGCCAGGTGCCGCGCGGCTACCTGCACGGGGCGCTGCGGGGGGCGGGGGAGTCGTTCGTCGCGCTGACGGTGACCCTGGTCGCCGCGGTCGCGACCACCCTTGCCGTGGTGGCGCTCGTGCAGCCGCGCGCGGCCGGCGAGCCGTACCTCGGACCGACCCTGCTCGCGGCGGTCACCACTCTCGCCGTGTGCGGTGCCGCGCTCGGAGTCGCCGAGGGCGCGCTGCGCGTGGCGGCGCTGCGCACGGGAATTCGCCACGACCTGTACCCGGATACCCCCGAGGGCAGGCTCGCGGGCGTGTACGCGACGAAGACGGCGGGGCAGGGCGTGGGCAGTCGGGTCTTCCTGTCGGTCCTCTTCGGCTTCGGCGCGATCGCCGGGGCGTGGACGCCGGCGCTGCCCGGCCTCGGCGCCGTTCTCGCCGCGCTGCTCACCTCCGTGTTCGCTCGCCTCGCCGTGCGGGCGGTGCTGCGCCGGTGGCGCGGCGGCCGGACCTGGTTCCTGCCCGCCGGGCTGTTCGCGATCGCTTCGGTCGGCCTGGCAATCCTCCAGATAGCGCAGCTGGGCCTGCCCCTGCGCTGAGTCGCGTGCTAGCGTGCCGGGCATGGCAGACACGGCTTCCCCCGATGACATGACCGACGCCGAGAAGCGTCACGACGAACTGACGACGGCGCCCAAGGCGTCGGAGGAGGACGCGGCACCGCGCATCACTGTTACGCAGAAGGACGACGGCGTGACGCGCATCGACGT
>Ga0247813_10002786_pt1 | contig 11658 bp, 10 predicted proteins | sample UWRJL169409C1_FD_180719 | JGI IMG/M metagenome (GOLD analysis project Ga0247813, IMG submission 180719) | Plant litter microbial communities from Arlington Agricultural Research Station in Wisconsin, United States - UWRJ-L169-409C-1 | ecosystem: Environmental > Terrestrial > Plant litter >... | reverse complement strand
CTGTTGTCGTCGTGCCGCTGGCGCTCTCCTTCTATTCAAGCTTCACACCGTTCCGCCTGACCAAGCCGGAATCACTCTACGTTTTCATCGGCCTGCGCAACTACATCACCGTCTTGTCGAGCTGGGATTTCTGGGTGGCCTTCGGGCGCACCGTGCTGTTCCTGACGATCGCGCTGAACGCCGAAATGCTGTTGGGCCTTGGTCTCGCGCTACTGGTCTCCAAGGCCGTGCGCGGCCAGCGTCTGCTGCGCACCCTGATGATGTTTCCGATGATGTTTTCGCCGGTGCTCGTCGGCTTCCAGTTCAAGTTCCTGTTCAATGATAATATCGGCCTGATCAACAATGGCTTGCAGTCGCTCGGCCTCACCGACCAGGCGATCCCATGGCTGATCGATGGCAACCTGGCACTGTTTTCGATCACCGTTGCTGAAGTCTGGTCGTCGACCTCTGTCTTTGCGATCCTCATCCTTGCCGGGCTTCTCGCCATGCCGCGCGATCCGATCGAGGCCGCCCATGTCGATGGCTGCACACCGCTGCAGACCTTTCGCTATATCACCTGGCCCTATCTGATGCCGTTTGCTTTCATCGCCATGACCATCCGTTCGCTCGACGTCGCGAGAGCCTACGATATTGTCAAGATCATGACCGATGGTGGCCCGGCCAAGCGCACCGAGCTTTTGTGGACGCTGGTCGGACGCACCGCCTATAGCGATGCCCGCATGGGGATGGCCAATGCCATGGCCTATTTCGCGATCGTGCTGTCGATCCTCTTCACCGTCTATTTCTTCCGCAAGCTCGCAGCCGCGCGCCAGCAGATCGGAGCTGAGTGGTAATGGATATCAATTCCTCCCACCGCCTGCGCAAGCGTCTCTATTCGCTCGCCCATGTCATCACCCTGTTCGTGGCGATGCTGATCATCTGCCTGCCCGGTTTCTGGATCGTGCTGTCGTCGCTGCGCCCGACCGTCGAGATCATGGCAAAACCCCCAGTTTGGATCCCGCAGGATCTGTCGCTCGACGCCTACCGCTCGATGTTTTCGGGTGCCGGCCAGGGCGGCATTCCGGTCTGGTCCTATTTCCGCAACTCGCTGATCATTTCAATCACCTCGACAGTCATCGCTCTCGGCATCGGCATGGCCGGCGGCTACGCGTTTGCGCGCTACAAGTTCCGCGGCAAGTCGGCGATCTTCCTCGGCTTCATGCTGACCCGCGCCGTACCCGGCATCGCCCTGTCGCTGCCTTTGTTCATGATCTTTGCCCGCACTGGCATCATCGATACGCATTTCGCACTGATCCTTACCTATGTCGCGCTCAACGTGCCTTTCACCATCTGGCTGATCGACGGCTTCTTCCGGCAGGTACCCAAGGATCTGGCCGAAGCAGCCCAGATCGACGGCTGCACGCGCTGGCAGGCGTTCTGGCAGGTTGAGTTTCCGCTGGCCGGTCCCGGCATCGCATCGGCCGGTATCTTTGCCTTCCTGATTTCATGGAACGAATATGCGCTGGCATCGCAGATCACCCGCTCGGTGAATTCCAAGACGCTGCCGGTCGGCCTGCTCGATTATACAGCCGAGTTCACCATCGACTGGCGCGGCATGTGTGCGCTCGCCGTGGTGATGATCATCCCGGCGCTGACACTCACTTTCATCATACAAAAACACCTCGTCTCCGGCCTCACCTTCGGCGCGGTCAAAGGATAAATCATGGCTCCTGTCAGGCTCAAGAAACTGGTCAAGCGCTACGGCGCGCTGGAAGTGGTGCACGGCATCGACCTTGAAGTGAAGGACCGTGAGTTCATCGCCCTGGTCGGCCCGTCCGGCTGCGGAAAATCGACGACGCTGCGGATGATCGCCGGTCTGGAAGATGTCAGCGGCGGCACGATCGAGATCGGCGATAATGTCGTCAACGACCTGCCGCCGCGCGCCCGCAATATCTCGATGGTGTTCCAGTCCTATGCGCTCTATCCGCATATGACGGTGGGCGAAAACATGGGCTTTTCGCTGAAGATCGCCGGGCGTCCTGTCGAGGAAATCAAGGAAAAGGTGGCGGATGCCGCTGCCATTCTCGACCTGTCGCATCTGCTTGAGCGTCGTCCCTCGCAGCTCTCCGGCGGCCAGCGTCAACGTGTGGCCATGGGCCGGGCGATCGTCCGGCGTCCGGATGTTTTCCTGTTCGACGAGCCGCTGTCCAATCTCGACGCCAAGCTGCGCACACAGGTTCGCACCGAAATCAAGAAACTGCATGCCCGCATGAAGGCGACGATGATCTATGTCACCCATGACCAGGTCGAGGCGATGACCCTGTCCGACCGCATCGTCATCATGCGCGACGGCCACATCGAGCAGATCGGCACACCCGAAGAGGTATTCAACCGGCCCCTCACCAAGTTCGTCGCTGGTTTCATCGGTTCACCGCCGATGAACATGGACGATGTGACGGTCGCGGATGGCAAGCTGGTTTTTGCCAGTGGCGCCACCCTGCCAATCCCGCCGAAATTCCGACAGAGCCTGACGGCCGGCCAGAAGCTCACATTCGGATTGCGGCCCGACGACTTCTTTCCAACCGGCCATGGCTTGAATTCCGGCGATGCCGAGGCGGTTGCCCAACTGGAGCTACCGGTTTCGATCACGGAACCGCTGGGCAATGAGACGCTGGTCTTTGTCGGGTTCAACGGCCGCGATTGGGTGTCGCGCATGCTCAACCCGCGCCCCCTGCCCTCTGGCCAGAGCATCAAGATCAGCTTCGACCTCTCGCAAGCGCATCTGTTTGACCTGACCACCGGCAAAAGCCTGGTCGCCTGAGGAACCTTTGATGGCCCGTATTGAAAAAATCGAACTGCGCATGGTCGACCTTCAGCCGAAGGTGAAGCGGACCGATGCGATCCAGAGCTTCGTCAGCCAGGAAACCCCGTTCGTCACCATCACCGATTCCGATGGCGCGAGCGGAACGGGTTACAGCTATACGATCGGTACCGGCGGCTCCTCCGTCATGCGGCTTTTGTCCGATCATCTCGTGCCCCTGCTGATCGGTGCGGATGCCGATTGCATCGAGGCGATCTGGCACAAGCTGGAATTCGCCACGCACGCAACGACGATCGGCCCGATCACTGCGCTTGCGCTCGCCGCCGTCGATATTGCCCTGTGGGACCTGCGCGCAAAGAAGCAGAACCTGCCTTTGTGGAAACTCGCCGGCGGCGCCCGCGACCGTTGCCCGCTCTATACGACCGAAGGCGGCTGGCTGCATATCGACAAGCAAGCGCTGGTCGATGATGCACTACAGGCCAGGGCGAACGGTTTTTCGGGTTCCAAGATCAAGATCGGCCGGCCGCATGGCTCGGAAGATTACGATCGGCTGTCGGCGGTGCGCGCCGCTGTCGGCCCGGCCTTCGAGATCATGACCGATTGCAATCAGGGCTTTGCTGTCGATGAAGCCATCCGGCGCGCCGGGCGTTTGCAGGAACTCGACCTCGCCTGGATCGAGGAGCCGCTTCCGGCTGACGATCTCGATGGCCATATCCGGCTGTCGCGTTCGACCACGACGCCGATCGCGGTCGGTGAATCGCTGTACTCGATCCGCCATTTCCGTGAATATATGCAAAAGGGCGCCTGCTCGATCGTTCAGGTCGACGTCGCCCGTATCGGCGGCATCACGCCATGGCTGAAGGTTGCGCATGCGGCCGAAGCTTTTGACATTCCAGTCTGCCCGCATTTCCTGATGGAACTGCATGTCAGCCTCGTCTGCGCCGTACAGAACGGCAAATATGTCGAGTATATTCCGCAGCTCGACGATTTGACGGACAAGCGCATGCAGATCGTTGATGGCAAGGCGCTGGCGCCAACCGAACCGGGCATCGGCGTTTCGTGGGATTGGGATGCAGTCAAATCGCGCTCGGTGGAGGAATTCACCCGCGAATTCCGGGCCTGACGGGAGACGGTGATGCAACGTATGAGCATGGTGATCGGGCTCGATCCGGCCAAAATCGAGCAATACCGGCGGTTGCATGCCGCGGTGTGGCCGGAAATCCTTGCCCTGATCTCGGACTGCAACATCAGCAACTACTCGATCTTCCTGAAGGAGCCGGAAAACCTGTTGTTCGGTTACTGGGAATATATCGGCGCGGATTTTGATGCCGACATGGCGAAGATGGCGGCGCATCCGAAAAACCAGGAATGGTGGTCCGTTTGCATGCCTTGCCAGAAGCCGCTTGCCACCCGCAAGCAAGGGGAGTGGTGGGCGATGATGGAAGAGGTTTTCCATCATGGCTGAACATTTCGATCCGGAAACGCTTCGCCAATGGTGGCCCAAGCCAGCCACGCCGCGCCCCATTGTCATCTTCGGCGCCGGCAGCATCGTCGGCGATGCCCATCTGCCTGCCTACAAGAACGCCGGTTTTTCGGTCGCCGGTCTCTACGATCCAAATGCTGACAAAGCGCGCGCACTGGCCGATGCCTGGGGTATCCGCAGCTTTTCCACTGAAGATGAAGCGCTGGCGGTGAAAGACGGCGTCTTCGATCTCGCCACGCCGCCGGCAACACATGCCGCGATCCTGTCAAAGCTGCCATCCGGCGCAGCGGTGCTCGTCCAGAAACCCATGGGCTCGGACCTAGCCGCAGCAACGGATATCCTGACCATCTGCCGCGCCCGGCAGTTGAAGGCGGCGGTCAATTTCCAGCTGCGCTTTGCGCCGATGATGCTGGCCTTGAAAGATGCTGTCGAACGCGGTTTTCTCGGCGAGATCGTTGATTTTGACGCCTGGCTGGCGCTGGCGACACCATGGGGCCTGTGGCCGTTCCTCAAGGGCCTGCCGCGCATCGAAATTGCCATGCACTCCATCCACTACCTGGATTTCATCCGTTTCCTGATCGGCAATCCGCTCGGCGTGCACGCCAAGACGATCGGCCATCCCAACCATGACGTGGCCCAGACCCGCACCGCCGCAATCCTCGATTATGGCGACAGGCTACGCTGCGTCCTCTCGGTCAACCACGACCATGATTTCGGCCGCAAATTCCAGGCCTGCGAGTTCCGCATTTCAGGCACCAAAGGTGCTGCCTATATCAAGCTCGGCGTCAATCTCGATTATCCACGCGGCGAGCCGGACGAACTGTGGATACGACCGGCCGGTGGCGATGAATGGGTCTGCGTACCGCTCAAAGGCGCATGGTTTCCCGATGCCTTTGCCAATCGCATGGCCAACCTGCAGCGCTTTGCTACCGGCGAGGACGACGTCTTAATTGGCTCCGTCGAGGATGCCTGGCAGACCATGGCACTGGTCGAAGCCGCCTATCAATCCAGTGCGCAGCCGGCGACACCGATTGCGCCACTTCCGGGATCTCAACCATGAGCGAACAGATTATCCATTTCGAAGACTATGAACTCGGCTCCGTCAGGCTGACCACCGGGCGGACGATCACCGAAACCGATTTTGTCGTCCATGCTGGTCATACCGGCGATTTCTTTCCGCACCACATGGACGCAGAATTTGCCAAGACACTGCCGGGCGGCCAGCGCATCGCCCATGGTACGATGATTTTTTCCATCGGCGTCGGCCTCACCGCATCGCTGATCAACCCGGTCGCCTTTTCCTACGGCTATGATCGATTGCGGTTTGTCCGCCCCGTCCATATTGGTGATACGATCCGCACACGCGTTACGATCGCGGCCCGGGACGACGACCCGAAACGGCCGGCATCCGGCCGCGTCATCGAACGCTGCGAAGTCATCAATCAACGCGACGAAGTCGTGCTCGCCGCCGATCACATTCTTATCGTCGAACGCAAGAAAACCGAAAAGAGGCCAATGCCATGACCGCCAATCTGACCGGCAAGAAAGTCCTGATCACCGCTGCGGCGCAAGGCATAGGCCAGGCGTCCGCTCTTGCCTTTGCCCGCGCAGGCGCGATCGTCCATGCCACTGACATCAATACCGATGCGCTTGCCGTCCTGGCCAAGGAACCGGGTATTTCCACTCACTCTCTCAATGCGCTGGACGCCGATGCCGTTTCGACGCTGGTTGCCGAGATCGGCGACATCGATGTGCTGTTCAACTGCGCCGGTGTCGTTCATGGCGGCTCGGTTCTGGAGATGAAGGATAGCGACCTCGAATTTGCCTTCGATCTGAACGTCAAGGCGATGATCCGGACCATCCGCGCCGTCCTTCCCGGCATGCTGGCGCGCGGCGATGGTTCGATCGTCAACATGTCGTCGGTCGCCTCCAGCATCAAGGGCGTGCCGAACCGCTTCGCCTATGGCGTCACCAAGGCTGCCGTGATCGGTCTGACCAAGGCCGTTGCCGCCGATTACGTCGCAAAGGGCATCCGCTGCAACGCCATTTGCCCCGGCACCGTTGAAAGCCCGTCGCTGCAGGAGCGCATGCGCTCTCAGGGCGATTATGATACCGCCCGCGCCACTTTCATCGCCCGCCAGCCGATGGGCCGGCTCGGCACGCCGGAGGAGATTGCCGACCTCGCTGTCTACCTCGCCGGCGCCACCTACACCACCGGTCAAGCCTACGCCATCGATGGCGGCTGGACGATCTGACACTTTAGAACAGGAAAAACGCTCATGAAACTTCTTCGCTATGGCGCACCTGGCGCTGAAAAGCCGGCCATGCTCGACGCCGACGGTCAAATCCGCGATCTCTCAGGCCATATCCGTGACATCGGCGGCAGGGATATCGATCCAGCTGCACTGGTTGCACTGGCTAAACTGGATCCGGCAAGTCTGCCGCTGGTGGCCGGCACGCCGCGCATCGGTCCTTGCGTGGGCGGCACTGGAAAATTCATCTGCATCGGCCTCAACTATGCCGATCATGCAGCGGAATCCGGTATGGCTGTGCCGCCGGAACCCGTCATCTTCATGAAAGCGACCTCGGCAATCGTCGGCCCCAATGATGATCTGCTGATCCCGCGCGGCTCCGAAAAGACCGACTGGGAAGTCGAGCTCGGCGTCGTCATCGGCAAGACTGCCAAATACGTGTCCGAAGCCGACGCCCTCGATTATGTCGCCGGCTATTGTACTGTCCACGATGTTTCCGAGCGCGCCTTTCAGATCGAGCGCTCCGGCCAGTGGACCAAGGGCAAGTCGTGCGACACCTTTGGCCCGATTGGTCCGTGGTTGGTGACCAAGGACGAGGTCGCCGATCCGCAGAACCTCGGGCTGTGGCTGAAGGTCAATGGCCAGACCGTGCAGAACGGCACGACCAAGACCATGGTCTATGGCGCAGCCTTCCTCGTGTCCTATCTCAGCCAGTTCATGTCGCTGCATCCCGGTGACATCATTTCGACAGGTACGCCGCCCGGCGTCGGCATGGGCATGAATCCACCGCGCTACCTGAAGCCCGGCGATGTCGTCGAACTCGGCATCGAGGGTCTCGGAAGCCAGAAACAAACGACACGCGCAGATATCTAATGGTAGGCCGGTGTCGCGCCTTGCTCACGCCGGCCAATTCGAAATCCACGCCGACAGCCTGGCGCCCATATTTTTTCGGAGCAACCCCATGACCCGCATTACCGATCTCCGCGTCTTTGACCTGCGCTTCCCCACCTCGCAAAGCCTTGACGGTTCGGACGCGATGAACCCTGATCCGGACTATTCCGCGGCTTACGTCATCCTCGACACCGATACGGACGGGCTCTCGGGCCATGGCCTGACGTTTACCATCGGCCGTGGCAATGAAATCTGCTGCGCGGCAATCAATGCAATGAAGCATCTGGTCATCGGCGCCGAGCTCGGCGCCATCCTCGCCCATCCCGGTAAATTCTGGCGGCACCTGACCGGCGACAGCCAGTTGCGCTGGATCGGCCCCGACAAAGGCGCCATGCATCTGGCAACCGGTGCTGTCGTCAACGCCATCTGGGATCTGCTTGCCAAACAGGCGGACAAACCGGTCTGGCGGCTCATTGCCGACATGCCGGCCGAAGAGATCGCCGATATCGTCGACTATCGCTACCTGACCGACGTACTCACCCGCGACGACGCTATAGCCATCCTGAAGCGCGCCGAAGTCGGCAAGGCGCAGCGTATCGCAACACTCGAAGCCGAGGGATATGCCTGCTATACGACGTCGGCCGGCTGGCTTGGCTATGACGACGAAAAGCTGCGCCGCCTCTGCCAGGAGGCCATCGATGCAGGCTTCAACCATGTCAAGATGAAAGTCGGCCGCGATCTCGACGATGACATCCGCCGCCTGCGCATCGCCCGCCAAGTCATCGGGCCGGATCGCTACCTGATGATTGATGCCAACCAGGTCTGGGAAGTCGATGAGGCGATCGACTGGGTGAACAAGCTGGCTTTCGCCAAGCCGTACTTCATCGAGGAACCGACCAGCCCGGACGATGTCGCCGGACACCGCAAAATCCGAGCGGGCATTGGCGCCGTCAAGGTCGCGACCGGCGAAATGTGCCAGAACCGCATCATGTTCAAGCAATTCATTGCCGAGGGTGCGATCGATATCGTCCAGATCGATTCATGCCGCATGGGTGGGTTGAACGAGGTATTGGCGGTTCTGCTGATCGCCGCCAAATATGACCTGCCAGTCTGGCCACACGCCGGCGGCGTCGGGCTTTGCGAATATGTTCAGCACCTATCGATGATCGACTATATCGCCATCTCCGGCACCAAGGACGGCCGGGTGATCGAGTATGTCGACCACTTGCACGAACATTTTCTGCAACCCTGCATCATTCAGGACGCCGCCTATATGCCACCGACGGCTGCAGGTTTCTCCATCGAGATGAAGCCGGCTTCGATCGAGCAATATCTGTTCAAGGGTGGATGGACGGGGGGCGTTTAGCCGCCCGCCCGGGATTTTAGCTGCGCTTGCGGATGATGCCGTAAACGATATGACGGTTTTCACCGAATTCGACACGCGCCTCGACCGAATTGCGGTCGGCGCTGGCGTTGATGATATTCCACATTTCCACATCCGAGCGCAGCAACAGTGCCCAGTTCATGAAAGTTTCCATGTAGCCGTCGTCATCGACGTCGCGCGAGAAATTCGCGAACAGAAACACGCCGTTCGGCTTCAGCATATCCAGGCAAGTCTGGGTCAGTTTGATCGCCACCTTGTCGGCAAGATAGTCGTAGAGACCGGCCGCGTAGATGAAGTCGAACTTGCCGAGCGTATGCGATTTCGTCAGCAGGCCACGAACGGAGCCGTCGATCGCCTCGATGCACGTTCCGTTGAAATCCCTAACCATCGAGCCGACGCTGAGCGGGTCCTGATCGAGCGCCACCCAACGCTTGATCCGCTTTTCGCGCAGGGCAACTGAATTGTCGGCCTCGCGCAAATGGCCGGCCGCCACGGTCAAGATTTCCGTTTCAGGGCCTTTTTCTGTGGCAATCTCGTCGACATAGCGTGTCAGGAGTTCGCGCCGTTCACGCACAGCGACCGGTGAGGGTGACTGACTGGTGTAGCTGTAAAGCTCCTTACCCAGCGGCGAAGCCTTAGCAATTTCGCCCGCGACGCTCGGGTGACCATAGATAAAATCGATCAACTGAGCATCGCCGGAATAGCCACGCGGCTTCATGAAAGACCAGCGCGTGAAAGGATCCTCGTGGAAGAAATCCGCAACGGGATGGTTCTGAACGATCGGGATCAGTTCCTGCCAGACATTGGGATGATATCTGCGGCGCGTTTCGTGAAGCGTACCGATCAGCCGATGAATGATCAGCGCCGGGTTTTGATCTTCCTGGATCTGCTGCTGCGCAATTTTCAAAGCCAGCGAGACCTCGACGCGACCGGTCGCCAGCTGCTCGTAGTGGAGATCAGTTTTCGATGACGATAGTTCGGAGGTTATGGCCGCAGGGGTGATCAGGCTTTCGCCGTCAAAAGCAATCTTAATTTGGGTCACTCGAGCCTCATGCGTTAACAGATCATTAACACTATGCGGAAAAACGCGTGCAGTGCCAATCAAAATTGCACGTACCCGCATGGCATGGTTAACGCGCTCGCGTAACAGTTGGGCCGATCGAACGAATCCGCCCCGCATCCGGCAAATTCAGGAAAACTTAATGTACGTCTCATACTGTGCCGAAAAGTGCTGCCTTTTCTTGATGAGCTGCCTATCCGCCTTGCGGTTACGTTTGCCTCGGACAATAGCAGTCATCTGGCGGAGAATTCGAGCTCAAAAGGATGAGACGCAACGCGATGGGACGTGCATGAAGCACACGCTTGCCGACGTAGTAGAGATTGATCTTAACGCAGAGCCATCAAGGCCGGCGTCGGCGGAACTGCGCATTCTTTATCGTGGCGAAGGCCAGAGTACACGACGGCAAGATACCCGCCAGGGAATGTGGATCGCCATTGCGGTGTATCTCCTGTTTTCGATCACCGACATCCTGCTCGTTCCGGACGTTGCGCTATATGTGATCTCTTCCCGTTTCATCATCGGCACGATCGCTTTCATTCTGCTGGAGCTGCAGTTCCGCTGGAACGCCAGTGCGGACACGATCGATGCAACCTGCGCGGCGGCCCTGGTCATCGCCTATGCAGGGTGGCTCTATCCGTCGCTCATGACGGCTGATACGCCGAGCATCTCCTATTACATGGTTTTCGGCGCTATCTTCATGATGAGCGTCAACCTGTTCTTCAGCTTTAAATTTCCTCTTTCGCTGATGGCGTCCGCCGTCATTCTCCTGATTTTCTTTGCCGCACTGTTATCATTCCCCCCCGTCGACCCATCCTTTAAGCTGGCGTTTGGAACCTTCTGCGTGTCCTGCTTCGTGTTTACGACTTATGTAAACTGGAAGCTCAACAGGGAACGGTACAAGGTTTTCCTCAACGCCCTCGAGGCCCGCCTGCAGCAAAAGGAAGCATCCGAGCGCGGCGACGCCCTGCTTCGCTTGTCCAATACCGATCCACTAACCGGGCTGGAGAACCGCAGGGCGATCGATCAAAGATTGCGCGACTATTGGACTGCCTGGCAGACATACGGCACCCGCTTCACCGCCATTCTCATCGATGTCGATTTCTTCAAGAAATACAATGATTGCTATGGCCACCAGGAGGGTGATCGCTGCCTCATTCAGGTGGCCGATGCCCTGACAGAATCGATCAAACCGTATAAGGGCTCCATCGGCCGTTATGGCGGGGAAGAGTTCATCGTACTCGCGCGCGTGACATCCCAGGACGAGGTCGCTGAACTAGCGGAAAGCATCTGCCGTACCGTGGAAAAAATGGGCCTCCTCCACCAGCAGCGCCGCGACGGCATGTCGATCGTCACCGTCAGTGTCGGTGCGGCGTTTACCAGAACCCAGGCAGGGACGAAACTTGAAAAAATCATCCATGAGGCTGACCGCGCCTTGTATGGCGCAAAGGCAAGTGGGCGCAACTGCGTGAAGCTGTTTGACCCGAACGATCCGCATAGCAGCGATGAAAGCGAGAATGTTGCCGCCCTGCTGAAGATCGCTACGGCTCAAAACCTCGTATCTCTGGTCTACCAGCCGATCCGCAACGTCGCATCGGGTAAGGTCGAAGCAGTTGAGGCTTTGATGCGCCTGACGATGATCGATGGCACGTCGGTTCCCCCCAGCCTGTTCATACCGATTGCGGAACGGACAGGGGCTATCCTCAATCTCGGATACTGGGCGATCCGGACGGTTTGTTCCGAACTGCTGATCGACAATCATGTTCCTGTTGTCAGCGTCAATGTGTCTCC
>Ga0247813_10002785_pt1 | contig 11662 bp, 11 predicted proteins | sample UWRJL169409C1_FD_180719 | JGI IMG/M metagenome (GOLD analysis project Ga0247813, IMG submission 180719) | Plant litter microbial communities from Arlington Agricultural Research Station in Wisconsin, United States - UWRJ-L169-409C-1 | ecosystem: Environmental > Terrestrial > Plant litter >... | reverse complement strand
GGATTATCCTGAGGAAAACTTTCCAGTCCCTCATGGGTAAGCCTTAATTTTGTTTTGTTTGCCCCTTCACTAAAAAGCTCCCAGGTAAGTACAGAATACCCCTTGTAGTCTGGATATGTCCAGGAGTAACTCAGCTTGTTTGGAGGATCACTTACCAGAATTTCAAATTCATGAAGGAATTGAACATGTTCATCTCCTCCAGTAAACTGAAATTTGAATCCCTTTTCGGCTTTGAACTCTTCAAAATCGAAATACCATTCTTTCATCTGGTCACGGTCAGTTATAGCCTTCCAGACCTTTTCGATTGACGCACGATAACTGCGTTCTAAAATAAGCGGTTTTGTTTCCATATCATTTAGTCATTATTTGGATTTTTATCCTGTTGCTCCAGGAAATCACCTAGCGCATCTAGTTTAACATTCCACAATTTCCTAAAATGGTTTAGCCACTGATCTACTTCTTTTAGCTTTTGCAAATTTGCTTTGCAATAGCGTTCCCTACCCTCCTGTCTGACAGTGATCAGACCACATTCTGAAAGTATCCTGATGTGCTTGGAAATTGCCGGTCGACTGATGTCAAAATGTCCAACGACGGCATTTAGATTTAATGACTGATTACTCAGCAGATCAATAATGCCACGCCTGGTTGGATCTGATATCGCCTGAAACACATCTCTCCTTAACTCCATATATCTGAAACCATATGGTTACAAATATAAAAGTAACCATGTAGTTACGCAAGTGATTTTAACTTTTTTTTTCAGGGAATTATTTAAGCAAATCACTACTCTACAGAATAGTACGACTAATGTAATATCACTAACAAAAAGATGAATCATCGAAGGATGATATATGTAAACCGTATCATGAGTTTATTTTTGGCTACAAAAACAGTAGATTCTACTTCATCGATTAATATAAATCTTTAGAAATTTGAATAATTGATCGATATGATATTAAACGATCATGATTTCAAATCACATAGCGAAATGTTTAAATCAGAACAGTTTCATCACAAATAAAAAAACAATAAACACATGAAAATTATAATAACAGGTTCACTTGGACATATAAGTAAACCACTAACCATTGAATTAGTAGAAAAAGGACATGATATAACTGTCATCAGCAGTAATCCGCAAAAACAAAAAGAAATTGAAGATCTAGGTGCAACAGCAGCAATTGGTTCTCTGGAAGACGTAGATTTTTTAACCAACATCTTTAGAGGAGCAGATGCCGTCTATACAATGGTGCCTCCAGCTAACTATTTTGATCCAAATTTAGACCTACTGGCCTATTACATTAGAATAGGAAAAAATTATGCACAAGCCATTGAAACGTCAGGCGTAAAAAGAATTATCAACTTGAGTACCATAGGCGGTAATTTAAGTGAAGGCAATGGAATTTTATTGGGTGCACACAACGTTGAATTGATGTTAAACGAATTACCTTCAGACGTTTCTATTACACACATGCGCCCAAATTCTTTCTACTACAATCTGTTTGGCTATATCCCAATGATTAAGTCACAAGGATTTATTGCTGCAAATTATGGCGGGGACGACGTAATTCCATGGGTATCTCCCATTGATATCGCTGCGGCAATTGCCGAGGAAATAACCATACCGTTTAATGGAAGAAAAGCACGGACGGTGGCAAGCGAAGACCTTTCTGGCAACAACACTGCAAAAATTCTAGGTGCTTCCATTGGCAAGCCAGATTTGAAATGGGTAGTAGTATCTGATGAAGAAGCGTTAAACGGCCTGATTTCTATCGGTATGAATCCTGAAATAGCGGCTGGCCTGGTGGAAATGTACGGAGGACTTCATAATGGGTTACTGGCAGAAGATTATTATCTAAACAAACCTGCTGTAATGGGACGCGTAAAAATGACAGATTTTGCAAAAGACTTTGCAATTGCTTTCAAACAATAAGATTATATTAGATTATGGCAAACGTTCAGTTTCATAAATTTAAAACGATCAGTGAGTTTCATAAATTCAGGGGATTACCAAAACCTGAACATCCATTGATCAGTGTCATAAATCTGGCTGACGTTAACACTTTGGCTAAAGGTGAAAGCAGTATTCTGTTTGACTTTTATTCTATCGCACTTAAAAGAAATTTCAATGCTAAAATAAGATATGGGCAACAGGAATATGATTTTGATGAAGGCATTATGTTCTTTATTTCTCCGGGTCAGTTATTTCGTATTGAAGTAAAAGATGAAAATTTAAAGCAGTCAGGGTGGATGTTGCTCGTCCATCCTGACTTTCTATGGAACACAGGATTATCTAATACCATCAAACAATGCGAGTTCTTTGATTATTCTGTGCATGAAGCACTTTTTCTTTCAGAAAAGGAAGAAAAAACCATTGGAGCCATCATGCAAAATATCCAAAATGAATATTGTTCCAATATCGACAAGTTTAGTCAGAATGTGATGCTGGCTCAACTGGACTTGCTTCTTACTTACTCCGATCGGTTTTATCATCGGCAATTTTTAACCCGAAAGATCTCTAATCATTCGGTACTTAACAAAGTGGAAAACATCCTTAACGCATATTTTGAGAATGACACGATGATTAAAAATGGATTACCAACTGTTCAATATATTGCTGAATCGCTGAATATGTCTCCAAATTACCTGAGTGGATTACTCAAAGTATTAAGCGGCCAGAGCACACAACAACATATACATGACAAGTTAATTCAAAGGGCGAAGGAAAAGTTATCTGTTACGGATCTCTCTGTAAGCGAAATTGCCTACACATTAGGTTTCGAGCATCCGCAGTCCTTTAGTAAACTATTTAAATCAAAAACCAGTCTTTCTCCTTTAGAGTTTAGAGCTTCATTTAGTTGAGTTTATTGCCTTGTTAATTGGTGTAACAGTACCGTTAGATATGAATAATACCTTCCTCGTTTATTAATGCCGTCCATTTTGCATACCGAAATGGAGCTTATAGAAGATGGTATAGTTTTATTACTGCAACTGCCTTATTATTCGTTACTTTCGTCTAATGGAAAACGAGCGCCCCGCCTATTCACAGTTAGTCACTACCGCTCTTAACTTGTCAGAACAAAAACAGGCAATTCTTTCTTCCATCATCACTGCTTCAGACGATGCAATTATAAGTAAAACGCTGCAAGGTGTGATTACCAGCTGGAATCCTGCCGCTGTAAAGATGTTCGATTATGCGGAAACGGAAGCTGTTGGTCAACATATCTCTTTGATTATCCCCAAAGACCGAATTGAGGAGGAAACTTTCATTATAGGTGAAATAGAGCGAGGCAACAGAGTAGATCACTTTGAAACCATCCGGGTGTCAAAGAATGGCAAAATGGTACCCATTTCAGTGACTGTTTCCCCTATTTTAGACAGCATGGGAAAGATTATAGGCGCATCCAAAATCGCAAGGGACATCAGTGAGCGACTAATTGCTCAGGAGGAAAATGCGCGCTTATACGAGCAGGTTAGATTACTTAACGAAAAAAAAGACGAGTTCATCGGACTCGCGAGTCATGAGTTAAAAACACCGCTTACCAGTATTCACGGTTACCTGCAAATCCTTTCCCGAATGGTTAAAGATGAGCGAAGCCAGGGATTTTTGGAAAAAGCCCGGCAACAGGTGAAAAGAGTCAACGCACTCATTTCTGATCTTCTCGATGTATCAAAAATTGAGGCAGGCAAATTACAGCTAAATTCAGAGCGGTTCGATATCCTTAAGCTGGCTGCAGACGTCATTGAGATGTTGGCTCATAACAATAAAAAATTTACAATAACGCTGAAATCCAGTGTAAAAGAAGCTTTTACAACAGCTGATCCACACCGGATAGAGCAGGTAATCATCAATTTGCTTACCAACGCCATCCGGTATGCTGATGGAAACCCACAAATAACAGTTCACCTGGATTTGAAAGATGATGGAGTATTTATTGGTGTAGAGGATTCCGGCATCGGAATACCTTCAGATAAGCTGGAAGATATATTTTCAAAATTCTTCCGCGTTAACAACCATAGTCCTGGTATTTCTGGCTTAGGAATTGGGCTGTACTTATCACAGGAAATCATTCTCAGACACAATGGGCTAATATGGGTGGAAAGTGAAATTGGCAAGGGCAGTACATTCTGGTTTAAATTGCCTAACTAATTTTGGCATTCGCTTGTCAAGCTAACATTAGTCTCCAAAAAATACACCTGCAAGTGTATCAATTGGTATAAGATCTAAAAGCAAATTCATATCTTTAATAGGAAGATCATATGCTCAGATCATCGGATTGGTTGTTTGCAACCGTATTGGAGCGTCACCAAATATAAATTAAGCGCTAAAATGAAACACTCGCTTCGATTACCTCGTTATACTTCCTGCCTGATCCGTTTTGGCGGATTAATTCTTTTTACATTTCTTAGTAACGGTACTTTTGCACAAAGCAAAAAAGACACGACTAGTTTTATTCAAACACTGGACATTAGAACTGGAAAAATAGATACGATTCTTTCAATCAAAAAGCATTTTGAAGCTCCAAATTGGCACCTTGGTAATTATCTGATACTGAATAGCGGTGGCCGAATTTACAAATTGGATCTGTCGACCCGCCAGTTGAGTGTAATCAATACTGGCTTTGCTATCCAGTGCAATAATGATCATGGCATTTCTCCCGATAAGAAGTGGTTAATGATCAGTCACAACGACAGCAGTGACACATCGAGAAAATCCTATAAATCAGCAATTTATAAAGTACCTATTTCTGGAGGTACGCCAATAAGAATTACTAGAGAAGTACCTTCTTTTTGGCATGGATGGAATCCCAACGGTAAGAATATTGCTTATTGTGCAGAGCGTAACGGTAATTATGACGTGTACACGATCGGGCTTGAAGGTGGTGCGGAAAAAAGATTGACGACAACCGCAGGTCTCGATGATGGACCTGATTATTCGCAAGACGGGAAATATATTTATTTTAACTCTTACAGAACCGGCCACATGCAAATCTGGAGAATGCTTGCAGATGGCTCGCTGCCTGAACAACTGACTTTCGATAAAAACTCAAATTGGTTTCCTCATCCTTCACCGGATAACCAAGCAGTCGTATACATCGCCTATACTTCCGATCAGAAACAGGAACATAATTTTGGAAAGGATGTTAAACTACGCTTATTAAACCCTAAAACAAATGTTGTGAAAGATCTTACAGAAGTATTTTACGGCGGCCAGGGCACTATAAATGTACCTTCGTGGAGCCCCGACAGCCAAAAAATTGCTTTTGTAAGTTACCTGGTGAAATAGCTGGAGAAGCTCCCGCCGCTGTATCTACTTTATTCTTAAATTTCGTTTCCATCTTATTTATTCATGAAAATCATGAATCAAAGGCAAATAAAGCTAACTTTACTTTCGATATGGGTTTCCTCATGTAAAGCGGCTACCTTATAAAAAAGAATAAAATGGAGATGAGCGACACAGTATTAGATGAAAAGGGAAATTGTTCCAGTACACTCTTTGCGATACAGGATACACTTGATCTGATCAGCGGCAAATGGAAGATTAAAGTGGTCAGCGTTCTGCTATTTGGGAAAAAGAATTTTACGGACTTACAGCGACAAATTGATGGTTTAGGAGCCAAGATGCTGTCGAAAGAATTACAGGATCTGGAAATTAACGGTCTTATAACGCGAACGGTAAATGCCACAAAACCAATTACCGTAACGTATGAGCTGACAGCTTATGGACATACCTTAAAGTCGGTTATTAAAGAGCTTGCTGAATGGGGAATTGAACACCGACACAAGATTACAGGAAGATAGCTTTCAGATCTGATCTTCGTTGAATAATACATGGAATATAATCATATAGATCGCACATAAAACGGCGTTTAAATAGCTACAATGTTTTTGAGAATCTCAAATAAAATGGAAACATTTTTTACTTTAAAATTTGAGAAAAATTCTTTAAATTAATTACATGAAATAATTAAGACAGAATATGAAAAATATGATATTAGGATTCTTTGGAACCAACGTGAAGATTTCCCCATTAGAAGATGGAAAAACCTATAAAATAACCGCAGATAATCAATTATTAGGTCGTATAAAAAAAGATGGAAAAACCTGGTGCTGCCTGGATGATGAATTACCTCCAAACCTTTATCGCGCGGTCACAAATAGAATTGACGAACAGCGCAAACATAATAAAGACTTTAGTGAAGTATCAAGATACTTTTAAACATATGAATCTACAACAATAGATGTCTGGTCTGTTCAAATTAATTTCAGGCGACATATTTCGTTTAAATACTATTGCTAATATTAACATCAGCTATGTTGGCCATGGAAAGTTATGCTTTTTCTAATAATCAGCAGTAATATGACGCCCCCACAAGTAAGTCCGATTACAGCAGCAGAGGTGAAAGTCATTGCCCAGCCGGATAAATAGGAACCTATAACATCACAAAAATTTACCAGCGCCATGTACGCTGTAAACTGCGAGCCCTCTACTTTTTCCCGGCAAAGCAACATAAGTACAGGCATCGCAGCAACACTGAACATCGGGTCGGCGAAGTTCCAAAGCACTAAGCCAGCAACACTAATGGGTCTGTGAATCCACATGCCGCTAAAAAAACAAAAGACCAGAAGAAAAAAACATATTCCAATCATTACTTTGAACTGTAATTTCTTTGGTCCTATCTTATCTGCAATCACACCTCCACCAATCGTCACCATTAGTGTCGCTATAGTCCCCCAGCCTCCCTGAAGAACAGAAACGGCATTATCTGCCCAATGCAAATTATGTATTAAATGAAAAGAAAATGCCCTGATAAAAATGCTGTTGCATGTATATATGAGCGCAATTTCAGCAAAAATACGCAGGTTTGTTTTTTCAGAGATCCCCAGGTACAATTGATGAAAAAGCCACGTAAGTTTTGGATTGTCTATTGAATGGTTTTGGGTTTCTGTCGTTTTTAAAAAACTGAAGGAGGGAATGAACCCGTCCGTCCGGTCTAGTCTGATGCAAAAGGTTAAGACTGTCATTATTAGCAGCAAAGCAGATTGAGTTACAGCTGCATAAAAAAACCCATAATAAGTGAGTATGGTGGATAAACCTGCTGAACCTGCCGCTATCCCTAGTAGATAGCCGCCACGCATAAAGGCATTTACACGTCCCCGTTCATTTTCCGGCACGATTGATATTGCAATCGCATCTACACTTGCATCCTGAATACTCGCGAAATTGCTATGAACAAAAAACAAGATCGACATTAAGGAAAGTTGCTTAACCGGATCATGCACAAACAATAAACCTAAAGAAGCCAAAAATGCCATAACCTGGGTTAGCACGACCCAATGTTTGCGATGGCCAATCACAGAAAACTGATATCGATCTATGATTGGTCCCCAAATAAATTGAAGTATCCACGGAATGCCTACAATGGCTACAAAGCTCCCTATGGAGTAGGATGACAAGCCCTTTGCCGCAAGATAATTTGCCACGGCAGTTAGCGCAAACCCTGAAGGAATGCCCTGCATAATGTATAAATAAAAAAAGGTAAAGTATCTTAAAGCAACACTTTCCTTTAATACAGGCAGTTTGGACAACAAGCTTCTTAAATTATATTGTGAATTGACTCAACCCTTTGAAATAAACTATTTAAGTTAAGGAAATTAAGTATTTAAAAGAAAACTCTTTTTGAAGATAAATTGACGTTACTAAAACTGTTTATTAGGGTATTATTGGTCAAATGAACACCGAAATTGCGTTATTCTAGTTGCAGGTCATCTGCCAGGAAATAAATAGGTCCGCTTATTATACTTGATTGGTGTCTTTAATATCAAATTTTAATTGCTGATAGAAATTTTTCATGAAGGAAACTAAACGCGGTCGTGCTTGTTACAACCTCAACCAAGCTACAAAATGAAAAACAACAAATTTATCTATTCAATCGCGCTACTAACAACAATTAGTGCTGGACAAGCTATTGCTCAACGGGGCCTTCCCCCTGCCGAAGTAACTAAATCCGTATCCGTAACCAAATATGCGCAGGTACTGGACTTCAAACCGGAAATGCTAAAATTATTAAAAACTCCTCCTGGCTGGCAAGTTAGCCTGGCGGCATCCGGACTAGGAAAACCAAGAATGTTGTACACCAGTCCGACTGGCAATATCTATGTAACCAGAAGAGACGGTGGAGATGTATTGATGTTACAGGATAAAAATGGTGACAACAAATTTGACGACATCACAACCGTTGTATCCAACTTTAAAGGCGTGCACGGTATAACAATGAAAGATAACTGGATGTATTTATGTAACAGTAATGAGGTACGCAGATACCCTGTAAAACCGGATGGCACACTTAATATAGACGGCAGTGAACTTTTAATAAAAGATTTGCCTGATGGCGGACAACATCCAAATCGCACGATGGACTTTGGTCCGGATGGAATGCTCTACATCAGTGTTGGATCTCTTTGCAATGATTGTAAGGAAAGTGATAAAGAAACCGCAGTCATGCTTCAGGTAAATCCAAAAGACTGGTCGCGCACCATTTTTGCAAGTGGATTACGCAATACAATTGGGTTCGACTGGCATCCTCAAACAAAAGAACTTTGGGGGATAGATAATGGTGGAGATACTAAAGGCAGTAACTGGCCACCAGAAGAAGTTAACCACATTATTAAAGGTGCGGATTATGGTTTTCCGTATGCTTATGGAAAACGTGAAGTTGACAAGAGCCGCGAAGATCCGGCCGGAAACACAAAAGAAGCAGTGGTAAAAAATTCGCAGCCATCTACAATGGAATTAACTTCACATATGGCCCCTATTGCTTTTACATTTTTTCGTGGTGCAGCAAATATTCCGCAAGACTGGTCTGGAGACGGTCTTGTTGCATGGCACGGCTCTTGGAATGCAGAGCAGCCAGTTGGCTTTAAGGTACAGCGGATACACTTTGAAAACGGCACTGCAGTGAAAGCCGAGGATTTTTTAACCGGTTTCTTACAGGGAGAATCCCGTTTTGGCAGACCAGCAGGAATCACAGTAACCAAAAAAGGTGTTGTTTACATCTCTGATGATGCATCCGGAAATATTTACGCAATTACAAAAACAAACTAAAATGAAAGTTTTAAAATATATAGCACTGGGGGTTATTGGCCTTTCAACAATCGCAGCAGTTAAACCGGGACCATCCCCAAGAATTGAATTTGAGGCAAAAGAGAGTTATCCTGAAGGCCTTATTTTTGATAAAGCAACAGATGCGTATTATGTATCCTCTGCAAGGCTTGGAAATATTGGTAAAGTAACGCCCAAGGGTGTGTATACTATTCTTCATGCGGATAGTACTTTAAAATCTGTTTATGGAATTAAAATCCACCCGGATGGAAAACGCTTATTTGCTTGCGTTGCAGACGCAAATTACAGCAAATATACCAATCCAGCCACCCGAATGAAGATGTCAAGACTAATTAGTGTTGACATGAAGACTGGAAAAAGGCTATCTGATACTGATTTTTCCAAACTCATACCAGGAAAACATTTTGCGAATGATCTTACTTTTGATGCTCAAAACAATGTATATATCACAGACAGTTTCGCTGGAGTTATTTATAAGGTATCGCCAGCAAATGAAGTAACCGTTTTTGCAAAAAGTGATCTGTTCAAAACAGAAGGAGTTGGCTTAAATGGCATCGTCTTTCACCCCAATGGTTACCTGATCGTTGACAATACCGCTAAGGGACAACTTTACAAAATAGATCTGAAAAATCCTAAAGACGTTAAAAAGGTAATGATTGACAATTACTTTATTGGTGCGGATGGTTTATTGCTAAATGATAAAACGAAGTTAACAGTGGTCGTAAACGGTGGATCAGACAAGATTTTTCAACTGAGTAGCACCGACGATTGGGCTACAGCAAAAGTAACCAGCGCTACCCTCACAACTGACCGGTTCACTTATCCGACCACCGCTACGCAGAATGGTAGAGATATTTGGGTAATGAATGCACAGTTCAATCAACTGCTTGATAGCAATGCTGTTCCAGTTAAGAATTTTGCAATACAGCAAGTAAATTACAAACCGTTATAAAATAATTGGAGGTAACACTCATTTGAATTCGAACTAAATATTGATAAATTTGAATGAAGCACCATTCCTTTCAATGTTATGTCCGAAAATCTATTAAAAAAAGCAACAACTGAAGAAATTAAGTTAAGATTCGACAATGATGTAGAGCGTTTTTCAAACCTTGACACTGGTCAGCTAACAACCCTTGATGCATCACTTACGATGGAATTGTGTACAGAAGCAGCGAAGTACATTACACCGGATGCAAAAGAACTGCTGGATATTGGCTGTGGAGCAGGTAATTATTCTTTGAAAATGCTTGGCAAAATTCCGAATCTTAACTGTACCCTTAACGATTTAAGTTTGCCTATGCTGCAACGTGCAGAAGAAAGACTCACAAATCAAACAAGTGGAAAAATAATGGTGATCCAAGAGGACATGCGTAATCTTACTTTACCGGATAATCATTTCGATATTATATTGGCGGCTGCTACCCTGCATCATTTGCGCACAGATTCTGATTGGGAGCTCATGTTTGAGAAAATGTACAAAGCACTTAAACCTGGTGGCAGCGTCTGGATTTCAGACTTAATTGCGCACGAATCAGAATCCATTACTAAACTTTTTGAAGACAGTTATGGATCCTATCTTGAAACACTAGGCGGCGTTGAGTACAGGCAAAAGGTCCTGGATTACATTCATTACGAAGACACTCCCCGTTCTTTAAATTACCAGCTAGCTTTGCTAAAAAAGGTGGGTTTTAGCTCGACTGACATTCTTCATAAAAACTCCTATTTTGCGGCTTTTGGTGGAATAAAATAATTTCCTGTTGTTTGCATGAATTTAAGCTTATGTTTATTTAAATGTTAGAGAACTTCCCATTTTATGTGGCCCTTATTATTGCTATCGTCTTACTTGTTATGCTGGCAAACAAGATTAAGGTGGCCTACCCGGTTTTATTGGTGATCGCCGGCCTGGCGATCAGTTTTATCCCGGGAATACCAGTTATCCACATAGATCCTGAATTAATCTTTATTATTTTTCTCCCCCCCTTATTATATGAGGCCTCCTGGGCAATTTCCTGGAAGGAACTGTGGCGTTGGCGGCGGATCATTTTTAGTTTTGCATTTGTCGTTGTTTTTCTAACCGCACTATCAATTGCATTTGTCGCAAATCATTTTATTCCAGGCTTTTCTTTAGCATTAGGTTTCCTACTGGGTGGTATTGTTTCTCCTCCTGACGCCGTTAGTGCCGGCGCAATATTAAAGTTTGTTAAAGTTCCGAAACGGATGTCATCTATATTAGAAGGAGAAAGTTTATTGAATGATGCCTCCTCTTTAATTATCCTTCGTTTTGCACTTATTGCGGTGTCCACGGGACAATTTATATGGCAAGATGCAGGTTTAAGTTTTTTATGGATGGTTATTGGGGGTGCTGGCGTAGGGATTGCAGTCGCCCTAATCTTCATAAAAGTGCATAAATTTTTACCAACAGACACCAACACAGATACCGCTTTATCAATAGTTACACCTTATCTAATATACCTTGCGGCAGAAGAGGTCCATACCTCAGGGGTCCTTGCAGTAGTTTGCGGAGGACTTTTGTTA
>Ga0247813_10002781_pt1 | contig 11672 bp, 11 predicted proteins | sample UWRJL169409C1_FD_180719 | JGI IMG/M metagenome (GOLD analysis project Ga0247813, IMG submission 180719) | Plant litter microbial communities from Arlington Agricultural Research Station in Wisconsin, United States - UWRJ-L169-409C-1 | ecosystem: Environmental > Terrestrial > Plant litter >... | reverse complement strand
GGGCACGAGGGCCAGGGTGGTGACCATGCCGGCGAGCACCTCGCGCGACAGCCGCCTGGGGGAGCGAAGGGCGGTGAGCACCGTGATCGGGTTGCGGATGATCGGACGGCGTGGGGTGTCGGTCAAGGTCGTGGCTTTCGATTGGGCGGGCTCTCCCGAGGAGCGGTGGGCGACGACGAGCGCGCACCGTACCCTAACGCAAGGGCCGGAGCGGCGGATAAAGAGCAACGTGCCCGCGACGAGTTCGATCGGATTCTTGGCGGAGCCGGGGGAGCTGCCGCCCCTGCTTCCGGAGTGCGATCTAGTGCCTCATTCCTACGACTCGATTTCTCAAAAGTGCTGTCGAAATGCTTTTTTTGGGATGCTGTTCAATCAGTGAGATTGGGTTGGATTTTCCCCAAACGCAGTCAAATTGCAGTCAAACTGCGTTTCATTCGAATGACGGACGCGGTGGGGCGGCGTCCAACGAGGGAAGTCCTAGCTCATAAATGCGCGCGAGCAGTCGAAGCGTGCGATCGGGGAGCGCGTCACCGGGGTAGAACGCTTCGAACAGTTCCTCCGCAGCATCGATGTCAGCAATATCGTTCAAGCGGAGGAGCTTCGCGATGTCGTCCGTATCGCGACCCGGCCGGGCTGCGGCTAGCTTCATCGCCAAAAGCGCGTCGATCGGTGCGACTGAGATCGATACGGATTCGTCGTAGTGCAAGGATTCCCACTCGACTGTGCGGCCAAGATGCGGGATGAACTGCGACGCGCGATCGTTGAGCCAATCGTCGGGCCAGCCGCGTTCGGCCGCGATTTCTCTCACAAGCGGAAGTAGGGGATCCAGCGGTTCGATCCGCGCATCGATGTCTGCTGTCACCGCGCGATCGAAGTACGAGAGGCGAAGAGCGGCACCCCCGACAATCCGAATGGAGATGCCGACGATTCCCGCGAGGCGCGCTCGCTGTAGGACTGCCGTCAATCCAGCGATGAGGTCGTCGCGATCGAGTGAATAGCCCACTAAACGCTCGCTAGTGTCCGACGTTCAAGCAACACATTTCGACGGCGGAACTCCGTCGGCACCTCATCGACATCTGGCTCGAGGTCGTATTCGCCCAGGTGGGGGGTGGCCGGCGCCTGCAGGAACCGTTTCGATTGCTTCACCCAGTCAGACTTTGGGAGGTTCGACTTGCTCAGCCAAAAATCCGACACCGCTGCGAGTGCGGCGTCCCATGCAGCAGATCCAGTCGGGGGTGGTTCTGCGAAGCTCAGAACCACTCGCTCCGCTCGTCCTGCCGATGCAAGCCGATCGGAGTAGTCGAGGAACGCGCGGAGGGCCTCATCGCGACTATCAGCCTTGACTGCGTTCGTGATTCGCTCGGCTGTGTCAACAGCATCGGGTCCGACTCCAGGCACTGCGACAATGCGATGCCCCGTGTTAAATAAGAGCCGTTCGAGAGTATCGACAGTCGGAATTCGTTTCCCGCTCTCGATGGTCGAGATGTCAGGTTGGCTTGTACGGGCTCTAGCCGCGAGAGCACTCTGGTTGAGTCCGCCGCTGGAGCGCGCGGCGCGGAGCAATATGGATGCAGGCATCACGCTCCTTCCAAGTGATCCGTTCGGACAAGTTTATATCCATTCAGATATATTTGCCGAATCTCAACCATTCTCTTACCCATTCCCTACCTTGGAAGAAGTAAAAGAAGGGCTAGCGACGAATAAGTCCTGATCAGCCGCCACCCCGAGCTGCGCTCGCTTCCCGACCCCCCACTCCGCAAGCTCTGTGTAGGGGGTCGGGAAGTAAAGGGTGGCGGCTGATCAGGACAAGGAATGGCGTGATAAATCAATTGGCATGTTGTGGAGACGGTCGAGGAACCCAGAACAAAGGCAGCGTGAGATCTCAATCTTGATCTTGTCAATATAGGAACTTGGCGCGTTTAGTCGGCTGCAGCACGAAGAATGGCATGGCCGTCTATGTCGAGCGAAGAACACATTGCCTCGTAGTGCGCGGGGTTCACCCTATTGATCAGATAAAAGACCGATGCAAGGACCTGGACCCCTTCCGACACCTCCAACAGGCGTCCGATATCGCCTTCTTCGTTGTGAGAGTAGGCGTGAAGATATCGTTCGACCCGAAGTCTGACTGTGTCGGATCCCAGAAGGCTCATCGCACTTCGCATCCCATTGTGAAAGTTTCCAATGTCTTTTGGAAACGTGAACGTTAGAAATGCTTCCAGCATCCGGCGCGCAGCGTTAGGGGCAAGAGCGAGAAGATCGACGCGCACGTGAATTGGCAAGCTTGGCTGGCTCGCCTCAAGAACAGTTTTTCCAACCTTCGCAAATAGGTAGTGGTACTGCGAGCGAAGACGTGCGCTCTCGTGCTTGTCCGTAGTCCATGGTTCAAAGGCAGGGCGCCTGCCTTGGGGCCCTCGTAAGCATGTAGGACGTTCGCCGTAAATCCGCCCAATATATGGTTGCGCGCGGTTTCGAGCTGAATCAGCCATTGCCGAAATAACTCAAAGCTGTGTGTCAAGAGGAAGACCTGTGTGGCAGTTGTGACAGAAACAAGTTCTGCCCAAATGTGCGCGGAAGCTCCAAAGAGGACGTCTTGATCCAAGCTCGACACCGGGTCGTCTATCACTACGATCGGATTTGCTTCTCCAGTGCGTCCTGTGCGCAAGCTTGCCAAAAAGTGAAGCAACGATATCGCGGTGCTTTCACCTTCACTCAAGAACAACGCTGGCTGTCCCATGCGCTCGATGCGGTACCGATGCCCATCGCCTGCAAGTTCAAAAGTAAGTTCCGACCGCCCGAGGAGTCGTGCGACGTCTCGTGTGAGCTCCAAAGCTCCAGGTATGGGATTCGCATCCGCGCGCTCGAGTTCCACAATTTGCAAAGACACGACTTGAAGCTCTATGCGCTCCTCCTCAGCGAGTCGAGTCTCTGTGCTTTGGGCGGTCGCGAACTTCGCAGCTTTTGACTGCACTTCGGAAAGGCGCAAATTTTCGACGCGTAGCGCGGCGGCGAGTTGATCATTGTCATGGGAAAGGCAACGTTTGTTGTGAGTATCAAGGATCGCGTCCAATCCTGAAGTGTCCGGGACGTCGTACGAACAATCAGATGGCAGCGAGACGACCTGAAAAGGATTGGCTCGTTTCGAATTGATCAATTGAATGAGGGTGTCGACGCTCTTTCTAAACTTTGCGGCCTCACGCTGGTACCGGGATCGAAGACCTAGAACCTCCTGTGCCAAGTCCGGGTACACGTCGTTATGGCGAGCAACCGAGTCCAAATAGCGCTCTGCTATTAACGCGGAATTTTCAAGTCTTTTCGCAGCGTGATCTAGCTCTTCCTGCAAGCGTCGAATTGCCTCATCGAAATGCGCCTCAAGAGCGTGCCGACGTTCTACTGTCAACGTCTGCCCGCAGAACAGGCACTGCTCCAAGTCGACATGGAGTTCAATGCCCTTCTGCACCCAGCTAGCGCGGTGGTCGTCGCTTAGCTCGCTGAGTGCCGTCGACACCACATGTGTCTCGAGTAGGCGCCGGACGGCGCTCAGCTCATTGTTGTTGTCGATGGGTGTACGCGGCACGACTGCGACGCTTTGCTGTCGCGGAAGCGCAACCACCTGCAAGTCGGACGCTGGATCAATAGAGACAGGTGCGATGTCCTGAGCTAGGCGCTCGCGGACAGTTCCTTTGTGGTGCTTGCCATTCGATCTGTAGCGATCCAGTGCGCCGAGCTCCTGCACGATTAGGCGGGCCGTCGTCAGATAGATGTCGTCCAGCGCCCTCGTGCTCGATCCAATGGCGCTTTTCCGGCGCCGAATCGACTCTTCAAGATCCTGTTGCCGACGTTTTGCGGCTTCAAGTTCCTCTTGCGCCTTCACGTTCTCTGGACCCAAGGTGAGCAGAGTATCCGGGGAAGGGCCGTCCTCGTGCTCCAGACGCATGCTCAGCGCGACGTATTGGCGATTAAATACTCGTACTTTCCGCCAAAGCCACATCGAACCTTCGGTTATTGGAATCGAAACGCCATTCGGGTCTTCCGCGATGCCCGATAGGCCCGGGCTGAAGGCCGCCTCGGAGCCGCACTGCTGTAATAAAGACGCGAAAGTGCTCTTCCCGCTGCCATTGGTGCCGTAAACCAAGTTGACTCGCTTGAAAGGTTTGGATGCCGGATCGTTCCTCCAAGACTGAAATATTCGGAAGTCGTTCACCATTGATATCTCGCGGAGCATTACGTTCCTTTGCGCTTGTTCCGACGTTTCCAGGAATGAGGATCAGTCTGTTTCTCTGAGGATATAGGTTCAGCCGCGTTGGACCGCGTTGATCTCCTGCGGTGCCGGTTCGAGCAGCGTCACGGTTGAGAATTAGAAGGCGACAGATCAAGCTGTGAGCAGAGAACTTCATGGGGAGTAAAATCGGCCTCTGACAGGCTATATATGTGGTGCCCCCAGGCAGATTCGAACTGCCGCCCCTGCCTCCGGAGGGCGGAAGGGGGCCTTGGAATGGTGCCACTAACTGGCAACTCCCGCGTGATTTCAGTCTTTTCGGGTCGTCGTGGATCGTCTCGAATCGGATCGTTTTCCGCGAAGTGTTGCCATTCTGTTGCCACGGTTGAATTTCGCCTCGCGCCTTTTCGTTGCCGGAGCACGCGAACGCACCGCTTGTGTCGGACCGAAGATGCAGGTTGCGGCGAGAAGCCAAGGTTACTCATGCAGCCCGATGCTTTGACCTGACAAACGGAATTGATTAGCAACGGGCGGCGTTTTGTGATCGCTCGACGCCCGGCCTGGAAGCAGGACAAGCTCGCAACTCATGGGTTCAAGACAAATGCCCCTGAGGTGAGCGATGTCGGCGTAGCTTGTTGACCACCTCTCGAAAATGAGTCTGATGTCGAGGGGTGGCGCTCCGATTCTGGTACGACTGGCCGCCAGTAGAATTGGTCCGCGGCGAGGCCGTTTGCTGACTTGACTCGGAAGGGGGAGTGGTCATGAATCCTGGGAAACCCGAGCTGGCCGCTCTCACCCGCATGTTTTCTGCAGCCGTCATTCGCGAACTTGGTCGCAACGGCCGTTCAGCGCTCTTCGCGCGCCTCTTGGCACAGTCCGGTGTAGCTCCACAGATGCCTCGGGAAGCTACCGTCGGTGACGTTTTTGACCGAGCATTTCGTCTGCTTCGCTCCCTGGGAAATCGGGACGAGTATGTATATCGTTCCGCCATCACCCAAAAGATCCTTCTTGGTCAGCACAACCTTCGGACTGCTTCGATGCTCAGCGAAGCTCGTGTTGGTGTCTGCAAAGCCGATGTCGTCGTCCTGAACGGCACGGCCACCGCTTACGAGATCAAATCCGAACGTGACTCCCTAGCGCGATTAACTAATCAGGTAACTGCCTACAGTGAGGCTTTTGCCGCAGTGAACGTCGTCACCAGCCCTTCGCACGTGAGGCAGGTCCTCCGACAAATCCCCGGATGGGTGGGGGTCCTAGTGCTATCGGAAAAGTACACCTTGCAGGTCGAACGACCTGCTGTCGTGGACGCTGCGCGCACCGATCCGCTTGCTGTGCTTGATTTGATGCGTGTCGACGAAGCGCACCGTGTCCTTCGGTCGCTCGACATTGCGCCCCCGAATGTGCCGAACACGCAGATGCGCGGTGCGCTGCGCGACATGTTCAGTCCTTTGGATCCGGCATTGGTTCACACACAGATGGTGACCACGCTGAAGATCACTCGCTCCCAAAGCGAAGCATCGGACTTCATCAAAACCGTCCCGATGTCGCTACGCGCTGCTCTGCTTTCTGTGAAGATGAACGGAGCATCCGAAAGAAAACTCATGGATGCGACCAGTTTGCCAATTTCTGCCGCATTCGCCTGGAGGTAAGTCCGATGTACCACCCCTACTTCCGAGGTAAGCAATTTGAGCTCATCGCGCTGCGTGACAGCGCCTCTCTCGTCGCGGACGCAAACTTTGTTCCGATCATTGAACCGGTGAGGGAAAATCTGACGGGCCTCGAACGCGCATTGCGGGCGCTAGCGGAGGCCGGGGCGCGCGCCATCGTCATCGTCAACCCTCGACACGGAGACATGAAGGTCGACGGTGCCAGCATCAGTTCCTTCCTCGAACAGAGTTACCGAGGCAACGACGCGATATCGGCGGGTGTCCTTCTTCTCAGCGACACTTCTGTCGAGGCAGCTGAATCTTTGATTAACAACCATGCCGCTCACCCGCAGGCCATTATTCACGCGGGTTTCACCGAGCCGAAGTCGCTCGCCCCGCTCCTCGGCGAACGAATGCATGAGACGACAAACATCTTCATCGAAGACCAAGCCAGCACACTCTATCGACGTCACTTCCAGAACAGCACGCGCGTGCTCATCAAGGATGGGTTCGTACAGCGGAAGAACGCGGACTACGACCCTGTCGATCCGTTCTCGGATCTGCATGTCACTTATCAAGAGTTCGGAGCACAGGGCTATGGGGATTTCCTAACGGTCGGTGACCGCTTCACCGAGGGCGGTGGGCCTGCTTATGCCGTCGCAATCCACTTGACCTTCATCGACCCGGCCAATGACGACGCAATGTTCGTGTATCACTTCAAGTCAGACACCAATGACACCCCCACCGACCCGGCAGGCAAGTTCCTTCAAGCACTGCAGAAGCTCATGGACAAATACGACTCGGGTAGTTCAAGACTCCTGAATACCTCCGCCATTGAGGAGTTCCGCAACCTTCACGAGACGGGCCATTTTCCGGGCCTTGGGTACGTCAAGAAGCTCTCTATCCGTCACCATCTTGAGACGCTCGCCGACTACCACAACCGCGTTGCAAGTGCCTGACCGGTTCTGTTGCGCTTCCTGCTTTGGTGACGCGAACCTGGGCGACAACTTTCTCGTAGACCTTTCAGTGGGTATTGGTACGTGCGGGTACTGCCGGACGTCCGGGGCTGCACTCGTAAAGCCGACGGATCTGCGCGAGGCGTTCGAAGTGCTCGTTAGCGTCTACGAGGTCGTCGATGATGGGCTGTCTTTGCCAGAAATCCTTCGCCGGGATTGGGCACTGTTCACTCATCCTGTGATGCAGGACGACGCACATGCGAAAGATCTTCTCGCCGATGTTCTCGACAGCGGTGATCTCTTCCGGAAAAGATTCAGCGCGCCTGCCGGTTATGGCACGCAGAGTCTTACGAAGTGGGACGACCTACGCGGTGAGATGATGCACGGGAACCGCTGGTTCCTGAAAAAGGAGATCGACTACGACAGGCTGCGCTACCTTTTCAGCCTGCTCATCGAAGACCCTTCAACGCTGAGCGAGCATTGGCATCGCGCCCGCATCATGAACGACGACGCCTCGTACACTCTTGAGGAAATGGGTGCACCGCCGCCACGGTATGCCGGGCACGGTCGAGCCAACCCGGCGGGTATTCCGTATTTGTATCTCGGCTCCTCGCCGAGTACAGCCGTGTCCGAAATCCGTCCACACACGGGCGAGGCAGCATGCGTGGCCGATTTCACTATCCCTGAGCTCAACGCAGTGGACTTGCGTGGTCCCAGAGAACGAATCTCGCCGTTTGGGCTCGAGGACGATCAGGTCGTCCAGCTTCTGGCGGACATCCCGTTCCTCGAGCGTCTCGGCGACGAGCTCACGCGACCGGTCCTGCCTAAGAGCGCTCCATTCGAATACGTCCCAAGCCAGCACCTTTGCGAGTTCATCAAGCACTGCGGCTACGACGGCGTCATTTACCGGAGCTCGGTTAGCGAGGGCGTCAACATAGCGCTGTTCCATCCAATCGTGGCGCAAGGCGTTGCTGTTCACCGGTACGCGGTCAAGCAGGTCGAAGTACACGTCGCTTTAGTGACCTAGGCAGGCGAGGCGATCGTGGAAGGAGCCAGCAGGGATCGACTGCATGGAATTTCATGACATGGTGAACGCCGAAGATGTGGTCTACCGCGCCCTAATAAATCGCTCGTGACCAGTTCGCTGTCCACGAACCGTCGTCGTGCATCTCGAAGTGGTAGCCGATGATGCTCTGCGACCATAGAACGACGATCCTGCATAGATCTGTCAGCACAGAAGCTATCTCAGCAACCATCATGGGCTCGTCTGCCGGCTTGAGCCTGTCGAGATTGAGTGACCACGCATCCCACACTTCCTCGAGGTATTCGTTCCACCCTTCGGGCAGTGGTTCGGGCCGCATCCCTTCGGTGATTGTGTCTCCAGCACCCAGTTCGGCGGTGAGGTAGGCCATGACTCGGACGAGGTCGTTGACAGCTGTGGAGCTGCGGAACGTCGCCGCTTCACCGTCAGCGAGACGGAGAACGTTGGACTCCGTGAGCTCGTTTCGCATGTGGGCGAGAGTAGCGCCAATGCCCTCGACGTTCGAGGCCGGTGATGGCGCCGCGCGGTTCGTCATTTTCTCGATGCGAAAGTCGTCAATGTGCGCCGCCAGATGCTTCCGCCAGGACCGCTCTGTCTTAGTGCCCGTGGCGAGCTCCTGGAAATTATCAGAGTCCTCCCCGCGCTGGTGAAGAATCGCATGGCCAGACTCGTGGATCACGAGGTGGGATCCGATTTCATGCATGTAATTGATCAACTCTTCTGGAGTCGAGACCTCAAATACGGGCATGAAGGACCATGCTCCGATCACGATGTCGAAGGTCCCATCGGGCACGTTTATAGTCCTCGCGCCGACCTGGCCAACACCTCGTTCGAGCGTGTAGGCGTTTCCCTCTTCGCGCTGTTCGATCTCGTTGACGCTTGCGACCACGTCGCCGCTGATTGTCAGCCGCCAACTCTCCAGATCTGGCAGATGCAATTGCAAGCCAGCTATGAGTGTGTTGGCCAGTCCGGATTTGATGACGTTGACGAGCGCGCCCGAGAACTCAGTATCTAGAGCGTCAAAATGCTCGAGGGCTACTAAAGGTCTGGATGGCTCAATCGGAGACTGGTCTGTCATGCGTTCAGATTACCCACGTCTTTGACAGCTCTCCGGGAAGGGAGCGGCCGCGAACCATGCGTAAGGCAGTTCAGATCCCGGTTCGTTTGAGGAGTTCACTGACAGCCTCCGCGAGCACCCCGAGGTCCTCGACTACCGATTGGGAGAATGCCTTTGGGTCTGAAGCCTCGTTGAATTGAAAATTGCGCGTTCGGGTGACAATGTCCTGCACCCGCGCGAGATGTTCGTTGAGTTCGTACACAGGTCCACAGTAAAGCCACGGCCGTTGTGACTCGACCGCAGCCAACCGAATAGCCGCGGCCTTTCGTCGTTTTCGGCCGCCTCAACAACCTCGAGATCGGAACAGGTGCGACTTTCGCTATCCCGCGGCTGGAGCTGCAGGGTATTCCTTTACCCCTTCCCCGCGTTGGAAGGGGTAAGAGAAGGGTCTTGAATTTTAAGTCCTGATCAGCCGCCACCCCCGCGCTGCGCGCGCTCCCCGACCCCCCACTCTCACCGCTACGCAAGCTCCGGGTAATAGTGGGGGGTCGGGGAGTAAAGGGGTGGCGGCTGATCAGGACTACGAGATGGCTACTGATTGCATGACGGCGTGATTTGTCTCAATGAAAAGAGACATCGGGGGGAGACGAATCCAGTTGTGAAGGTGTGCTAGGCGATCGAAAGTCAGGCCTCAATGTTGGCGATTTTCTAAGTGCAGCATCAGTGCCTAAGCAACGTCCAGAGGCAAGCGGTATCGCGTCATCTGCCGAAAGTCCGACCACTCGCAGACGAAGAGACGCGGCTTCAAGACCAAGCGCGACGCCAAGGTCATAGCTGCCAACAGAGAAGTCGACAAGAGCCGCGACGCATGCGTCGATCCATCGAAGTCGCGGGTGGGGAAGTGGTTCGACGACTGGATGTCCATCAGGTGCGACTGGCAGCCCACCTCGCGAGAACGCGCCCGCGGCATCGTCGAGATCCACATCAAGCCCAAGCTGGGTGAAAGCGATAGTCAGACATATCGCGAGCTCTTAGGGCGTATTGATCTGAACGCGAGGCTTTCGAGAGCACCCCTGGACACCTCGCTAAAACCCCTACCCGGATTTGTCCTTCGGCGAGCTGCGTACAAGAAGGGCCAGAATCTTCCGAGCGCGCGAACCGCGAGGGCCTTTTCTGAGTGAGAGAAAGGAGAAGATTGCGATAAGCAAGATGTAGGCTCCGGCAACTCCGCCCGCGGCTCCGCCCGCAGTCTGAACGAAGGTCAGGATTTCTGTTACGACAGAAGTGTCCACGATGTTCCGAGTCCGGTGCGCTGTTCTCCCGCGAACGTCGCACCATTTTCTAGAACTGGTGTACGGCTCGATTCCTGACACTGGCACGAGGACCCGCCTCGGCGTTGAGACCCCATCGCCCATTACTTGCGGCCCAGCTGCGGGAGCTAGGCAAATGCAATGAGGGACGTTCAGCCTCAACAGCCAGATTACGCATTTAGCGCTGCGGCTTCAGCCGAACGCGATTCGTCTTCCAACGGACCCGAACTGCCACTTGCTAACCGGATGCGATCGGTGGCCTGGGACCCAACTGGCCTGTACCAACGACGTCGACCCTGTTTGAGAGGTGCGGTTCGTATTTACTTATAATACTAGCGATATCCGGAATTGGCACATAAACCACCCGCGAGTCTCTCGTCGCGCGGGGATCCTGCACACTGCTCGTATGCCAGAAAACAGAACGGGCTTCGGGCCGGGGGTATATATCGCTCGGCACCTCATGAGCACACTTGCCGACGCAGAAGAACTCTTTGATCAAGCCCTGACCGCCGGCGCTGCGCGCAACGATGGATCCGGCGTCGCGCAACTCGACGAATGGATGCGGGGCCATCCCCACGGAGCTTTCCTTCGCGGAGCGATCTTCGACATGAACATGGACACCGTCGAGCGACTGCTGCGCTCATGTCGGGACTTAACCACGGGGCTCGCGCTGGCGTTGGACGAGAACGGTGAGCTGCGAACATCGCTCTTCGTTCTGCAGCGCGCCCTGGGCGAAGCAGTGATGCGACTTAGTTACATCATGGACGCAGACATTCCGCCAGCGCGAAGCCTCGCACGAATGGCGGCCTACCAGGTCGAGAGCATTGAGGGGAATCTGGCTGCGGCCGACTCGTTCGGCCCACACGCAGTCGAAGACGCCGTCCGGATTAAGGCCGCCGTCGCGGAACTGCAACGACGACTTGCCGAGGGCGGATTCGATCTGACGCCCGACGCTAGAAGACCATCGCTGACGGCCGGTGTGACGCTCGACGGACAGCGCGAGAACATAAAGTTCAATGCCACCGACGCTTTCAAGAAATACGTACCCGGCAGCTCATGGCAGTGGGAGTTGGGCTCAGGTGTAACCCACAGCCGCGGCTGGATGCTGTCGAGCATCGTGCCGACGTTAGAGACGGAGGCGCCCGGGACAGCGATCGAGCTCGTGGTGGGCGTCGGTTTGGTCGTATTCGACCTCGCCGACGCAGTCGCGCGCGTGGCAGCAGGCCACACCGGCGTGGACGTGGATTGGTTCCTCAAGAAGGTGCACAGCCGCCGCCTCGGAGCTATTTCGTGGACCAGCAGCGACAGAAGCCTCTCTGTCGGCCACGTCGAGTACGCAAGCCGCGATCCCGACTTCGAAGCCACGAAGGGCCATCTCGGTGCCAGCTTCCGTCGTCCCGCTCAGCCCCGGTCGAGGCCATGAAATAGAACGATGGCATATCCGA
>Ga0247813_10002780_pt1 | contig 11678 bp, 11 predicted proteins | sample UWRJL169409C1_FD_180719 | JGI IMG/M metagenome (GOLD analysis project Ga0247813, IMG submission 180719) | Plant litter microbial communities from Arlington Agricultural Research Station in Wisconsin, United States - UWRJ-L169-409C-1 | ecosystem: Environmental > Terrestrial > Plant litter >... | reverse complement strand
ACGCTCGACGGCGCGTGGCAGGCCTGGCGCCAGGCACTCGGCGCGCTGGAAACCGCCCGCGCCGCGCAGGATTCCCTGCAGCGCGAGCGCGAACGGCTGCAGTGGCAGATTGCCGAGGTCGCCAAGATCGCGCCGGGCGCGGACGAGTGGGAAGAACTCTCGACCAACCACCAGCGCATCTCCAACGCGCAGGCGCTGATCGAGGCGGCCGAAGGCGCACGCCACGCACTCGAAGACGACGACAACGGCGCGCTGGCCGCACTCACGCGCGCGGCCACGCTGCTGCAGAACTGCGAACACATCGAGCCCGAATTCAAGACGCTGGGCGAGGTGCTGGCGTCGAGCGTCGCACAGGCTTCCGACGCCGCCCATTCGTTGCACGGCTACCTGCGCCACACCGACGCCGACCCGCGCGACCTGGCCGAGCTCGACGAGCGGATGGGCCTGTGGATGTCGCTGGCACGCCGCTACAAGCGCACACCAGCCGACCTGCCCGTGCTCCTGGCCGGCTGGCAGACCGAGTTGCAGACACTCGACGCACAGAGCGACCTCGACGCGCTGGAACGCGCCGAGCGCGCCGCCGAGCAACGCTACATGAAGGAAGCCAAGGCCCTCGGCAAGACCCGCAAGCAGGCGGCACCTCGCCTGTCGGAAGCCGTGACGCTTGCCATGCAGGGCCTGGGCATGCAGGGGGGCCGCTTCGAGGTCACACTGCAGCCGCTGGCGCAGCCGGGCCGGGCCGGGCTGGAAGACGTGGCCTTTCTCGTCAGCGGCCACACCGGCAGCACGCCGCGACCGATCGGCAAGGTCGCCTCGGGCGGCGAGCTGTCGCGCATCGCGCTGGCGATTGCCGTGACCACCAGCGAACTCGGTACGGCGCAGACCCTGATCTTCGACGAGGTGGACTCGGGCGTCGGCGGGGCCGTGGCCGAAACGGTCGGCCGACTCATGCAGCAATTGGGGCGCGACCGCCAGGTGCTGGCCGTCACCCACCTGCCGCAGGTCGCCGGCTGTGCCGACCACCATCTGCTGGTCGCCAAGCGCCAGACGCGCGGCGACACTGGCACCCATACGGCCAGCGCCGCGCGCACCGAAAGCAGCGTCACCGCGCTCGACGACGAAGGCCGCGTGCGCGAGATCGCCCGGATGCTCGGCGGCGAACGCGTGTCCGCCACCACCCTGGCACACGCCCGCGAAATGTTGGGCAAGCAAAGCGCCGGAGTGACGCCATGAACCTCGAACTGGTGTTGATCACGGGCATGTCGGGTTCCGGCAAGTCCGTTGCGCTGCATGCGCTGGAAGACGCCGGCTACTACTGCGTCGACAACCTGCCGCCCGAACTGCTGACGGCCTTCATCGACTTGCAGCAGCAGCAGCAGACACCCCGTGTGGCCATTGCGATGGACGTGCGCAGCGGCATCTCGCTGCCGATGGTGCCGCCACAGCTGGAAAACCTGCGGCGCCAGGGCGTGTCGCTGCGCTCGCTCTTTCTCGACGCCACCACGGACGCACTGGTGCGCCGCTATTCCGAAACGCGGCGCCGACATCCGCTATCGCGCCAGGAAGGCCGCACCGATGTGCCGGAGCAGCACCGTGTGCTGGTGCATGCGATCGAGCTCGAGCGCGAACTGCTGGCCGAGTTGCGTGACCGCGCCGACGTCATCGACACCAGCATCATCCGGCCTGCGCAACTGCAGAGCTACGTCAAGTCGCTGATCGAGGCGCCCGAAAGCGCGCTCACGCTGGTGTTCCAGTCCTTTGCCTTCAAGCGCGGCGTGCCACTCGACGCCGACTATGTGTTCGACGTGCGGATGCTGCCCAATCCGCATTACGTGCCGCTGCTGCGCCCGCTCACCGGGCGCGACGAACCGGTGATCCAGTGGCTGCGCGGCCACGACGACGTGGCGCGCATGTTCGGCGACGTCGAGCAGTTCCTCGGCCGCTGGCTCGACGCCCTGGCGCTCGATCACCGCAGCTATGTCACGGTCGCCATCGGCTGCACCGGCGGCCAGCACCGCTCGGTGTTCCTGGTGGAGCAGCTCGCGCGCACCTTCGGCGAGCGCTGGGCCACGCTCAAGCGCCACCGCGAGCTGGACGCGGGCTGACCGCGGGCTGAGCCTCAGCCCAGCAGCTTGCGCACCGGCGCGGGCAGGCCCAGCGCCGACCATTGCGCAGGCGCGAACCAGCCGCCGCGCAGCCCCAGCACCGCGGCGTCGGGCGCTTCCACCCGCACCGGATGGAGGTGCAGGTCCTTGTGGGTCAGCACATGCAGGAAGGCTGGTGCATCCTGTGCCTTGGCGCGCAGGTCGGCGGGCAATCCGTCGGCCAATGCCTCGCGGCTGTCGTGCACCGGCAGGCAGTAGAGCCCGGCCCAGATGCCGGTCGCCGGTCTTTTTTCCAGCCAGATGCGGCCCTGTGCGTCGTGCGCCCAGAGCATCCACAGCGACTGCGCGGTGCGCTTGAGCTTGCGCGTCTTCACCGGGTATTTCTCCGGCGCGCCCTCGCGCAGCCCCACGCACAGATCGTTCACCGGGCACAGCATGCAGCTGGGCTTGCGCGGCAGGCACACCGTGGCGCCCAGGTCCATCACGCCCTGCGTGTAGCGCGAGATGTCGCGCGGTGCATCGGCCGGCGGCAGCAGGTCGGTGGCGATGTCCCAGAGCGCGCGCTCCTGGGCCGCCGACGACATGTCGCCCGCAAATCCGAGCACGCGCGTGAGCACGCGCTTGACGTTGCCGTCGAGGATCGCCACGCGCTCCCCAAAGCAGAAGGCGGCGATGGCGGCCGCCGTCGACCGACCGATGCCGGGCAGCGTGACCAGTTCGGCCGCCGTGTGCGGAAAGGCGCCGTGAAAGCGCGTCACCACCTCCTGCGCACAGCGGTGCATGTTGCGCGCCCGGCTGTAGTAGCCCAGGCCGCTCCAGAGGCCGAGCACTTCGTCCTCGCTGCCCGCAGCCAGGTCGGCGACCGTCGGAAAGCGCTCGAGGAAGCGTGCGAAGTAGCCCAGCACGGTCGTGACCTGCGTCTGCTGCAACATCACCTCCGACAGCCACACGCGGTAGGGGTCCTGCGTGTTCTGCCAGGGCAGCGTGCTGCGGCCATGCGTGGCCTGCCAGGCGACGATGTGCGCCGCAAAGCCGGGCGCGAAGGCCCTGGAGGGTGCGGGGTGCCCCTGCGTGGAAAGGATCATCGGGTTCTCTTCGTAGGGGGCGCGGTCGTGCCCGCGCTCAGTACTTCTGGCAAACCGCACAGAAGTAGGTCGAACGCTGGCCCTGCTTGAGCAGGCGGATCGGCGTCGCGCAGACGCGGCAGGGTTCACCGGCGCGGCCGTAGACCGTGGCTTCGAGCTGGAAGTAGCCGCTCTGGCCGTCGATGTTCGAAAAGTCCCGCAGCGTGCTGCCGCCCCGCTCCACCGCGCGCGCCAGGATCTCGCGCACGGCCGCATGCAGGCGCAGCGCGCGCGGCCGGCTGATGCGCGAAGCGGCCACGGTCGGTCGGATGCCCGCAAGGAAAAGCGCTTCCGACGCGTAGATGTTGCCCACGCCCACCACCACGTCGCCTGCAAGCAGCACCTGCTTGATCGCGGCCTGCCGGCGTTGCAGTCCGGCGTGGAAGGCGTCGAAGTCGAAGGCGTCGCCCAGTGGCTCCATGCCCAGCCGGCCCAGGAGCTTGATGGCCAACGGCGATGCCTCGTCCTCCACGAACACCACGGCGCCGAAACGCCGCGGGTCGTTCAGCCGCAGCGTGCCGCGGCTGGTGACCAGGTCGAAGTGATCGTGCGTGCCCGGCGATGGCGGCGCCGCGTCGAAGCGCAGGCTGCCCGACATGCCCAGGTGCATCAGCAGAAGGCCGTCGTCCAGGTCGAGCAGCAGGTACTTGCCGCGACGGCGCACCGTGCGCACCGTCCGCCCGACCAACAAGGCCGGATCGACCGCCAGCGCCCAGCGCAGCGGCTTGCCCACGCGCACGGCGTCGATGCGGGCATCGCTGATGCGGTCGACGAAACCGCGCCGCGTGACTTCTACTTCGGGTAATTCAGGCATGGGATTGAAGGCGACATGAAAACGCGCGGGAACCTGACGCCCTGGCTGCGCTCTGACAAAAGCCTTGGATTATTATGAGTTCGATGACCCCACCGCCTCGCCGACTCCGCCTAGCGGCGGCCATTTCCCTTGCTGCACTGGCGATTTCCGCCTACGCGCAGCCTGGGCCCACCGTCACGCCACCCGCCATCGAGGCCCAAAAGACCGACGACGCGCCCAACCAACCGTCGGCAATGACCGCCACGCTCTTCTACGAAGTGCTGCTCGGCGAGCTCAATGCACGTTCCGAAGACCCCAGCACCGGCTACGCGCTGGTGCTCGACGCCGCGCGCCGGTCGCGCGACCCGCTGTTGTTCCAGCGCGCGGTCGAAATCGCACTCCAGTCGCGCTCCGGCGATGCCGCGCTGGTCGCGGCGCGGGCCTGGAAGGAGTCGCTGCCGGATTCCCGCGAGGCGCGACGGGTCGAGTTGCAGATCCTCATTGCGCTCAACCGCATCAGCGAAACGGTGGAGCCACTGCGCGCCGAGGTGGCGGCCACGCCGCTGCCCGAGCACCCGGTGCTCATGGAACTGATCGCCCGCAACTACGCGCGTGCCACGGACAAGAAGCTGGCGGCGTCGGTGGTCGAGCAGGCGCTGACCGAGCAGTTTTCGAATCCGGCTACAGGTGCGCTCGCATGGACCACCGTGGGCCGTCTCCGTCTGCTGGCCGGCGACACCTCCGGCGCGCTCGAAGCGGCGTTGAAGGCCCAGCAGGCCGACGCCACCGCCGAAGGCCCTGCGCTGCTGGCCATCGACCTGATCGACCCGGCACAGCCGCTGGCCGAACCCATCGTCAAACGCTACCTCGCATCGCCCAAGCCACTGCCAGAACTGCGCGTGGCGTACGCCCGCGTCCTGGCAGAGGCTCGCCGCTACGCTGAAGCGACCACCGAACTCACCGCGGTCACGGTCGCGCGCCCCGACATGACAGAGCCCTGGCTGCTGCTGGCCAGCCTGCAGATGCAGGCCCGCCAGGACACCCTGGCCGAAGCGTCGCTGCAGCGCTATGCGAGCCTGGTCGAAAAGCTGCCTACCGACACCGGCCCGCTCACGGCCAGCGTCAGTTCGACGGCCATGACGCCGCAGGCGCGCAAACGCGGCCTGAACCAGGCTTACCTGATGCTCGCGCAGCTCACCGAGCGCCGCAAGGACTACAAGGCGGCTGAAGGCTGGCTCGCCCGGGTCGACAGCACCGACGACCCGGCCAGTGCACAGATCCGCAGCGCCGCCTTGCTGGCGCGCCAGAACAAGCTGCCGCAAGCGCTGGCGCTGGTGCGCGCCATCCCCGAAAAGGACGCCGAGACAACCCGCCAGAAGCTGCAGGCCGAAGTCCAGCTGCTGCGCGACGCCAAGCAGTACCAGCCCGCCTACGACCTGCTCGCCAAGGCCAGTGCTGCAGCACCCGACGATCCGGACCTGATCTACGACCAGGCCATGATCGCGGAGAAGCTGTCGAGGTTCGACGAGATGGAACGCCTGCTGCGCCGCCTGATCGCGCTGCGCCCGGACAGTCAGAACGCGTACAACGCGCTCGGCTATTCGATGGCCGATCGGAACGATCGCCTGCCCGAGGCCCGCACGCTGATCCAGAAAGCCGTTCAGCTCGCGCCGCAAGATCCCTTCATCGCCGACAGCCTGGGGTGGGTCGAGTTCCGGATGGGCAACACGGCCGAGGCCGTCCGCATCTTCGAAGAAGCCTACAAGCGCCGTCCCGACCCGGAGATCGGTGCGCACTTCGGCGAGGTGCTCTGGACATTGGGCCAGCGCGACCGCGCCATTGCGATCTGGAAAGAAGCCAGCCTGCTGGACGCCGACAACGACACCCTGCAGGAAACGCTCAAGCGCCTGCGCGTGAAGCTGTGAGCGCCGCCGTGCGCGGGCAAGGTGCCCCGAGCCGGCGTACCCTGCTCGCCGCGGCAGTTGGAGCCGCAGCCGTGCTGCTCGCGGGCTGCGCATCGCCGGCGGGCCCCGCCGTTCGCCCGAGCGACACCACCACCATCGCACGATGGAGCGGCCGGCTGTCCCTTCGAATCGAGGACAGCAACGCGCAAAGCTTTGCCGCATTGTTCGACCTGAGGGGGGCGCCCGACGCGGGCGAGCTCGTTCTCACCAGCCCGATCGGCAGCACGCTGGCCGTCCTGCAGTGGTCACCGGGCGAAGCACTGCTCAAGAACGGCAACGACGTCCGACGCTACGCATCGCTCGATGCGCTGATCGAAGCCGTGACCGGCGCCGCCATCCCGGTGGCCGCGCTTTTTGGGTGGCTGGAAGGCCGCAACGACACGGTGCCAGGATGGCGCCCCAACCTGGCGCAGGTGGCGCAAGGCCGCTTGCAGGCCACTCGGGAATCACCGCACCCCCTGGCCGACCTGCGCATCGTCTTCGAACGGCAATGAAAGCGCTGTACGACCTGCCGGCGCCTGCCAAGCTCAACCTTTTCCTGCACATCAACGGCCGGCGCGACGACGGCTACCACCTGCTGCAATCGGTCTTCATGCTCATCGACTGGTGCGACACGCTGCACCTGGAGTTGCGCAGCGACGGCCGGTTGAGCCGTGAGGACCTGACCACGCCGCTGCCCGCCGACGACCTGGTGCTGCGTGCCGCACGCGCACTGCAGGCCTTTGCGTCGCCGGGGCAAGGCGCGCACATCGGCGTGGCCAAGCGCGTGCCTGCACAAGCGGGCATGGGCGGCGGGTCGTCGGATGCGGCCACCTGCCTGCTCGCACTCAACCGCCTGTGGCGGCTCGACCTGCCGCTGGAAAAGCTGGCGCAGATCGGCCTCGCGCTCGGTGCCGACGTGCCATTTTTCCTGCGCGGGCACAACGCGTGGGTCGAAGGCATCGGCGAGAAGGTCACGCCGGTGGCACTGCCGCCGGCACGCTTCGTGGTCGTCAAGCCGCCGGAAGGCCTGGACACCGCCCAAATTTTTGCAGCGCCCGATTTGAAACGCTCAACTTCTGTGGCTATAATCACAGGCTTTGCTGCAGCAAGCAAATCCGAGGTCTACGGCTTCGGGCACAACGATCTGCAGCCAGTTGCTCAACGGCTTTGTCCCGCTGTCACCGACGCCATCGAATGGCTCGGCGCACAGGGACTGCAGGCGAGAATGACTGGCTCCGGAAGCGCGGTGTTTGCGACAATGGCAGCAGATTCGCAGGAAATGAATTTGCCTTCAGCCCCCTCGGGTTGGCAGGTTCATCAGTGCGATAATCTCGGCGCTCATCCTCTCCAGGGCTGGGCAGTCTAGATAAAGTCGGAATGTTCGGCATTCCGGCGCGACATATCGGTTGACGACCTTGGTCGTCGACCCGTGTAGGGGAGTCGCCAAGTTGGTTAAGGCACTGGATTTTGATTCCAGCATGCAAAGGTTCGAATCCTTTCTCCCCTGCCAAAACTTGATGTGCCAGCCACGGGCTGCACAGCAGGCAGTCAAGGCCCCTCGGCCCTGACGCCGTACAGATCGCGACGTCAATTTCGCGGCCCACGAGTTTGCAGCCGCCGGCTGCAACGATGACGAGAACACTGGTGGCCCTCCGAAGGGCTCAATGCATTGCTGGACGCACTCATGCAGGCTCAAGCTCCTGATTTCATGGTTTTCACCGGCAATGCCAACCCGGGTCTGGCTGCGGATATCGCGCAACATCTGGGCACCACCCTGGGTGCAGCCCGCGTCGGCCGCTTCTCCGACGGCGAAGTGACCGTCGAGATCAACCAGAACGTGCGTGCCCGCGACGTCTTCGTGGTGCAGTCGACCTGCGCACCGACCAACGAAAACCTGATGGAACTGCTCATCATGGTCGACGCGCTCAAGCGCGCATCGGCCGAGCGCATCAGTGCCGTCATCCCTTACTACGGCTACGCCCGCCAGGACCGCCGCCCGCGTTCGAGCCGCGTGCCGATCTCGGCCAAGGTGGTTGCCAACCTGCTGCAGACCGTGGGCGTGTCCCGCGTGCTGACGATGGACCTTCACGCCGACCAGATCCAGGGTTTCTTCGACATTCCGGTGGACAACATCTACGCGTCGCCGGTCCTGCTCGGCGACCTGCGCGCCAAGAACTACGAAGACCTGATCGTGGTGTCGCCCGACGTCGGCGGCGTGGTTCGCGCCCGTGCGCTGGCCAAGCAGCTGGGCACCGACCTGGCCATCATCGACAAGCGTCGCCCCAAGGCGAACGTGAGCGAAGTGATGAACGTCATCGGCGAAATCGACGGCCGCAACTGCGTCATCATGGACGACATGATCGACACGGCCGGCACGCTGGTCAAGGCCGCCGAAGTGCTCAAGGAGCGCGGCGCGAAGAAGGTCTATGCGTACTGCACGCACGCCATCTTCTCGGGTCCGGCCATCGAACGCATTGCCCAGGGCCCGGCCCTGGACGAAGTGGTGGTCACCAATACCATTCCTCTTTCCGACAGCGCCAAGCTGTGCGGCAAGATCCGCCAGCTGTCCGTGGCACCGCTGATCGCCGAGACGATCCAGCGCATTGCCAAGGGCGAGTCGGTGATGAGTTTGTTCTCGGACCAGGACAATCTCTTCTGAGATTGACCGGTCTGGGCAAAGAAGCGGGCGTCCTTCGTGGCGCCCTTTTTAAACCGGAGTCGCACTGGTCGCGGTGGACTTCCACAGGAGTTAATTATGCAATTCGTCGCTTTTGAGCGCGCCAAGCAGGGTACGGGTGCGAGCCGCCGTCTCCGCATTTCGGGCAAGACCCCCGGCATCGTCTACGGTGGTGACACCGCCCCCCAGCTGATCGAGATCGATCACAACGCACTGTGGCACGCCCTGAAGAAGGAAGCATTCCACGCATCCGTCCTCGAGATGGACCTGGGCGGCACCGTGAGCAAGGTCCTGCTGCGCGACGTGCAATACCACCCGTTCCGCCAGCTGGTCCAGCACATCGACTTCCAGCGCGTCGATGCCCGCACCCGCATGACCATGAAGGTCCCCGTCCACTTCAAGGGTGAAGAGGAATCGGAAGCCGTCAAGATCGAGCTGAACCTGGTCAACCACGTGACCACCGAACTCGAAGTGAACTGCCTGCCCGCAGAACTGCCGGAATTCATCGAAGTCGACCTGTCGGGCCTGAAGAAGAACGGCACCGTCACGCTCAAGGACATCAAGCTGCCACGCGGCGTGAAGTGGGTGAGCCACGGCAAGTCGAACCTGGTGCTGGCCTCGGCCACGCCGCCAGTGATCGAAGAAGAAGACGCACCGGTCGTGGAAGAAGCTGCTGCAGCACCCGCAGGCAAGGGTGGCAAGGCTGCCGCCAAGACCCCGGCTGCCAAGGCACCTGCCGCCAAGAGCGCCAAGAAGTAACTTCACTTCCTGCTTGCTGCTGCAGCCCTGCTGCAGCATGGCAATCTCGACGGCCCGCCTCGTGCGGGCCGTTTCGTTTTCATCGACACCTCGATAATCGGCACCATGATCAAGTTGTTCGTCGGCCTGGGCAATCCCGGCCCGGAATACGAAGCCACGCGCCACAACGCGGGCTTCTGGTGGATCGACGCCCTCGCGCGCGACTGGAAACTCAACCTCGCGCCCGAGCGCAGCTACCACGGCCTCGTCGCACGCACGCAGGTCGGTGGCCGGCCCGTCTGGCTCCTGGAACCGCAGACCTTCATGAACCTGTCAGGCAAGTCGGTGGGCGCCCTCGCCCGCTTCTTCAAGATCGAGCCGGCCGAGATCCTGGTGGTGCACGACGAGCTCGACGTGGTGCCCGGCCAGGTCAAGCTGAAGTTCGGCGGCAGCCATGCGGGCCACAACGGCCTGCGCGACATCCACGCGCAACTGGGCACCGGCGACTACTGGCGCCTGCGCCTGGGCATCGGTCATCCGGGGGTGAAGGCCGAGGTGGTGAACTGGGTGCTCAAGAAGCCGCTGAAGGAACAGCGCGACGCCATCGACGACGCCGTCATGCGCACGCTGCACGCGGTACCGGCGCTGCTGGCCGGCGAAATGGACAAGGCCATGCTGCAGATCCACACGAGCAAGCCTCCGCGGCCCAAGCCGCCGCGCCGGGAACCGGGCGAAGGCAGCGGCGGCGGTGGTGAAAGCGGCGCCGCGGCGGCGCCCTCAGGGACGTAGCGCGGCCTTCTGTGCCTCGAGCCGCTGGAACTTCTGCCAGAGCGTCTCGTGCGCCTCGACATGCGCGGGATTCACCGGAATGCAGGCCACCGGACAGATCTGCACGCACTGCGGCTCATCGAAATGGCCGACGCATTCGGTGCACTTGTGGGGGTCGATCTCGTAGATCGCCTCGCCCATGTAGATGGCATCGTTCGGGCACTCGGGCTCGCAGACATCGCAGTTGATGCATTCGTCGGTGATCATGAGTGCCATGCCCCGAATTATCCGCGTTTGGACATGGTCGTTGCGTCAGACAGGTTATGCTGCGCCCCGCCCCATGAGTCTCTTTCTATTCAAACGCTTCGCGACCCTGATCGGCACGCTGATCGGCGCTTCCATCATCGTGTTCCTGGTCCTCGAGATCCTGCCCGGCAATGCCGCGCAGATGCTCATGGGGCCGGACGCATCGCCCGACGCCGTCGCGGCCCTGGCCACCAAGCTCGGGCTCGACCAGCCTGCGTGGACGCGCTATTGGCACTGGGTCGGCGGCATGCTGACCGGCAACCTGGGTGACAGCTACGCCTACAGTTCGCCAGTGCTCGACCTGATCCTCGAACGCCTGGCGCTCACCGTGCCGCTGGCCCTGCTGGCCATGACGCTGACCACGGTGCTCGCCTTGCTGGTGGGCGTGACCGCGGCGGCACGCCACAACAAGATGGGCGACGTGGGCCTCATGGGCCTCACGCAGGTCGGCATCGCCATTCCCAATTTCTGGTTCGCGATCCTGCTGATCCTGGTGTTCTCGGTGAAGCTGCAGTGGTTCTCTGCCGGCGGGTTCGACGGCTGGGGCGAAGGCGTGGGCGCAGGCCTGAAGGCCTTGCTGCTGCCGGCGCTCGCGCTGGCCGTGGTGCAGGCCGCCATCCTGGCACGCATCACGCGCTCGGCGGTGCTGGAAGTGATGCGCGAGGACTTCGTACGCACGGCACGCGCCAAGGGCGTGTCGCAGCGCATGGTGCTCTGGACGCACGTGCTGCGCAACGCGTTCATTCCGGTCATCACCGTCATGGGCATGCAGTTCTCCGAGCTGCTGGCCGGCACCATCGTGGTGGAGAACGTGTTCTACCTGCCCGGCCTGGGCCGGCTGATCTTCCAGGCGATCAGCAACCGCGACCTGATCGTGGTGCGCAACTGCGTGATGCTGCTGGCCGCGCTGGTGGTCATCGTCAATTTCGTGGTCGACGTGTTGTACGCGGTGATCGATCCTCGCATCAAAGCCTCGGACATATGAGCGCCCTCCCCATCACCGCACCCAGCGGCGCGGCCATGAAAGTGCCCGGTTTCTGGCGCCGCGCCCTGCACCATCGCAGCTTCGTCTTCGGCGCCGTGCTCACGGCGCTCCTGGTGCTCGCGGCCACCGTGTCGCTGGTCTGGACGCCCTGGTCGCCTTACGAGATGGACATGGCGTCCAAGCTGCAGTCGCCGAGCTGGTCGCACTGGCTGGGCACCGACAGCTTCGGGCGCGAC
>Ga0247813_10002779_pt1 | contig 11680 bp, 10 predicted proteins | sample UWRJL169409C1_FD_180719 | JGI IMG/M metagenome (GOLD analysis project Ga0247813, IMG submission 180719) | Plant litter microbial communities from Arlington Agricultural Research Station in Wisconsin, United States - UWRJ-L169-409C-1 | ecosystem: Environmental > Terrestrial > Plant litter >... | reverse complement strand
ACCGTTGTGAAATTAGAAATGCTTCGAGCTTTTCTTCTGTTTGCTTTTGAACAGGGATTTTCGCAGTATTTGCCAAGGCATACGCAAGAATAGCTCCGTTGCGAATAGTGTTCTTTAAACCTTGCTCATCTACTAATTTGAATACGTCGCCGTCCGAGTGGTAAAATGGGCCTGAATTATTCGGCAAGCGACCACCAGCTCCCCCTCCTGTTGGAATACCTTCTAATAGAAAGGGTTGATGATCGCTATGTAAACTTGCTCCTGCCAGAAAAACATTCCGGAAATTAGTGTCTAGTTTAACGACTTCTGCTCCCCAAGTAGTAAATAGGGGCTCCATTTCTTCTCTAGAGGTAGAGAAACCTTTTGGATCATTAGTCATATCATAGTTGAGCATAAAACTAACCTGGCCTATGGTTTGATTTGCTTTGCTTTGCGCCACATATGCCTTTGAACCTAACAGCCCTTGCTCCTCTCCCATAAACAAAATAAATTCTACTGTTCGTTTAGTTTTAAGATTTAGCTTTTTAAAGGTTCGGGCCATATCGATCACCGAGAATGAGCCAATTCCATTATCAATTGCACCTGTAGCTAAATCCCAGCTATCTAAATGCCCACCAACTACGATTTTCTCATTAGGAAATTCTGTGCCTTTAAAGGTAGCAATCACATTCCGAGCTTTAATTAGGCCCGAGAAATTGGTCATTTCTATGGTAGAAAATTGTTTAGCAGTCTTTAATTTTTCTTTCAACTCCATTCCGCTTTCTAAACCAATACATACTGCCGGAATTGGAATTAACTTACCCGTTACCGATGCCGTTCCTGTGAGCAGTACGCCGTTTTTAACCGTATTGATGATGATTACCCCAATCGCCCCATATTTTGTTGCAATTGCTGTTTTCTCAGAACGGTGCAGGGATGATGTTCCTTTTGGCGAACCTGGTAAAACGCCTAAATAAATTAAAGCTATTTTCCCTTTTACTTGTTCCAGTAGGGGTTGATAATCTGATTCTAAGCCATTTCCAACATCTATAATTTCGCCAGTTACTTTGGCATCTACAGGCGAATGAGCCAAGGTTACTGCCCTAACTGCATTTAGCTGAGTGGTTGATGCGCCAATTTTTACTGAGATTGTTTTTCTGTTCCAACTTTCTACTTCAAAAGGTTGATATTTTACCTCACATCCGTAAGATTTTAACAAGTTATAAGCATATTCTTCAGCTTTTGCTCCATTGGGCGACCCTGTTAATCGATGTCCAATTGTAGAAGAAGCCTCTTTCAAGTTGGCATACGCATTGGATTTAGTTTGCACTTCTGTATTGATCTGTTTAAAAACAGGACCAAAGCTATCCTGAGCGTGTGCGGTAAGGCAGAGCGAGGCTAATGCCAAGAAAAAGAAATTCTTCATCGTTATAATTTTGGATGAAATTAAGATTTTTTTTGAAAATGGGGGCAGGTTTCACTGATTAGTTACATTTTCAGTGGCTTTACCACTAAAGACGCCCAAGAACACCATAGCTTGGGCTATCTTTAGTGTCTTGAGTGGTTAAACCTTAACCTTTTTCGGAAAGACCAACGATGCTACTACACTAGTTGTTAAAATAAGTACAATAATGATCAGCGAATGTTCGGTTGTAAATCCCCACTCTTTTAAATAGTCGTGCGCAAGCATCTTTATTCCGATAAATGTTAATAAGATGGCTAAACCTGTTTTTAGATAATGGAATTTATGGATAATATTAACGAGTAAAAAGAACATGGAACGTAAACCCATGATGGCGAAAATATTGGAGAAAAACACAATATAAGCATCTTTAGTAACAGCAAAAATCGCAGGAATAGAATCAACAGCAAATATTAAATCTGTAAACTCTACAATCAATAAAACTAAAAATAATGGTGTTAATAATTTCTTGCCTCCTACTTTGTGAAAAAATTTCTTCCCTTCGTATCGAGGGTGGATTTTAAAAAATCTTGAAGCAAACTTTACCACAGGATGATTCTCCGGGTCGATTTTATCATCCCCATCCTTTGAAAAGAACATTTTAACCCCGGTAAACAGCAGAAAAGCTCCGAAAACATAAAGTATCCAAGAGAACTGATTAATCAACGCTGCTCCGGCAAAAATAAAGATAAAACGCATAATCACAGCGCCCAAAATCCCCCAGAACAATACCCTATGGTAATACTTTTCCGGCACGGCAAATGCCGAGAAAATAAGAACAATTACAAAGATATTGTCTACAGATAGCGCATATTCAATTACATAACCGGTTAAGAATTCTATACCTAAATTTTTCTTGTAGATAACTAGACTTTCTTCAAAATTACCTGGAATAAGGGTAATGGGATGTTGATGCGCCTTTACCACTTGTTGCAGCTTTTCATAGCTATCGATACCGTGCAGATACTCCCCTTCTAAAACCAGTAAGAGGTAAAAGCCCAAGGCTAAAGCTATCATAATGAAACTCATTACAGCAGCCTGCTTCAAACTAATCGTATGATCTCGTTTACTAAACAATCCCAAATCGAGCGCCAAAATCAGCACAATAAACAGTAAAAAACCTGAAATAAATAAGAGTTCGTTCGACATTATTTTTTACGTTCAGTAGTATATCTAACTAGTTGTTCGAGGCCATTTCTAGCTTCATTTTCTTCAAATGTATACAAAATATCGAATGCTTCCTTCTGATATTCAAGCATTTTTTTATTGGCATAATGCACACCTTGCTTACTATTTACGAAATCTATGATCGCTTGTATTTTTTTAGGATCATCTTGATGATTTTTAACTAAGTTGATAATTCTTTTTCGTTCAGTTCTATCTACTTCGTTTAGCGCATAAATTAGCGGTAAGGTAACTTTCTTTTCTTTGATATCAATTCCAAGTGGCTTTCCCACATCGTCAGTTCCAAAGTCGAAGGTGTCGTCTTTTATTTGAAAAGCAATTCCAACCTTCTCTCCAAACAAACGCATTTTTTCAATGGTTTGTTCATCAGCTCCTGCTGATGCAGCTCCACAGGCACAACACGAAGCAATCAATGAGGCTGTTTTCTGTCGGATAACATCGAAATATAAAGATTCACTGATGTCCATTCGTCTAACTTTCTCGATTTGCAATAACTCGCCTTCGCTCATCTGTTGTACTGCTTCTGAGACAATTTTTAACAGTGCAAATTCATTATTGTTAACTGATAGTAACAAACCTTTAGCCAATAAAAAATCACCAACTAAAACCGCAATCTTATTTTTCCATAAGGCATTGATAGAGAAAAACCCTCTTCTTTCGTAGGCATTGTCTACCACATCATCATGAACCAAGGTAGCAGTGTGCAATAACTCTACTAGCGCAGCACCGCGATGTGTTGATTCAAGTATCCCTCCGCATAATTTAGCTGCAAAAAAAACAAACATTGGCCTCATTTGCTTACCCTTACTTTTCACAATATAGTGGGTAATGCGGTTAAGCAAGGGCGCATCGCTTTGCATTGAAGCTTTAAACTTTGCTTCAAATGCATCAATTTCATCTGCTATGGGTAGTTTTATCTGATTTATTCCGGGCATTCAGCTAAAAAATGTGTTTGCAAACTTAGTTATTAAAAGCGTATTTTTAGTCAAATTATTAAAGTGAAATCATCATGATTTTCATTACTACTGAAAATAAATTTTTATAATGAAAATAGTTGTAGGAACACTTTTAGCATTGATTGTCATTTTAGTCGTGCTTTATCTTATTGGGCCCAAACCAACCAAACCAATTTATGCAACAGAGCTCCCTAAAGTTCCTGAATTACTGGCTTTGCCTAATTACGTTGCTCTTCAAGAAAGCAAGTTTAAAATTAAACCGGGTAATGAAGCAGAAATTGTATGGGCAGATAGTTCAAAGCTACAACAAACTGAATATGCTGTAGTCTATTTACATGGATTTTCAGCTTCCAAAGAAGAAGGTAACCCAGCCTACCAATTCCTTGCGAAATCGTTAAAGGCAAACATGTATCTAGCCCGCTTGGCAGACCATGGTTTGGATACCATTTCACCCATGGAATATTTTACCGCTGATCGATTGTGGGAAAGCGGCAAACAAGCCTATGCAATTGGTAAAAAATTAGGAAAGAAAGTAATTTTAGTAGGCACTTCAACTGGTGGAAGCTTAGCTTTGCAACTTGCAGCCGCTTATCCAGAGGTGAACAGTTTAGTATTGCTCTCGCCCAATATCGCCATTAACGACAGCAAAGCTTGGCTATTGAACAATCCCTGGGGATTACAAATTGCCAGAAAAGTAACCGGAAGCGAGGAAAGAAAAGTGGATGGCAAAAGTCCATTGTATAAAAAATTTTGGTACACGAATTATCGTTTAGAGTCTGTCGTGCAATTGGAAGAGATGTTAGAAAGCAGCATGAACAAAGCACTTTTCGAGAAAGTGAAGCAACCGGTACTCATGTTATATTATTACAAGAGTGAAGCTGAACAAGACCCTGTGGTTAAAGTGGAGGCCATGCTTAAAATGTTTGATGAATTGGGTACCTTGCCCAACGATAAACAAAAAGTAGCACTTCCAAAAACCGGGAACCATGTGATTGGCTCGGCCATTACCTCAAAAGATATCAAGGGGGTTGAGCGAGCAATGGATGGATTTATTAAAGATCGATTAAAAAATTAAACTTATATGGGATTATTTTCATCATTAATGGGTAACGCAGGTGCAGTTAGCCCAGAAGAACTAAAGAAAAATTTCGGACAGCTGTTAATTGCTGGAGAAGAAATTGAATTGGGCTTTAAACTCATTCGAGATACCTTTATTTTCACCAGTAAAAGGCTAATCGTTATTGATGTTCAGGGATTAACTGGAAGCAAAACAGAATACTTATCGGTCGCTTATAAAAGCATCTCTAAATTTAGCGTAGAAACCGCAGGCACGTTCGACTTAGAAGCAGAGCTAAAAATTTGGATTTCGAGCGAAGCTATTCCAAGTATCAGAAAAAAATTCAATAAATCCGTTAATGTGTATGAAGTGCAAAATGTGCTGGCTTATCATGTATTAGGATAGATGAAGCACTTATGTGTTCCCAACGAATTTTTTAATCGACGGAAATGGGATTAGCAGAAATATTACCTTAGTAAGCCTAATATATGAGCTATAATCTGATCTGCATGCACCCTTGAATTTTCTATAAACCACTTATGCGTATCCATTCCTCCGCATACCACACCTGCTAAGTAAAGTCCCTTGGTACTGGTTTCCATGGTTTCTGGATTGTGGATAGGAGAACTATTTTCGTCCAACTCGACCCCTAAATTTGTCAGAAGAGCAAAGTTTGGTTGGTAACCTGTCATGGCTAGCACAAAATCATTGGCAAGGGAAATATTTCCTTCCGGTGTTTTAATTTCCACTTCATTTTGACTGATCGAAATGATTTCGCTGTCAAAATAGGCTTTGATTTCACCTTCCTTGATTCTATTTTCAATGTCTGGTCTGACCCAATATTTTACATAAGAACCAATTTCACTACCTCTGATTACTAAAGTTACATCAGCCCCTTTTCGATACGTTTCTAAAGCCACATCAATAGCTGAGTTATTTGCCCCTACCACAACTACCTTACTAAAAGCATATAAATGAGGGTCTTGATAATAATGTCTTACTTTTTGCAAATCTTCACCAGGAATATTCATCAATACAGGCACATCGTAAAACCCAGTAGCGATAATTACTTTTTTAGCATGGTAAGTGGTTTTAGTGCTAATCACTTCAAACTCATTATTTTCGAGTTGATTTACTTTTTCTACGGCTTCAAACAAGTGAATATTCAATTCAAATTTTTCCGTCACCCGACGATAATACTCTAGTGCCTCATTTCGATTGGGCTTGTTGCTAATGCTTACAAAAGGAATACCACCGATTTCGAGCTTTTGCGAAGTAGAGAAAAAGGTCATGAACACCGGATAATGGTATAAGCTGTTCGCTAGTGGACCTTTTTCGATGATGATAGAGGTTAGTCCGGCATCTTTAGCCGCAATAGCACAGGCTAAACCAATTGGTCCACCTCCAATAATGAGTATATCATATGGCATATTATTCAACTTTCATTGCTTTGCTGGGACAAGCAAATTCTGTTCTTTTCAGGCCAGTAGATTTAATTGCCCCATAACCACCAGCAATATCAATTACTTTATCGATGCCCCTGGCTTTTAGAATAGATGCGGCAATCATTGATCGATATCCACCCGCACAATGAATGTAATACGTTTGTTTCGGATTTAATTCCGTGGTCCAATCGTTAATATAATCTAATGGACGAGTTAATGTATTTTCTAAATGCTCCGCTTCATACTCCCCTGGCTTTCGCACATCCAGCGCATTCAACTGCTCATTAGCCGTTACCAGGTCCTCAAATTGAACCGCAGTTATGGAAGATATAGTGTCTACCTCTTTACCTGAAGCCTCCCAAGCGGCAATGCTTCCATTTAAATAGCCAATAGTATTGTCGTACCCTACACGCGCCAACCGTGTAATCGTCTCTTCTTCTTTGCCCTCTTCAGCAATTAATAAAATTTCTTGCTTTAAATCAGTAATTAATGCTCCAACCCAGGGAGCAAATTGACCATTTAGTCCAATGTTAATTGAATTTGGGATAAATGCGGCAGCGAATACATGTGGATCACGCGTATCGAGCAACAAGGCTCCGGTTTGATTAGCTAAATTTTCGAATTCTTCAGGGGATAGTGCCACCAAGCCCTTTTTATATACGTCGTCTATAGACTCATAACCACCTTTGTTCATGGCTACATTTTTCGCAAAATATTGTGGAGGAGGCAAAATTCCATCGGTTACTTCCCGAATAAACTGCTCTTTTGAGGTTGCTTTTAACGCATAGTTGACTTCTTTTTGATGTCCAAGCGTATCAAAAGTTTCTTTACTCATGCTTTTACCACATGCAGATCCCGCACCATGAGCCGGATAAACGATCACCTCATCGCCCAATGGCTTTATTTTAGTAGCTAGCGAATCATATAACAAACCCGCTAAGTCATCCATGCTGAGGTCGCCCTTTTGAGCTAAATCGGGTCTACCCACATCACCTATAAAAAGTGTATCCCCACTAAAAATACAATGGTGCTTACCGCTCTCGTCAGTTAACAAATAAGTGGTAGATTCTAAAGTATGGCCGGGTGTATGCAGTGCGGTAAGGATGAGTTTCCCAATTTTAAATTGCTCGCCATCTTTCGCTATGTGCGCACTAAAATCTGTTTTGGCAGTTGGTCCATACACTATAGTTGCTCCAGATTTTTCGGCCAGATCGATATGACCTGAAACAAAATCGGCATGAAAATGAGTTTCAAAAATATACTTAATCGTCGCTCCATTTTGTGCAGCCTTGTTTAAATAAGGTGAAACTTCACGTAAAGGATCTACAATTGCTGCTACGCCATCACTCTCAATATAGTAAGCCGCCTCAGCTAAACATCCGGTATATATTTGTTCTATTTTCATTTTTCGAGTATCAAGTACCTACTATCAAGATCCAGTTAACCGCACAAAAATAAGTCTTAATCTCCTATTAAAGATATGACTTTCATCATAATAGTGTTTTTTTATCCGTCCTAAAACTTACTAATTCGTCAATTCTCCCGCTATTGAAACCTCCATTAATCTTTTAATTGCTGAGTTTGGCAGATTTTGTCCCATCAAAAACATCAGTTTCGTTACCGTAGCCTCGAAAGTCATATCGAAGCCACTTAAGACCCCCATTTCCTTTAATTTTCTACTAGTTTCATAAACACCGAGTTGAACTGATCCACCTTTGCATTGGGAAATATCAATAATAATTTTTCCGCTCGAAATTGCATTTTCTAAGCAATTGATAAACCAAGGAGAGGTTGTGGTATTTCCTGAGCCAAATGCCTCTAAAATAATCGCGTCGACTGCTGACTCAGTAATTGCCTTTACAGCTAGTTCAGTGATGCCAGGATACATTTTAAGCACACCAATGTTGGAATTGAGATGAGTATGAATGGTAAATTTATCCGTCGGACACGGTAATATATAATTATGATAAAAGGAGAGGTTTACTCCTGCTTCCGCTAAAATTGGATAATTGGGCGACTGAAATGCCTCAAATTTTTCGGAATTGTATTTAATAGAGCGATTTCCTCTAAATAGTTGGTAATCAAAATAAATGCAAACTTCTGGTACCATGGCTTTATCGCCATTTTTTGTCGCGGCAATTTCTAAAGCAGTAATCAAATTCTCCTTGGCATCGGTTCTGATTTCACCAATGGGCAATTGCGATCCCGTTAACACTACTGGTTTAGTTAAGTTTTGCAACATGAAGCTAAGTGCCGATGCCGTGAATGACATGGTATCAGAGCCATGCAGAATTACAAAACCATCAAACTCATCGTAATACGTGGCAATTAAGTTAGCAAGTTCAGCCCATATCTCGGGATTCATGTTCGAGGAATCTAATATTGGGTTAAACGAATGAACTGATAGTTCGTAATCCAACCTCGTTAATTCAGGAACATTTTCCTTTATCTGTGCAAAATCGAAAGGAATTAAAGTTCCGGTTTTAACATCATTAACCATTCCAATGGTACCTCCGGTGTATATGATTAGAATTTTTGTCATCGAGTTTACTGCAAAGATACAGGGTTTTTAAGTAAAAAATCCACTTCAGGTTTAAATCCCAAATACCTTCCTCGAATTCTCAGTAGTGATTTCTGCAACTTCTTCCATACTAATCCGATAAATCTCAGCCACTTTTTGCGCAATATGAACGAGATAACTGCTCTCATTTGGCTTGCCCCGAAAAGGTACGGGTGCGAGGTACGGCGAATCAGTTTCCAACACAATCTCCTCAATAGGAATATCGGCCAATACCAAATCCAACCCAGCTTTTTTATAGGTGACTACCCCTCCAATACCTAAGAAGAAATTAAGGTCAATCGCCTTTTTTGCCTGTTCCAAATTACCGGTAAAACAATGGAAAATACCTCTTAATTTTTCATCCCTTTCCGATTCTAATACTTCGAAAACTTCATCAAAAGCTTCCCTGCAATGGATTACGATAGGCAAACCCATTTTTTTTGCCCAACTAATTTGCGTTCTAAAAGCATCTTGCTGAATGGACAAAGTACTTTTATCCCAATACAAGTCGATACCTATTTCACCGATAGCATAAATGTTTCTACCGGCCATACTACCATAAATAGTTGCCAATTGCTCTTCGTAACCCTCCTTCACATCGCAAGGATGTAGACCCGCCATGGCAAAACAATTTTGTGGATATAGTTTCACCAATTTATCAATCATTTCAATTGATTTAACATCAACATTAGGCAAAAAGAGACGCTCTACCTTATTCGCTAAGCAACGTTGCATCAATTGCGCTTGTAGCTCAGCATCGGTTTCGTAATAGAGGTGCGTATGGGTGTCGGTTAACAGCATGCACAAAGGTATTTAATTTGACATAAAAAAACCCCGATTTAAGGTCGGGGTTTTTATCAGTACTCTTTTTTAATTATTTTTTAGCTACTGGTGGAGGAAAAGCTGCTGCCGGAGCTGAAACTGCTTTTTTGATATCCTTAATTTCAATATCGAAAACCAGTGGGCTTGATGGAGGAATTGGACCGCCACCTTGTTCGCCATAACCTAATTTTGATGGCATAATTGCTGTAATTTTTCCGCCTTTACCGATTAACTGTAAAGCTTCTACGAAACCTTTAGCAATACCTTCAGACAATGGAATTGGAACCGGAGCAAATGTTTTCATCGGATTTGGAGCCATGTTTTCTTTGGCAATTTTCTCAACGCTTGTATCGAAAACATTTAAAAGCCCACTCACTTTTTTGTGGGTAAGTTGACCCGTGTAGTCTACAATGGCAGTATCTCCCCAAACTGGTTTCGGACCAGTTCCAGGTGCAGTAATCACATATTGCAAACCACTTGGAGTAGTGGTTACTTTCAATTTGTTATCTTCAGCATATTTTTTCATTCTAGCACCTTCACTAGCTTTTTTAGCGTTGGTCATGGCTGTATATTCAGCTCTAAACAATTCGTTTGCTCTTTTTTGATAAACCGAATCTACCTCTTTTGGTTTTTTAGGAACTACTTTTTGAATTTTTACACTGAAATTTAAATATTTCTGGTCTTTAAATTGCTCAGGACGAGGTTGTTTACTATAAAGCACCATAGTATCAATATTCAACTTGAACGTAACACTATCACCTTCTCCAAAAAGAGTTAATACATCATTCATATCGCCAGCGTAAACTTTTTTACCTACTGGGAAAATTCTTACTTGCTCGCTATCATAGGTAGCTTCAAGAATCGAATCTTTATCGTTTTTCTGAATAAAATCTATTCTAACGTAATCACCTTCTTTAATTTTTTCCTTGCCACCATCCTTGTGAATCGTATACAGCAAGCCTCCCTTACCTTTTTGCTCTTTTGCTCCACATGCAGCCAAAAATGTTGATGCTGCGAAAAGAATTACTAAACCTTTTTTCATTTTTTTTCTATTTGATTTTTTTAGTTTTATTATTTAATTTAATTTACACTAGAGGCTAAGCCGTTTAATTTATATTTTATTGTAATAATTGCGTTTTATATTCTGGCAATATCGATTTGAAAGTCTCAATCGTCTCCGCTAATCCTTTTTGAGATACGCCTCCTGCCGCATTTCTGTGACCTCCACCTTCAAAATATTTTTTGCAGATCTCATTTGCCGGAAAATCGCCAGTTGAGCGCAAAGATAATTTAACTTTATCAGTTCTTTCAATAATAAATGCAGCCAACTTTATACCATTTATAGAAAGCGCAAAATTTACAATTCCTTCAGTATCACCCGTTGCAATATCATAATTTTTTAACTCTGCTGCATTAACTGAAATGATTGCCGTATTAAATTCTCTTAAAATCTCTAATTTATTTGATAAACAATGGCCTAAGAAGCGTAATCTATTTTCTGAAGCGTTATCATACACCAATTGATGAATTCTCCAATGTTCGGCGCCTAAATCGATCAGATCTGCAGCAATTCGATACACCAATGAGGTTGCAGACGGAAATCTGAACGATCCTGAATCGGTCATTATACCCGTGTACAAACAAGTGGCTACATCTTTATTAATTAAAGCAACATCGTTCAACTCATTGGCAATAAAATCATACACCAATTGCGCCGCCGCACAAGCATTGATATTCCAATGTCTAAAATCATCGAAATCTTCTGGTTCCAAATGATGATCAATCATCACTTTTAAGCCTTCCGCAGCACGTATATGCTCACCCAACTGATTAATTCTACTTAGCGTATTAAAATCTAAACAGAAGATCACCGCTGCTTCGTTTACCAATTGCACCGATTTCTCGATAGATTCAGTAAAAATTACCACATCCGAATTGTTTGGCAACCAATGCAAAAAATCTGGATAATCTGTGGGTGTAATCACGGTAACATGATGACCCTTTTGGATCAAATAAGCGTATAAACCCAACGATGAGCCCATTGCATCGCCATCAGGTTTATGATGAGTGGTAATTACAATTTTTTGTGGCGTAGCCAGTACTGTTTTTAATTCGCTTAAGGATATCATAACTATAGCCTGCAAAGCTACTAATTTTAGGTTTAATTGATAGCTTTTATTAATGATGCTATAATTTTAATTATTTAAAGTGTAT
>Ga0247813_10002778_pt1 | contig 11680 bp, 7 predicted proteins | sample UWRJL169409C1_FD_180719 | JGI IMG/M metagenome (GOLD analysis project Ga0247813, IMG submission 180719) | Plant litter microbial communities from Arlington Agricultural Research Station in Wisconsin, United States - UWRJ-L169-409C-1 | ecosystem: Environmental > Terrestrial > Plant litter >... | reverse complement strand
CGCGACCACCGCCGCAGTCGCGACCACCGCCACCGGTGCGGCGGATCTGTCGACCGGATACCGGAGCGGGATCGTCGCCGTCAACGGCTCCGGGCAATCGGTCGTCGCAGTGACGGGGGTGCTCGACAAGACGGCCGCGGTCACCGTGCGGAACACCGGCGGGGCGCCGCTTGCCTACAGCCTCGTGGTCGCCGGCGGCACAGCCTCCTTCAACCGCACCATCGCCCTCCAGGTGTGGAAGCAGCTCTCCGCCTCCTGCGCCGCCGTGCCCTCGAACAGCGCCCTCGTGGCGACCGGCACGCTGGCGGCGCCCCCGGCCATCGTCACCGCGAGCGCCACGCTCGAGGCCGGAACCAGCGCGGTCTTCTGCCTCCGCACCTCGGTGACGAGCGTCTCCGCGGCGGGTACGCAGACGACCACACCCTCGATCACCGTCGTCGGGAGGGTCGGCGCGAACTGGACGGCCAGCTCGACCGCCACGGCGTTCACCCAGACGGAGGCGGCCGGGGCGGTGCAGATCAAGCACGCGAAGAACGGGATGTGCCTGGACTCCACGTCGGGCGCGGTGGAGGAATTGATCACCATCCGCGGCTGCAGCACGGCGGCGTCCACCAACTCCCAGGCCTTCCGCTTCGCTCCCGTCAGCTCGGCGGGCACGGGTGTCTACCGCATCACCTCGGGCGCGAGCGCCGGCTCGTCGATCCCCTCGGCGGGCGCGTTCGGCAACAACATGAAGCTCATCCCCACGGTCGCGGATACCGCTTCGGGCGGTCCGCAGCAGCAGTGGCGCATCGTGCAGCACGGCGCACCCGGGAGTTTCCAGATCAAGAACGTCGGTACCGGCGCCTGCCTGTTCTTCTGGGGGACCTCTCCCGGGGACGTCAACTCCTTGGGCACCTGCGGAACCACCACGAACGTCGACGACTACGGCTACATGGCGTCGCACTTCACCCTGACGTCGATACCGTGATCGACGCCCCCGCGCCGCTCGGCCGCGCCGCCCAGCGCCGGGCGCGCAGACCCGCGGAGAAGAGCCTCTGGCACTACATCGCGGTGGCGCTCAGCACGGTGCTGCTCATCCTGATGGCGAGCGTCGCGGCGCTCGTCATCGTCGTCCCCTTCGTCGTCGGCGGACAGGCCCTGACCGTGCTCACCAACTCGATGGCTCCGGACTACCCGCCGGGAACGCTCATCGTCATCGGTCCGACGAAGCCGGCCGACATCCGGGTGGGCGACGTGCTCACCTACCAGATCGCCTCCGGCCGGCCCGACGTGATCACGCACCGGGTCGTGCAGCGCGGCGTCAACCTCGAGGGCGTCACCACTTTCGTCACCAAGGGCGACAACAACGACGCGGTCGACGTGCTCCCGGTGACCGAGGTGCAGGTCAAGGGGACGCTCCTCTACTCGATCCCGCAGCTCGGCTGGGTGAGCAACGCCGTCAACGGCGAGGCGCGGGCGTGGGCCGGTCCTATCACCGCAGTGCTGCTCTTCGGCTACGCCGCATGGACGGTCGTCTCCGCGGCACGCGACCGCGCGCGCAGGCGCCGTGACCGCCAGGCCGCGGGGGCTCGGACCAGCGCAGGGTAGCCAGCGCGGGGTAGCCAGCACAGGGTAGCCAGCACGAGCGGATGCCGTCGCGCCCGGCCTACTGGGTGGAACGGGCTTTGCCCTGCCGATTCGCGAGGGCCTACATTCGCAGCAACCTCGCCTCACCCTCGATCAAAGGAGATCACGTGAGATCGCTACTACGGTCCGGAGTCGCACTCGTCGCCGCAGCAATGCTCGGGGGTGGAATCGTACTCACCGGCGCAGGAGTCGGTGCCGACCGCGACAACGACCGGGGCTGGGGCGACCGCGGCGGCAACAGCGGCAAGCCGGCCACCGCGAGCCAGATCTACCAGGACGAGATCAAGGACTACGGCGTCTGCCGGGGCACCGACCCGATCTGCTACAACGACTGGGGGAACGGCTGGGTCGAGGGCGAGCAGAAGCGCATCCTGATCTGGAGCCGCACCGCCGGCCCGCGGCACGCGCACCTGGGCACGCCGCTCGCCCCCGGGCTGAACCCGCCGCTGAACGCCGACAACATCGCGCAGGCGGGGCTCAAGAAATGGGCGGAGGAGCGGGGGATCGCGGTGGACTACACCGAGGACCTCGCCAGCTTCAGCCGGCTGAACCAGTACCAGACGGTGGTGTTCCTCAGCAGCAACCGCGACACCCTCGACGACACGGCGCAGACGAACCTCATGCAGTACGTGCGCGGCGGAGGCGGGTTCGTGGGCATCCACAACGCCTTCGGCGCCGAGTACCACTGGCCCTGGTACGAGGGACTGCTCGGCGGGGCGAACTTCTACGACCACGCCCCCAACCGTGCGGGAACGGTGGAGACGATCAACAAGCGCGACGTCTCGACCCGGTTCATGCCGAAGACGTGGGCGTTCACCGACGAGTGGTACAACCTCGTGCCGTACCCGAGCTACGTGAACGTGCTGCTCGAGGTGGACGAGAAGACCAGCCTCAACGGGCGGGCGACCGGCCACCCCGGCCACGGCAAGGAGCACGCCGTGAGCTGGTGCCACTACTACGACGGCGGCAAGTCCTGGCTGACCACCCTCGGCCACGACGCGGCGGCCTGGACCGATGCTCCGCTGCCCGGAGACGACCTCTTCAAGCAGCACGTGATGGAGGGCCTCGAGAGCACCATGGGGGTCAAGCCGTTCTGCACCACCTCGAGGTGACCCCGCCGCGTACCACTGAGCGGGATGCATCCACCGTTCCGGCGTCGTTGTCCTTGCCGGCACGGGAACGCCGCCCGATACTGGACGACATGCAGACCGCTCAGCGCACGGAGCCGGTATCGGTGCTCGACAGGATCATCGCGATCATCGAGGCCGTGCGCGAGAGCGGCGGGTGCGCGACGGTCGCCGACCTCGCCCGCGCCACGGGAATCCCGAAGTCGACGGCGTCGCGCACCGTGGCCGAGCTCGTGCGGCGCCGCTATCTCGAACGCACCGATGCCGGGGTCGTCATCGGTATCCGCCTGTTCGAGTTCGGGGCGCGGGCGACCACACCTCGACGGCTCATCGCCGCCGCGATGCCCGTGCTCGCGGACCTCTTCAACGCCACGGGGGAGCACCTCAACGTGGCGGTGCAGGAAGGCGGCGACATGGTCTCGGTGATCTCCGTCCGCGGACGCCTCCGCCCGCCCCCGTCGCGCGCCGGAGTGCACGTGCCCGCGGCGACCACGGCGCTCGGCAAGGCGGTGCTCGCGTTCACCGACGACGAGGCCGTCGTGCGGGGCATCACCATCGGCCTCGACCGCGGTGCGCGTCACCGGCTGGAACGCGAGCTCGCGGGCGTGCGCAGTTGCGCCGTCGCCATCGACCGGTGCGAGACCTTCCCCGGCGTGGTCGGGGTCGCGAGCCCCATCCTCTCCCGCGGCCTGGCGCCGGTCGCCGCGATCTCCGTCGCCGGGCCGGTGAGCGAGATGGACGCCGAGCGCATGATCCCGCTCGTGCGCCACGCAGCCCTCGCCCTCGCCCGGCGGCTGGCGCTGCAGGTGTCGTGACCGATGGCGGATGACCCGATCGGCGTGCTCGCGCGCATCACCGCGATCTTCGAGGCGATCGGCGACGACGACTCGGGCATCGGCGTCTCCGAGCTCGCGCTGCGGGCGGGGCTCCCCAAGTCCACGGTCTCGCGCCTGGTGAGCGGTCTCGTGCACCGCCACTATCTGGAGCGCGACGGAACGAGCATCCGCCTCGGTCTCCGCCTGTTCGAGCTCGGGCAGCTCGCGGAGAGGCCCCAGGCGCTGCGCCGCGCGGCCCTCCCCGTGATCTCCGCTCTGCGCACCGAGACGGGGCAGAGCGTCGAGCTCTCGATCCGCGACGGAGCCGACATGGTGCGCATCGCCGTCGTGCGGGGACGCTCGGCCGCCGCCGGGCAGGCCGGGCAGGCCGGGCAGGCCGGGCAGGCCGGACATCTCGGGCAGGCCGGGCAGCTCGGCCCGGTCGGCGAGAGGACCCCCGCGCGGTCCACGCCCCAGGGGCGCAGCGTGCTCGCCCGGCAGACGATGACGGAGACCGTGAGCGGTGCGTCGACGGATGCCGCGGCGGTGCTGGTATCCGCGCCCGTGCTGTGCGCCCGGGCCGGCATCGAGGGCGCGGTGTCGATCGCGCTCCCCGACGAGCAGGCGGCGCGCGAAACGGCGGCCGCGGTCGAGACCGCGGCCGCCGAGATCGTGCGCCGGCTTACTTGCTGACCCGCACCTCGGCCGTCGACGTCAGCTGCTGCTGCACCCCGTTCTGCAGCACGTTCAGCGTCACGGTGAGGCTGGTGCGCCCCTCCGGCACGTTGTGGTCGATGTCCGACTTGTCGAACACCAGCACGACGTGGTTCTTGAACGCCTTCACCGTGGCCGGTTGCACCGGGTTCGACGACAGGGGAGTGAGCAGCACGGCCCCGCTGTCGTAGCGGGCGCCCCGCGGCAGCTGGAAGTGCGCGACCGCCGTGCCGGCGCCGCCCTTGCCAGTGCCCGTCGAGAACGCGCCCCGCCTCTGCTCGAGATCCAGCCGGCTCGGGATGAACTTCAGCGCGCCCGGCCGGTCCTGCGCCTCGAGGTAGACCTCGATCTTGCCGGTCGGCCGCGGGTCGGTGCAGTCGTTGAAGAAGTACTCTCCCGCACGGTCGAAGGTGTGCTGATAGCTCTCGCCCGGCTGCAGCCGCGCGTTGAACTCGCCCTCGAAGAACTGCGTTGCGCAGTGCTCGAGCAGGTTCGGCGCAGCGGGGAAGGTCTCCGCCCCGGGGTTCAGGAAGGTGACCGTGCTGCCCACCGGCACGCGCAGGTGCGCCGGCTGCATCCCGTTCTGCGAGGTGCTGTCGCGCGCGGCCGCCGTGTCCGAGGTGCGGTCGGCGCGCGCCAGCAGCACCGTGTTGCCCACCGTCGCGCCCTCCACGGGAGCACCGCCCACGGGCCGTCGGATCGACAGCGGCGCCGGGTCCGGGCCCTCCGGGCTGCCCGACTCGGTGGTGTACCCGCCCCCGAGCTTGAACGACCACAGCGAGTCGCCCTGCGTGACCGAGGCGCCGTAGGGGTTCGTCGAGCCCGCGGCGAAGACCGCCACGTACTGCTCGCCGTTCACGCTGTAGGTGACGGGGGCGGATGCGATGCCCGTGCCGGTCTGGAAGTCCCACAGAACGTCGCCGTCCCTGGCGTCCATGGCCAGCAGCCGACCGTCGATCTGCCCGGCGAAGAGCAGGTCGGTGGCGGTGACCAGCGGACCCTGGCCGTGGGACATGTCCGTTCCCAGCTGGCTCTGCCACTTCACCTCGCCGGTCGACGCGTCGTAGCCGAGGATGCCGCCGGTCTGGTACTGGCCGATGGCGCGCTGCCCGTTCGCCGCCGCCCCGTTCCAGTGCGCTACGGGGTTCGTGCCGTAGGGGTAGTAGACGAGGTTCGTGCGGTGGCTGAACGCGTTGTTCGACCAGTCGCCTCCGCCGTTCTGACTGGTGGTCGAGAGGATGGGGAGGTCCCACTGCGGGTCGTACATGCAGCCCTCACGGTGGCCGGACGGGTGGTCGTCGGGATAGTTCAGGAACGGTTCATCCGCTGCAACATAGCTGTCGGGATTGAACACCAGGTTGCCCTCCGCGTCGGGCTGGTAGCCGTTGTAGTTCGGCACCGCGCGCCACGGGTCGCCCGGGATGTTCTCCGGGCCGAGCTTCTCCCAGACGACGCACTCCGGCAGCAGCCGCTTCACGGGGAAGGGCTGCGTCTCGGCGTGGTTCTGCCGCGAGTCGGTGATCATCGCCCGCTCCTCCACGGGGAGCACGGGCGTGCCGTCGGTGCGGTCGAGCACGAACTGGTGGCCCGACTTGCTGCCGTAGAACAGCACCTTGCGCGCCTCGCCGCCGACCTCGATGTTCGCGAGGGTGGGCGGGTGCACGTTGTCCATGTCCCACACGTCGTGGCGGATCGACTGGTAGTGCCACTTGTACTCGCCGGTCGCGGCGTCGACGGCGACCATGGTGCTCGAGAACAGGTTGTCGCCCGGGCGCTGCGAGCCGTTCTGCGAGGAGGTGCAGCTGCGGGCGTTGCCGAAGGTCATGTAGTACATGCCGAGCTCGGGGTCGACCGCGCCGTGGATCCACGGCGTGGCGCCTCCGATCAGGGCGCACTCGGTGCCGTCGGGAAGCGGCGGCCCCCAGGTGGCGCCGGCCTGAACCGAGTTGCCGTTCACGTCGGTGTACACGGTGTCGCGGTCGGGCCCGCCGAAGAAGTGCCACAGGTAGTGCCCGTCGTCGGCGTCGAGGCCGACGACGGCCGCGCGATCGCCGTTCGCCGCGTGCACGTAGACGATGCCGTCGTTGTAGACGGTCGCGACCCTCTCCAGGTTTCCGAGGCTCGACCCGTCGGGCGCGGTCGGCTGCACCACCCAGGCCTGCTCGCCCGTCTCCTGGTCGAGCGCCACGACGCGGTCGCCGTCGGCGAGGGTGAAGATCTTGCCCTCGCCGGCCGAGACGCCGCGCCGGGTTCCGACCGTGGCGAACTCGGTCGGCTGCCACTTCCACTTGCTGGCGCCGGTCGCCCCGTCGACGGCGATGACCCCGCCGCTCGGGGTGTCGAGGTAGATGACGCCGCCCACGACGATCGGGGTGGTCTGCTGGCCGACGTCGTCGGTGGCCGGCTCCACCGCCGAGACGTGCGTGCGCCACGCGGGCGCGAGCCTGTCGAGGTTGCGCTTGCCGATCTGCGTCAGCCCCGAGTAGTGCTGGTTGCCGAGGTTGCCGCCCACGGTGGGCATGTCGTCGCCGGTGGGGTCGAGGCCGCTGAGGCCGACCGGGTCGGGTGCCCGGGTCGCGGGTGCGGCGAGGCCGTTGGCCGGGGGTGCGATGAGCGCGAACAGCACGAGCGCACCCAGCGCCGCGGTTCCCGCCCGATGGAAGATGCGCATGTGCATTCTCAGCTCCTTGATCGTCATTGACCGTTCGTGCGGACGCTATTGCCGCCCGCAGCCGATTGGCAAGGTCGCGACTCACGGAGTGGTACCCGGGCCGCGCGGGTGCGCGCGCCGGCGCGCATCCGCTGGTCGCACATCGACCCGCTCGACCTCGCAAACGGTCGATTCCCGACCACCCGCGAGCTGTGAAATACCCTCGTGCGGGAACAGGCACACGCCCACCGTGGTTGTCAATGCGGCGCGTCCAGCCCGGCCCCGGTCAACGGTCAGGTTCGGGACGGACAATAATTAACTTGTCACTACGCACCAGTTGACAATTCGATAGGGAGATCCGTTGGACGGAAACGCCACGACGACGCACAAAAACGTCGCCTTGCTCTCAGTCGCAAGCACGATTGCCTCACGTATCACGACGTCAGAATCAATCGACCAGCGACTGCAGGGCGCCCTCAAGAGACTCCGCCTCCCGAAGGGACTCCTGCAGCGAGTCGCCGGAGTCTACGAGCGCCGCAACTGGGAGAACGGGCAGAAGTTCGACGACGCCGCGATCGCCGCGGGCAAGCGCGCGCTCGCCCAGGCGGGCGTTCGCCCCGACCAGGTCGGACTGCTCATCAACACCTCGGTGACCCGCAAGAACCTCGAGCCCTCGGTGGCCGTGAGCATCCACCACGGACTCGGACTGCCGACCTCGGCCCTCAACTTCGACATCGCCAACGCCTGCCTCGGCTTCGTCAACGGCATGAGCCTCGCGGCCTCCCTCATCGACTCCGGCCAGATCGACTACGCCGTGATCGTCGCGGGCGAGGACGCGGACGACATCCAGAACAACACGGTCGACCGCCTCGAGACCAACAGCCTCAGCCGTAAGGACTTCATGAGCGAGTTCGCCAGCCTCACCCTCGGATCCGGTGCGGCCGCGGCCGTTCTCGGTAAAGCGGATGCCCACCCCGAGGGCCACCGCGTGCTCGGCGGCGTCACCCGTGCCGCGACCCAGTACAACGACCTCTGCGTCGGCAGCGTCGACGGCATGTTCACCGACGCGAAGGCGCTGCTCAAGGGCGGCATGGAGCTCGTCGTGTCGGCCTGGAACGAGGCCAAGCGCGATTGGAGCTGGTCGAACATGGACCGCTACATCCTCCACCAGGTCTCCTCCGTGCACACCAACGCCATCGTGAAGGCCGCCGGCCTCGACGAGGCGAAGGTTCCCCGCACCTACCCGCTGCTGGGCAACATCGGCCCGGCATCCATCCCCATCACCCTCGCGTACGAGGCCGAAGACCTGAAGAAGGGCGACCGCGTGCTGCTCATGGGCGTCGGCTCCGGACTCAATACTGCAATGCTGGAGATCGCCTGGTGACTTCTCGAATCCCGCGCACGGCTCCCCGTCCGGCGAGCCTTCCACCCGCGGGACTCGATGGTCTCGACCCGTCGTTCTCGCGCCTCGTGGTGGCGCCCGAGAGCGAGGGGCTCAGCGTCTCGCACGAGTGGCACCTGCTCGACAACGGCGCGCACCTGGCCGCTCTGGGCGTGAGCCCGGTGGGCACCATCCTCTGCGTGCACGGCAATCCCACCTGGAGCTACCTCTGGCGGTCGCTCATCACCCAGGCGACGGATGCCGCTGCCGCGGGCGGCGAGGTCTGGCGCGTGATCGCGGTCGATCAGCTCGACATGGGGTTCTCGGAGCGCAGCGGCGTCGCCCGCGCGCTCGAGCGCCGCGTGCGCGACCTCGGCGACCTCACCGACGCCCTGGGCCTGAACGGCCCGGTCATCACCCTCGGCCACGACTGGGGAGGCGTGGTCAGCCTCGGCTGGGCCGTCGACCACCCGGCGCAGCTGGCGGGCGTGGCCGTGCTGAACACGGCGATCCACCAGCCGGAGGGCGAGGCGATTCCCGCGCCCCTGCGGCTCGCACTGCTGCGCGGCGTACTCGGGGCGGCGACCGTCGCGACGCCCGCATTCCTGGAGACGACGCTGGCGCTCGCGCATCCGCCCCTCTCCGACGCGGTCAAGGCCGGCTTCCGCGCTCCGTACCTGTCTGCCGAAACCCGCGGCGGCATCGGCGGATTCGTCGCCGACATCCCCGTGGACGAGAAGCACCACAGCTTCGCCGAGCTCGCCCGCATCGCCGAATCGCTGCGCTACCTGGCGGTGCCCGCCCTGGCGCTCTGGGGTCCGCGCGACCCGATCTTCAGCGACCGCTACCTCGACGACCTCGTCGACCGTCTCCCGCACGCCGACGTGCACCGCTTCGAGGGCGCCGGACACCTCGTGGCCGAAGACGTGGACTACGCCGCCGCCGTGCTCACCTGGCTCGGCGACCGCGGAACCGACCTCGGCGGCCTCGGCACCGCGGGCGCGAACCCCACCCGCTTCGAGCCCGACGCCGAGCCCGAGGAGGAGGAGCTCGACCCGAACCGCTTCGACGAGGGCTACGTGAAGCCCGTCGTGGCCGGAACCGACCCCGGGCTGTTCCGCTACCTCGAGCAGCTGCGCGACAGCCGCGACACCGCGCTCGTCGAGATGGGCAGCGGCACCACACCCACCGTCGTCAGCTGGCGCCTGCTCTCCAAGCGCGTGCGCCAGATCGCGGCCGGCCTGGCCATGGTCGGCGTGAAGCGCGGCGACCGCGTCTCCCTGCTCGTGCAGCCGGGCGCCGACCTCACCGCCGTGCTCTACGCCTGCCTGCGCCTCGGCGCGGTCGTGGTCGTAGCGGATGCCGGGCTCGGCCTCCAAGGTCTGACCCGCGCCGTGCGCGGGGCCTGGCCCGACCACGTGATCGGCGAACCCGCTGGGCTCGCCGCGGCGACCGCCCTCGGCTGGCCCGGACAGAAGATCTCCACCGCCCGCTACCTCAAGCCGGTGCGCCGCTCGCTCGACGTGGCCTACTCGCTCGGCGACCTGGTGTCGCTGGGTGTGGAGGAGGAGCTGCCCGACTTCCCCGCCGCAGACGCGCAGGCGGCCGTGCTGTTCACCTCCGGCTCCACCGGCCCGGCCAAGGGCGTCGTGTACACCCACGGCCAGCTCGCCGGCGTGGTCGAGGCGCTCAGTGGCACCTACGGAATCGGCGTGGGCACCGGGCTCGTGGCCGGATTCGCGCCGTTCGCCCTGCTCGGTCCCGCGCTCGGCGCCCGCTCGGTGACGCCCGACATGGTGGTCACCTCGCCGAAGACGCTCACCGCCACGGCCGTCGCGGCGGCGGTCGCCGCGGTCGACGCCACCGTCGTGTTCCTCTCGCCCGCCGCGATCACCAACGTGGTGGCCACGGCAGGCGCGCTCGACGAGGCCGACCACGCCGCGCTCGAGGGCGTGCGCGACTTCCTCTCGGCCGGGGCCCCGGTGGGCGAGCGGCTTCTCAGCGCCGCCGCCGACCTCATGCCGAACGCCACAGCGCACACCCCCTACGGCATGACCGAGGGCCTGCTGATGACCGACATCACCCTGGAGGGCATCCGCGAGGCGGCGACGGTCACCGGAGGCGCGGGCGGCGTGTGCGTCGGGCGTCCCGCCGCGACCACCCGGGTGCGCATCAGTGCGCTCGACGCCCGCGGCGACGCCACCGGCGAGCTCTCCGAGGCCGCCGACGTCACCGGCGAGATCGTGGTCTCCGCGCCGCACGTGAAGGACCACTACGACGGACTCTGGCTCACCGAGCGCGCCTCCCGCCGCGGCGCCGTCAGCGGAGAGCGCTGGCACCGCACGGGCGACGTCGGGCACCTCGACGCCGAGGGGCGCCTCTGGGTCGAGGGCCGCATGCCGCACGTGATCGTCACCGCGGCCGGAATCGTCACCCCGGTGGGCCCCGAGCAGCGCTTCGAGTCGGTCTTCGAGGTGGCCCGCTCCGCCCTCGTCGGCGTCGGGCCGCGCGGCAGCCAGCAGCTCGTGGCCGTGATCGAGACCGTACCGCCCGCTTTCGGTGTGTCGCTCGCAACCGACGACCTGGCGGACGCGGTGCGCGCATCCGTCGATCTCGACCTCGCCGCCGTGATCGTGGTGCCGCAGCTGCCCACCGACATCCGCCACAACTCCAAGATCGACCGCGTGCGGCTCGGCGAATGGGCGGCGGGAATCCTCGGCGGCGGGCGGATGAGCCGGCCGTGAGGGTACTCGTCACCGGTGCCAGCGGGCTGCTCGGCGGCGCGGTCGCCGCGTCGATCCTGGCGGCAGGGCACGAGGTGCGCACGCTGCAGCGGCGGCCCTCCGGCGTCGCCGGGGTAGCGGATGTCCCGGGCTCGGTCACCGATGCCGCCTCCGTCGAGCGCGCGGTCGCCGGTGTCGACGGCATCGTGCACCTCGCGGCGAAGGTCTCCCTCGCCGGCGACCCGGCGGAGTTCGAGACCGTCAACGTGGGCGGCACCGTTCGCCTGCTGCGGGCGGCGGTCGACGCGGGCGTCGGCCGCTTCGTCTACGTGTCGTCGCCGTCGGTGGCGCACTCCGGCAGTTCGATCGTCGGGGACGACGCGCTCCCGGCCGATCCGCTGCGCGCCCGCGGCGACTACGCCCGCACCAAGGCCTCCGCAGAACTCGCCGCGCTCGCCGCCGACTCTCCCGAGCTGGCGGTCGTGGCGGTGCGGCCGCACCTCGTCTGGGGCCCCGGCGACACTCAGCTGGTGGCCCGCATCGTCGACCGCGCCAGCCGCGGACGACTGCCTCTGCTGGGGCACGGCGCCGCCCTCATCGACACCACCTACGTCGACAACGCGGCATCCGCCATCGCGGCC
>Ga0247813_10002775_pt1 | contig 11686 bp, 12 predicted proteins | sample UWRJL169409C1_FD_180719 | JGI IMG/M metagenome (GOLD analysis project Ga0247813, IMG submission 180719) | Plant litter microbial communities from Arlington Agricultural Research Station in Wisconsin, United States - UWRJ-L169-409C-1 | ecosystem: Environmental > Terrestrial > Plant litter >... | reverse complement strand
GTGAGGCGGCCACGGACATGATCTTATCCCTGTCCCGGGAGGCCTGACTTAACAGATAGCCGCCAGACTGCCCGTAGCCGCCAGTAGCAGCAAAGCAAACGAAAGCAAGTATAAACCGAGTTGCTGCCATAATTGTAAAGTGTTAAAATGTAAAACCATAGTACTGATCGGCGGCAAGCCCGCCATCAGCCAGAAGCGCTGTAATAACCACCAGCACAGGGAGGTAATTAACAGAAAAGAGATCAGGCTCAGCACAATCAGCAGCCAGATGCTCTGGTCTACGCTGCCTGCGGTGCCGTCAATCCGCCGCAGCCATCCGGGGGCGAAAAACCATGTGGCCAGCAGCAGCAGGAACACGATGATGAGGTCCGCTTTTTTATAAAATGATTTCAGTCTGGCCAGAACCAGCTGATAAAAGGTGGGGTTGACCAGTACAACAGGCGTAGTATACCCGGGCAACCTGAATGATAGATTATTCATGATCAGATAAATTAAGAATGATTGAAAATGTAACAGGGTAAAGAAACCCGGCAGGGCCTCAATGGCGCCGCCGGGTTTTCTTCTGATTAGGCGAGTATTTTGACCAGGCCTAAATACTGGCTGCCGGATACCCGTTTCTGGTCCGCGGAGACCATCATGATATAACAGTGCAGGCTGTCACCCACATACACTTCGGGCAGTTCCTCCGTTTTGGTCAGCTCACTGCGTGTGGCCGCACTCTCCAGGGTGATGAACTTGTCCTTTTCCACATCGTAGAATAGGATCGTGATCTTGTCAGTCCCGCTTGAGGTTTTGCCCGGGTATTTACTTACTTCCCAGCTGACGGTCACCGTCGCTCCCGCGCCGGCCGTTACTTTGGGCAGCCAGGCTTCATCCAGCGAGCTTTCGTTACCGTTACTGATTTTCAGCTTCGTGAAATCCAGCAGGTAATCCGGATAGATCCCTGTAACGGCGTTGGCCAGGTGATACTGCGAGGCCGCGTTCATCGGGGTCAGGTTCTTCCCTGAATTCTGATAGCCCACCGTAATAATGTATCTGAGCCTTTTCATTAAACCAGTCACCAGACCAAACCGCAGACGCTGTTCCGCCTGTTGTAAAGTGGCGGGTTTATTCGACCTGGTCGGCCTGCCTTTGACAACATATGTATCTTTCCATTTACTGGCTACAATTGTGTCGATTAATCCTCGTACGACCCCCATCGGGCCGGGTTTAAACTTTCCCATGATTTTTGATTTTTTAAATGTTTAATTAATTTGTTAATTCAAGTGATTCGCGTACCGGTAGCTCTGACTTGTTGAACAAATGTAAGACGGATATTTGTAACTATCTAATTTACAAATGCTTATTACCCAAACTTACCCCTTCTTACCCAAGCTTACCGCTACTTACCCGTTATATTTCCCGGGTATATGAATCTGGAACCTATCAGTTAAACAAACAAAGGGAAGTCAAAGTGCCGATGAGCAGGCCTCTACCGGATCAGATAGCTGTCATCCCGGATCCGGCGGGGCATTTCTTTTTCCCGCCGGCCAGCTCACGGAAATCAGCCAGATTTTGTCGAAGCCTGATGATCGTGTCCTTAAGCAGGGCGACCGTAAGGTCATCGTCATTCAGCAAACGTAACGATACCGTTTCGGGCAGCAAAAACTGTTTCTTCAGTACCAGCGGTATCCGGTAACGTGAGGCGGTGATGACAGCGGCGATCTGATACAGGTAAGCTATGTAATCTACAACCGACCGTTCATAATTAATTTTCAGCCGCTTGTAGCTCTTAGACTTTTTGCTGACCTGTCTTAACGGGGCGAAACGTCTGGACTGCGCCTGGGCCACGGGATCTTCCAGATTGTCTTCCTGGTCAATCCCGAACCTTTGCGTCAGTTCGACCATTAATGCGAGAAGCGTATCATCTACACTACAGCAACTCAAAACTACGGCATCACCAGTGTCAAGAAAAAATTCCATGTCAGTAATCGGCATGGTAAAAGGGTTATTGAACTCAGCCGCATAATCCTTCCTGCTGCGTTTAAAGGTGAAGTAATAAGCGAATTCATAAATATTGCTGGTCATTTCAACCAGCTGGATGATGACGCCCCTGACACATAAGTTCAAATCGAACGGGTCATTCGCATAAATTTTGACGGGTTGTATTTTTATAGTTTCCATTGTTTTTATCAGTTAAGTTTTCGAATCAAACGCTGTTATTAGAGATCTTCAGCGTTTATATCATCATTAAATAAAAAAGCGACTGTCAGGATCTTTTAATTTCCGTCATCATGCGAGGAAATTACCGTACGGTCTATTTGTTAGCCAGTCTGTAAACCGAGGACTTCAGGAACTTGATGGTTCTGCCGAACTTTTTACATTCCAGGGTTTTATCCATCCGCCAGTTATAAATCGATTTTCTGCTGGTCGTTTTCAGGATGTCCATTACCTCCTGCATATGCAGCCATTCCTCATCGGTCTGGACAGGCGCCTGATTTGAACAATATCCGACCATGGTATCATTCAGGCTTCTTAATGCGTAAAGTATATCCAATAAAATTTGATTAATTCCAATTGTTTCCATGAGTTAAGCGTAAAAATGAGATGATGAATTAAATAACCGCCTACCAGAGCAGCCTGCCGGTGTACAGGCTTGTCGCTACCCGGGTCCTGTCATCGGCGATACAGGAGAAATAAGTTTCCACCGGCTGCCCCCGTTCAAAGCCGCGCAGCGGGAGCAGTTCCGCACCCTGATTCCTGCGGGCACCGGCGGTAAAATAGATCGCCTTATTCGTCGCCGGGAAGTACGCTGCCAGCATCACGTGATCCGTCCAGTGCGCACCGAAGACTTCTTCTTTCTGGTTCCAGGTGAACCAAAGCCCCTCATCTGTCACCGCCACCGCGACATCTAACGGTAAGGGCATACCGCCTGTACTCATTATCACCTTCCGGTAATCAATTTCCAGATTCGGATATTCCCCTTTGAGCGCGTTTTTGATATGATAGCTATACGCCTCATTATGCGGACTGCTGTTGTTCTTTTTCGCCAGCAGTTCATAGCCGATGTTAAAAAAAGGCTTTAACGGCTCGATAAATGCGCACACCATTTTGGTCGCCATCCGGCTGGACAGTTGCGCCACTGACGGGGGACCTTTATATTCCCCGATACCACGTGCTACCAGCACGCCGTTTAACATGTAATAAACCACCCTGCCCAGTTTTCCGTTGTACTGGGGCTGGTTACTGCCACCTACTGTTGCCATAATTAATTTGTCTGATATGAATAATTGATTTGAATTCTTTATAAAATAGTTTCGGACGGTTAACTGTCCGTCTTATAAGCCTTAGTACTGAGTTATCTGTTGAGAGCCTCCTGGGAGCGTCCCGGGACCCCGTTGACAGGGGGTTGGAACATAGTTGGTATACCTGTCGGGTATCTCAACCCGGTCTCAACTCCCTGTCAACCCCCTGTCAACCACGTCTCAACCCCCTTTCAACCCCCTGTCAACCTACAACACAACCCGACCACTATACGACCACTGCACGACCCACCGCACTAACGCTCCCCGAGCAAGCCCGACACCTGCTTCGAACAGCCACGTCAGCGCTGATACCTGATGATACCGTCTTTCCGTTTTCCTGATTTGACTTGACATCTTTTTTTTTATTACTGATTTGACCTGACACCTGCCCCTTACGATTTGACAAACCACTGTAGCACAGCGCCTAAGCCCGATCTGTAAAGTTTTTCGTAAGTTTAAGGAAGAAAGCGAAGGCGATCAAGTGTCTGAAGGTGGTCACCCCGAACGGCGGATCTGAAAAAAACAACCCCGGAACCAGCGTGGAGCATGATTCCGGGGTGACAAAAACACTGAAAAATTTATTTTGAATCTTTGCACGCACGGTTAAACATGCGCATCAGTACGGACTTCACATGGTTCCTGGAATGGTCGGTCACCTCGTAATATTTGTTTTTAACGCTGCCGAAAGAGAGCTCGTTACCTGTATTGGGTGTACGGATATGGTTGCACAGGAAAATAAACAAATCATTCATATGCTGTACGGCAATGACCTTCTCCTCAACCAGCAGCCTGAACAAAAACGCGATTTGTCCGACTGTCATGTCCGCTTTCAGGTAAGCGGCGGCCGGCGTGCCGGCTTGTACGGCATTCACACTTTGTATATCATTCGCCTGTAAGCTCTTGATAAAATTCAGTTCAGTTTCAATAAGATGAATCACCGATTGTTTGACCGGGCCGCGTTGCCGGTCATAAGCGTACACGTGCTGATCGGCGATATGCTGTATATTTCTTAAATTTTTCAGGCACTCCTTTAAAGCCGCGGGATAATCCAGGCCCCGGGTATCCCCCCTTCGTACCTTGTTTTTAAGATAGGCGATGAACTGGGGGGCGTTAAAATTGATAAAGATCAGGCCCGCCACAAGGGTGAGCTGCGTGTGTTTTTCGGGATTGGTAATAAACCAGCGCAGCATCTCTTGGCAGAATAGTTGATAATAACGCAGCTGCGCATAGGTTTCTACCGCATGGTCCCGCCCTTCAAGGTATTGCTGAATCAGCTCAGCAAGGTCCCCCTCCAAAACCGTCGCCCCCAGAAAGGCCTTCAGATGCCGCACGATAACAGCCTGTTCATTCAGCACCTGAATCCGGTAGCTGGCCGTAGCGATCCGTGTGTAATCAAAATGCTGATGGAAATCTTCCATCAGGAACAGTATAATTTCATCAACCGCATCATTCAGTTGCTCGAAAAAGATACTGAAATTCCTGATTTCATGTTCCAGTTTGAGCAGCATTTTCTGCAGGAAAACAATGTAGCTCTTGACTTTGGATTTATCATCTTCATACTGATAAGCCCGAAGGGTGATCTTCTGTTTAATATTGGCCGTCTCTTGCCGCAGGAACCGGGCGGTCCACTGTTCTTCGATAAAGCGGGAATCCGTTACTCCCGAGGTATGGTTATTCCATAAAGTATACAATACGTCAAATTCACTGGTCATCAGTTAAATTACAGATTAATAGGTTAAAGAAAAGGCAGTTAACAGTAAAAATTCCGCTTAGTTCAGCGTGAAGGTAAGTATGGAACGGATGGTATTAAAAAACCGTTCTCTTTCTTTCGCGTTACTGATATGATAACCGTAATGCGTGCCGGGGCAGGCTTTAGCGTCCAATACCAGGCAGTTGATCGCTGAATATATTATAGCGTATACCGCTTTAAAGTCTAACGAACAATCCCTAAGGAACGGTTCGATCTTCTTTAAAAAAGCGACATGTACAGCCTCTCTTTGTTTCAGGATGTTTCGCAGTACTTTTTTCCTTTGCGTCAGTTCCCAGAGCATAAACTTCCAGATCACCTTGTTATGTGCGATAATATGAAAGGTCTTTTCCACGGAATCAACAATCAGGTCAATAACCTTCTCTTTAGTCAGCGATGTAACGTCCACCTCCAGCTCTTGTATCCTGATATCCTCTGAGTTGTAATAGGCGGTAATCAACCCGTTCAGACCTCCGAAGTACCTGTAAATCGCTGTTTTGGCGATTCCGGAGTGATTGCGTAAATTATTAACGGTTAACCCCGCCGGACCGTACTGTTCCATCAGCTCCCCCACCGAGGAGATCAGTTTTTTCTCTGTCGCGACACGGTCTTTTCTTTTGCGGACTGTTGGTTCTTGATTAAACTTCTTCATATCATTTTATATTACATATTTGGTACGCCGCTACTTGATTACCCGTTATTCGTGTTTTTCAGCGTATTGGCGAAAGTAAAATTATTGACCTATCAGATACGAAGTGGTTACGTTAGAAAATTATTTTCAAATAATCAGCATCAGGATTCGGAGCCGGCATTAACCTAAGAGATAAATAAATCACTACCACAAGATAGTCAATGTTTTAAAGAAATAAAATAAACGATTATGGTTTGAACGTCACGTTATTTTTCAGACCAAAAAAATGAAAAACAGACAGGCTTCAGACTTGAAAGTATCATTTATCTTGAAGGCGATGAAAATTTTTAAAGTTTTTTGTCCCCTGAGAAACGTCATACGTTGCACGAAAGACTAGTACGGTGAATTGATAAGTATCTGATGACACTGATCAGCATCAATGCGGTCAGGATTTACCCCGCCGGCATAACGGGTATATCCTGCACTCCCTTATACCACGCACGGTAATGCGCTGTCAGTGCCGCAAGCCGGGTAGCGTAATCCCTCTCCCCTTGCAGCGCTTCATATAAACTGACCAGCTCCCGGTCATACCGGTAAAACCCCGCGGCTCTCAACTCCTTCGAATCCCTGAAAAACTGTGCGGACATGCTATGGAAGAAATTCATAAACGGGTTAAACCCGGCCATACCGTACTGGTTAACGGCCGCTTCCATTGCCAGAGAGATATTGTCGATCAGGTGCTGTAAAACTGCTTCCGGGGATACGCCGTACATAAAACACATCACGATGAAATTGCCAGGCAATTGGATGGTATATCCGTCAGGAGTACTCACCTGTGTAGCTTGTTCCCTTTTTGTACAGATCTCTTTACGGCAGGCCAGCAAAGTGTAGCCCATATTCGCCTCTAGTTCATGCTCGGTCAGTTTCCAGTCCCGCTCGATGATGGTGTTGAGTTTTTTGAGCCATTTGCGATGCAGTGCCTGGTCCGTTTTTTCAATATCACCTCGCTTTCCGCAAATTTGCAGGTAATCGAATATCACCTCATTTACCGCATGTTCGGTATCATCCTGCGAACCGCACAATAAACCGCGATAGCGCAAACGGTTAACAAACTGCCGCAGGAATTCTTCCGGCCTTAGCCTATGGATGCCGCAGGCGATTAAAAACTCTTCGGGATAACGCAGTGCGCCCGGCTGATGATCCGCACTGATCCGTACATCCGTTGTGGTATGTGCTGTATTCATTTTCGTAGTTTTTATAAAACAATGGGTTTGATTTGTATATGTTTAAGGGAATGGTGCCATTTTCTGAAGTGCGTCTTAAACACACTGTACCTGATTTCCCGATCCGGTTCCCCCTGCATGCGGTCACATAACAGCGGCACCATCTTGTCGTACGTTGTATAATTCGTTTGCCCCAGTTCCTCCGATCGCTGGAAAAGCCCTTTGGTTATCCTGTAGAAAACATCCATATAGTAATCTTTATCCTGGTGCCCCTGACCGTATTTAGCGAACTGCCTGGCCATGGAGATGTTATCAATGACGTCTTTGATGATACGCTCGGGTAAGAGCTGATAGATAAAGCAAAGCATTATCAGGCTGTCGTTCAGTTGTAAGACAGCCCCGCCCGGCAGTCCGATCTGAGTGACCTGGCCGCTGTCCCCGAGGATGGCTTCCCTGTATTTTCTTAAGATCACTTGCGCCCGCATGCGTTTGGTACTCAAGTTTATATTCTTTGCGTTCAGCACTTTATCAAGCCGGTCTTTACAAAGCATCCTCAGGGTTTTGTCTTTTTCAGCGCGGAATACTCGTTCCGCATGCGGGGCGATATGGTGGTACATAATCGTGCTGACTCCGTGCTCAATTGTTGAAATCTTACCCCCGGATAGCCGGCTGTAATGAAATTCATGTACGAAACGCTGTAAAAATACTTCGGGCCGTACCTGCATGATGCCGCAGGCGATGATAAAATCGATCGGGTATCGCATAATGGCGGGTTTCTGTGGTGTTTTCATGTAAAAAAAGATAGAGACCGCCATCCTGTTGAGGATGACGGTCAGATTAAAATATAAGCCGTTACGCCTCTACGTAACGGATACCTTTACCGCCTTTCTCATATCTTTTTAAGGCGCCTTCCCCCTCACAGTAATTGTTAAGTGCGTTCTGTACATAGGTCGGGCTGAGCGTTCTTTTCAGGAAGCGGTTGATATCATGGTAAACGGTAACGGGCAGGCGGGATTTAAAAAAGTAACCCACACGGATCAGCAGCGCTATGGCGTCATTGGCGATGCCGTCATCATATTCGTTGTTTTCCCGGAGCCTGGATACCTCAGGCAGATCTTCCTGCAGGATAAAGCAGAGCTGACGGGTCTGGTTCGGAGCAATGATATGGCAGGTGTAGCGGCGCTGGCCGCCTAATACTTCGGTTTCCATTTCCACTTTAACCAGGGTCTCATCGGACACCCCCGGAAAAAAGCTTTTGAAATTTATCTCTCTGAGTGCGGCGCCGATACGTTTGATATCATCCATGGTGTACGGATCGGCTTCCGTCATTTCGATCAGGCTTACATAATCGGCATGGCGTCCCATTAAAAAAGAAAGCTTTTCAGCGCTCAGGTTTGCGGCCATTCTTTTTACCATAATCAGGCGGATAGTTTCCAGTTGGTTGCGGGTCATTTGTTTGGGAATTTTCATCATGTTGTTGGTTTTTCAGGTAATTAATCAGGTGGATTTCGGGCATGGCGGTGCCATGAGGAGGTAACTCCTTATTTTAAAAAGGGTAAAAGATATTAAACGATTACAGGGAAACTAATATCAGCCGGGTGGTTTGGCTTTACCGGGGCCGGTGCCGGAAGGCAGGGCGAATTCACCGGTAAGCGCACCGGAAAATACTGGATTCGGGACCGCGTCCGAAGAAAAGTTAAAAGGATAAAAGGAGTTACATTCTGTGTTCATTGCTGTGTGTTTTAAGGCGTCTAAGCAATGAATCTTTTTGAAGGGAGCAGGAAATATGGCTGCTCCCCGTACGCACCAATACCCCCTGAGAAGGGCTGAGGATAAATCCTCAAACACGCAGTACGGGGGAGCACCCATATTTCTGTATAAAGGTACAGAAACAGGGTATATTTTCCTCCGATACTTTGCGTGTTTTAAGATTCTCAGGTCTATCGGTGCAAAGTTTCGTTGGCTTAATTACCAGTTCATTTAAACCGATCATTAAGAATAACAACCCTTAATGATCATAAAGTAAAATTAAACAATACAAACAGCAATGACAAATTAATTTTAGATTAATTTAATTTTCTTTTCTCTGTTCAGAGATCTGGAGTCACTTGAGTAAGAGAAGTAAATTATCAGTAAAAATCCGGATGAATTCTGTTTTATCGGGAAGCGGCCCTGCGGATAACTTCCTACACTAACCGCACGATTAGAACTGACTAAAAATATTATTAATATTTTTATTTATTTAGCTTTTTAAGATAATTTTTAATTATATAAATACGATTTAGCATCTGCTTGTTAAGGATATTATTTCTGATAAAAAATGTAATGCAATACCAAACATTCTTTAAGATTCTAAAAGTAGTAGAGGGAAATCAGCTACATTCTTCGTAAAAATGAAAAATCAAAAGAAGAAATTAACAATTATGTAGATAAGTCAAAACTTATAATTTGCAGATAAAAAATTCCAATTGACCGCCTGTTAAATGATCCTAAATGCTTCACCAAATTACCCTATATCTTTACATTTAAAGAAAATGTAGCAGCAGTACAAGGAAGAGGAAATAATATAAAACAGCAGATTACGATCCAGACAAATATTGATGTATAAATTACATCATGGTTTTAAGAAGTTAACGATATTAAAGCAGCACCCCTTCGAGGAACATAACAGCTACAGAAAAATAAATAATCAATCCGGTTACATCAACCAGCGTAGCTACAAAAGGTGCTGATGATGTTGCCGGGTCGGCACCTAGTTTCTTTAACAATAAAGGTAGCATAGAACCCGCCAAAGAACCCCATAATACAACACCTACTAAAGCAACCCCTACAGTTACTCCTAATAATGCCCAATGCGGACCGTAAAGGTCAGAAAACAAAGTCCAGGTAAAGATTCTCAGGAAACCAATAGTCCCGAGTACAACACCCAGCATCAAACCTGAGATAAGCTCCCTGCGCATTACCCGCCACCAGTCGCCAATGGTAATTTCACCTAATGCCATTGCCTGAATAATCAGCGTTGATGCCTGGGAACCACTATTACCACCACTGGATATAATTAAAGGAACAAACATGGCAAGAACTACTGCTTTTGCGATATCCGCTTCGAAATGTGCCATCGCAGTTGCCGTAAGCATCTCTCCCAGAAACAGGACTACCAGCCAGCCAATGCGTCTTTTGAATAACCCGAAAATTGGCATATCCAGATAAGGTTCATCCAGTGCCTGGGTACCTCCTATTTTGTGCATATCTTCAGTATACTCTTCATTGGCGATCCAAAGAATATCATCGACTGTTACGATGCCTAAAAGCACGTCGTTATCATCGGTAACCGGTAAGGCTACCCTATTATTCATTCTAAAGATATTAATAGCTTCTTCCTGAGGATCATTTGCATGGAGGGCAATAGACCTGTTATCGGTCAGTTCAAGAATAGGTACTTCAGGGTTTGCGAGTAATATTTCCCTGATACGGATATCGTCAAGCAATACCCCGTTATCATCTATAACATAGATGACATCAATAGTTTCAGAGTCCTTTCCGTATTTACGGATATGCTCCAAAACCCTTTTTACAGTCCAGTCTTTTTTTACCGCAATGTAGTCTGGTGTCATTAAACGACCCACACTATCTTCTTTATAGCCTAAAAGTGATAAGGCTTCTATCCTATCCTTTGCCGGTAATAATATAATTAATGCCTTTACCGCATCCCCTTTCAGTTCTGAAAACAGTGATGTCCTGTCATCCGGAGGCAGCAGGTTGATCAATTGGGCAAGCTTGGTCCCGGGAAGTTTTTTAATGATTTTTTCCTGTGTAGGAAAGTCCAGTATCCTGAAAACATTTACTGCGCGTTTTACAGCCAGCGTATCTATAAATTTGACGGCATATTGTGGAAGTTCGTCTATCAGATGTTCTACATCTGATATATTGAGTGCATCTAAATAATCACCTAATTCCCTATCAGCATCTCTCTCGATCAGTTCGATTACCTCTTCTACAACGTTTTCTTCCATAAATAGCGCTTTTTTTTACATGTACCTTTGCTTTACAAGATTGCAAAAGTGATGTTTTATTTTTAGAAACGCATTACATAAAAGAACAAATTAATAGAAATTTAACCCTGTAAAGATGCTATCCGAACGTCCAGTGTACAATTTGAGCTATAGAATGGAGTAACTGCGATTTAGGTTCCTGCGTTACAATTTGATGAACAGCACCTTCGTTAGCATGTCTTTGTAAAAAAAGCTGATGTGTTCCGGCAATCAGCAAGGTAGAAATGATATAAAAATAAGTTTTATGATCACTTTTATTTTCTCCTTTTGCAGGCTTCAGTTCCCTGTTGTGCAAAGTGCTGTTATTAGAGATATCCTTCAGCAAAGTGTTATTGTTTGCGAGCTCTTTTAATAACGCCGCTTCCAGTTCACAGTGATCATAAAAATGATTAAACTCATTTTTTAAAAGAAGAGAAATATGCTCTAAAACAGAAAGGTTGCAATCATTATCTTGCTGATGGCCGGAAGAATAGTTAACCCAAAAATCCTTCTCTCTTACGTAAGCTATGATAAGCTGATTAAAACTCCCAAAATACCGGTAGATTAATACTTTAGATACACCAGCAGCTTTAGCAATTTTGTTTACACCTAACCCACCAAAACCTTTTGTTTTAATGGTATCACCAACTGCATCCAATAATTTTCTTTTTGTAGCTTCCTTATTTTTCATACCTATTTTCTCCTTAAAACTCTGATGACGCAGTTTAATTTCATTATTACCAATACTGGCAAAAGATAGCTCATCACTT
>Ga0247813_10002774_pt1 | contig 11691 bp, 10 predicted proteins | sample UWRJL169409C1_FD_180719 | JGI IMG/M metagenome (GOLD analysis project Ga0247813, IMG submission 180719) | Plant litter microbial communities from Arlington Agricultural Research Station in Wisconsin, United States - UWRJ-L169-409C-1 | ecosystem: Environmental > Terrestrial > Plant litter >... | reverse complement strand
CAAACGAGAAGGCCGAGCGCAGCGCAATGCCGGTGATGATGCCGGGAAGCGCAATCGGCAGGATAACCAGCAGCGAGATCGTCTCACGGCCGAAGAAGCGCGTCTGACTGACGGCTGCGGCGCAGAGCGTGCCGAGCACCAGCGCAATCGCCGTGGCGATGGTTGCGACCTTGACCGACAGGGTGAGGGCTGCCCAGACATCCGGCCGGTTCCAGGTGACGGCGAACCATTGCAGCGTCAGGCCGGGCGGTGGGAACTGGTAGCTCTTTTCCTCGGTGGTGAAGGCATAAAGGAAGATCAACAGGATCGGGATGTGCAGGAAGGCGAGGCCGCCGATGGCGGCGATCTTCAGCCCGAGCGGCGCGGAGGCGGAGCGGTCAGAGCGCATCGAAGGCTCCCATGCGTTTGGCCATCCAGAGATAGAGGCCCATAATGACGATCGGAACGACAGTGAAGGCGGCAGCGAGCGGGATATTGCCGGCGGTGCCTTGCTGCGCATAGACGGCCTGGCCGATGAACAGCCGCGACGAGCCGACGATCTGCGGGATGATGTAATCGCCGAGCGTCAGCGAAAACGTGAAGATCGAGCCGGCGACGATGCCGGGCAGGGCGAGCGGAAACAGCACGTGGCGAAACGTCTGTTGCGGTGTGCCACCGAGATCGGATGAGGCCTCGATCAGGTTTCCGGGGACGCGCTCCAGTGCTGCCTGGATCGGCAGGATCATGAAGGGCATCCAGACATAGACGAAGACCAGGAAGGTGCCGGTATAGCTGACCGAGAGCGAATTGCCGCCGATGATCGGCAGCGACAGCCAGCCGTCGAGCAGCCAGAGCAGGTGAAGTTTGGTGAAGGCCCAGGTGAGGATACCTTCCTTGGCGAGGATCAGCTTCCAGGCGTAGATCTTGACCAGATAGCTCGACCAGAGCGGCAGCATGATGCCGAGATAGAAGACGGCCTTCCATTTTCCTTTGGCGTAACGCGCCGCGTAGTAGGCGATCGGGAAAGCGATGAGCGCCGAGAAGATCGTCACCACGGCTGCCATCGTCACGGTGCGGACGATGATGTCGAAATTGGCGTCCGACAGAAGTTGCTTGTAGGTGGCGAACGTGAACTCGTAATTGATCAGGCCGGAGAAATCATCGATCGAAAAGAAGCTCTGCAGCAACAGCGCAAACAACGAACCGAGATAGATGATGCCGAGCCACAGCACCGGCGGTCCGAGCAGGATGGCGAGGAGAACGTGCGGGTGTTTCCACAGGAAGTCCGACAGCCGTCCCGTCAGGCTTGGCCTGTTCGGGAGGATTGTCGCGGGAGTGACGAGCGCGCTCATGCTTCCTCCATCAGGTGAAGGTCGTTGCGCGAGAAGGCAAGCTGCACCTCGGCGCCGATATCGGGAACCGGCATGGCGGCGGGGCTGGCAACGATGATCTTTTCGCCACTGCAATCGACGCTGACGCGGTTAGTCGCGCCCAAAAAGCTGCGGGCGGTAACGGTGCCGGGCAGGCTCAGCTGTTCGGCCCAGGAGGTACCGATGGCGATGGCTTCCGGACGCAGACTGGCGGCTTTTGCGGGAACCCCGAGCCGGGCACAGGTGGCGCTGGAGAGCACATTGGAGGAGCCGACGAAATCGGCAACGAAACGGGTCTGCGGCCGCTTGTAGATATCTTCCGGCGTGCCGAGCTGCTGGATCTTTCCGTCGTTGAAGACGGCGATGCGGTCGGCCATCGACAGGGCTTCACCCTGGTCGTGGGTGACGAAGACGAAGGTGATGCCCAGCGATTTCTGCAAAGTTTTCAGTTCCTCCTGCATCTGCTCGCGCAGCTTGAGATCCAGCGCGCCGAGCGGCTCATCCAGCAAAAGCACCTTGGGTTTGTTGACGAGGGCACGGGCGAGCGCCACGCGCTGGCGCTGGCCGCCGGAGAGCTGGCCCGGGCGGCGCTGGCCGTAGCCGGGAAGCTTGACCATCGCAAGCGCGTCTTCGGCTGCCTTGCGGCGCTCCTCCTTGCCGATACCCTTGACCATCAACCCATAGGCGACATTGTCGAGGATGGAGAGATGCGGGAAAAGGGCATAGTCCTGGAACACCGTGTTGACGCTGCGGCGATAGGGCGGCACGCCTTCGGCGGTTTCTCCGAAAATCTCGATATGGCCGCCTGTCGGCTGTTCGAAACCGGCCATCAGGCGCAGGCAGGTGGTCTTGCCGGAGCCGGACGGCCCGAGCATTGCAAAGAATTCGCCGGCCGCAATTTCAAGATCGACCGCATCGACGGCTTTGACGGCACCGAAATGGCGCGAGACGTTTTCGAACAGGACGGCGGCGGTCATGGGGTACTCCAGAAATGGGTGTGTTGCGAACCGGGCATGGCGGTTCAATACCCTCCCCTTGAGGGGGAGGGTCGGAGCGTAGCTCCGGGGTGGGGTGATCTCTTGTTGATGCGGTGGGTCACCCCACCCGCGCATTCGCGGGACCTTCCCCCCTCAAGGGGGAGGTAAAATCAACGCCCGCCGATGACGCCGATGTAGTCGGAGACCCAGCGGTGATAGGGGACGCACTCAGTTTCGCTGGCGCATTTCGAGGTCGGCGTTTTCCAGAACTTCACCTTGGCGAAGTCGTCATAGCCATTGGCCTTGCAGCCGCCGTCGGTCAGGAGCTCATTGCCCTTGCAGGCTGCTCCAACGGACGGGTTGGCGCCGAACCAGGCGGAGACATCGCCCTGGACCTTGGGCGACAGCGAATGTTCCATCCACATATAGGCGCAGTTCGGATGGGCGCTTTCTGCATGCAGCATGGTCGTATCGGCCCAGCCTGTGACACCTTCTTCCGGGATGGTCGAGGCGATAGGCAGCTTTTCGGACTGCAGTAGATTGACCTGGAACGGCCAGGAGCCCGAGGCGACGACGCCTTCGTTCTTGAAGTCGTCGATCTGGATCATCGCATCATGCCAATAGCGGCTGGCGAGCGTGCGCTGGACGCGCAAAACGTCGAGCGCTGCCTTGTACTGGTCTTCGTTGAGCTCGTAGGGGTCTTTGATGCCGAGTTCCTTGTTGTGGAACATCAGGTAGTTGGCTGCGTCGGCCACGTGGATCGGGCCGTCATAAGCCTGGACGCGGCCCTTGTTGGACTTGCCGTCCGGCAATGTCATTTCCTTGAAGACGACGTCCCAGCTCTTCGGCGCTTGCCCCTTGAAGGCTTCGGTATTGTACATCAGCACGTTCGGGCCCCAGACATAGGGAACGCCGTAATGCACGCCGTTGACGGTGTACCACGGCGACGACTGCATGCGCTCGTCGACGGTCTTGAAGCTCGGGATCAGGTCGGTGTTGATCGGCTGGACACGCTTGCCGGCCACCAGCCGCAACGAGGCGTCGCCGGAGGCGGTGACGAGGTCGAAGCCACCTTCGTTCATCAACGCGACCATTTCGTCTGAGGTCGCCGCCGTCTTGACGCTGACCTTGCAGCCGGTCTGCTTTTCGAAGCCGGTGACCCAGTCATAGGCCTTGTCGGTCTCGCCGCGCTCGATATAGCCGGCCCAGGCGACGATCGACAGTTCGCCTTCGCCCTTGCCGAGTTCTTTTAGTGGTTCGGCGGCGAAAGCATGGGTGGCGAAGCTAAGCGAAAGGGTGAGCGCGGTGCAGGATTTCAGAATCTGCTTCATCTTCAGTCTCCCGTTTTGGTGTCCGAATTTTTCGGTCTTGTTCCCAAAACGAAAGGTGCCTCTATTTCGCCGCTTTCGCAAATTCATTAATCAGAATGGCGCTATCGGTTTTTCCGATATCAAGCGATGATCAACGTGAACGGCCGCTGCGCAGGGCTTCGGCTACGCCGATGAAATCCTTGGCCGATTGCGGCAGGCCGGAGCCCTTGCGCCAGACCATGCCGACCTGGACGACGGGTAGGGCGCCGGAGACATCGCGGCTTTCGATGCGGTCCCCTTCCAGCGACCAGGGGCGATAGACCAGATCGGGCAAAAGCGCGATGCCGGCTCCGGTGGCGACCAGACTGCGCACCGCCTCGACGGACCGTGTGCGGAAGGCGACGTGCGGACGGGCGCCGAGAGCGGTCAGAAGCTTGCCGGTATTTTCCTCGATTTCATCCACTGTCAGCATGATCAGCGGCTCCCTGGCGATATCGGCAACCGAGATGATATCGGCGGAAACCAGGCGATGGCCAAGCGGCAACCAGAGGCGATAGGGCGAGGTCTCGATGATCTCGGCCTGCAGCGCCATGCGGTCACGCAGGTTGGAGATGACCATGACGGCGACATCAAGCTCGCCGCCGATCAGGAGGTGCTCGAGATAGGAACCATTGTCCTCGATGGCGCTGACCTCGACGCCGGGGCAGGCGCGGCGGTAGCGGGCGAGCAGATCGGAGAGCACGTAACCGGCGACCAGCGAGGTGACGCCGAGATTGAGCTTGCCGCCGGTGCGCTCCTCCCGCTCCTGCGAAAACGACCGGCGAGCGTCGGAAACGCCCGCAAGGATTTTCGTCGCATGGCGCAGGAATTGGTGGCCGTTATGGGTGATATGCAGCCCGCGCGGATGGCGCTCGAACAGTTCGACGCCCAGATCGGTCTCCAGCTCCTTGATTGCTTCGGTAATCGAGGATTGCGAGATCGACATGTTCTGCGCCGCGCGGGTAACGGAACCCTGTTCGGCGACGGCGATGAAATATTGGAGCTGACGAAGGGTGAAGGCCATGGTCTAGCTAACACGGTTGACGGGGGAGATGGCAAGATGCCGGAGAGCTCGATTTTGGCACATATCCGCAGCCAATGCCGACGTCAGAAGCGTGCTGCATGCCGGTTTCCGAATAGCGCGTCGAGATGGATTTGATAGGCTTGCCGCACTGGATGCAGGAAAAGTGAATGGATTCGATAGTCTCAAAACCAAGCCCCACCGAACCCGGCATTCTCGCCTTCCACAAGCGCTGTCAGGATTTCTATCCTGCCGACGCGGTGGACGCGACGATTACGCAGCAGCGGGAATGGTATGATGCGCTGTGCGCCGAATTCGATGCGCCATCGCCGGAAGGGCTGAAGCGGCGCGATGAGATTGTGGGCGGAAGGGTTTCCGTTCGCCGGTATCAGCCAGCAGAAGTCGCGAGCCAGATCCGTATCTTCTACATTCACGGCGGTGGTTTTGTTGTCGGATCGCTTGATAGCCATGATGCCATCTGCGCCGAGATTGCGCATGCGGCAAAGGCGGACCTGGTGTCCATCGATTACCGGCTGGCGCCGGAGCATGTTTGGCCGGCGGCATTTGACGATTGTTTCGAGGTGCTGCAATGGCTGCTTGCCGATGGCCGGCCGCTGGTGGTTGCGGGTGACAGTGCCGGCGGCAATCTGGCGGCGGGAATGGTGCTGAAGGCTAAGGCCGAAGGACTCGGCGGTATCGTCGGGCAGGTGCTGATCTATCCGGGGCTGGGTGGCGATCTTGTCTCAGGTTCCTATGTCGAAATGGCAGAGGCGCAGGGCCTGACGACGGCCGATGTGGCCTATTATCGTGACGTCCTGATGGCGCCGGCAGATAATGCCTCTGCCCACCCCTTGAAGGCAGCCGATTTTTCCGGGCTGCCGCCCGCCTATGTCACCGCGGCGCATTTCGATCCGCTGCGCGATGATGCCGCTCTTTATGCGCAGCGGCTGATCGCTGCGGGTGTCAATGTCACCTATCGTGACGAGCCGCAGATGATCCATGCATGGCTGCGCGCCCGTCATATGAGTGAGGGCGCGCGGGATGGTTTCGTGCGGCTATGCCGCGGCGTCAGCGAGCTCGCCGGGACGCTGTGATCAGCCCTTGGCTTTGAGGACGAGCACCGGCGTGGCGCTGAACTCCGCCGGGAAGAGCGCCTTGAGGTTCTCGATCTTCGGCATGTCGTTGTAGACGATATAGGGATAGGTCGGGTTGAGCGTCAGGAAATCCTGGTGGTATTCTTCGGCCGGATAGAAGGCGGTAATGTCGGACACTTTGGTGACGACCGGTTCGCCATAGACCTTTGCCTTGTCGAGCTGGGCGATATAGCTCTCAGCGACCTTCTTCTGCTCGCTGTTTGTCGCGAAGATTTCCGAGCGGTATTGCGTGCCGTGGTCTGGGCCTTGATAGTTCAGTTGCGTCGGGTTATGCGCCACGGAGAAATAGATCTGCAGCAACTGGCCATACGTGACCATCTTCGGATTATAGGTGACTTCGACGGCCTCGGCATGGCCGGTGTCCCCGCCGCTGACGGTTTCGTAAACGGCGGTGTCCTTGGCGCCGCCGGAATAGCCGGAAACGGCATTCTTGACGCCCTTCACATGCTGGAACACGCCCTGCACACCCCAGAAGCAGCCGCCGGCGAACACGGCCTTTTCCGTGGTGGCCGTCGCTGCCTCATCGATGGCTGGTGGCGGAATGACCACGGCCTCTTCGGCTGCCTTGCTGAAAGTCGAGGACATTGCCAACAGGCAGGCGGCGACGGCCGTCACGCCGGCAAACCCGAAAGCGAGCGGTCGTCTGGTCGCTTTTGAAAGCGTGTCTTTTCCAAGCTGTGGCATGCTCGTGCTCCTTCGATGACTTTTAATAGGGCAAGGCACCCGGCGGACGGCGACGGCGATATGCGGCCTTGCTTTATGAGCAAACTGTGGCCAACAGAGGCTGGCTGGTCAAATCGCAAATGCGTGCGTAACGCCAATGTGACAGGCTATAGATGCGGATATACATCCATGTGATCCAGCAGGGAGTGGGGCAGGGAGACACACATGAGTGGCATCACCGATCTCGAAACGCTCTTGCGCGAGATGCGTCCGGATCTGCGTCCGGGTGACTATGTCTATTGCAGCGTACCGGTTGATGAGACCGGATGGCTTTCCCTGAAGCCGCTGGGCTTCTTTCGGGAGGACGAGGGCCTGACGCTGATTGTCGAAAAGATGGAAGCCGACAAGGCCGGATTAACCTATGGCCCAGTGATGCGCTGTATCACGCTGACGGTTCATTCCGCCCTGGAGGCCGTGGGGCTGACGGCGGCGGTTGCGGTGGCGCTGACGCGGCATGGCATCAGCGCCAATGTGGTCGCGGCCTATCACCACGACCACATTTTCGTGCCTGCGGATGATGCGGAACGGGCGCTTGCGGCCCTGGCAGAGGCCACTCCCGTTCTCACATGAAGTCGCGTGGCACGCGCGTCTCTTCGAACGTTTTTTCGAAGATCTGCGTCTCCCCTTCGAAGGCGCTCACGGACGCCGAGGTGAGCCATTCGGTTGCCGTGCACGCGATGCGCGACACCGACACGGTCTTGACCGACCAGTTTTCACGGCTGGCGATGCAGGTCCAGGTCGAAACACCCGTCATCGATAGCGGATCGTCAGCGGCGATCGTCCAAGTTTCGTCGCGGATATCCTGCGTGGCAAGGCCCGTATCGGGATGCTCGGTCAGGCCGCCATCCTCATAGATATGGTAACGCGTCTGGCCTGCCGTCATATCACGCTCGACCCGGCGGCTGGTGATGCCGGAGGTGTGCTCGATATATTTCGGCAGCGGATCGGGATTGGCGGGCTCCGGCATGGTAATGACCCTGTGATCGCCAAGCTTCGGCAAGGCCAACCCCAGCGAAGCGAGATCGAGGGTCAGGCCGGGATCGGACGGGGCGGGCAGGATCATCGGCCAGTAGGCGGTCGAGAGTGACAGCCGGATGCGATGGCCGGCGCCAAACCGGTAGCCGCAGGCGTCGAGGACCAGTTGAACCCTGGTCTTCTTGCCATGCTCCAACGGCTTGGGTTCGGCATTGCCGTCGCGGTGGGCAAGGTTGAGCACGCCGAAGGTGACGCGGGTGGCGCTGCCATCCGGGTGGATATCGACGACGCGGGCGACGAGGTTGGCCCAATCGGCATCGCAGGCAAGCTCGACCGTCAGCACCGGCTGGCCGAGATAATCGAGGGGCTCCGTCAGCGGCGCTGTGTCAAACGTTAGCGAACCGGCATCGTCGATGCGCTGGTCGCCGGCCATTTCGGCGTCGGGTTTCAGGGTGAACCATTCGCCGGACGCCGTGCCGGTGTCGAGCGGCGATTTCAGGTAGATGTTGTGATCGTGGGCGCCGGCAATCGGCATGCCCTCGTTGAGACTGCCGAACTGGTCGATATAGAAGGTCTGCATTTCAGGGGGACGCCATTCGTCCTTGGCCACCCAAAAACCGGGATCGGCATTGCGGCGCAGGGCAGGCTTCGGGCCGTCGAGGATGAAGGCCCGCATCTGTGGCAGTGCCTCGACGCCGGTCTCTTCATCGCGCAGCCAGTGGTTCCACCAAGTGAGCGCCTCGCCATGAAAATCGGCGCGCGGTTTTGGCCAGGCGAAATGCGGATATTTGTGTACCCATGGACCGATCAGGGCCTTCACCTTGCCGCCCAGGCCTTCGGCTGCCTTCATCGGCGTGTTGCGGTAGCCGTCGGCCCAGCCGGCGATGACCATGGCGGGAACCGGAAAGCCTTCGAAATCCTCGCAGATCGAGCCATGTTCCCAGAAGGCGTCGCGGCGCTGGTGCTGGAGCCATTCCTCCATGAAATAGGGCTCGTTTTCCAGCCGTTCCAGCCACATGTCCTTCCATTTTTCACCCACCAGAGCCGGATCGGGCGAGCGCGACTGGTAGGCAAGCATGGTTGCAGCCCAGGAGAGCTGTGCGGACAGATGCGTGCCGTTCTTGTAGTGGATGTCGTCATTGTAGCGATCGACGGTGGAGGCGATGGAGATCACCGCTTTCAGCGCCGGGGGCTTGAGGGCCGCGACCTGCAGGCAGTTGAAGCCGCCCCAGGAAATGCCCATCATGCCAACATTGCCGTTCGACCAGGGCTGGGCGGCGATCCAGGCGATCAGCTCGCAACCGTCCGCGAGTTCGCGCGGCGTGTATTCGCCGTCGATGACGCCGTCGCTTTCGCCGGAGCCGCGGATATCGACACGCACACCGGCAATGCCGGCGGCCGCAAAGACCGGATAGGTGGACTCGTCACGGGCATTGGTTCCGCCGCGCTTGCGATAGGGCAGGTATTCGAGTACCGCCGGAACGGGGCTGGCGTCGGCACCATCCGGCATCCAGATGCGGGCGGAAAGCCGGGTGCCGTCGGCGAGAATGATCCACTCGTTCTCGATCAGGGTAAAGCTGCGTTTCGACATGCTATCCATCTTCGTCATTCCGCGTTTCAGTTGTCGAACCAGACGCGGCTTGCCACATAGCCGTTGGAAAGGTCGTTGCCGATATCGTGAACGAAGCCCTTCAGCGATGTGGACGCGGCGTTCACATAGTCGTTGAAAACAGGCAGGATGAGGCCGCCTTCATCCCGGACCGTCAGCGCCATGGTGCGGTAGAGGTCCTTGCGCTTGATTTCGTCGAGTTCGGAGCGTGCCTGCAGCAGAAGCTTGTCGAAATCCGGCCGCTTGAAGCGGGTGTCGTTCCATTCGGCGGTCGAGAGGTAGGATGTCGAGTAGCGCGAATCCTGCGTCGGGCGTCCGCCCCAGTAGGAGGCGCAGAACGGCTGGACGTTCCAGACATTGGTCCAGTAGCCGTCCTCGGGCTCGCGCTGGACTTCGATCTGAATGCCGGCCTTTTTCGCGCTTTCCTGAAACAGCACGGCGGCATCGACCGCGCCGGCAAAGGCGGCGTCCGAGGTGCGCAGCGGGATCGGCCGGTCGTGGCCGGATTTCTTGTAGTGAAATGCCGCCTTGTCGGGATCGTAGACGCGCTGTTCGATACCCTCGGGGGCCAGCGCATAGTTTTCGTTGACCGGATAGTCGTTGCCGATCTTGCCGTAGCCGCCGAGGATGCGGTCGAGAATGGCCTGGCGGTCGATCGCGTATTTCAGCGCCAGACGCAGGTCGTTATTGTCGAACGGCGCGGTGTCGCAGTGCATCAGGAAACTGTAGAAGCCCTTGCCTGCGGTTTTCAGGATCTCGACCTTCGGCGCGCGCTTCAGCATCGGAACGGTCTTCGGATCGATATTGTTGATGAAATGAACCTGGCCGGAAGCAAGTGCCGCGACCCGTGCCGTGTTGTCGTTCATCACGATGATCTCGACACTATCCACGAAACCACGATCCGAGCGCCAATCGGCGGCGTTCTTTTCGAAGGTCGCGCGCAGGCCGGCTTCATAGCTTGCAAGCTTGTAGGGGCCGGTGCCGATTGTCGAGGTGGGATTGCTGACACCGCCGCCCGACTGGATGATCAGATGGTAGTCGGTGAGGATCAGCGGCAGGTCGGCATTGCCTTCGGTCAGCGTCAGGACGAGTTCGCCGCCCTTGTCCTCTATCGTTTTGATCGAGCGCATCAGGCCGAGCGCGCCGGACTTGGAGCCTTCGTCAGCATGACGCTTCAGGGTGGCAATGACATCGGCCATGGTCAGCGGGCTGCCATCGTGGAACGTCACGCCGCTGCGCAGCTTGAATGTCCAGACCGATGCGTCGGGCGAGGGAGTCCACGACTCGGCAAGGGAAGGTAGCGCTGCGCCTGTCGCCGGATCGGATTCAACCAGTGTATCGCCCCAGAGATGGCCGATGGTGAAGAGGACCGAGCCGCTATAGGTGGCTGGATCGAGCGAATCGGTGGTGGCGCCGCCCTTGAGGCCGAGCTTGAGGTGACCGCCGCGCTTGGGCTCTTCGGCGCGCGCCTTGCTGGGGATGAATGTGCCGGATAAACCGGCTGCGAGACCGAGTGCCACGGTGCCGCCGAGGAAGGTCCGGCGATTGACCTCGGTGGTTGCAATCATGCTGTCGGGCTTCTGGGTGAAATCACGCATTCGCTGTTCCCTTTATCGCTGTTTTTCGTCAGGAAACGTAGCGGTAAAAGCGATGGGCACAATTTCGCGACTTGACGCTTGTTTACGCGACTTTACGCTATGGTAAATTGCGAAGGGAACTGTCCGTGTCCGATGTCGATGCTTTTACCGAAAATCTGCGCTTTGCCTGCGCTACGCGGCCGTCGATTTCGCAAATTTGCCGGGAAATCGGTGTCAATCGCCAGCAATTCAACCGCTATATTTCCGGCGAGGCCCGGCCGTCGGCGCACAATCTTTCCCGTATTGCTGCGTTCTTCGGAGTAGGTGCCCAGGATTTTTCCCTTACCGCGCCCGTCTTCCAGACACGCATGACGCGCCCGGATCAGCGCAGGGTGGATGGCGGACTGCTGCTGGAGGGGCTTCCGGGCGATCTGCCCTCGCTTCGCCGGCATCTGGGCTACTTCCAGACCTACCATCTTTCGCCGTCATGGCCTGGGCTTGTCGTCTGCTCCTGCGCCCGGCTCCTGGAGGAACACGGCTCCGTTCACGTCAAATCGATCGAGCGCATCCGCGATGCGGTCCATGAAATCCGGCAATACTCGAAATATGTCGGGCTTGCGGCTTTCCTGAGAAACCGTATTTTTATTACAGAACGTAGCGTCAGCCGCCAGCCGATGATGTCGCAGACGATCCTGATCCCGTTCGAGGTGCACCAGCGGGTCTATCTGCGCGGCGTCACGATGGGGGTTTCGTGGCGCAAGGAAAACCTGCCTTACGCCTCGCGGGTCATCTGGCGTCATCTCGGTATCAATCCCGACAAGCGCCAGGTTCTATCGCGCTGCGGCGTGTTGCCGGAAAACTCGCGGCAATTGCCGGCAACTGTACGTGACTATCTCGAAGGACCGTCGTCCGGCATTCTGTCCGTGCCGGAAAATTTCTGAGCGGATCGTCGTACTG
>Ga0247813_10002773_pt1 | contig 11695 bp, 9 predicted proteins | sample UWRJL169409C1_FD_180719 | JGI IMG/M metagenome (GOLD analysis project Ga0247813, IMG submission 180719) | Plant litter microbial communities from Arlington Agricultural Research Station in Wisconsin, United States - UWRJ-L169-409C-1 | ecosystem: Environmental > Terrestrial > Plant litter >... | reverse complement strand
ATAGCGGGCCGCGTCGTCCTTGATGAAGAACACCACATCGGCCAGTGCGTCGAGCAGCGGCGCCAGGGGTTGCAGGCTGCTCAGCAGACTCGGCAGTTGGCATGGACTGGCAGTGACAAGGGCGGCGAGCATGAGGTTGAAGGTCCGGGGGTGAGGCTCGGATCATAGAGCCCCTGCGCCGAAGCGCAAAGCCCGGATGCGCATTCACGCCGGCGGCCGGTCGTCGACGCGGATCAGCGTCTCGATACGGGCCGGGCTGTAAGGAGGACGCGGTGCCGAGGGCTGCCAGCCAAACAATTGAGCGGTTGCCGCACCACATATCCGTCCCTGACAGGCGCCCATGCCGCAGCGAGTGGCCAGTTTGGCTTCGCGCCAGCTGCGATGTTCGTGAAGCGCCGAAAAGGGCACGTCTTCACACCGGCACACCAGGGTTTCTGGCTCAGACAGAGTATTGAGCGCTGGCGCCAGCGCGAACGTTCGATTGAGCGCAGCCGCAAAACCTTGCCAGTGAGCGCGCTGCGGCCACAGCCGTTCGGCTGCCTTGCGGTCGCCCACAGCGCTAAGCCCCGCAATACTGCCTTCAACCAAGGCCAGTTCGCTGCCCCCGAAGCCGGTACATTCACCCGCCGCAAAATGCTCTGTCAGGCTGGTGGCTTGCCAGGCGTCAACCTGGATTCCCTGGCCCTGCAAGGTACAGCCCAGCGCCTGACCGAGCTGTGTGTTGGGGATCAAGCCAAAACCACAGGCCAACCGCTCACATGCCAGTTCGACGATTTTGCCTTGCTGCATCAACCGCACGCCTTCTAGCCGATCATTGCCGATGGCGGCCAGCACATGGCTGGCGGTGCGGTAGGTGGGGCTAAAAAGTTGCAGAGACTGGACTAATTTGTGCGGCCAGCGAGGCAACTGCACGGCGAAGGCGGCGACCGCGCGGGCACTGGCTTGCTCGGCGATACGGACCACCTGCGCGGCGTTTTTTCGTGCAGTAGCAGCACTGGCCAGCAATAACGGGCCGCTGCCAGCGATCACCACTCGTTCATTGGCGACCGGCAGACCGCCCTTGATCAATGCCTGCAACCCTCCCGCGCCCGTCACACCCGGCAGCGTCCAGCCGGGGAAGGGCAGTAGCAGCTCCCGGGCGCCGGTGCACAGGATCAGTGTTGCGTAGCCGATGATCCAGCCGCGCTGGTCATTCTCGACCAACAGTTGTTTGGCTGCGGGGCGAGATATGACCCGGGTGGCGCAATGCAGCTGCACATTGGCATAGCCTTGGAGCTGATTGCGCAGCTGTCGGGCCTGAGCCGGCAGTTTGGCATGCGGACCGTCGCGCCAGATCTGCCCGCCTGGCAGCGGATTGTCGTCGAGCAGCACAATCCGAGCGCCACTGGACGCGGCGGCCAAGGCCGCGTTGAGGCCTGCAGGACCTGCCCCGATGATGAGAATGTCGGCGTGCTCGGTCATGGCTGGTTTTGCACTTGCATGCCATCGCGGCACAAGGTCTGGCACGCCAGGCGGCGCAGGCCGTCGATGGTCACTCGGCACTCCTGGCAGATTCCCATGCCGCACAATGGCGCGCGGCGTTGGCCGCTGACCGAGGTTCGGCTGCAGCCGTCATCACCCAATGCCAGCGCAGCCGCAACACTGGTGCCCACGGCGACACTCAAAGGTCGACCATTGATTGTCAATTCAGGCATGCCGAGTTTCTCCGAGAAAGCGTTGCGGCAGGTAAGGTTGCGCCGCCAATGGCAGGGACTCATTGAACAGTTGTGCCACCAGCAAGTCCGCCGTGGCGGGGGCGGTCGTCACCCCCAACCCTTCGTGACCCACCGCCAGCCAAAGCCCCGGGCGCTGTGGGTGTTCGCCCACCAATGGCAGGCCATCGGGGCTGGCGGCACGGAAACCGGTCCAGGCCCGAATGACGTTGAGGTTGTTCAACCCCGGCACATACTCTGCGGCGCGCTTGAGCATTTTTGAGAGCATCCAGCCTTCAACCTCAGGTTCGGTGGTGCCAAATTGCCGAGAGGCGCCGATGAACAGTTGACCGGTCGGGCGTGGCTGGATGTTGCAGGCCGTTGAGGGGCCGCTGGCGTTGTGTGCGCTGGTGACATAGCCGAGTTCGACCAGGGTATGGGTAATCTGCGCAGGGTAGCGATCAGTGATTGCCAGATGACCTTTTTTGGCTTCGATGGGTAATTCGGGGCACAGTTCGGTGGCCTGAATGCCGTTGGCCAACACCACCAGATCAGCGCTCAGCCACTGGCCGTCAGCAAGGCGCAACCGGTTGCCATCAACCTCGGCGACAGTTGCTCGCTGCTGAAGAATCAGCGGATTGTCGAGCATCCAGCGCGCGGTTGCTGGTGCATAGAGAATCCCGTCACCCTTGATCAACAAGCCTCCTTCCAGGCCCTCACGCAGCTGCGGTTCCCGTTCGCGCAGGGCCCTAGCGGTGACGATTTCGCAGTCTTCGCCCTGTTCGCGCAGCGTGTTGAATTTGTGTTGGGCAACGGCCATTTCTTCGGCATTGGCGGCCAGCCAGAGTGTGCCGTTGCTGCGATAGGCGCAGTCGTCCGGCAAGTCACGAGCCATCTCCCGCCAGCGTTTCAAGGAGTATTGGCTCAGGGCCAGTTCCGCCGCGTTGTCGTCCAGTACCAGTAAATGCCCCATGCCCGCTGCGGTGGCGCCAGGCATGCCCGCGTCCAGCACCAGTACCCTCAGGCCTCGCCGGGCAAGGGCCTGAGCGCACGCCGCGCCGATGATGCCCGCGCCAATCACGATGGCGTCAGCCACAGCGGTACACCTCACAAGCGAATGCCCCAGGCGAAGGGATCATCACTCTGCAGGATGAGGGTTGCTTCAGCGCTGATGTAGGCACGGCCCCGAATGGTCGGAACGATGAGCTGTTCAAGGCCTTGCTCGGTGAGCTGATCAAGGCGCTCGTAAGAACCCTCGAACTCGCTGCCGATGACGCTAGCCTGACGCCAGACCTGGCCGGGCTGTAATTTGCCGTCAGCGGCCAGGCACGCCAGCTTGGCGCTGGTCCCAGTGCCGCAGGGCGAGCGATCGTAGGCTTTGCCGGGGCAGAGCACAAAGTTGCGGCTATCGGTTTTTTCATCATCGGCGAACAGCTCGATATGGTCGATCAGACCGCCGTCTTCACCGCGTATTCCCTGTTCTTCCAGGGCTTTCTGGATGGCCGCGGTATACGCCGTGAGTGCTTCAAGATTGTCGCCGCTGATCGCCAGCCCATGCTCGGCCACCAGAAAAAACCAGTTGCCGCCCCAGGCAATGTCGCCCACTACCAGGCCGATGCCCGGCACCTGCAGGCCGACGGCCTTGCGATAACGGTAAGCCGGCACATTGCGCACGCTCACTGAACCGTCGTCATGCAAGGTGGCCTGAACGGTGCCGACCGGCGTCTCGATGGCGTGAATTCCCGGCCCGATTTTGCCCAGATGGGCAAGTGAGGCAATCAGCCCGATGGTGCCGTGGCCGCACATGCCCAAATACCCGGTGTTGTTGAAAAATATCACCCCGGCACAGGCGTCAGGATCAACCGGCGAGCAGAGCAGGGCGCCGACCAGTACATCGCTGCCGCGTGGTTCCAGAACGCAGGCGGCTCGCCAGGCATCGTATTGCTCGGCGAGCAGCTGCTTGCGCTCGGCCATGCTGCCCTGGCCAAGATCAGGAAAACCGTCAATCACCAGGCGGGTAGGTTCACCACCGGTGTGCGAGTCGATAACACGGATGCGGGTCATGGGAGGCCACTCGTTGGGTCAGGTAAGTGAACACAAGAGTGGCGCGGACAGTGCCGCAGGGCTTGAGCGATTTAGCAAGCAACAATGACGAATTCAGCACAGCGGATGTTTTCAGCGGGCGCTGGGCAGATGTTCGAAGAGGGTCTGGCAGACACCCGCGATGTGCTCGTCCAGCAGTCGCACCGCAAGCTCCACGTTGCGCTCGCGGCAGGCCTGGAGAATTTCCCGGTGCTCGTGATCGGCGCGATCCTTACCCGCTGAAAGGCTCATCTGCATGCGCAGGTAACGTTCCAGTTTGTCGTTGACCGAGCGAATCATGCCCACCAGGAACGGCCGCTGCGCCGGTTCGTAAAGGCAGGCGTGCAGTTCCCAGTTCAGCTCGGCCCAGCGACCTACGTCATTTTCCCCGATGAATTCCCGGCAGATGCTCTCGGCCCGGGCGAAGGTCGCCTCGGTCATGTTGGGGATGGCCAGGCGCAGCACTTTATCTTCCAGCAGCATGCGCACTTCGAACATCTGTGCCAGCTCTGATTCCGACAACCGCGTGACCATAGCTCCCCGATTGCGCTGAAACATCACCAGCCCTTCTGCTTCAAGGCGCTTGAGGGCTTCGCGTACAGGGATTTTGCTGACATTGAACTGACGCGCAATATCGTCCTGGCGAATCGGTTCGTCCTCGGCAAAATGCCCGGCGACGATAGCATCACGCAGATGCCGGGTAATGATCTCCGACGTCGAAGGGGAGTTGCCAAGATCTGGCGCGTTGAGTTTTGTCTGGGCCACGTGACTGGGTCATTCAGAGGGATGGAGCGCATATGGTATACAGTTTTGCCATCCATTGAAGTGGCATTCACCGGTCCGGTGCGATATTGGCGGCGTGGTCCTGTAGCAGGCTGGGGGGGCAGGCTGTGGGGCAGGGCAAGCGTCGCACCCGCGTCGGGCAACAGGTCACTTGGCATGCATTAGGCAGCTGCCATGCCGTTGCCAAAGCAGGCGTTGATTAATCGGATGGCTCGCTCAGTTCTTGTCGTAGAAACTCTACCAACCCTCGTTGCAATCCGGTCAGAGCACCTTCGCGACTGATCAGCGCCAACTCGGTCGGCGCCAATTCAGGAAGATCCATACACACGGTATGTTCCGGCAACAGCGCCGAAGCGGGGAGAACCGAGACACCCAGCCCTGATGCCACCGCTGCCTGTATGCTGGTCAGGCTATGACTGCCAAACGCAACCCGCCAAGGCCGCTGTGCCACATCCAACAAGCGGATCGCTCGCTGCCGGTAGATACAGCCCTGCGGGAATAACGCCAATGGCAATACACCGTTGGCGAAATTGCTATCTATCCCCCTGACCCACACCAGCCGCTCCGGCCATGTCGCCCAACTAGGCCCGCTGTTTGGCTCACGTTTGACCAATGCGATGTCAATGACGCCCATAGCAAGTTTCTGTTTAAGATCTGTGCTCATGCCGCTGATGGTTTCCAGTCGCGCTTTGGGGCGGACCCGATTGAAGCCGGCGAGGATGCTTGTCATGCGTCGTGAGTCGAAGTCCTCCGGCACGCCAATGCGCAGAGTTTCCGGGTCGACATCGTTGGCAAGAGCTTCTAGCGCCTCCGAGGACATAGCCAGCATGCGCCGGGCGTACTGAATGAGCATTTCTCCGTGTTCGTTGACGCTGATGTTCTGCCCCGTCCGGTCGCGAAGCAAAAGCGTGTGGCCGACCATTTTTTCCAGCTTGCGCACCTGCTGACTCACAGTCGATTGGGTACGGTGCACTCGTTTGGCGGCTCGCGTGAAGCTGCCTTCATCAACCACGCACACGAAGGTCTTGAGCAGTTCGAGGTCGAGCATGACCAATCCTTGATATTCGTTTTTCAACTGATGCATGCATACTAATTTAATTTCCCGCTGAGGGCATTCGCTCGTAAGCTGAATTTCCCCATAGAGGAGAACAGCATGAACTTCGAAAACACCTCGCGTCCCGAATGGCTGACATTCGATTGCTATGGCACTTTGATTCAGTGGGACGAGGGCTTGCGGGCGGTCGCCACGAAAATCCTCGGCACCAAAGGGCAGCACAGTGTCGATGCCAATCGCCTGATCGAGCTGTACGACCGCCACGAACATCGCCTGGAACAGACGCCACCGCACCGTTCTTTCCGTCAGTTGAGCACGCTGGGGTTGCAGCTTGCGCTGGAGGAATTGGCGTTGCCCAGTTCGGCCGAGGACAGCGAGCAGCTGGCCGGGGCGATTCCGCAGATGCCGCCATTTCCTGAAGTACTCGACACGCTCGCGCGCCTCAAGGCCATGGGGTTCAAGCTGTGCATCGTGTCAAACACCGATGACGACCTCATTGCTGGCAACGTCACGCAGCTCGGTGGGCACATTGACCGGGTCATCACTGCCCAGCAGGCCGGTGCTTACAAGCCCGATCCGCGCCTGTTCGACTACGCTCACCAGCAGTTGGGCGTACGCCGTGATGAAGTGGTGCACATCTGTGCCAGCCCGCGCCTGGACCACGCCGCCGCGCGTGACATGCAGTTTCGTTGCGTCTGGATCGACCGCGGTACCGGTCGGCAATTACTGCCTGACTACCGCCCCGATGCGACGGTGAGCACCCTCGATCGAGTCGTGCCGCTGTTCGAATCCCTTGGCTGGTAACCCGCGCAGTCATTGCCCTGGCGCATTCCCTTTGAGGCGGTCTGCGGACCGCCCGCTACATCGACCTGGACCTCGAAGCGGCAGCTGTCGTCACTGCGCGCTCGGAGTTAGCCGCCGCTTCTGGGCCGAAATCCGTCGTTCGCAAGAGCTTGCGCAACCGCATGTAGCGGCGCGCTGACAGGGAAGAACAGCTCTATCCCCTCAGAACAAGAGACATGTCCGGGTATTTACTGCACATAAAGTCAACGAATGCCCGGACCTTCGGGGCCGCCAGGCGCCTGGACGTGTGCAAAACCCAGAGTGCTGGCTCTGCACCTGACACCGTCCCCCACTGAACCAACTCACCGCTAGCAAGCTGGCTCCCGGCGATGGACTGTGGGATGAGGGCTGCACCGCCTCCGGCGATAGCGGCATCGCGGACCATCAGCAATGAAGAGAAGCGCATTTTTGGGATGGGCTCCAGGACCAACCGCCCACCATCGAGACTCCAGTGGGTGGGTTGGAACGTTGAGCTCACGATGCCCGGTACGGGTCTTATTGCGCCGGGCATCGGCCTGGGTATTTCAGGCGCAGCCACGACGATCAGCCGGTCCTTGGCGAAGCATCGTCCGACCAGGCTGCTGTCCGGGCTTGGGTTTATCCGGATGGCGACGTCGAATTGCTCCTCCACCAGATCGACCATGCGATCTTCCGCTACGACTTCGATAAAGACTTCCGGATAGGCCGCGCAGAACTCGGCGCCAATACGGCCCATCGCGAGTTGAGAGAACAAAATCGGTGCAGCGACTCGCAAGCGTCCGCGCGGCGTTGAAACGCCTTCACGTGCTGCCGTCATGGCTTCGGTCACTTCACTCAGCGGGCCTTCAGTCCGGGACATCAGCGCCTCACCGGCCTCGGTGAGTTTCAGGCCGCGGGCGCTGCGCTCAATCAGCCTTATGCCCAGTTGCTCTTCGAGATCGGCGATTCGGCGCGACAGAGTGGCTTTGGAAATACCGCTCGCACGGCTTGCCTTTCCCAGCCCCTGGTTGTTGGCAACGAGGATGAAATCGATCAGCGCGTTCAGGTTCATGGTGTTCCACATTTGAAACGAGGTGTCTGGATTTTGTGGTCTTCGTTTTGTAAGTGCAACGGATTACTTTCTCGTCATCGGAACACGAGACAAGGAACTCGATGATATCCCTCAGGCAATCGAAGCGTTTCCCGCACTGGCAAGGTCGTTGCGGATTTCACTCACTGATCCACTCTAAATCCCATGCAGGAGTTTCAACATGAGCATTCTGGTTATTGGTGCCACGGGCACTGTTGGTTCACTGGTCACCCAAGGCCTTGCTGACGCGGGCGCTGAGGTCAAAGCCCTGGTGCGTCAAACGGGTCGGCGGGAGTTCCCGGCGGGTGTCACTGAAGTGGTCGCAGACCTCAACGATGTAGCGTCGATGCGCCTCGCACTGTCGTCGGTGCGTACGCTGTTTTTGCTCAATGCAGTAACGCCTGATGAGGTAACCCAAGCCCTCATCACGCTGAACCTGGCTCGTGAGGCTGGCATTGAGCGCATTGTTTATTTGTCTGTGATTCATGCCGACACGTTCACCAATGTCCCGCACTTCACCGGTAAGCATACGGTAGAGCGCATGATCGAGAGTTTCGACATGAGTGCGACGATTTTGCGTCCGTCTTATTTCATGCAAAACGATCGCATGGTCCAACAGACCATTCAGAACTACTCGGTTTATCCCATGCCGATCGGTTCGGCAGGCGTCTCGATGATTGATGCCCGCGATATCGCAGATGTCGCCGTTGCAGAGTTGCTGCGCCGCGACAAGGCACCTTCAGCGCTGGATCGCCTGACGCTGGAGCTGATCGGGCCACAACCGCTTACCGGGGCATCCGTAGCAAAGATCTGGGGTGCCGCGCTGGGTCGCGAGATCGCCTACGGTGGCGACGATGTGTCGGCTTTCGAAGAACAGCTGGCGTCGTATGGTCCCAATTGGCTGGCTTATGACATGCGTCTGATGATGGTCGGGATTCAAACATTTGGCATGCAGGCGGCAGAAGGAACCATCGAGCAGCTTCAGACCATCATTGGGCACCCGTTGCGCACCTACGAAAACTTCGTGCAGGAGGCCGTTGCCGAGGTTTGAGCAACCTCAAAGGGGGGCACTTCCTATTAGCCAAGTGCCCACCTGTGAAATCAATGACATCCAGCTTGCAACCCCGGAGATAACATCGCGATGCTTGATTCGCAGTCACTGGCGGGATCTATTGCTATTTGCCGGCCACCACGCTTCTTTCATCCCCCTTGCCTCGCACGGAGGCAAGCAAGGCCTGAAGCGGATGCAGGATTGTTACCCCTTCCTTGCGCTTCACCTGACTACGGCACGAGTAACCATCAGCCAACAGACGCCCTGATTGATTGAATTTCTCCACCAGCGGCCCCCACGACTGCCCGTAGATGATGTCCGACGTGTTGGCGTTTTGTGTCTCATGCCCATAAGTGCCGGACATGCCGCAACAACCACTGGCCTGGATCTGCAGCTTCAAACCCAACTTTTCGTAGATCTGTTGCCATAGGCCGATGCTGCCTGGTTCATTGGTTTTCTCGGTGCAGTGAGGAAGGAAATAGTAAGCCTCGGCATCGATTGTGGCAGTGGATTGCGGGAGAACATTTGCCAGCCATTCTTGGGGCAACAAGACGGTAGGCGCTTTATCAGTGCCCAGGGTTTTTGCATATTCCTGCCGGTAGACCAGGGTCATCGCCGGGTCGAGACCTACTAGCGGCACTTCATAACCTTGCAGTTGAAGTAAGGATTCAGCATTGACATGCGCTGCCTTCTCAAAAGCTTTAAGGAAACCCTGCACCTGGAGCGGCTTGCCATTCGGCGCAAAAGGCGCGAGGTACACCTGGTAACCAAGCCTTGATATGAGCTCGATCCAGTCCGAAAGTACCGGCGTTTCGAAGTAACGGGTAAAGGCATCCTGCACGAGAATCACGCTACGGCCACGCTGGGATTGCGACAGTGCCGAGATTCGCTCCGAAGTGGCGATGCTGACATTCCAGCGACGGCAAACAGCAGCGAAATCCATCAAGCTCAGCAGCGGACTGTCGACCATTCCTGCAATACGTTCCAGAACGAAGCGTACGGGACGAGCGGCCATCACGAAGTTGTAAAGACGCGGCGTCCGGGAAATGTAGGGAATGGTGTACTCCAGCGAGCCGATCAGGTAATCCTTCAAAGGGCGCAGGTATCGGCTGTGATAAAGCTCCAGAAAACGAGAGCGGAACTCAGGTACGTTGACCTTCACCGGGCACTGGCCTGCACAGGACTTGCAGGCAAGACACCCAGCCATGGCTTCGTAGACTTCATGGGAAAAGTCTTGTTGGCCCATCTTCTGCGCAACGGTATTCACCGTTCGCTGAGCAATGCTGACAACATTACCGGTCGAGCGTAGCTGCTCGCTGGCCGCCAAGACATCCACGTCCTCCTGACCCTGTAATCTCAGCCACTCCCGGATCATGGATGCTCGACCTTTGGGAGAGTGAATCCGGTCACGGGTCCCTTTCCAGGACGGACACATCGCATCGTCAGGGTCGAAGTTGTAGCAGGCGCCGTTGCCGTTGCAATGCACTGCGGTGTCATAGCTTTGCCAGACGCGTTCATCAATCGTCCGATCCAGATCACCCCGCAGCTGCACGCCATCGACCTGTGTCAGACGGGCAGCAGGCACGGTCTTTGGCGTGGCGATTTTGCCCGGGTTGAGCTGGTTGTACGGATCAAACGCAGCCTTCAATTCCTGCAGGGCAGGGTAGAGCTCACCAAAGTAATCCGGCACGTACTGCGAGCGTAACCCCTTGCCGTGCTCACCCCATAGCAACCCGCCATGCTTTTGGGTCAAGGCCGCGACCGCGTCGGAAATGGGGCGAATCAGGGCGGCTTGAACCGGATCTTTCATGTCCAGGATCGGACGCACATGCAACACGCCAGCATCGACATGGCCGAACATTCCGTATTGCAGGTCATAGCTGTCAAGAAGTGCGCGGAATTCCTGAATGAAGTCAGCCAGGTTTTCCGGTGGAACAGCAGTGTCTTCAACGAAGGGCTGAGGCCGCGCCTCACCTTTGACGTTACCCAGCAAACCCACGGCTCGTTTACGCATTGCGTAGACTCGCTTGAGTGCTTCAGCGCCTATTGCCAAGGTATGGCCTAAACGAACCACTGAAGTATCACGCTGCAAGTGAGCAACGAAGTCATGCACTTTCTGCTGAACAAGCTGCTCATCATCGCCGCTGAATTCGATGAGATTGATCCCTAGGGTCGGTCTGCCAGGATCTTCTGGGAAATACTCGGCGACGCCGTGCCAGACGATATCTTTCATGGCCAACATCAGCACTTTGGAGTCAACGGTTTCGATCGATAGAGGCTTGAGTTGCATCAACGCTTTGGCGTCGCGCAACGCATCCATGAAGGCGGCATAACGTACGTTGACCAGTATTGAAAACTTGGGAATCGGCAAAACGTTCAGCTTTGCCTCGACGATGAACCCTAGTGAGCCCTCGGAACCGCACAAAACGCTGTTGAGGTTAAAGCGATCATCGGGCTCGCGAAGGTGGGCCAGGTCGTAGCCGGTCAGGCAGCGGTTGAGTTTAGGAAAAGTACGCTCGATCAGGTCTGCATGTTCGTCCGCGATCCCGACCGCACATCGATAGACTTCACCTATTCGATCCTTACGGGCCGTTTCCTGGCTCAGATGGCCAGATACCAAGGTTGAGCTGTCGAGCCGGTCACCGCCGAGCAATACAGTCGAAAGCTCGAGAACGTGGTCGCGAGTTTTGCCATAGGTACAGCTGCCTTGGCCGCTGGCATCGGTATTGATCATGCCGCCTATGGTTGCGCGATTTGAGGTGGAGAGTTCCGGGGCGAAGAACAAGCCGTGAGGCTTGAGCGCAGCATTCAGCTGATCCTTGACCACGCCGCTTTGGACACGAACCCAGCGCTCTTGCGCATTAATCTCAAGAATCGTGTTCATGTGGCGCGACAGGTCGACAACGATGCCGTCAGTTAACGACTGACCATTGGTACCTGTTCCGCCGCCTCGTGGGGTGAGCGCAACCGATCTGTATTGGGGGGCAGCTGCCAATTTTGCGAGGATGGCTACGTCTTGAGCGTCCATCGGGAAAACGGCTGCTTGAGGTGACCGTTGATAAATAGAGTTGTCGGTGGCCAACACTGTCCGGTGACCATGACTGCGCGCGATCTCCCCCTGAAACCCTGCTTGCGCAAGCTTT
>Ga0247813_10002772_pt1 | contig 11697 bp, 14 predicted proteins | sample UWRJL169409C1_FD_180719 | JGI IMG/M metagenome (GOLD analysis project Ga0247813, IMG submission 180719) | Plant litter microbial communities from Arlington Agricultural Research Station in Wisconsin, United States - UWRJ-L169-409C-1 | ecosystem: Environmental > Terrestrial > Plant litter >... | reverse complement strand
CCCCGAGGACGCGGTCGGATACGAAGCGCCCGAATGGGATGTCGAGCGGGGCTAAAAAGCCTCGAATTCGGTCGCGATGGTCGCTTGAGCGGGCGAACGCGCGCGCCAGAGACGCCCAGTGCCGGGAAATACAAGGGATTGGCGGTTTCTCGAGCCGCTGTTCCCGCCTGGGGGCGCTGGTCCGCTACAGTTCGGACATGGCGGGAAACAGAGATGAAGCGGCCGGCACGGCCCGGCGGATGCGGATTGCGATCCGGACGGTCCGCAATGTGATGAAGACGGTGGATGCATCCGCGCTCGAGAAGCAGTCGAGGGCGCTGACACTCGCCATCAAGACCTGCGAGCTGGCTCGCGAGTTTCCATCCCGCGGCGTGGCGATGGAGGGACAGGATGAGCGACCGGACGCAGCCGGCGAAAAGCGATTTCGCAAGGAGCTTCGGTCGGCCGGATGCTCTATCAGCCGAGCGGGAAGCGCCAGGCGTTTCTGGATATGCTGGATCAGCCGGTGCTGGGTCTGATCGTCAACGAGTGGCGGGGATGCAACGGTTCGAGCAACGACTGGAGACAGGGCGATGAGGGTCGAACAAACGTCCTTCGCTCCTTACGGCAGGGGGCTTGAGCATCCGCGAGCGCAGCGATTGGAATTGCGCGAAAGGGTGAGGGATCGCTGGCGCGCGTCCCCTCCGAGGTCACCCGATGCGCGAAAATCTTGATCACGTCTGAAATGCGATGAGCGGGCCGTTCCGCAGCTTGTCCCGTGGACCCTGATCCGACCATATGACCGACGAAGAGGGAGTCGTCACATGCGTCAATACCTGCTCGCCGCCGCCGTCAGTCTCGTCCTTGTCGCACCGGCGTTTGGCCAGGCGCTGGCACAGACGCCGCCTGCTCCCGCCGCCGCCCCGACCCCTCCCGAGGCCCGCGCCGGGGACGTCTCGTCCCCCGAAGCCATCGTCACCGCCCTCTATGATGTCATCTCCGGCGACGCGGGCGTCCAGCGCGACTGGAACCGCTTCCGCGGTCTGTTCCATCCGTCCGGTCGCCTGGTTCCCATCGGTGGTCCCGCGGAAGGTCCTGCGATCCTGCGCACTCTGACACCGGACGAATACATCGCCCGCGCCGAACCCCTCCTTATGAAAGGTTTCCACGAGCGGGAGATAGCCAGTCGCGTCGAGCATTTCGGTCATATGGTGCATGTCTTCTCGACCTACGACAGCCGCCATACCGCTTCGGACGATCAGCCCTTCACTCGCGGCATCAATAGCATCCAGTTGTTCAACGACGGCACACGCTGGTGGATCGTCAGCATTTACTGGCAGGGCGAAACCTCGCAGATCCCGCTTCCGCCCCAATACCTGCCTCCCGTACCCTGAGCGCGCGTCGGCGCCATCGGCAAGGTCACGACGATTACTCACACCTACAAAGCGATCAGGTCGTCCCTGCGGCGGCCTCAGCGCGAATACTCATCGCGCAGTTTTCGTTCGACAAGTCTGCTTGAGCAACAGCGTGGGAAAAGGCTGCAGACGCCGGAACGGCGCTGGAGTCTTTGCGCGAACCGGCAGACCGGGCGGTCGCCTCGATCGAGGCGGCGTTCGGTCGGGCGAGAGAGGGCCGATGCGGAGGGCGAGATCAGCCTGGCTGAACTGGTGAAGGCAGCGTTAGCCGAAGTCAACGCGCAGGACGGGGAAGCGGCGCATGAGGTGGACCGGGGGGAAGCGATCGCGAAGGCGGTCGGCGGCATGTTCGGCGGGGCGCGGGCGGATGGCGGGCCGGTGTCGAGCGGCGGCGCCTATCTGGTCGGGGAGCGCGGGCCGGAAGTGTTCCGACCGGCGGGCGCGCGGACCATCGAGAGCGCGGGTGGGACGCCGGTGACTGTCAACGTGAGGGTCGACGGGGGCGCTCCGGCGCTGTTGCGGTCGAGGGCCCAGATCGCCCAGATTCTGGCGCGCGCCGTGGCTCTGGGCGCGCGCCGTCTCTGATCTAGAAGCCCTTGGGGTTGGGGCCGTATTTGTTGTCGCCGGGCTTGCTGTCGGTCAGGCCGATCCACAGCAAGAAGCCGATCCCGACCAGGAACATGATGCCGAACAGGCCGAAGGCCGGGCCGAGCAGGGCCAGAACGGCGGCGGGGTCGTCGCTGTCGATGCCGTTGGCGTTGGCGACGGCGCTCATGCCGATCATGCCGAAGGCGAGCACGCTGCCGACCAGACCGACCACATAGGGGACGGCGGCGAGCCAGCCGCTGAGACCCATGTCATGCAGACGCTTCACCGTGATCGCCAGGTTCGGCCAGATCAGGAATAGCGAGACCAGAATACCCAGTAGAGGAATCCAGCCCAGAACGATGCTGGCGGCGAAAATCAGCAACCAGGCGATCCAGAAATGCGACCGGCGCGTCCGGCACTGGAACGAAAACAGCAGGGACTGGAAGTCGATCGAGCCGTTCGGTGTGACGCCGGCGGCCAGTCCGGCTGCGGGGGCGGCGCCGGCCAGCAGCATGACCTGGGTGGCGTGACCGTCTTCGGGGACGAAGTCGACGCGCAGCCCCGAGCGGATCGCGGAGGGCGGCGACACGGCCGACCGGTCGAAGGCGTAGCGAATGCCGTCGTCGCCGCTGATCAGGCCGGTACCGGCCCCGTCGTCAAAGCTGAGAATCTCACCGCGCATGCGCGCCCTCCGTCCTGCGACGGTCATAGGCGACCGCGCTTCCCGCAAAAGATGAACGAGCGTCGCTCGCGGAACAAGAGAAACAGGAGGGGCGATGGCGTTTCATGAAGTGCGTCTGCCTTCGCGGATGGCGTTCGGATCGACAAGCGGGGTCGAGCGGCGGACGGAGATCGTGACCTGGCCTCCTTGCACGAGCGGCGATCGACGCCGTAGGCGCAGAGGCGGCGCTATCTGATCGGGGCCAATATGAGGTCGCTGGACAATATGGCCGAGCTGACCGCGTTCTTCGAGGCGCGGCGGGGGGAGATTGTGCGAGCTCTGGTTCCCGGGACTTGGCGGACTTCAAATCCTGCGCGTCCGGCGGAGCGGTCTCTGTGACCGATCACACCATAGGGAGGGGGGATGGGGCGTGGACACGCTTCGACCTCGCAAGGCCTACGGCGACCAAAGGCAGGAAATCCGCAAACCGGTCGAAGGATCGGCACGGATCACTGTGGGCGGCGCGGAGGTCAGCGAATTTTCCGTCGACGACCGCGGAGCGGTGAAGCTGGCGGTCGCGCCGGCATCCGGGCTGGCCGTGAGTAAGGGCTTCTGTTAGACACGCCCGTGCGGTTCGATACGATCGGGTTGAGGTCACGCTGGAAAGCTTCGGCGCCGGACGGGTGGAGGTCGACGGGTTAGCGCCCTCCATGTCGCAGCCGATCTGGCCAGCGATTTCCAGCGGGCGTGGGCAGGGGTGCGACCCTGTTGGTGGCGCAGGCGAAACGCCTTTTCGACCTGGGGCGCGGAGGCGAGCGTGTCGATCCCGATCTGAAAACCATTGCGTTGGCGCGCCCATGGCTTAACTGACGGCTTCCTGACGGGCCTGAAGCGGCCCGCGATCCCTGAAGGAGCATGATCAGACGTGGCGGGCGATCCCTATAAGGAACTGGGCGTTTCGAGGGGCGCGAGCGCGGACGAGATCAAGAAGGCGTTCCGCAAGCTCGCCAAGGAACTGCATCCCGACACCAACAAGGACAAGGCGGCCGAGGAGCGCTTCAAGCGCGTGACGGCGGCCTTCGACCTGCTCGGCGACGCCGAGAAGCGTGCCAAATACGATCAGGGCGAGATCGACGCCGACGGCCGGGAGCAGCAGCGCGGCTATGGCGGCGGGCGGCCGGGCGGAGGCTTCGGCGGGTTCGAGGGCTTTTCCGGCGCGGGCGGACCGGGCGGTCGCGCCGGGTTCGACAATATCGATCTTGAAGAATTGTTCGGCCGCTTCGGCGGAGGCGGCGGGCGTGCGAGCAGCGGGCGGCCGGGTTTCACCGGACGGGGGCAGGATGTGCGGGCGACGCTGGAGATCAGTCTGGAGGATTCGATCGGCGGAGCGACGCGGCGGATCCAGTTCTCGGACGGGCGGACGCTGGACGTGACCATCCCCAAGGGCGCGACCGACGGCCAGACGATCCGGCTGCGGGGGCAGGGCGCGCCGGGACGGACCGAGTCGGGCGACGCCCTGATCGAACTGAAGATCGCGCCGCATCCGGTGTTCCGGATCGAAGGGGCGGACCTGAGCATGGACTTGCCGGTCTCGGTGCCCGATGCGGTTCTGGGCGGGAAGGTCCAGGCGTCGACGCCCGAGGGGCCGGTGTCAGTGACGATCCCCAAGGGATCGAACTCGGGTCAGACCCTGCGGCTGAAGGGCCGGGGCGCCTTTGTCGGCGGACGGCGCGGCGACCTGAAGGCGCGGCTGGTGGTGACGCTGCCGGACGTCGTCGACGACGAACTGAACAAGGTCGCCGAGACCTGGCGCGCCAAACGCCCCTATCGGCCGGGACGCTGAAGATGACAATCAAGCCGAACATCCGGCCGGAGCGGCCCTGGTTTTCATCGGGCCCGACGGCCAAACGGCCGGGCTGGTCGTCGCAGGCCCTGCCGCATGAGCTTCTGGGCCGCGGCATTCGCGCGCCCGAAGTGGTCGAGAGGTTCGCCCATGGCCTGGAGTTGACGCGCGACGTCCTGCAGGTCCCTGAAGGCTGGGTGCTGTTGTATACGCCGGGGTCGGACACGGGGGCGGTCGAGGCCGCCCTGTGGTCGATGTTGGGCGAGCGGCCCGTGCAGGTGCTGGCGTTCGAGAATTTCGGCCAGCAATGGGTCATCGACATCCGCGACCAGCTGAAGCTGGAGCCCGAGATCCTGTCCGCGACCTGGGGCGAACTGCCGGACCTGACACAGGTCGATCCGGCGAAGGATCTGGTCTTTCCCTGGAACGGGACGACGTCGGGCGTGCGCGTGCCGAACGCCGACTTCATCTCGCTGGCGCGGGAAGGACTGGCGATCTGCGACGCGACCTCGGCCGCCTTCTGCATGGCGCTGGATTATGAGCGGCTGGATGTCGTGACCTTCTCGTTCCAGAAGGCGCTGGGCGGCGAGGCGGGCATTGGCATGATGGCGCTGAGCCCCCGGGCCGTGGTGCGGCTGGACACGTTCGAGCCGCCGCGCGCGGTCCCCAAGGTCCTGCGGATTCGCGGGGCCAAGGGTTTCGACCGCAGCCTGGCCAAGGGGACGGCGATAAACACCTTCTCGGTCTGGACGATCGAGGACTGGATCGACGGACTGGATTGGGCGAAGGGCGCGGGCGGTCTGGAGGCCCTGATCGCGCGCACAGACGCCAATGCGGCGGCGCTGGGCGACTGGGTCAAGCGCACGGCGTGGATCGATTTCCTGGCCTCGCGTGCTGAAATTCGATCGACGACCTCGGTCTGCCTGAAGATCGTCGATCCGCGCGTGGTCGCGTTGGATGAGGAGGCGCGACAGGCCTTCGTCAAAAGGATGAAGGTCCTTCTGGAAGCCGAGGACGCTGCCTTTGACGTCGAGTCCTATCGCGCGGCGCCTGCCGGACTGAGGCTGTGGTGCGGGGCGACGGTGGAGACCGCTGACGTCATCGCCGCCACACCGTGGCTGGACTGGGCCTTTGAAACGGCCGTCTCCGAGCTTTCGGCCGGATAAATCGTCCCGGCCGGGACGACATCGGATGATTCCCTCGCTATAGGCTGCGCCCGCATTCCTTGCGGAGAGACAGCTTTGGCCAATGTCGCGGTAGTCGGCGCCCAGTGGGGCGACGAAGGCAAGGGGAAGATCGTCGACTGGTTGTCGAACCGGGCCGATGTGGTCGTCCGCTTTCAGGGCGGACACAACGCCGGCCATACGCTGGTCGTGGGCGACGTCACCTACAAGCTGAGCCTGCTGCCGTCGGGCGTGGTGCAGGGCAAGCCGTCGGTGATCGGCAACGGCGTGGTCGTCGATCCCTGGGCGCTGCTGGACGAGATCGGCCGGATCGAGGCGCAAGGTGTCAAGATCACGCCCGAGCTGCTGACGCTGGCGGACAACGCCTGCCTGATCCTGCCGCTGCATCGTGACCTGGACCAGGCGCGCGAAGCGCAGGCCGGAACGACCAAGATCGGCACCACGGGACGCGGCATCGGCCCTGCCTATGAGGACAAGGCCGGACGTCGGGCGATCCGCGTCGGCGATCTGGCCGATCCTGAGGCGCTGGACGCCAAGATCGAGCGGCTGCTGGCCCACCACAACGCCCTGCGCAAGGGTCTGGACCTGCCGGAAGTCGACATGGCCAGCCTGAAGGCGGCCCTGCTGGAGGTCGCGCCAAAGGTGCTGCCCTTCGCCAGTCAGCCGGTCTGGCGGATGCTGGACGCCCACTATCGCGAGGGCAAACGCATCCTGTTCGAGGGCGCTCAAGGCTCGTTGCTGGACGTCGATCACGGCACCTATCCCTATGTGACCTCATCCAACACGGTGGCGGGTCAGGCGGCGGCGGGGTCGGGGCTAGGCCCGCGATCTGTCGGCTTCGTGCTGGGGATCGTGAAGGCCTATACGACCCGGGTCGGCGAGGGGCCTTTCCCGACCGAGCTGTTCGACGAGGACGGCAAGCGTATCGCCGAGCGCGGGCGTGAATTCGGCACCGTCACGGGGCGTCCGCGTCGCTGCGGCTGGTTCGATGCGGTGCTGGTGCGCCAGTCGATCGCCATCAATGGCATCCACGGCATCGCCCTGACCAAGCTGGACGTGCTGGACGGCTTCGAGGAGCTGAAGATCTGCACCGGTTACCGGATCGGGGATCAGGTGTTCGACTATCTGCCGGCCGGGATGAAGGCCCAGGCGGCGGCCCAGCCGATCTATGAAACCATCGAAGGCTGGTCAGAGAGCACCCAGGGGGCGCGCACCTGGAAGGACCTGCCGGCCAATGCGGTGAAGTATGTCCGCCGCATCGAGGAGTTGATCGCGGCGCCGGTGGCCATGCTGTCGACCAGTCCCGAGCGGGACGACACCATCCTCATGCGGGATCCCTTCCAGGGCTGAGGCGAAAGCGCGGCTGTTCAACCCGGTCTTAACCGGCGGCTGTTAGGCATAAGGGGACCATTCCGGAGCTCCCCTTTGTTCGCAGCTGACGCCAGAACGCTTGCCCGCATCGAGCCCACCATTCGACGTGTCGTGATCGCGGATCCGAACGTCGCCTCCGCGCGGCTGTTGCTGGACATCATGAAGAGCCTCGGCGCGCGGGAAGTCGTCACAGAGACGGACGAGGCGCGGGTCATGGATGCGGTGCGCGAGATCGAGCCGGGTCTGATCTTCACCGAGCGCACGGGGCCCGGACTGAACGGGGAGATCCTGACGCGCAACCTGCGCCGTTCGAACCTCGCCAGCCGCCGTACGCCCGTCATCATGGTCACGACAGAGGCGACGGCGACCACGATCAAGGGCGCACGCGACAGCGGGGTGCATGAGTTTTTGCGCAAGCCCTTCACCTCCGCCGACCTGTTCCGTCGGATCGAGAACGTGGCTCTGAAGCCCCGCGACTGGATCGAGGGGGTCGGTTACGTCGGTCCGGATCGTCGCCGGTTCAACTCGGGCGAATACGCCGGGCCGCAAAAGCGCAAGCAGGACAAGCCGGCGTCCGCCGCCGGCGCCGCCATGGCGGTCAAGGATCAGGCGCTGCGAATCCTGGCAGCGGCCCTGGCCCAGTTCGACAATGATCCCTTGCAGGCCGTTCGCGCCGCACGCCAGCAGGCCGAGACCCTGAAGGGACTGGCCATCAAAACCGCTGACGCCAAGCTGGCGATCGCGGCCGCTGGGCTGGAAGCCACTCTGGCGTCCGGACCGGCGACGAGGGCGTCGCTGGCCGAACCGATCGGCGTGTTGCTGGCCCTGGCCGATCCCGAACCTCTGGCCCGGGCGGGGTAAACCGCCGGATCAGGACGCCGGCGCCGATCAGGCGTCGACGAGGTTCCGTTCTTCCGCCGCCGCTCGCATCGCCTTCTGCAGTTTTTCGAACGCCCGGACCTCGATCTGGCGGACGCGTTCTCGCGACACGCCATACTGGCCGGCCAGCTCTTCGAGCGTGACCGGGTCGTCCTTGAGGCGACGTTCGGTCAGGATGTGTTTTTCGCGGTCTGTCAGCTCTTCCATGGCTTCCTGAAGCAGACCCATGCGCAGGGACTTCTCTTCGGAATCAGCCAGCTGGGTTTCCTGCGACACGGCGGTGTCGTCGGCCAGCCAGTCCTGCCACTCGCTTTCGCCGTCCACGCGCAGGGGGGCGTTCAGCGAGGCGTCGCCGCCGAGGCGGCGGTTCATGTTGGTGACTTCCTCTTCCGACACGCCCAGCTTGGTGGCGATGGCGGCGAGGTGTTCGGGGTGCAGGTCGCCTTCCTCGAAGGCCGAGATCTGGCTCTTGGCCTTGCGCAGGTTGAAGAACAGCTTCTTCTGGGCGGCGGTCGTGCCCATCTTCACGAGCGACCAGCTGCGCAAGATGTATTCCTGGATCGAGGCCCGGATCCACCACATGGCGTAGGTCGCCAGGCGGAAGCCCTTGTCCGGATCGAATTTCTTCACGGCCTGCATCAGGCCGACATTGCCCTCGGAGATCACTTCGCCGATCGGCAGGCCATAGCCGCGATAGCCCATGGCGATCTTGGCCACGAGACGCAGGTGCGAGGTGACGAGGCGGTGGGCGCTCTCGGAATCCTGGTGTTCGGACCAGCGCTTGGCCAGCATGAACTCCTCGTCCTTGGTCAGCATCGGAAACTTGCGGATTTCCGTGAGATAGCGCGACAGCCCCTGTTCGGGCGACATCACCGCGAGTGATTTCAGTGCAGCCATAATCCTAGTCCCTCCGACCGATACGAGCGGACGATGCGGCCGGCCACGGTGTGTGCGCCATTGGCCCTCGCCCCTCAACAGAAGACATGGAGATCGGTTGCCTCTTTCGGGAGAGGCGGATCGTCACACGAAAGCGTTGCTGTGACATTTCCGGCGCCATGTCGACGTCGAGGGGCGTTCTAGCAGCTAGTTAGTTTCTTATCAAGACTTACTATCGCGCTGGTCAAGGCCGAGGAGGGCGCGCCAGGTGGGGTGAACGACGTCGCCAAGGTCAGGATGTTTGCGCAACCAAGCGGATGCGTAGGGGCAGACGGGCAGGATCAGCAGGTCACGCGTCCGGGCCTCGGCGGCCACATGCTGCATCAGCCGGCCAGCGACGCCCCGGCCTTCAAGAGGCGGCGGCACGAGGACCTCGGTGATCATCAGGTTCTGACCGGACAGGTTGTAAAGGGCGACGGCGGTCTGGCCCTCTATTTCAAGCTCGAAGCGGTGGGCGTCGGTGTTGTCGCGAATGTCGATCATCGGGCTCACAGGGCGGACAACAGGGCCTCGAGAGCCAGCATGTCGGTGGGGGGCGTTGTCTCGAACCGCAGGGTCTCGCCGGTCACGGGATGGACGAAGCCGAGGACGGCGGCGTGGAGCGCCTGACGGGTCAGGCCGGCCTCGGCGATGGCGGCGCGGACCTGGGTCGTCGGGCTTCCCGAGCCGTAGACGGCGTCGCCGAGTATAGGCGAGCCCTTCGAGGACAGATGGACGCGTATCTGATGGGTCCGGCCGGTCTGGAGCGTGCAGGCGACGCGGGCGGCCATCGGGGCGCCGGCCGGTTTGGCGGGCAGGCCAAAGGCGTGCTGGACGACATAGTCGGTGATCGCTTCACGGCCGCCGGAGCGCAACACAGCCATCTTCTTGCGATCGTTGCTGGAACGGCCGATCTGCGTCTGGATGCGGCCGACCGTGGGCGACGGGGCGCCTCGCGTCAGGGCGATATAGGTGCGCTCGATGTCGTGGGTCGCGAACAGGGCGGACAGGCCGGCGTGGGCGCGATCGGTCTTGGCGGCGACCATGACGCCGGAGGTGTCCTTGTCCAGTCGGTGGACGATGCCGGGCCGGGCGACGCCGCCGATGCCCGACAGGGAGGCGCCGCAATGGGCCAGAAGGGCATTGACCAAGGTCCCATCCGGCGTGCCCGGCGCGGGGTGGGCGGCCATGCCAGCGGGCTTGTCGATGACGATCAGGTCGGCGTCCTCATAGAGAACGATCAAGGGAATGGCCTGGGGCAGAGGTGTCGCCGACTGCAGCGGCGGCAGGGCGATCTCGTAGGCGCCCGGTCGCGATTTCGACTTCAGGCCGACGACCGCGCCGTCGAGAGTGATCGCCCCCGACTCGAGCAGGGCCTGGATTCTCGCGCGCGACAGGGTCGGCACGGCCTCGGCCAGCGCCTTGTCCAGACGACCGGCGTCATCGCCGACATGGGCGGTCAGCACGACCGTTTCGGCGTCGTCATCGGCGAGGGCGTCTATCACCCCCGGTCCGTAACACGTCGAGCTTTCGACGGGCAGGCTTGGCGATAAGGCCACGCTTGTTGCATGATCAATTTATCAGGGAGATCGGGATGCGGATCATCATTTCGGGTGCGGTCGCCGCCCTCGCCGTCAGTCTGCTGGGCAGCTGCGCCACCATGAGCGAGGACCAGTGTCTGGCCGGCGCGTGGGGCGAGCAGGGCTACAAGGACGGGGCCGAGGGCCTGACCATGAGCCGCCTGGACGATCACGCCAAGGCCTGCGCCAAGTTCGGGGCGACGCCTGATGTGGACGCCTATGGTTCAGCCCGCGTCGACGGCCTGCGCAGCTATTGCACGCCGCAGCGGGGCTTCGTCGAGGGGCGAGAGGGCGACAGCTATCAGGGCGTCTGTTCGCCGGCTGATGAGGCGGAGTTCCTGCCCGCCTATCATGACGGCCAACTGGTTCACGCGGCGCAGGATGCGATGGACTCCGCCGAGTCCGAGGCGCGGCGGCTGTCGGATCGGGTCGAGCGGCTGGATGGCCGGCTGGACGACGCCGAGCGCGATTTGCGCAAGGATGGCGTGACCGACGAGCAGAAGGCGGCGTTGCGCGACACCATCCGCGATATCCGCCGGGACCGCGAGCGGACGCGGCGCGAGGCGGATGACGCCGAGGTCGATGTCGGCGAGGCCCGGCGGGAGCTTTGGCGGATCCGCAGCGACCTTATCCCGGTCTACGGCGACTGGTGATGGCGGCGGGGAGATCGCCTCCCGCTGGTCACAAGGTTCAGGCGGCCTTTGCGGCGGCCTTGCCGAAATGGGGGTTCAGGGCGCCGGAGGCGTAGCGTTTGGCCATCTGGGCGGTGGACAGGGGCTGGATCTTCGAAGCCTGGCCCTCGCATCCGAACTGCTGGTAGCGCTCCATGCACAGTTTGCGCATCGCTTCCTTGGCCGGCTTCAGCCAGGCGCGCGGATCGAATTCGCCCGGCTTTTCGATCAGCAGTTTGCGGACCGCGCCGGTCATGGCCATGCGATTGTCGGTGTCGATGTTGATCTTGCGCACGCCGTGCTTGATGCCGCGCTGGATTTCCTCGACCGGCACGCCCCAGGTCTGGGGCATTTCGCCGCCGTACTGGTTGATGATGTCCTGCAGGTCCTGCGGCACCGACGAGGAGCCGTGCATGACCAGATGGGTGTCGGGCAGGCGGCGGTGGATCTCCTCGATCACATTCATGGCCAGGACGTCGCCGTCTGGCTTGCGCGTGAACTTGTAGGCGCCGTGGCTGGTGCCCATGGCGATGGCGAGGGCGTCGACCTGGGTCTCGCGCACGAAATCGACTGCCTGGTCCGGGTCGGTCAGCAGTTGCGAATGATCCAGC
>Ga0247813_10002771_pt1 | contig 11698 bp, 11 predicted proteins | sample UWRJL169409C1_FD_180719 | JGI IMG/M metagenome (GOLD analysis project Ga0247813, IMG submission 180719) | Plant litter microbial communities from Arlington Agricultural Research Station in Wisconsin, United States - UWRJ-L169-409C-1 | ecosystem: Environmental > Terrestrial > Plant litter >... | reverse complement strand
AAATTATATGTAGTTACCGCTAGTGGCGGAAGAACGAATTATCCAGGTTCAATCCATCTTCCAAATGGAACTGAAACTAGGAACGCATTGAGGAATTTACCCTCTGGTGGAGGAAAATTTATCCTGTTCGACTCTAAGAACAAGTTAATTGCTGAAAGTCAACTGTATGCCAATATGTGTGGGCAAAATACCACATTAACCATCCCTGAAACTACACCTCCTGATATTGTAGAGGTCTCTCTGTCCATTCAAGTTAAATGCAGCAATAAGAAGATTGCAACAGGTTTAAATGCTTATGTTATGGTTTCTAAGTTAACAGGAGGATCTTGGAGTGACCGATCGGTATTATATTTATCAAATGGTAGAGCAAGTGGAAAGGTTTTAAATGGCGAAACCTATAAAATTGAAGCCTATGTGGGCGAGAAATGGTATAGCACTCAATTTAAATTTGATAAAAAGAATTTTGTATTGCCTTTTGGACAAGATATTACTGGAACAGCGACCTATTCAGCGGTGACCAACTTATTAAGTATAAACGGTTTATTTACTTCTCAAGAGTGTAAGTAAGCACAATGATTTACTATTTCGATTCATTAACCACTTAAATGCTTTTCAAATGAAAAAAATTACGTTTGCTATCGCGCTTCTGACTTTGTTACAAGCGTGTGATAAGGAAAAAACGGAGACAAAGACACTTCCAGTTCTATCAGTTAGTGAAGTGCTAGATGCCGATGTTACTTTCACGTCATTTATGGTGAGTGGGTCAGTTAGCCATGACAAGAACGCAATTACTGAACGTGGAGTTTGCTATAGCAAATCGCCAAACCCTAAAGTTACAGATACTAAAATTCCGACCACAACATCTAATTTTAAGCTAGAGGTACCCAACCTTGACGTAAATACAAAATACTACATCAAAACGTATGCGATTGTAGGTGCAGAGACTTTTTATAGTGAAAAGGAAATGGTTAAAAATACGCTTTCTTTAGCAGGTACTACTTGGAATTTTGCCTTTACTTATTATCCAACCAATCCTACTTCGCCAGCGGTAAACTGGAATGGGGATGTAAGCTTTAATGCAAATGGAACCACAAAGTATGATGAACCGGCTAATCCTGGATTGTATTTGCTATACGGAACGTATACACTAGCGGGAAATTCCATAAATTACATCATGGAAGCTCCAGGAAATAGCGGTTATGTTTTAGTGGGTAAAATAAATGGCAAGACTATGAGTGGAACTTTTAATGGTGGGCCTCCAACAAAACCAAATATTTGGACCGCTACTCCGAAAAAGTAAGTATTATCGTTTTTAGAATTAGGTTTTCAATTCAGCTGCGGCTTCAGTGTCCACAAACCAATTTAAGTGCCCGTTAATTGGATTAATCAATTGCGCTGGATATAAACCGAAGTCTTCTTGTTCATCACCGATTACATGCTTTAATGCACTTGCCTTGTTTTTGCCAAAGGTAATGAATGCGATGTTTTTAGCTTTATTAATTAAAGGTGCAGTTAAACTGATGCGATACGTATTTAATTTTTCTACCCAAACGGCAGCTACAGTTTCTTCGGTATTATTTACTAAATCAGTGCCCGGGAAAATGGAAGCTGTGTGAGCATCGTCTCCCATGCCCAACAAAATGAGGTCAAATACAATTTCTCCGTAATTAAAATGCTGATCTAAAGATTTTTTATAGGCCACCGCTGCGCTTTCTGGAGATAGGGTGGTGTCCATGTAAAAAATATGGCTATTTGGTGTTTGAAGATGGTTGAACAAGTTTTCCTTTGCCATTAAACCGTTGTAATCTTTATGACTTGGTAAAACTGTTCTTTCATCACCAAAAAAGAAATAGACTTTACTCCAATCTAATTTATCTCTATGCGTAGTGGAGAGTTGCTGATACAATTCTTTTGGCGAGTTACCGCCGGTTAACACAAAATCAAACCGATCTTTGGCCGCTATAGCTTTCTCAGCCACATCAATAACGTATGCGATAAGGGCTTCGTTTAATTCAGGTAGGGATTTGAAGATATTTAGATTCATTTTATTTCGCTGTGCATTTTGTTTGTGTACTGATTTGAATGGTTCTCTCCTCCTTCGTTGTTCGAGATTACGATACAAGGGAGAAGATTTCTACTCCTTGTCTTTCAGCGGCAAGGTAAACCAATGAAATCCATCTTTTGCAATCAATGCTTCCGCATCTTCAGGTCCCCAGCTATCTGCTTGATAATTCGGAAAGTTTAATGATTTTTTGTTTTCCCAAGTGTTGATAATTGGCATCACCAATTCCCATGCCGCTTCTACTTGATCGCCTCTCATAAATAAGGTTTGATCCCCGTTCATCGCATCTAATAACAAGGTCTCGTAGGCCTCTGGTGTGTCGGTATCGTACGTTCCTTTATAGTCAAATACCATATCGACTGGGTTAAGCCGCATCTTTACACCTGGTCGTTTGGCTTGTACTTGTAAACGGATGCTCATTTCAGGTTGGATACTGATAATCAAACGGTTTTGCTGCCAAGTTTCAGTGGCACCAGCCGAAAAAATATGATGAGGTACATCTTTAAACTGAATGGTTATAATGGATGAGGTTTGATTTAACCGTTTTCCAGTGCGCAAGTAAAAAGGAATACCTTGCCAACGCCAATTATCGATAAAGAATTTAATTGCGGCGAAAGTTTCTGTATTTGAATGGGCATCGACGCCATTTTCGTGGCGATAACCAGGTACTTCTTTTCCCTCCACCCAGCCTTTGCCATATTGTCCACGTACTGCATTAGTACTTATTTCTTCAGGTTTAAAGGGTCTCATGGCTTGTAATACTTCCACTTTTCGGTTCCGGATTTCATCGGCATCGAAACTAATCGGCGCTTCCATTCCTACTAAACACAATAGCTGTAACAAGTGATTTTGAATCATGTCGCGTAAGGCACCTGCTCCTTCATAGTATCCTCCTCTATCCCCGACACCCAATTGCTCAGTTACTGAAATCTGTACATGTTCGATGTACGTTCTGTTCCATAAAGGCTCAAACAATGAATTGGCAAAACGAAAGGCCATCATGTTTTGAACCGTTTCCTTTCCTAAATAATGGTCGATGCGATAGATCTGTTTTTCGGTAAAAATTTTACTTAGCAATAAATTTAATTCTCTCGCGCTATCTAAATCGTGACCGAAAGGTTTTTCGATTACAATTCGACTATTATCTTCATCCTCAGTTAATTTATACTTGCATAAGCACTCGGCAATAAGTGGGAAAAAGTTTGGCGCAACAGCTAGGTAATAGATGATTTGAGTTTCCTTTCCATATTCTGCTTGCAATTCTTCGATGGTTTTTTTAAGACCTTCGAAGGTATCAGGAGTGTTGATATCAGTAGAACAGTATAGAATATTGGGCTCAAAAGTTTTCCACGCATCTTCCTTTGCCTTTCCGTTTCTTGAGAATTCGTTTATATTTTCTAAAATTACTTCTCTGTATTTTTTATCGGTAAATGTGGTTCTACCAGTGCCAATAATCGAAAATTTTTCGGGCATATAACCTTCTGTAAATAAATTATAGAGGGCGGGAGCGAGTTTACGTTTATTTAAATCGCCAGTGCCTCCAAAAATTACAAATATGGTTGGATTGAGGGTGTTTTTCTTTTTCATAATTTATTCCAATCTGCGTGAAAAATACCTTCACTATCTATACGTTCAAAAGTATGTGCGCCAAAAAAATCACGTTGTGCCTGAGTTAAATTAGAAGGCATTCTTTGGGTTTTCAGCGTATCGAAATAGGTTAACGCTGCAGCAAAAGCAGGAATTGCAATTCCAGCATGAATTGCCGAGCAAACCACATTTCGAGTACCTTTTAACCCTTGCTTTATTTTTTGTTGAATATCTTCATCCGCATATAAATGGGTCAAGTCTGGTTGTTTTTTATAGGCTTGATAGATATCTTCTAAGAAAGTAGCTCTGATGATACATCCACCGCGCCAAATCTTCGCAATTTCTGCTAAGTTAAGTTCATATTCATACTGAACAGAAGCTGAGCTAAGTAGGTGTATGCCTTGGGCATAGGCCGAAACCATGGCAAAGTAGAAAGCCTCTTCTAGATCAATAATAAAAGTTTCGTCAGTTTCTATGGAGCTAATCGGTTCAAATGCGCTATTTAGTGAGGTACGGAGTGCTTTGAGCTTTGATAAATTACGGCTAGCTACGGCTGCATCTATAGTAGGGATTGGGACTTCTAAATCCATCGCTACTTGAGATGTCCATTTTCCGGTTCCTTTCGATTTTGCTTCGTCTTTAATTTCGTCAACTAATAGATTACCAGTTTTGTCGTCAACAAAACTGAAAACATCTTTAGTAATTTCCATTAAAAAGGATTTTAAACGTCCTTCATTCCATTTTTCGAAAACCTGTTGTATTTGGCTATTGTTATATTTTAATCCGTTTTTAAGGATATCGTAAGTTTCAGCTAGCAATTGCATAATGGCATATTCAATACCATTATGAGTCATTTTTACGAAATGTCCGGCAGCTCCTGGTCCAATATAAGTTACACAAGGTTCTCCATTTACCTTGGCCGATACGGCTTCAAGCATTTCTTTTACCACGCTATAGGCCTCTTTATCACCTCCTGGCATCATGCTTGGTCCAAATCTGGCACCTTCTTCACCACCAGAAATACCCATTCCAAAAAAGTGAATCCTTTTTTCTTTTAACGCGATTGCTCTTCTGCTCGTATCTGTGAAATACGAATTCCCACTATCTATGATGATATCCCCTTCGCTCAGTAAAGGCTGTAGCTCAGCAATAACGCTATCTACAATCGCACCTGCGGGCACTAATAAAATAAGGGTGCGGGGTGATTGTAAACTATCTACAAATTGGTTAATGTCTGCGAAACCTTTTAGCTGGTGTGCCTTGCCTTCCTCTTCAAAAAACTCGAGCATTTTAGCACTCTTATCGTAGCCGGTAACCTTGAATCCATTATCGGCCATGTTGAGTAATAAGTTACGTCCCATGGTTCCTAAACCCACCATTCCGAACTGATATTTCGCTTGTTGATCGTTATCCATTTTATGATTTAATTATACTTTCTAAAATTAACTTGCTTTCTTTAAAATCTTGGTGAACATAAGCATTTATTCCCATTTGCTTTGCAATGGCGACATGAATCGCCCGATCATCAAAGTACATGCAATGTTGGGCTTCTTCTTGTGCTATCCCTAAGGCCAGTTTAAAAATCGAGGGGTCGGGTTTAGAAAAGCCTACTTCACAGGAGGAAATGAAAGCGTCGAAGCATTGGTGTAAATTGAATTGCTTTATTCGATAATCATTAAATTCTTTGCCCTCGTTGTTGATGGAGAATATTTTGATGTTATGTTTGTGTTTCCACTCTACCAGCCAAGGTAAAAATTCAGGTAATTGAGTAGATTTCGAAAACATAAATTCCTTAAAATCATCTTTCGAGAATTGACGCGCCTTGCTAAAAACTACTGAATCTAAGTATTGATCTAAGGTTAATTTGCCATTTTCGAATAAAGGAAAAGCTACGGAATGATCTTTTTGAAATTGAATGGGCTCAAGGCTATACTTTTCTATCGCTTGCATTCTGGAAGAGTGGTTCCAACCGTCACTCAATAATACTCCACCAATATCTAAAAAAACTACATTGATTTTATTCATTTTATTTTTGGATAGATGGTATGGACATGATATTTTTCTTTCGCTTGCCACAATTTCGCTCCGCCTTTTATTCCATCTTTATTGGATACGAGTTTAATATTTTTATCGAGTTCGAAATTGATTTCATTAGAATTTCCTCCTCCGATATAAAGTTTATCATAGTTGAAAACAGTCTTATATATCTCAATAATATATTGCAAACGTTTATTCCATTTTTTCTTTCCTACCGCATGAAATCCTCTGTCGCCGATAAAATCGTCGTAATCTTCTGTTTCGCTAACAGGGAGGTGGGCGAGCTCTAAATGGGGCAATAATTCGCCGTCAAATAAAAGAGAAGTTCCGAACCCGGTTCCCAGCGTAAACACAATCTCGAAGCCTTTTCCGCTAACAATACCTAAGCCTTGTTGGTCGGCATCATTAATTAAACGAACGGGCTTACCAAAGAGGTTAGCTACTTGTTGCGCCAAATCTACATTTATCCATTTGTTTAAGGCTAAGTTAGGGGCGGTTTGTACGATACCCATTTTCACATAACCTGGAAAACCAATTGCTACTTTTTCGAAGTTTTTAAACTCTTTAGTAAGCATCTTAATGGCCTTTAAGACAGCTTCTGGTGTAGATTTTTTAGGAGTTGGTGTTTTCTTAAACTCTGTTAATAGTTTACCTTTTGGCGTCATCAAACAAGCTTTGATGTTTGTACCGCCAATATCGATCGATAAAATATCACCTGGTGGAATTTTGATTTTTGTTGGCATACCTATAAGTTTTCTTTACAACTACAAAAGTACAACCATTTTTAGGTTAGAGATAATATTTCTCTGTAAATTACTAACAAGAATTTAGTAATGTTAATTAAATTTTATAGGCAACCTAACCAATTAAAATTTTAGCTTTTTTGTTCGCCCAAACGGCGATGATTTCTTCAGTTTCTATATTCTTGAAATATATGGTGCCGATTTTAAATGATCTTTTCACCTTGTAGTATATGATAAGGCAATCGATCCAGTTTTTGGCCACTTTTTTATCTGCCCAAAGGCTGATATGCAAATAAACTGTTAAATCAGCTAACCGAATTAAGTTCTTATTTTCAAGTGCTTTTACGTTAGAAATAATTTGTGCGGTTTGCTGCGCTAAATTTGTGGAATGCGCTACTTTTTTGTTGGCGTAAATCACGTCTCAACGATTAGTTGAAGTTAATAATGCCATCTAATAAAAGCCTCAATAGCTTCGTATTCCGCTAAACCCAATTGATTGTATGATTTAGCCGTTTCGCTAGTTCGTTGTTCTGCTCTAACCCAAAACTCTCTCGCATCATCTCCTGGAAAAACAGGGATGTCTTTTTGTGATTGGTGTTTAAAGATCGCATGTCTTTTTCGCAAAACTTCAGTTGGTGACAGGGGAACGGCCATTTGAATTTCGTGCATTTCGAATTCGTGCCAAGCACCTCTATATAGCCACAACCAGCACTCGTTAATCCAGTTTTCTGTTTCTTTCAATCGTTGAAGTGCCGCTACAACAATATCGAAGCAGACTTTGTGTGTGCCATGCGGATCCGCAAAATCGCCGGCAGCAAAAATTTGATGGGGTTTAATTTCTTTCAGCAGCTTCATTGTTTTCACGATATCTTCTTCGTAAGAAACTGATTTTTTAGTTTTGAATTTATCGTAGAAGGGAAGATCTAAGAAATGGATATTTTCGTCTTTGGTGCCAGCGAAACGTGCTCCAGCAACTGCTTCTCCCTTTCTAATTAGACCTTTAATGGTAAGAATTTCTTGTAAATCTATTTGATTAGGTGCTTTCGTATTGAAAAATTCACGAATAACTTGGTATTTTTCTTCAAGTTCTGTAGTTGAATGCCCTGCTGATTTTTGAAAATCAATGGCAAATTCGTAATATCTTAGCACATCATCGTCCCATACTGCCGTATTTCCAGAAGTTTGGTAGGCCACGTGAACATCGTGTCCTTGATCTGCTAGTCTGATAAAAGTACCCCCCATAGAAATTACATCATCATCTGGATGAGGAGAAAAAATAAGACTTCTTTTAATGGCGGGCTCAGCTCTTTCCGGACGCTGACTGTCGTCTGCATTCGGTTTACCACCTGGCCAACCTGTGATAGCATGTTGTAATTGGTTAAAGATATGGATGTTGATGTCGTAGACTGGCCCTTTTTCGGTAGCCAGTTGTGCCATGCCGTTGGTGTTGTAATCGTCTTCAGTTAATTTTAAGATAGGTTTCTGTAAATGTTTAGCCAACCATATTACTGCTTTTTTGGTGATTTGCTGATTCCATACAATATCACGCACTAACCAAGGTTTGTTAAATCGGGTTAGCTCAGAAGCAGCTTCTTCGTCGACAATAAATTCCACATTATCCGACAATTGTAGGTAGGTAGCTGGTACTTCAGAAGAAATTTCGCCTTCTACAGCAGCCTTTACAATATCTGCTTTTTTCTCATTCCAAGCTACAATAACAATTTCTCGGGCTTTAAAAATAGTACCCACGCCCATGGTAATTGCTTTTTTAGGAACATTCTCTTTACCGCCAAAGTCTTTAGAAGCATCTCTTCGTGTTAAATCGTTAAGCGAAACCAGTCGGGTTCCGGAGTTTGGGGCAGATCCCGGTTCATTAAAACCGATGTGTCCCGTTCTTCCAATTCCTAAAAGCTGAAAGTCTAATCCTCCATTATCATTTATCATTTTTTCATACTGCAAACAGAATTCGGCCACTTCTTCCTCTTTTAAGGTGCCATCTGGAATATGAATGTGATCGGGATTGATGTCAATATGGTCGAATAAATGGTACTTCATGAAGGCCACATAGCTTTGCTCACTATCTCGCTTCATTGGGAAGTACTCGTCTAAGTTATAAGTGATTACGTTTTTGAAGCTTAACGACTCCTCTTTATGCTTGCGAACTAGCTCTTGATAAATCAAGATAGGTGAGGCGCCAGTTGCTAAGCCGAGAACAACATTTTGTTGCGCAGCTTGCTTAGTTAGAATTAAATCTGCAATTTTATTTGCAATCGCAATTGATGCTTCTTTTTGAGTGGCAAATACGGTAACAGGAATTTTTTCGAAACGTGTTTCTTCTAGCAGATTTAATCTTGACATATTATAATAATTTACTCAAACTTAATAATTAAGTGTAAAATTACAATTAACTTATTAAATAATTTACAAAGTTATTTAATTATTACTTTTATTTATGTTTTAGCTGGTAAATGAACAAAGTTTTGCATCACCAATATAGAAGCCCCAATTAATTCGGCATCAAACCCTAATTTACTAACCTTAATTTCTGTATCGGCAAATAATCTAGGTATGCAATATTTGTTTAGGGCCTGTTGTATAGGCGCCAACATGAGCTTAGCTACTTTTACGCTTCGCCCGCTTAACACAATTACCTTGGGGTTAATAATGTGAATTAAAATAGATAGTCCTCTTCCTATTTTATAGGCCGCATCAGAAATTAATTCGATGGCATATTGATCTCCTTTATTGGCTTCGTTTAAAATAGCATTGCCTACTTCGACCTTCGATTGTAGATTTTCGATATAAGAGAGGCTGGATACACGGCCTGTTTTGATTCCTTCAATGGCTTTTTCTGCAACCGCTAAGAGGGAGGCGACCGCTTCCAAGCAACCTTGTTTGCCACACGAGCAAAGTATACTTTCTTCAGAGATCGGGATATGACTGAACTCACCTGCAAAACCATTATGGCCTCTAAATAAATTTCCATTGATAATCATGCCTAAGCCTATTCCCCATCCCATGTTAATCACCATGGCCTCCTGGGTAGACTTTGCCGCGCCAAATTTTTGTTCGGCCAATGCAATTAAACTCGAATCGTTATCGATGAAAGCCGGAATACCTGTTTCGTCGAGTAAATGTTGTTTTAATGTTTTATTGTGTACGTCCAAATAAGTATAATTAATGCCTTTGCTTACGTTAACAAAGCCTGGCATTCCTATACCTATACCTATGAATTTGTGCAGGGGGATTCCCGATTTCTTGATGTAATCTTTTAAGTGTTGAGTGAGTTCGTTGAGTGCAGTCTTATTGTGATGTAATTTGAGTTCAACCACAGCGAGAGGTAAAATTTGCTCGTTATGCAAATCCATAATTCCAATCCGCGTGGATAATTGATCCATCGCTACCACTACAATGAACAGTTTGTCTTTGATTAGAGAATACATTAACGGTCTTCTTCCGCCACTTGAAGGTGCGTATCCTTTTTCGACTACGTAGCCCATTTCTACCCACTCATTTACCACTTTGGTAACTAATGGGATGCTTTTTTTTGTCGCTTTACTGAGCTCATTGCACGATGCTGATTTTCGATAATACAGTTCATGAATGATATCATAATGCAACTTTGACGTCTTTTTTGTACTGCTCGACATGGTATAAAGGTTGGTAGACTTAAATCAAAGGTAATAATTTAATGCGTCGAATATTAAAACAAGATAAAAAGGTATTTCTTTTTAAATAAATTATAAAGTTTACTAAACTTTTTTCACTTTTGTTAAAGTGAATTTAATCTAAACTTCATTCTTATGATTATTGTTGCCGATAGCGGCTCGACTAAAACAAGTTGGGCAGTTTTAAATAATGCTGATGAACCTCAGCTATTCAGTACAGAAGGCTATAATCCTTATTATGTGGACTCGGATTATATACAACAATCAATTCGTCGAAATTTTTCGCACCACGTGGAGACGGATAAAGTTGAACAGCTCTATTTTTATGGAGCAGGATGCGCTGGTGGCAAAGATGAAATTGTTAAAATTGCTTTGGCAGCTATCTTTACAAAGGCTACCATTGTTATCGCATCCGATTTATTAGCTGCCGCAAAGTCTATTTTAGGTGATAATGAGGGCTTTATTTCCATATTAGGCACGGGTACAAATACAGGTATACATAGTAAAGGTGAAATTATCACCCAAGTAAATTCGCTAGGATTTCTATTGGGTGATGAAGGAAGTGGTGCGTATTTAGGAAAAAGACTATTATCCCACTTTGCAAGAAGGGCATTACCTATTGAGCTTATGGAAGCTTTCGAAAAGGAGTATAATTTAACTCCTGCTTTAGTTGTTCCGACATTTTATGATGCTCAACTTCAAAATAGGTATAGTGCACAATTCACTATTTTTCTGGCAAAACATATTGAGCATAGCGATATTAAGAAATTAGTTAAAAAGGCATTTTCAGATTTCTTTGAACATATCGTATGCTTATATCCCAATTATAGAGCTTACTCGTTGAACTGTGTGGGATCTATAGGGGCTAATTTTTCTGATCAATTAAGAGAGGTTGCCGATACTTACGGTATGCAAGTCGGACAAATAAATAAATCCCCAATGGAAGGTCTGATTGCTTATCATCAAACATTATGCGCAAAGGTTGGTTTATAATATAGTTTAAACAAATCTTATGGCAACTGAACCGGAAAAATCCGATCCAAAAAAAAGCAAAAGAGATCAGGATAAAACAGTAAAAAGAAAATGGGATCTGGATGATATTGACTTAGGTGATGCCGATGGAAGCAGTTCGGCTACAGTTAGGGATAATTTTAAACCAAGCGATAAAAATCAACTGCCAAGCGAAAAAGGCAGAATAGAGGAATTATGATAAACTTCTCTTGGTTAAATTATCTACCCTCCACATTAAGAAAATACTTAGTAACGAAATTCCAATAATCACATATCCAACAGTGTTGTAATGCTGTAGCGGCGTACCTTTGCCATCTTGCGTAACAATTATGCCAGCTACCGCTGCCGCTACGCCGCCGGCTATTTGTTGTAAAGAAGAATTTACGGTCATAAATGCCCCACGATCTTGAAGATCAGGTATCGCACTAGTTAGCGCTGATGAAGGAATCATCCAGCTCATAATGCCCATCATCATCAATACATTTAAAATCACGACAATCCAAAAGGGAGTTATAGATAAATTGGTATAGACTACACACATAATCATCATCCAAATCGAAGCGACGGCAAAGATTTTAAACTTGTCGATC
>Ga0247813_10002770_pt1 | contig 11702 bp, 12 predicted proteins | sample UWRJL169409C1_FD_180719 | JGI IMG/M metagenome (GOLD analysis project Ga0247813, IMG submission 180719) | Plant litter microbial communities from Arlington Agricultural Research Station in Wisconsin, United States - UWRJ-L169-409C-1 | ecosystem: Environmental > Terrestrial > Plant litter >... | reverse complement strand
CGGGGTATCTCAAATTTTTCAAAATAAATCGTATGTTTACGACCCCTTAATCAATTAATACCTTTTACCTATGTCAGAATTTTGGATTTACTTTCAGATAGGACTAAAGCATGTTTTAGATATTCATGCCTATGATCATGTCCTTTTTTTAATTGCACTAACCGTTCCTTACAGCTTTAAAGACTGGCAAAGAGTACTGCTTTTGGTTACCGTTTTTACTGTTGGTCATACTGTTGCTTTAGTACTTTCTGTTTTTGGAATCATAGCTGTAAAAGTAAATATTGTTGAGTTTTTAATTCCGATTACGATTTTGATAACCGCATTTTACCATCTGTTTACAGCAGGCAAACCAGCTAAAAATGACGGACTGAATCTGATATTTTTTGTAACCTTGTTTTTTGGAATTATACACGGACTTGGGTTCTCGAATTATTTTAAAACAATTTTAGGAGGCAGTGCAACGTCAAAATTACTACCTTTAGGGGAATTTGCGTTGGGTATTGAAACCGCACAGCTTGTTGTTGTATTTGTGGTTTTAGTACTATCATATATTGTACAAACGGTCTTTCGTTTTTCAAAACGCGATTGGGCGCTTGTAATGTCGGCTTTTATTATCGGAGTTGTGATTCCGATGATTGTAGAAAGCCCAATTTGGAACAGATAAAATTAAATGGAAGTAAAAAAATTAAATAAATACGATAAAGCGTATCTTCGAATTGCTAAAGAATGGAGCTTACTCTCTTATTGCAAACGAAAACAAGTAGGCGCTATTATCGTAAAAGACCGAATGATTATTTCTGATGGATATAATGGAACACCATCTGGTTTTGAAAATTGCTGCGAAGATGAAGAAGGATTAACCCGTTGGGATGTTTTGCATGCCGAAGCAAATGCAATTTTAAAAGTAGCACGTTCCACTCAATCCTGTGAAGGAGCGACATTATACATTACACTTTCGCCCTGTAAAGAATGCAGTAAACTGATACATCAGTCTGGTATAAAAAGAGTCGTTTATAAAGATGGTTATCGCGACGATTCAGGAATTCAGTTTTTAATAAAAGCCGGTATTGAGGTAGAGCATATTCCTGTTTTAGAAGAATAATGAAATTTAATTCAACATATTTACCCATAGTTATAGGAGCTACTTTTGCTCTTGGCACCGTCCTCGGAAGTATGATAAGTGCTCCTGCAGATGATCAGCTTTTGGCTAAAACCAGTTCCAAAACCAAACTGAACAAACTGATTGATTTTATCAATAATGAATATGTTGATAAGGTTAATACAGATTCTATTGTAAATCTTACCGTAGATAATATCTTATCTAAACTAGATCCGCATTCTGTTTATATTCCGCCAAGTGAACAGGCCGAAGTCGCAGAAAGTATGAAAGGTGATTTCGTGGGAATCGGAATCAACTTTTATATGTACCGAGATTCTGTGGCAATTATAAGACCGGTTGAAAATGGTCCTTCGGCAAAAGCGGGATTAAAATCAGGAGACCGAATTTTATTTGCCGGAAAAACGAAATTATTTGGTCGAAAATTACCTTCAGACAGTTTATTCTCAAAACTGAAAGGAATAAAAGGTTCTGAAATTGAACTGACAGTTTTTAGAAAATCGGAACAAAAGAAACTCAAGTTTAAAATAAGAAGAGATGTTATTCCGCTAAAAAGTGTTGATGCTTCTTTGTTATTGGATAATAAAACGGGCTATATCAAAATCAATCGTTTTGCAGAAACTACCTTTAAGGAATTTAAAACCGGTTTGGCAAGATTAAAACAAAACGGAATTCAGTCCCTTGTTATTGATCTTCGCGACAACGGCGGCGGTTATATGGAAGAAGCTGTAGCTATAGCTGATGAATTTTTAAAAGACAAGCAATTGATCGTTTTTACCAAAAACAAAAACGGAACAACCGAAAATACATATGCAACAAAAGCCGGAAGTTTTGAAACCGGAAAGGTATATGTTTTAATTAATGAAAATAGCGCTTCGGCAAGTGAAATTTTAGCCGGGGCCATTCAGGATAATGATCGCGGAACTATTGTTGGGCGACGTTCTTTCGGGAAAGGTTTAGTCCAGCGCGAAATGGATTTTAATGATGGATCGGCAGTTCGATTAACCGTAGCGAGATATTACACGCCAACCGGAAGATCGATTCAAAAACCGTATAAAAAAGGAAACGAAGAATATTACAAAGAATCGGAAGATCGTATAAAATCCGGCGAACTTTATGCAAAAGATAGTATAAAAGTAGCTGATACTTTGAAGTTTAAAACACCAAAAGGTAAAATCGTTTACGGCGGCGGCGGAATTGTTCCTGATATTTTTGTGCCAATGGAAGCGGAACACGGAAATGAAAATGTCGCTTATTTACTTCAAACCGGAATCGTAGGTCATTTTGTTTTTGAAGAATTGGATAAAAACCGAAATGCTTTTGCCGGACTTCATTTTAATGAATTTTTGGCTAAAATGAAACACTCCGATACGTATTTTAAAAAGTTTCAGAACTATATTTTGATGACAGGTTTAGATTTAAAATTAGACAAAACAAGGGCGTTGGTAAATCGCTATATTACAGCAGAATTCGCCCGGCAGTTATTTGGTGAATTGTATTATTACGACGTGATTTTGAAAGAAGATGCAATGGTCAAAACAGTTTTAAATCCGAAGAAGTAATTTAATTTTTTTTGATATGAAAACAGAATCAGTTGTAAATGCAGAAATCGAACTTTTAACGGCAATTAAAAAAGCAGATGTTTCGGTTTTAGAAAAAATGCTTCATGACGATTTGTTATTCAATTTACCCGACGGAAATACTATTACCAAAGCATTTGATTTGGAATCGTATCGTTTGGGTAAAATGAAAATTGAAACGCTGGAAGCTTCAGATCAACTTATTAATATAATAAATGATGTTGCGGTAGTCGCCGTAACGGTTTCATTAAGGGGGTCTTATGATGAGAATCCTATTGCTGGAGCTTATCGTTACATTAGAGTCTGGAAACAATTTGATGAAAATCTTCAGGTAATCGCCGGAAGCTGTGTTGTTTTGCAATAATTAAATAATAATTACTTCTTATAATATAACACTTCTGGTTCTGTATTTGCGAACTTTACATTAATAATAATTTAAAATAGAATTGGCGAACTTCGCGTAAACCTTGGCGATCTTTGCGGTTAAATAACAAAACAAAATATGAAAAATCTAAAAAGACTAGGTGCGTTACTAATATTAATGACATTTGTAATTTCTTGTACAGCTATGAAAGATACTAATAAAGCCATTTCAGGTAAAGTAGAATCAATAGAATCCGGAAAAGACGGTTATACGGCAAAAGTTATAACTGATTCAAAAGAAGTTTATTTTGCAATAATTAGCATCGTAAACGTTGGTGGGCCTCAAAACTACAAGCAAGTTAAAATTGGAGACCAGGTTTCGTTAAAAGGAGAAATCTGGAAAACAGATGACGAAAAACACATGAAAGTAGAAGAGATTGTATCAGTAAAATAAACAAAATATTTTTAAACCATATAAGTCATATAAGTTTATTTAATATGCCTAAAGCATTTATGGTAACTTATATGATTTATATGGTTTAATCTTTTATAATACTTGTATTAACGAATGCTATCGTGAGCGTGAGTTTGTACGCCGTTATTCCATAAAGTCAGAATATCTGTTGCAACGGCTGCGCCACTTCCTGCGGCTATTGCCAATTGACTTCTCCAGCCTGCAAGAGTTCCAATAACATAAATGCCATCAGCAACTTTATGATCTTCGTTTTTGAGCTGAATGCGTTGTTTTTCTGGTAATGCTTTTTTATGCGGTTCAATATACTGCATCAAACCTTCAATATCAAAAGTATTGGCAGAACCAATTCCGATAACAATACTTTTAGTTTGATATGAGTTTTTATTAGTAACTAAAATAAATTCAGGAAATACTCCTTCAATTTTAATTACTTTCTCATTTGCAATCTGAGTAATATGCGGATAAGTCGTGGCTAAATCCTGAGTGCTTTGTATAAGTAAATCAGAACCTAATTTGCCGGGCGTAATTCCGTAAGCATTATAGAAAATCGCTTCCTGAAGTGAAGAGTTTTTTTGATGTGTAAATATTCCGATCTTTTTATCGGTAACAAAAGCTTTGTTTTTGGCAGATCCTAAAACGAGAGCACAGGACATGCCTGAAACGCCTCCGCCAATAATTAAAACGTCAAACATATTATCTACCGTTCATTTTTTCTTCAATTCTTTTAGAAATTCTAAAAATCAAAAGAATCAAAACGGCACAAAAAGAGGCTGCAATTCCAATAAACGCTACAGCACTGTCACCCTGAAAAGGATTCTTAAAGTCTAGCAACGTAATATTAAAAACGATTAAAGCTAATGCTAAAAGCACTAAGATAGAAGTGAAAATTTTCATATGGCTGTTTATTTGTCTAAAATAGTAAAGTCGAACTCGTTGACAAAAAATTGTCTTAAAGTTGTATTTAGAAATTTTATTGGGGGTAAATTTATAAAAATAAAAGTTAGACAAACAAACCTTTAACATTAGCAGCGAATAATTTAACAGCAATCGCTAAAAGTATCACTCCAAATGTCTTACGAACTACGCCAAGTCCGTTTTCTCCTAATAAATCTTCAATTTTTTTAGATGATTTTAAAACAATATAAACCAGTATTATATTTAGCAAAATAGCAATGACAATATTAATTGTGTGAAATTGAGATCGAAGTGAAAGTAAGGTCGTCATCGTTCCCGCTCCGGCAATTAATGGAAAAGCCAAAGGAACAATAGAAGCAGATCCCGGTTCTTCATCGCGAAAAATCCTTAGTCCCAGAATCATTTCCAAAGCAAGAAAAAACAAGACAAATGAGCCGGCTACTGCAAAAGAGTGAACGTCAATACCTATAAGGTTAAGAAAGCCTTCTCCAACAAAAAGAAAAACAATCATAATCGTTCCGGCCACTATAGTCGCTTTTTCAGATTCGATGTGTCCTACCTTTGCTCTTAAATTCACAATAATAGGAATAGAACCTACAATATCAATTACAGCAAAAAGAACCATGCCAACAGTAATTATTTCTTTATAGTCGATATCTAACATATTACTTTGATTTTAAGCGTTTAAAATTTTTGCAAAGGTATATAATAAAGATAGGTGTTTTTTAGCAGATTGCATTTTTGTTATAAAAACACGTTTAGTGAGTTATAAAAGTGATATTTGTAACAATTGATTGCTTTGCCACAGAGATTCACAAAGATTTTCACACAGTTACGCAAAGTTTTAATTTTTAGTATCCACAAATATTAATGTTTAAACTTTCGGAAATTATAATAAATCTTCGTGCATCTCTTTGAAAAACTTCGTGCAACTCTGTGCTAGAATTATACAGAAAATTTAATCTCATTTCATCTGCTTTCTTTGTCTATCTTTGCACTTTATAAATTTCAGTACTTATTATCATGTTTCAATTAGGTAAAACCATTATTTCAGAGGATATTCTTGAAAAAGAATTTGTGTGCAACTTGTCAGCTTGTAAAGGAGCTTGTTGTGTTGACGGAGATGCCGGCGCACCTTTAAGTGAGGCAGAGACTAAAATCATGGAAGAAATTTATCCTAAAGTAAAACCCTTTTTGCGTAAAGAAGGAATCGCTGCAATCGAAGCACAAGGAACCTGGGTAAAAGGCACTGACGGTGACCTTGAAACACCATTAATTGATGAAAAAGATTGTGCGTATGTTATTTTTGATGGAAAAACAGCGCTTTGCGGTATCGAGCAAGCCTATAATCAGGGAATTGTAGATTGGAAAAAACCAGTTTCTTGTCACCTCTATCCAATTCGTGTAAAAGACTTTACAGAATTTGCTGCGGTTAATTATGATAAATGGGATATTTGCGATGATGCCTGTTCTTTAGGAAAAGAATTAGAAGTCCCGGTTTATAAATTTGTAAAAGAAGCACTGATTCGCCGCTTTGGTGAAGATTGGTATTTAGAGCTTGAAAAAGTAGCTCAGGAACTTAAAAATTCTTAATAAATTAACTGTAAAAAATACGTTTTTAGAAAGGTGTTTTTTGACTCGATTAACTAAAGTTTTAACTCTAAAAAAAACTTTTTAAAACAATTAAAATTTTCTTGCTTTGTATTGTAAAAAGTCTATATTTTACAGCCCCTAAGGACGAAATGACAAATTTAAATAACTCATTTTCAATAATTTAAATATTGTCTGAAAAGTAGACTGTTTTTTGGCGTTGTTAAAAACTACCTCAAATTGTGAATAAGTTTGGCTTTCATTTTTGGCAACAAATGACAATCTTTGTACTACTCTGAAAAAGCAAAAAATCAGTAAAAAAATAAAACATAAAAGCCATGTCGCAAGTCGAACCAATTTTACAAGAAAACAAGAACCGTTTCGTTATTTTTCCTATCAAACATCATGATATTTGGGAATGGTATAAGAAAATGGAAGCTAGTTTTTGGACTGCGGAAGAAATTGATTTGCACCAGGACTTAACAGACTGGAATAATAAGCTTAGTGATGACGAAAGATATTTTATTAAACACATCCTTGCGTTTTTTGCAGCTTCTGATGGAATCGTAAACGAAAACCTTGCTGAAAACTTTGTAAATGAAGTTCAATATGCTGAAGCGAAATTTTTCTACGGATTTCAAATCATGATGGAAAACATTCATAGCGAAACGTATTCATTACTGATTGATACTTACGTGAAAGATGAAGCAGAAAAAGCAGAGTTGTTTAATGCTTTGGAAGTTTTTCCGGCTATCAGAAAAAAAGCAGACTGGGCTTTAAAATGGATTGAGTCTGATTCGTTTGCAGAAAGACTTATTGCTTTTGCTGCCGTTGAAGGAATTTTCTTTTCAGGGGCTTTCTGTTCTATTTATTGGTTAAAAAAACGCGGTTTAATGCCAGGTTTAACTTTTTCTAACGAGTTGATTTCTCGTGACGAAGGCGTACATTGTGATTTTGCAGTTCATCTTCATAATCATCATTTAATTAGCAAAGTACCAAAAGACAGAATTAAAGAAATCATTGTTGATGCTTTAGATATTGAAAGAGAGTTTGTTACAGAATCTCTTCCGGTAAGTTTAATTGGTATGAACGCGGGTTTAATGACACAATATTTAGAGTTTGTTGCTGACAGGCTTTTAGTAGAATTAGAATGCGAGCGTGTTTATGGATCAGCGAATCCGTTTGATTTCATGGATATGATTTCTCTTCAGGGAAAAACCAATTTCTTTGAAAAACGTGTTGCCGAGTATCAAAAATCAGGTGTGATGAATACCGATAGTGATGCTCAGAAAATTTCATTTGATGCAGATTTTTAGACAACAAAAATATTTTAGTGTTTTTACCCAAATAGACACTAATTAAAGAGTAGATTTTTATAACAAACATTTTTAGAATCTCTTTTCCCAAATCGAAGATTCAATAATTTTCAACGCATTTTCGGTCTGATTTCAGACTGGAACAGGGTAGCTATTGAGAATGCTATAATTCTCAAAAAATAATTAAAAAACACACAATGTTTAAGTCCCGGAATTCGTTTTCTAGTGACTTTCATTTTTTCAATAACTAAAATAAAGTAAGCTTATGTATGTAGTAAAAAGAGATGGCCATAAAGAGCCCGTAATGTTTGATAAGATTACAGAAAGAATTAAAAAATTGTGTTACGGGCTTAATGAGCTTGTAGATCCTGTTAAGGTAGCCATGAGAGTTATCGAAGGATTGTATGACGGAGTTTCTACATCTGAACTTGATAATCTTGCAGCAGAAACAGCGGCTTCTATGACTATTGCACATCCTGATTATGCGCAATTAGCAGCTCGTGTGGCAATCTCAAACTTACACTCTAATACTAAAAAGTCGTTTTCAGAAACGATGAAAGATATGTATAATTACGTAAATCCAAGAAACGGACAAGAAGCGCCGTTACTTTCGGATGAAGTATTTAAAGTGATTCAGGAAAACTCAGCTTTCTTAGATTCTCATATTATTTATACAAGAGATTTTAATTACGATTACTTTGGTTTCAAAACCTTAGAGCGTTCTTATCTTCTTAAAATAAACGGAAAAATCGTCGAGAGACCACAACATATGTTGATGCGTGTTTCGGTTGGTATTCACTTAGACGATTTAAAATCGGTAATTGAAACTTACGATTTAATGTCTAAAAAATATTTCACGCATGCAACGCCAACGTTGTTTAATGCAGGAACTCCAAAACCACAAATGTCTTCTTGTTTCCTTTTGGCAATGCAGGATGATAGTATTGATGGTATTTACGATACTTTAAAACAAACGGCTAAAATCTCGCAATCTGCGGGAGGAATTGGCCTTTCTATTCATAACGTTCGTGCAACAGGATCTTATATTCGCGGTACAAACGGAACTTCAAACGGAATTGTTCCGATGTTGAGAGTTTTCAACGATACGGCTCGTTACGTAGACCAGGGTGGTGGAAAACGTAAAGGAAGTTTTGCGATTTACATTGAAACCTGGCATGCTGATATCTTCGATTTCTTAGATTTAAAGAAAAATACAGGAAAAGAAGAAATGCGTGCAAGAGATTTATTTTTTGCTATGTGGACTTCAGATTTGTTCATGAAACGTGTTCAGGAAGATGCATCATGGACTTTAATGTGCCCTAACGAATGCCCTGGATTATACGATGTTTACGGAGAAGAATTCGAAGCAATGTACCTTGATTATGAATTTAGAGGAAAAGGTAGAAAAACCATTCGCGCACGTGAATTATGGGAGAAAATCCTTGAATCACAAATCGAAACAGGAACGCCTTATATGTTGTATAAAGATGCGGCAAACCGTAAATCGAACCACAAGAATTTAGGAACAATTCGTTCTTCAAACTTGTGTACAGAGATTATGGAGTACACTTCTAAAGATGAAATTGCAGTTTGTAATTTAGCTTCTATTTCGTTGCCGATGTTCATCGAAAACGGGAAGTTCGATCACGAAGCACTTTACAACGTTACAAAACGTGTAACCCGTAACCTGAACAAAGTAATCGACAGAAATTACTATCCGGTAAAAGAAGCTGAAAATTCTAACTTACGTCACCGTCCGGTTGGATTAGGGGTGCAAGGTTTAGCAGATGCTTTTATCATGTTGCGTTTGCCTTTTACAAGTGATGAAGCTAAAGCTTTAAACCAGGAAATTTTCGAAACTTTATACTTCGCTGCTGTAACCGCTTCTATGGAAATGGCAAAAGAAGAAGGTCCATATTCGACATTTGAAGGTTCTCCAATGTCTAAAGGAGAATTTCAATATAATATGTGGGGAATGAAAGATGAAGAATTATCAGGCCGTTGGGACTGGGCTTCACTAAGAAAAGAAGTTGTAGAACACGGGGTTCGTAATTCATTATTAGTTGCGCCAATGCCAACTGCTTCTACTTCGCAAATTCTTGGAAACAACGAAGCTTTCGAACCGTATACATCAAACATTTACACACGTCGTGTATTGTCTGGAGAATTCATCGTAGTAAACAAACACTTGCTTCATGATTTGGTAGAAAGAGGTTTGTGGAACGAGACTTTGAAACAAGAAATTATGCGTCACAACGGATCTGTTCAAAATATTGATGTGATTCCGGCAGACTTAAAAGAATTATACAAAACAGTTTGGGAAATGTCGATGAAAGATATTATCGATATGTCACGTCAAAGAGGTTATTTCATTGACCAATCGCAATCATTGAATTTGTTCATGCAAGATGCAAACTATTCTAAACTTACGTCAATGCACTTTTACGCTTGGCAATCAGGTTTAAAAACTGGAATGTATTACTTGAGAACGAAATCTGCTGTTGATGCGATTAAATTCACATTAAACAACGATAAAAAAGAAGAAACAGCTCCAGCTTTAGTTGCAGAAACTGAAGAAATCAATATCGACGACTACAAAGCGATGTTGCTTAAAGCACAAGCCGCAGGTCCTGAGGATTGTGAGATGTGTGGGTCTTAAATTTTTAGAAAAAAGAAGATAGAATAAAGAGGAAAGATTTTATTCTTTAATAATAGAAAGCAGTTATTGTAATGATAGCTGCTTTTTTTTTAGGAGCTATTTCCCGCTTTACGTTGCAATCTTTTTTATTTTAAAGAAAAATAAAAAAGGATTTCCACTTCAATCGGGGCTAGAAAAAATCAATAAGATATTTATGAAAAACAAAATTGTCTTTGTATTGTTTATGCTGATTCTAATTTCATGTAAAGAAAAGACAGAGCAAAAAGCGGAGAAAGTAAATAAATTGGAAGAAATTAATTTAAATAGTACTGAGCCCTAGCAATATTATCAATTTGCAATACTGTGTTTTCAAAATATAAATCGCAAATTATATGAGAATATTAAATTTGATAATAGAGTTCCTAAATCTATTTCTATTTTAATAGATCATGATTTTATTCCAATACTTTAATGAGATTAAATTAGAACTTTTTAAAGAAAAAAACAGGTAATTATTTTTTTCACATTGATGAAAACAAAGAATTTTGGACGATTTCTTGTATTAGAAAATAAAAAACAATATCCCCAAAAAATTCCCGTTCTAATTAATACCAACAACATATTCAGACTTAGTATATTAGTGGCCAAGAATCATAGAATCTAAAATTAAACCTTTAAGAAAAAACAAAGTCTAATTTCTAAACAATTCCTGGGTTATGAAAAAAAGCAATCTTTGGTCGTTAAGATTGGGTTTTTCCGGTAAAGAAGCCGATAAAATTGAAAAACTAGGATTAGAAAAATTTCTAAAGCATTCCTATGAATCAAAGTTTGACAAAGAACTTCCTGCTTTTTTAATCGAAGAACCTAAAACACTTGCTGAGCTTAAAGAATTTAATCTATCTCTAAAAAATGCCGATCCTGAGACAAAGAAAAGTATGCTCAATAAACAAGCATACTCCAGGGTGGAACAAAAAAAATGGTGGATTGATAAAATGCGAACCAGCGAATTCCCGCTTCGGGAAAGTATGGTTTGTTTCTGGCACAATCATTTTGTATCAACTTCCCAAAAAGTAAACATCAATTATTGGATCTATCAATATGATATGATTTTGCGTGAAAATGCTTTTGGAAATTTCAAAGAACTCACGAAACAGGTTCTAAAGTCGAACGCAATGGTGAAATATCTTGATAATAGCGATAATAAAAAAGGTAAGTTCAACGAAAATCTTAGTCGCGAATTACTGGAATTGTTTACTATAGGAATAGGAAATTATACCGAAGAAGATATTAAAAACGGAGCAAAAGCTTTGGCGGGATTAAATACAGGTGATAATGGCGCAGTTTACAGGAAATTAGACGAAGACAATACGGATAAAACTTATTTCGGGAAAACCGGAAATTGGAAATCAGATGATTTAGTCGATATTATTTTTGAACAAAAAAGTATTCCGTATTTGATTACAAGAAAAATTCTGAAATGGTTTATATATGATAATCCGCCGGAAGATTTAGTGGTTTATTACGGAGATTATTTTAGAAAAGTAAATTTTGAAATTGAATCTTTGTTAACCAAAATTTTTACAGAAGAATATAAGAAAGACAAATCTGGAACTAAAATCAAAAATCCGTTGGTTTATATTTTGCAATTAGTAGATGAATTGCAAATTGCGAACGTTGATTATACAATCATTACCAATTTTTTGAAACA
>Ga0247813_10002769_pt1 | contig 11702 bp, 9 predicted proteins | sample UWRJL169409C1_FD_180719 | JGI IMG/M metagenome (GOLD analysis project Ga0247813, IMG submission 180719) | Plant litter microbial communities from Arlington Agricultural Research Station in Wisconsin, United States - UWRJ-L169-409C-1 | ecosystem: Environmental > Terrestrial > Plant litter >... | reverse complement strand
CGGGATCGCCTTGCCGATGAAGCCGGCAAGCAGGATAACCGTGAGGATATAGGGCAGTGCCTGCATCAATTGTACCGGGACCTGACCGATCAGCGGCAACGGATTGCCCTGCAGGCGAATGGCAAACGCATCCAGAAAACCGAACAGCAGGCAGGCCAGCATGATATTTACCGGCCGCCATTTGGCAAAGATCAGTGCGGCAAGCGCGATATAGCCCTTGCCGGCCGTCATGCCCTTGACGAACCCGGCGCTCATGGCGAGCGATAGATAGGCCCCGGCAAAGCCGCAGAGAATGCCGCAGCAGATAACCGCCCGGTAGCGCAGCCAGATCACCGAAATACCGGCCGTATCGACGGCACTCGGATTTTCGCCGACAGCGCGAAGGCGCAGGCCAAACCGCGTGCGGTAGAGTATCCACCAGCTGAACGGCACAAGCGCGAAGGCGACATAGGTGAGGATGAAATGGCCGGACAGCAATTCGGAATAGATCGGCCCGAGAAACGGCACGTCCCTCACCGCATCGGCAAACGGCAAGGTCACCGTCTGGAAGCGGGCATCGCCGGACAGTGCCGGTGTACGGCCGCCCTGGCGGAACCACGCTTCGCCGAGAATGACGGTGGAGCCTGCGACGATGAAGTTGATGGCGACGCCGGAAACGATCTGGCTGCCGCGCTGGGTGATCGAGGCATAGCCGTGCACCAATGACAGCAACACGGAGATGAGGACGGCGGCCAAAAGGCCCAACATCACATTGCCGGTGACGGCAGCGACAGCACCGGCGGCAAAGGCGGCACCGAGCATCTTGCCTTCAAGGCCGATGTCGAACACCCCTGCCCGCTCGGTGAACAGGCCGGCGAGCGCTGCAAAGATCAAGGGCACGGAAACGCGGATGGTCGATTCGAGGATCGCGATGATCGTGTGGAAAAGATCCATGGCTCAGGCTCCCCTTGTCTGCGCGGCGGCTACGGAGCGGCGGCCGATACTTGCAAATGCGCGGCCAATGGCGGGGCGGAACATGTTTTCCAGCGCACCGGCAAAAAGGATGACGAGACCCTGGATGATGACGATCATGTCACGCGAGATGGCCGGCATTTCGAAAGCGATCTCGGCGCCGCCCTGATAGAGCATGCCGAACAGGATTGCCGCCGGAATGATACCGGCCGGATGCGACCGGCCCATCAGCGCCACCGCGATGCCAACGAAACCAGCGCCCTGCACGAAATCCAGCTGCATGCGGTATTGCTCGCCCATGATCGGGTTCAGCGCCATCATGCCGGCCAGACCGCCTGATATCATCATGACGATGATAGTGATGCGCGCCTCGCCGATGCCGGCATAGCGCGCGGCAGACGGGCTGTGGCCCATGGTGCGCATCTCATAGCCGAGCTTGGTGCGCCAGATCAGTACCCAGACGCCGAAGGCTGCGAGAAGCGCCAAGAGGAAGGAGACATTGAACGGCGAATTGCCGAGATTGAGCCCGAAAATCGACATCAGCCAGTCCAGCTTAGGCAATTGCCCGCCCGCCTCGAACGTGCGGGTCTGCGGCGCCATCTGGCCGAGCGGCTTCAGCACCTTGGTCAAAAGATAGACCATCAGGCTGGAGGCGATGAAGTTGAACATGATGGTGGTGATGACCACGTGGCTGCCGCGCTTGGCTTGCAGCCAGCCGGGCAGGAAAGCCCACATGGCGCCAAAAGCGGCGGAACCGATGATCGCCAGCGGAAAGACCACGAACCAGGGCATGGTCTTGTCAAGCCAGAGACAGGCGAGCGCCACGCCGATGCCGCCGATATAGGCCTGGCCTTCGCTGCCGATGTTGAACAGCCCGGCATGGAAGGCAACCGCGACCGAGAGGCCGGTGAAGATGAAGGTCGTGGCATAATACAGCGTGAAACCGATATATTCGCCGCGGCCGAAGGCGCCGGTGATCATGTAATAGGCGGCATCCAGCGGATTTTCACCAACGAGGAGCACGACGAGCCCGGCAACAAGGAAGGCAACGACCAGATTGAGCAGCGGGATCAGAATATATTCGGCCCAGGCCGGCAGTTTTGCGTATGGATTGCTCATTCGGCGGCCTCCTTGCGGCCTTCGACACCGGCCATCAACAGGCCGAGCTCCCCTTCGGTCGCATCCGGATCCCGCTCGCCGACGACACGGCCGGCAAACATGACGATGATACGATCGGACAGGGCGCGAATTTCATCGAGTTCGACGGAGACGAGCAGGACAGCCATGCCCTGATCCCGCATCTCGATGATCCGCTTGTGGATGAATTCAATGGCGCCGACATCGACACCGCGCGTCGGCTGACCGATGATCAGGACGTCCGGCCCGCGCTCCATTTCGCGCGCCAAAACGATCTTCTGCTGGTTGCCGCCGGAGAAATTGGCTGTTTTCAGCCGGGGATTGGGTGGCCGGATATCGTATTTCTTGATCTTTTCCTCAGCATCCGCCTGGATAGCCTTGGTATTCAGGAAGACCCCGTTCAGGAAGCGCTTTTCGTGGTGATAACCGAGAATACCGTTTTCGGCCTCCTCGAACTTCAGCACCAACCCGACATGATGGCGATCTTCCGGGACATGGCCAAGGCCGCGGTCGCGCAGTTCGCGTGGATCAACATGGCCGGTCACGTCGATCGGCTTGCCGTTCAGCAGCACCTTGCCGCCGACTGCCCTGCGGATACCCGAGATTGCTTCCAGAAGCTCCGACTGGCCATTGCCAGCCACGCCTGCAATGCCGACGATTTCGCCGGCACGCAGATTGAAGGAGACGTTATCGACCATTGTGACGCCGCGGCCATCGCGCACCGTCAGGTTCTCGACCGAGAGTTTCACCTCACCCGGATTGGCAGCACCCTTTTCGACCCGCAGCAATACGCGGCGGCCGACCATCAGTTCGGCCAGTTCCTCAACCGAGGTTTCCTTGGTCTTGCGCGTCGCCACCATCTCGCCGCGGCGCATGACGGAGACCTCGTCGGTGATCGCCATGATCTCGCGCAGCTTGTGGGTGATGAAGATGATCGTCTTGCCCTGATCCTTCAGCTGGCCGAGGATGCGGAAGAGGTGATCGGCCTCCGGCGGCGTCAAAACACCTGTCGGCTCATCGAGAATGAGGATATCGGCCTTGCGATAGAGAGCCTTGAGGATTTCGACACGCTGCTGCAATCCAACAGGCAATTGCTCGATCAGCGCATCCGGATTGACCTCCAGCGCATATTCTTTTTCCAGCCGCTTCAGCTCGACGCGGGCCTTGGAAATGCTGGTATTGAGGATCTGGCTTTCTTCGGCGCCGAGCATGACATTCTCAAGCACGGTGAAATTCTCCACCAGCATGAAATGCTGGTGGACCATGCCGATGCCGCTGGCGATCGCCGCGTTCGGATCCTTGATCGTCACGGTATTGCCGTCAATGACGATATCGCCTCTGTCGGCCTGGTAGAAGCCGTAGAGGATCGACATCAGCGTCGATTTGCCAGCGCCATTTTCACCGATAATGCCGTGAATGGTGCCCTTGCGGACCGTCAGGTTGATATTCTTATTGGCATGGACAAGGCCGAAGCTCTTGTCGATGCCACGCAGCTCGATGGCAATATCGCTCATATTGACCCATGTTCCCCAAGTCGGCCCGGTTATCTCCGCTTTGACAGCGGTAGCCCGGGCATCGATTTTTTTACCAGTTGGTATAAGTTTAGCATCGAATTCCGGACGCGTAAGTCAAAAAATCGAAAGCTCATCCACTCTTCCCAGATCATTGCGGAGAGTCCAGCGCGATTTACGCACTTCCGGGCGAAACGCAATATCACTGTACGCCAGACTTTATCGATGATGTGGATATGATAGGAGATGGCATGGCGCATGAACGGCTGCCCTGAGGAAAAACCATGAGCAATGACAGCGAGCGCATCATCCGGCTCGAGGAAACGATCGCGCATCAGGCAAAGACGATCGAGGAACTGTCCGATCAATTGACGCAGCAATGGACGGTGGTCGAACAGGTCCGGGCCAAGCTCGACCGGCTGACCGAGCGCTTCCTCAGCCTTGAGGAGCAGAGCCTCGAAGCGCCGGCAAATAGCCCTCCACCGCATTACTGAGCCGGCTATTTAACTGCCCGCGAATGCAAAAAGCCGCCAATCCCAGGGACCGGCGGCTTTCTTATTCAATTATTCGAAATCAATAGGGGCAGGCTTCATCCGACATGTAGTCGTGAACCTGAACCGTGCCGGCAATGATGTCGGCCTTGACCTTGTCAACTGCAGTCAGCATTTCAGGCGTGATCAGCGCCTTGTTGTTGTCGTCGAGCGCGAAGCCGACGCCGTCTTCCTTGAGGCCGAGGTTCGAAGCACCGAACTCGAACTTGTCGTCCTTGGCAGCCTTGAAGGCTTCGTAGACGGCAACATCGACGCGCTTCAGCATCGAGGTCAGGACCTTGCCGGGCTGAAGGGCGTTCTGGTTCGAGTCAACGCCGATGCCGAGCTTGCCGGCGTCTGCTGCGGCCTGAAGCACGCCAACGCCGGTACCGCCGGCAGCGTGATAGACGACGTCAGAGCCCTGATCCATCTGCGACTTGGCGATTTCGCCACCCTTGACCGGGTCGTTCCAGGCATCCGGTGTCGTGCCGGTATAGGCTTCGAGCACCTTGACGTCAGCGCCGGTGGACTTGGCGCCACCGATGAAGCCACAGCCGAACTTGTGGATCAGCGGGATATCCATGCCGCCGACGAAGCTGACGGTCTTCGACTTCGAAGCGAGACCGGCGAGAACGCCGACGAGATACGAGCCTTCCTGTTCCTTGAAGACGATCGACTTGACGTTCGGCTTGTCAACGACGGTGTCGATGATGGCGAACTTCGTGTCCGGATATTCAGCCGACAGCTTTTCCAGCGGCGGCGCCCAGTTGAAGCCGACAACCACGATCGGGTTGTTGCCGTCACCGGCGAAGCGGCGCAGCGCCTGCTCGCGCTGGGCGTCGTTGCTGATTTCAAATTCGCGGTATTCAATGCCGGTTTCGGTCTTAAACTTTTCCGCGCCGTTGAAGGCTGCTTCGTTGAAGGATTTGTCGAACTTGCCGCCGAGATCGAAAATGAGCGCCGGCTTGACGTCGGCGGCAAGCGCCGTGGCCGACATCATCGAAAAGGCAAAGAGACCGAGGAGGGTTTTTTTCATTGTGCAGCCCTGTTGTTGCTATTGATCTTGTTGGGTCCTCCCGCAAGCTCCTCTGCGGGAGCATGTCTGCGGAACCACCACTCCCTTTTGGGGATGTCTGGCTGGCGCGCATCCTTACATGCCTCAAATCAAAATTCACCCGAAATTTTTCAATTGGTAAAAAAAGGTAAATGGCCCAAAAAACCGGCAAAATCATCGCTTTGCAGGCAGAGCAAGATCATTGCTCCTGGCACAGGCGCCGGCCACAAACGGAAAAGCCGCGGCGCTTAAGCACCGCGGCTGTCGATATTTTCAATATGTGCGGGCTTACCAGGACTTGCTGAGTTTCAGTGTCACGGTGCGCTGATCACCGTAGCCGCAGGTGAAGAGGCCCTGGCAACCCTTGACGTAATCCTTGTCGAACAGGTTGGTGACATTGAGCGCCGCACCCCAGCCGTTCTTCTCGTAACGGATCGCCGCATCGGCAATCACAGCATCTGGAACCTTGGCGGTATTGGCCATATCGGCGAAAGATTCGCCCTGATAGCGCAGGCCGCCGCCCAGGCTGACGCCTTCCAATGCACCTTCCATCACCAGATACTCGACCCACAAGGCAGCCTCATGTTCCGGGATCAGATAGGGCCGGTTGCCGATGATCGTGGGGTCGCCGTCTTCCGTGACTTCCAGGTCATTATAGGTGTAGCTGGCCAGCATTTTCCAGTTCTGGGTCAGGTTGAACTTGCCTTCCAACTCGAAGCCGGTGGATGTGACCTCACCGATCTGGTCCTGGTAGGACGGTGGGCCTGCGATCGTGGTGGTGACGTTCTGCTTGACGATCTGATAGACCGAAGCCGTCAGCGAACCGTCGATGAACGACGGTTCGTACTTGATCCCGCCTTCGACCTGATGGCCCTCTTCCGGCTCCAGCGCACCCCCGCCGCCGGCCAGCGTGCCGATCTGCGGATTGAAGAAGGTTGCGACCGACACATAGGGCGTGAGGCCGTTTTCGAACTCATAGGCAAGACCGGCGCGGCCGCTGAGCGCGCTGTCGTTGGTTTCATAAGACCCCGTCGCCAGGCGCGAATGGTTTTCGATATCCACATAGTCATAGCGGCCGTTCAGCGTCAGCAGCCATCCATCGCCGAATCGGATCTGGTCCTGCGCATAGACCCCGGTCTGCTTCAGGCGCGTGACCCCATCGAGATAGGTGAAATAGGCAGGCAGCCCGCCGCCATAGACCGGATTGGCCGGATCCAGATCCGACGCCGGGAATGCGGAGGCCTGGGTCTGATCGATCTTGAAATTCTTGTAATCGAGGCCGAGCAGCAGCGAATGATCGAGCGGCCCGGTGGAGAACTCCTTTTCCGCCCGGTTATCGACGCTGAAACTATCGACGGACGTATCGTGCTTGAAGCCGAGACGGGCGAGGTCATAGCTCGCAGTATAGGCGTAGGGATAGACAAGCTCCTCGGCCTTGTCGAGATGGCTGTAGCGCAGGTTCTGCGAGACCTTCCAGCCGTTATCGAACTCGTGCGAGAATTCGTAGCCGAACATCTGCTGGTCATAGCGGCCAAAATCATGATCCGGCTCGCCGAAGAAAAGATCGCGATCGATCTTGCCGAACGGCGCATTGGTGACTGTGCCTTCGTATGGCAGGAAGCCGTTGCCGACATGGGTTTGATCGAACGCCGAGGCGATCGCATACACTGTCAGCGACGTCGCATCATCCGGCGCATAGGTGATATGCGGCATGATGAAGCCGCGCAGATCCTCGGAATAATCCGAATAATTATCGCCGCCAGCGACCTTGCCGGTGATGCGGTAGGTGATCGTGCCATCGGCATTCAGCTTGTCATTGGCGTCGAAGCCGAAGAAGGCATTGCCGAAGTTGTTGATGCCTATCTCGGTGGAATAGGCGGGCGCCTCCTGCGGCCGCTTGCGCACGAGATCGACGATGCCGCCGGGGCTCGCGCCGCCATAGAGCACGGAGGCCGGACCTTTCAGGACCTCGACGCGCTCCATCATGTAGGCGTCCGTCTGGAAGCCGCCGAAACCGAAGGAATAGAGATTGAGGCCGTCGAGGAAGACCCCGGTCTGGGTCGCGTCGAAGCCGCGGATGTAGAACCAGTCGGTATCCGGATCGCTGCCGAAGGGCTCGGTCGAAACACCGGCGGTGTAGCGCAGCGCCTCGTCGATCTTGGTGATGACACCGCGATCGTCCAGCTCCTTGCGGCCGATCACTGAAACGGACTGTGGAATTTCCGAAACCGGCGTCGCGGTCTTCGATCCCGTGCCCGTCGCCTTTGGCACGTAGCCATCGACGGGACCGGTCGCGTCGTCCTCGCTAGGCTTGCCGCCCTTGCCGCCTTCGACGGTGAGGCGTTCCAGTGTCGTGGCGCCGCCCGTTGCCCCGTCCTGCGCATAGGCCGGCTCTGCCACGGTGATTGCCGCAACAGCCGCACTCGCCATCAATACCCGGTGGAGACCAGTCCCCTTGATCTGCATGAATTCGTCACCCCAGCTTGAACCGGGCGCCTTCGCCCCCGTCGGCGGCACGCAATCCGGCGTTTCCATGAACATAAGCGGAGTCTTTAGCTCAACTATGATGGGCCGGGATTGTCTCTGACTGCGGTTCTTGAACGTTTCTGGTCCATATTCCGCATTGTGCCCAGCCAAAGCGCAAATGCTCAGAGCCTCTGGCTTTTCGCCCAGGTCGCCGGCGTCGCACCGACAGACTTGCGGAACACACGGGTAAAGTGCGCCTGGTCGGCAAAGCCCGTCTCGGCCGCAACGACGCTCATTGGCAACTCGCCACTTAGCATCAATTGCTTGGCCCGCTCGATGCGCGCCTTCATCTGCCACTGGTGCGGCGGCAAACCGGTCGAGGCCTTGAACGCGTGGCTGAAATAGGATTGCGACAGGCCGGTGAGCGTTGCCAGCTCTTCCATCCGGATGCCGCGCAGGCAGTTTTCCTCGATATAGTCGATCGAGCGGCGCAGCTGCCATGAGGCCAGTTCGCTGCGCTTGCGCGTCCGCACTGGACCGAGCTTCATGACATCCACCAACAGCGCAACCGACAGACCGTCGCCATAGAGATCGTGCAGCGGCTGCGGATTGGCGCATTCGGCCGCGATCAGTTCGGCCAGGGCGAGGAACCGCGGCTCGGAAAACATCAGCTGCGGCGTATCCAGCTTGCGCCTGTCGAGATCCTCCATCAGCCGGCGGCTGAGAACCTCCGCGTTGAAATGCAGATCGAGATGGCGGACATAGTTCACATCGATCATTTCGGCCCACAGTTCCATGCCGGCCGGAATATAGGAAATGATCTGGCGGCGGCTGTCTTCCGCGACAGCGTGGTGCGTCTGCCGCAGCCGGATATTGCGCCGGCCGCCGCCCTTGGCGTCGAGTACGATAAACAGCCGGGGGTCGTCCGCCACGTAAAACCCGCCGGCGACCGGCGCACATTCGACATCCCAGAGATCGGCGACGATGCCGTTCCACTCGCGGCGGTTCAGCCCACCGATGACGGAGAACCCGGAAATCCTGTTGTTCATGCGCGGCTGGAAAGTCATGACATCTCGGCAGAATCGGCTTTCGCCGCGGATCGGAATAAAACCTGCTTTTAATAATCAAGTTTTAATATTCCAAATCCGGCATCTTTGCAATTCCTGAAATGCGCACAAAACCCTTGTTTGTCGGGCGTTGTGTCCTTTTCGCCATGCCGGACGTGTCCCGTTCGGCGATCGATCTGGGCTGTTCGTGTAAAAAACCGACGTCAGCGGAAAGCAACCAGACTTCCTGACCCCGATTCAGCCTTTGCTCAGGCCGAGAACCGCCCTGCAGCGGGCGGGCGCTTATAGGCGATGAGCCAAAGGATCAGCGCGATCAGCAGGAAGAAGGCAAAAGCCGGCTGCTGCAGCGACCACCGGATCAGCGGATCGAGAAAGGCGCCATTCGCATGCGGCCGCTCCAGGCTCTGCACCAGCGACTGCGTCGAGGACCCGCCGGCTGCGAGCGCTGCGGCCAATGGCGTCAACACCGGCTGCGATGCCGAGACCGATTGGATGGCATCGACGGATGCGACGAGAACACCCATGACCAGCGCCAGAAAACTCGCAAACCGCAGCAAAAACCGCATTCCGCCTCCACTATCCGTTCGTATTTGCCCGGTCCAGCAAGCAATAAGCACAGGCTATGGCAAGTGCAATCCCACCTTTTCAGAGGCGCGGATCGCAAGAAGTCAAAAAACTGTCAGAAATCAGTTGATCCTACCGAGTTCCTCGGTATATATCGCGCCGGTCCGCAGGTTTTCGCCCGCGGCCTACCCGGTGTGGCTCAGCCGAACGGGGTTTTCAGGAGAAAGCAAGCGCTTGTCTCTAATCCATCGGCCCCAACCGCCGATGTGATTGACAAAACGGACAGGTGGCCGAGTGGTTGAAGGCGCACGCCTGGAAAGTGTGTATACGTGAGAGCGTATCGCGGGTTCGAATCCCGCTCTGTCCGCCATCTTCCCCTGTCTCCTCATATGCACCCCCTTTTCAACGAAACACGGCAATGCGCGTTTGTGTTGCCATTTGCGTGATCCATGCTTCCCGGCGGCCTTTTCCTGCGGTAAACCGTCGAGGCAATCCGCTTTTGACGTGAATATGCTTCGCATCCTCGATGTTACCGCCCAAGGAGAAATAAGCATGGTCTATGTTGCATCCCCCAAACGCGCCGCTGGTCACCCGGACAGAGCTCTCGATTGCGAAGAGGCACTCGAAGTTGCGCTGAAGCATCTGTCGGAAGACGATACCCTGACCGAACAGGCGATCGAAACGCAGCTTTTGGAGGACGGTCTGGCCGCCGGATGGGAGGACGCGGAACTTCGTATCGCCATCGCAGACCTCCGCCGGAATGCCGCGCTCGGACTACAGGGGCTTTCCGGATAACGCGACGGCCGGTAATTGACACGACCGCGTGCTGCCTCCTGCCCGTGGCCCTTGCAGAAAGTCACCGATGCGGGCCGCAGGGGCCGGAACGCGCTGTGTCAAAAATACAATATGAACCTGTGTCATGGATTGACCGGCCCCGCCAAGTAGCGTGTGCCGGTCTTGACGGCGGCGATCGAGTGTGGACTGAGTTGAGGCCACAATTCCGGGCAGCGTTGTGAACTTTTGTTTTTGTTGGAAGCGTATCATGACCTTAGCATCGGACGGCAGGCCAACGACGTCATCTCTGCCGGGACGCCTCCGGCGCATGGCCGTGACGCTCCCGCTCGTCATTGCCCTGAGCGCGTGCGGCGGTCATGTCAAAGGCGTGATGCAGCCGCTCAACATCGCCGCCGAGCCCAAGGGAAATGCCGTCGTCGATATGCTGGTGGCGACCAGCCGGCTGCCCTCGGGCGATCCCGCAACGCTGTTTTCCGGCGAGCGCAGCGTACAGGCTTCGCTCACCGATGTCGCGGTTTCCATTCCGTCCAGCACGGTGCGCGCATCCGGCACCGTGCAATGGCCAAAGAAGCTGCCGCCCAATCCAGACACCGATTTCGCGGTGGTCCGCGTCCAGCCGGTGCCAGACGTTCCGCAGGCGCGTGAATGGGTCCGCAAACACTCGTCCGGCGGCCATGCGATGGTCTTCATCCACGGCTTCAACAATACCTATGAGGATTCGATCTTCCGCTTTGCCCAGATCGTTCACGATTCCGGGGCCGACGTGACACCCATCCTTTTCACCTGGCCCTCGCGTGCCAAGGTGTTCGACTATAATTACGACAAGGAAAGCACCAACTATTCGCGCACCTCGCTTGAGAACACGCTGAAGACGCTGGTCGAGGACAAAAACATCAAGGATATCACCATCCTGGCCCATTCGATGGGAACCTGGCTGGCGATGGAATCGATCCGCCAGATGGCGATCCGCGATGGCGGCCTCCCGAAAAAGATCGAGAACGTCATCCTTGCCTCCCCCGATATCGATGTCGACGTGTTCTCCCGGCAATGGAACGAGCTTGGCAAGAACAAGCCGAATTTCACCATTTTCGTCTCGCAGGACGACCGTGCACTGGCGCTATCGCGCTACATTTCCGGCGATGTCCAGCGGCTTGGACAGATCAATCCTGCCGAAGAGCCATATAAGAGCAAGCTCGAAGCGGCCGGCATCACCGTTGTTGATCTGACGAAGGTGAAATCGACCGATCGCCTCAACCATGGCAAATTTGCCGAAAGCCCGGAAATCGTGCAGCTGATTGGTCAGCGGCTGGTGACCGGCCAGACATTGACGGATTCCGATGTCAGTCTGGGCGATGGCATCACGGCTCTGGTGGCCGGCACGGTCAACACCGTGGGACAGGTCACGGCAACCACGGTTGCGACGCCTGTTGATCTCCTCTCTGGAAACCTGAAGCTGCCGAAGAAGAAAAAGCCGGGCGAGGTCGATGGCGCCTTCCAAACGCAAAATACTCCGTCCCAGTGAACGGCACGACGCTCCAACTACCTTGAAGACGCCGAGGATTCTGTAGGAACAATCTCGGTGGAACCATCCGCCCGTGATGATCGTTTTACTCCCGATAAAGGAGAA
>Ga0247813_10002767_pt1 | contig 11705 bp, 9 predicted proteins | sample UWRJL169409C1_FD_180719 | JGI IMG/M metagenome (GOLD analysis project Ga0247813, IMG submission 180719) | Plant litter microbial communities from Arlington Agricultural Research Station in Wisconsin, United States - UWRJ-L169-409C-1 | ecosystem: Environmental > Terrestrial > Plant litter >... | reverse complement strand
GGCGCTGCCGCAGGTGCTTACCTACCTGCCAGATATCGGCCTGGAAGTCGCCCACGAGATCCATAACTTCTTTGAAGACCAGCACAACCGCGACGTCATCCAGCAGTTGCTCGACAGCGGCATGCAGTTGCAGGAGGAGGGTGAGCTGGCCCCCGAGTTCGCCGCCAGCACTACCCTCGCCGGGCTGATCGCCAAGCTCGACATCGCGTCGGTCGGCCCGACTGGCGCCGAGAAGCTGGTGGCCAAGCTCGGCAGCCTCGAGCAGATCATCCAGGCCGACGGCATCGACCTGCGTCAGGCCCTGGCGGCCAAGCAAGCCGAAGCCGTGCGCGAGTTCTTCAAGGTCGAGGCCAACCAACAGCTGGCACGCGCTATCGAGGCGCAGCTGCTGAAGTTCGGCATGCACTGGGCCAGCGACAAGCGCGTGGTCGAAGGCCTGCCCCTGGCCGGGCAGACCTGGGTGCTTACCGGCAGCCTCGAGCGCATGAGCCGCGACATCGCCAAGGACAAGCTCGAACAGCTCGGCGCCAAGGTCGCCGGTTCGGTCTCTGGCAAGACCCACTGCGTCGTCGCCGGCCCCGGCGCCGGCTCGAAGCTGGCCAAAGCCAGCGAACTCGGGGTCAAGGTGCTCGATGAGGACGCCTTTGTCGGCTTTTTGGCCGGCCACGGCATCGACATCTGACCGCCTCGCGGGTCAAGTCATTGAGAAATGATGATTTTTTCTTGATGCAGAGGTTGTAACTTCGTCCCAGAGCGGTACAATGGCGCGGCTTGTCACATGGCAAGTCGCGTTATGGTGGCCCTATCGGTCCCTCCGCATTGATTACCCGTTGACCTGGTCAGATCCGGAAGGAAGCAGCCAAGGCGGGGACATTGAGTGCCGGGGTGTGGCTGGTGGGGCCGCCTCCATTTCTGGGGTCGGAAAATCTTTCGACGCGCCTGCTTCAGCATCTCCCTTCGCTGTCCAACCCAACTCCCCTCAGTTATTCGAGCGCCGCTCGCGTACACGTACCCCTGCAGCCGCAACCTTCATCAACCGCTGAAACGTCGGACACGCCAGATGATCGTCTTCAGGGCACGCCGCCGCATGCCGCAGCCCTTTGCTCATGGCCTGCAAGCGTTTGACCTGTTCATCGATTTCGTCCGCCTTGGCCCTGAGCATGTCGCGATCGGGTTTTTCGTCAATCTGCGAGGGTGTATTCATGGGCGTTACGGTTTTATTGATTTCCACGCTGGTGGTCGGCAGCGGCTTGTACGCCACGGCGTTGCTGCTTTCACTGGTGTGAGCCGATCACCATCGGCGCTGGCGAAGTGGGCGCGGCGTAGTGCTGAACAATGCGTTCCATCTCGCCGGACTGCTTGATCCGCACCAGCGCCCTGAGCAGCGCCTGGGTCGGGCGCGACGGGTCGCTGCGGACCACGCAACCGAGGTTTTGCTCTTCCAGCAGCGCGCGGCTCTGCAATTGCGCTTCGGCTGGCAGTTGGCGGTTGAACCACTGCAGCGATAACTCATTGCTCACTGCGTACTGGTAGCGCCCGGCTTGTAGTTTCTGCAGGGCCAGTTGTTGGCTACGGCTGTCTTCGCGGTGCAATTGTCCTCGGCTGAACAGGGGTTGCAGGGTTGGGTAGCTATAGCCGAGGACCGTACCAATGGCTTGAGCCGGCAGGCGCGAGGCATCCACGGGGTCGAGCAGGCCGGCGCGGCTCACCAGCAGATCGCGCTGGACCATCAGCGGCACGCTCCAGATGTACTCGCCTGGGCGCTCGATCAACCAGTTGGTTGCGAGGTGGCAGCGCACGTCGACATCGCCGTCCTCCATGGCTTGCTGCATGCGCAGGCGGGCCAACACGTGGTACTCAGGCCGCACCCCGGCTTCGCGCGCGGCAGACTGCATCAAGTCATAAAGAATGCCTTCGACCGGCTGACCCTGCTCGATGCGGATCAGCGGCATGCTCCAGCTCTCGGCAATGGCGAAGCGCAGCACCGGTTGCTCGGCCCAGCTGGGCGTGGCGCATAACAGCAGGCTGGCCAGTAGTCGGCGCACGTGTATTCCTCCTTGATCTGCGTCGAACCGTGCATGGCTTAGCGTAGACGAGATTGGCCGGGTGCAATTTCGGCCCCGCTCCGCTAGCATTAGCGATCTTCCGCTGGTTCAGTTTGCGATGGTTTTTGATGAGTTATCAGGTTCTTGCACGTAAGTGGCGTCCGCGCTCGTTCCGCGAAATGGTCGGCCAGACCCATGTGCTCAAGGCATTGATCAATGCGCTGGACAACCAGCGGCTGCATCACGCCTACCTGTTTACCGGTACCCGCGGGGTCGGCAAGACCACCATCGCGCGGATCATCGCCAAGTGCCTGAACTGCGAAACCGGCATCACCTCGACGCCCTGTGGCACCTGCTCGGTGTGCCGGGAGATCGACGAGGGGCGCTTCGTCGACCTGATCGAGATCGACGCTGCCAGCCGAACCAAGGTCGAAGACACCCGCGAGCTGCTCGACAATGTGCAGTACGCACCGAGCCGTGGCCGCTTCAAGGTCTACCTGATCGACGAAGTGCACATGCTCTCGACGCACTCGTTCAACGCCTTGCTGAAGACGCTGGAAGAGCCGCCGCCCTACGTCAAGTTCATCCTCGCCACCACCGACCCGCAAAAGCTGCCGGCCACCATCCTCTCGCGCTGCTTGCAGTTCTCGTTGAAGAACATGAGCCCGGAGCGGGTGGTAGAGCACCTGAATCACGTGCTGACTGCCGAGAACGTGCCGTTCGAGAATGACGCATTGTGGCTGCTCGGGCGCGCTGCCGATGGCTCGATGCGCGACGCCATGAGCCTGACCGATCAGGCCATCGCCTTTGGCGAAGGCCAGGTACTGGCCGCCGATGTGCGGGCGATGCTCGGCACCCTTGACCACGGCCAGGTGTACGGCGTGTTGCAGGCGTTGCTCGAAGGCGATGCGCGAGCGCTGCTGGAGGCGGTGCGCGATTTGGCCGAGCAAGGCCCGGACTGGTCCGGCGTGCTCGCCGAGATGCTCAACGTGCTGCACCGCGTGGCCATCGCCCAGGCACTGCCCGAGGCGGTCGACAATGGTCAGGGCGACCGTGATCGAGTCCTGGCGCTGGCGTCGGCGCTGCCTGCCGAGGACGTGCAGTTCTACTATCAGATGGGTTTGATCGGCCGGCGCGACTTGCCGCTGGCACCAGACCCGCGCGGCGGTTTCGAAATGGTCCTGCTGCGCATGTTGGCATTCCGCCCGGCGGACAACGATGACGCGCCGAGACCGCAGCTAAAGCCAGTGGGGATCAGCCAGGCCACAGCTGATTCAGCAAAAGCGGTGGCAGCTGCAGCGCCCGTCAGCGCGGTTGCAGAGGTGCCGGCCCCGGCTGCGCCGGTGGCCCCTGCGGTTGCCGAACCAGTAGTCGCGGAGCCTGTTGCGGAACCAGAGCCAGAACCAGAACCTGCTGCGCCAGCGCCAGTTGCCGAGCAAGCCATCGACCTGCCATGGGAAGAGCAGGCAGCGCCTGTCGCTCCGCCGAAGCCACCTGCGCCTGAGCCGCCAGCCAAGCCCGAGCCGCAACCCGAAGCACAGCACGCGCCGTCACGTGACGACGCGCCGCCGTTCGACCCGGCTGCCTACGATGGCGTCGGTATGGAACGTGACGACGAGCCGCCGCTGGACGAGGACTATTATGCCGGCGAGGCCGACCCGGTTGGTTTCAGCTACCTCGACGAACTCGCCGAGCACGTTCAGGAAGACCAGCAGGCGCCGCCGCCCGAGCCGCTGCCAGCCTCCAAACCGGCAACCGGGCTGGCCCTGCAATGGTTGGAATTATGCCCACAGTTGCCTGTATCGGGGATGACAGGCAACATCGCCGCAAACTGTACGTTGATTGCCGTCGACGGCGACAACTGGCTGCTGCACCTTGACCCGGCGCAGGGCGCGCTGTTCAACTCGACCCAGCAGCGGCGTTTGAACGACGCGCTCAACCAGCACCTCGGGCGCACCCTGCAGCTGAGCATCGAGCTGATTCGCCCGGAGCAGGAAACCCCGGCCCAGGCCGCAGCGCGCAAGCGTTCCGAGCGTCAGCACGATGCCGAAGTGTCGATCGAGCAGGATCCGCTCATCCAGCAGATGATCCGCCAGTTTGGCGCGACCGTGCGGCAGGATACTATTGAGCCCGTAGAGCCTCTGGTCAGCCAGGGGCAATAAACCGATATCCATGCGACCGGCACTGCGCCAGGCCGCATCATATGAACCAATCGAGGTATACCCCCATGATGAAAGGTGGCATGGCAGGCCTGATGAAGCAGGCTCAGCAAATGCAGGAAAAAATGGCCAAGATGCAGGAAGAGCTGGCCAGCGCCGAAGTCACTGGTCAGTCCGGCGCCGGCCTGGTCAGCGTGGTCATGACCGGCCGTCATGACGTCAAGCGCATCAGCCTCGACGACAGCCTGATGCAGGAAGACAAGGAAGTCCTCGAAGACCTGATCGCTGCCGCCGTCAACGACGCCGTGCGCAAGGTCGAGCAGAACAGCCAGGACAAGATGGGCGGCATGACCGCTGGCATGCAACTGCCGCCGGGCTTCAAGATGCCGTTCTAAGGCGTTGGCTGTCCTGCAGGATAAAACGCCCGTTGATCGGGCGTTTTTTTTTGCGCTGGGAAAACCCTGGCCAGTAACCGCAGCCGACCGAACCCGCAGGCGCGGTCGAGGGTCAACCACAACACAGGTAGGCCTTGTCGGTTTCGGCTGTAGCTGATTTGACGCTGCCTGCCGTGGCCGGTATAAACCGCCTCTTAATTTGTATTGTCAGGCCTCTCCGATGAGCTTCAGCCCACTGATCCGCCAACTGATCGACTCGCTGCGCATCCTGCCCGGTGTCGGCCAGAAAACCGCCCAGCGCATGGCCCTGCAGTTGCTCGAGCGTGACCGCAGCGGCGGCCTGCGCCTGGCGCAGAGCCTGACCCAGGCGATGGAAGGGGTCGGCCACTGCCGCCAGTGCCGCACCTTGACCGAACAGGAGCTGTGCCCGCAGTGCGCCGATGTGCGCCGCGACGACACCCAGCTGTGCGTGGTCGAGGGGCCGATGGATGTGTATGCCGTGGAGCAGACTGGTTTCCGCGGTCGCTACTTCGTACTCAAGGGGCACCTGTCGCCGCTCGATGGCCTCGGGCCTGAGGCTATCGGCATCCCGCAGCTGATGGCGCGCATCGCCGAGCAGGGCAGCTTCACCGAAGTGATCCTCGCCACTAACCCGACCGTAGAAGGTGAGGCGACCGCGCACTACATCGCCCAGTTGCTGCACGAGCAGGGCCTGGTTGCCTCGCGTATCGCCCATGGCGTGCCGCTCGGTGGCGAGCTGGAGCTGGTCGACGGCGGCACCCTGGCCCATGCCTTTGCCGGGCGCCGACCGATTGCGCTGTAACTGGCTGCCCCCAGCCGGTTACTTCATCCGCGGCATTTCAATCCGGTGCTCGTGCACGCGCCGGTACAAGGTTGCCCGGGAAATGCCCAGCGCCTGAGCTGCATCCGCCGGTTTCCAGCGATGACGAATCAGCGCATCGAGAATCATCTGCCGGGCTGGGCTGGAGACGCTGGTCAGCGCCGGCGCGTCCTGAGCGGCGCCGCGCAACTCTTGCGGTAGATCATCCAGGCGCAACTGGCCACCATCACACACCGCGCAGGCATAGCGCAGCACCTGGCGCAGCTGCCTGAGGTTGCCCGGCCAGCGGTAGCTCAACAGCGCTTCCAGCGCCGCATCGGTGAGCAGCACCTCAACCCCGCAGGCCTGCGCCTCCTCGGCCAGCAGGCGGTGGATCAGGCTCAGGCGGTCGTCGCGCTCGCGCAGCGGCGGCAGTTCGAAGCGGGCGTTGGCCAGGCGGAAGTACAGGTCCTCGCGAAAGCGCCCGTCGCTGACCATCGTTGCCAGGTCACGGTGAGTGGCGCAGATCACCTGGATATCGACGCGCTCGCGCCGGGCCGCACCCAGCGGCGCCACCTCGCCCTCGGCCAGCACCCGCAGCAGCCGGGTTTGCAGGCTTAGCGGCATGTCGCCGATCTCGTCGAGAAACAGCGTGCCGCCATCGGCTTGCTGGAGCAGGCCCTGCATGCCTTTGCTGGAGGCGCCGGTAAACGCTCCGGCAACATAGCCGAACAGCTCGCTTTCGATCAGCGACTCCGGGATCGCCGCGCAATTGAGCGTGACAAACGGCCCTGCTGCGCGCTGGCTGAGCTGGTGCAGCTGGCGGGCGAAGACTTCCTTGCCGACCCCGGTTTCACCTTGCACCAGCACCGCCAGGTTGCAGTCCTTGACCCGCGTGGCCAGGCGCAGGTGCTGGCTGATGCGCGCGTCTTGGGCTGGCGCCGTGGGCACTGATGGCGTGCTGCGCCGCTGTGGCGCGCTGACTCGCCCATACAAGGCAAAACCTGGCAGGCGCTGGGCGCTGGCCTCGCTGGCGCGGCGCAGTTGCTCGAGGTCGAACAGCTCGCCGATGTGTTGCGGCAGGCGCCCGTTGCGTGCCAGCAGATGCTCGCGGGCGAGGCTGTTGAGCGCTTGCAGGCGGCCTTCGGCATCCCAGGCGAGCAGGTAATCGGGCTGGCTTTCGACATAACCGGGGGTGCCGTGGGCGCGCATCACCCAGTGGCCCTGGCTGCTGTGCATGAAGAAGGCGTTTTCGATCTCGCGAGCGGTCTGCTCGACCAGCTGGCGAATCAGGTGCTGGCTGCGCCGATCATCCGGCGACTTCAGCGCGGACACGTCGACCACCCCCAGCAGTTCGCCCAGCGGGTCGAACACCGGCGCTGCGGTACAGGTCAGGCCGATGAATGCAGCGCGATAGTGATCGCGCTTGTGCACGGTCACCGGCGCCTTGCTGGTCAGCACCGCCGCCACGCCGCAGGTGCCTTCTTCCACTTCCGACCAGCAGGTGCCCAGATACAGGCCGGCCTTGCGGCAGTCAGTGCGGATGCTGCTGTCGACCCGGTAGTCGATGGTGCGGCCCTGGCCGTCGGTCAGCAGCACGCAGTAGTCGGCGCCGCGCACTTGGGCGTGCAGGCGCGCCACGGCGTCGCTGGCGATGCGCAGAAACAGCTCGGCGCGCTCGCGGCATTCGTTGAGCAGGTTTGGCGAAAGGATGCGTGGACCCTGCTGCGAGCCAGGGTCGAGGTGATGCAGCTCCATCGAGCGCCGCCACGAATCGAGGATCAGCGCGGGTACCGGCACCTGTGGCTGGCGTTCGGCGTTTTTCAGCACGCGGCTGACGCAGTCGACATGGGCTCTGGAGTTCGCGGCGAGCATTCGGGCCTCCGGGTCTCTCGTTCTTGTCTTTATCGAGCCATTAAGCACCCGTGCGAAAGCCGCGACAAGCGCTGCTTGATTGGCGGCGAGGCTGAGACGCGGCGTCTCAGCGTCTCGCGGTCGGCGCTGCTGGCGCGGCACCCGGCGTCTCGCCGGCAAGCCGCTAACGTGCGCTGGACAATAGCTGAAACCGCTCTGCCACAGGGCTTGCAGCGTTCAGATCAAAAGCTGGCACCGGCCTTGCTCTGGCTCTTCTCAAACAATAAAACGAGGTGCGCCATGCGCCAGCCCGGCCCGATCATCGGGATCATTGCCAACCCTGCCTCCGGTCGCGACCTGCGCCGCCTGACGGCCAATGCCGGTTTGTATTCCAGCACCGACAAAGCCTCGGCGATCCAGCGCCTGCTCGCCGCATTTGGCGCCACCGGCATTGCCCAGGTGCTGCTGCCAACCGATATGACCGGCATCGCCGCCGCGGTGCTCAAGGCCAGCACTGGCCCGATGGCCCGTGAGCAGCGCTGGCCGGCGTTGCAGATGCTCGATCTGCCTCTGACGCAAACCGTCGCCGACACCCGCCTCGCGGCTCGCCAGATGGTCGAGCAGGGCGTGGCGATGATCGCTGTGCTGGGCGGCGACGGCACGCACAAGGCGGTCGCCGCCGAAGCCGGCGATACGCCGTTGCTGACCTTGTCGACCGGCACCAACAACGCCTTCCCTGAACTGCGCGAAGCGACTAGCGCGGGCCTCGCCGGTGGCCTGCTGGCCAGCGGGCAGATCCCAGCAGCCATCGGCCTGCGCCGCAACAAGCGGCTGCTGGTGCGGGTGCCGCAACAGCAGCTGTGCGAATGGGCGTTGGTCGAGGTCGCGGTTTCACCTCAACGCTTTGTCGGCGCCCGCGCCTTGAGCCGCAGCGAAGACCTGGCAGAAGTGTTCGCCTGCTTTGCCGAGCCACACGCCATCGGCCTGTCGGCCATCTGCGGGCTGTGGTGCCCGGTTTCACGTCAGGCCGAGCAGGGCGCCTGGGTGCGCCTCGATACCAGCGCCACACAGGTCTTGCTGGCGCCGCTCGCGCCCGGCCTGTTGCAAGGCTGTGGGGTGACCGCCAGTGGCCCGCTGCAGCCGGGCGTGGCGTATCCGCTGAGCCTGCGCAGCGGCACCCTGGCGCTGGATGGCGAGCGTGAAATCGAGTTTGCCGAGCAAGACACCCCAACCATCACCCTCGACCTGCACGGCCCACTTTCGGTCGATGTCGAGGCGGTGCTGGCGCATGCCGCCCGCCACCATCTGCTGGTCGTCCCCCGCGACCAGCGGCACACCCCTGCAACCCTGCGTTGAGACAACCCTGGAGAACAACAAGATGTCCACCCAACTCAGCTCCGAGCAGTTGCTGCATGCCTATGAAGTCATGCGCACCATTCGCGCCTTCGAAGAGCGCCTGCATGTCGAGTTTGCCACCGGCGAGATCCCCGGTTTCGTCCACCTGTATGCCGGCGAAGAAGCCTCGGCGGCCGGGGTCATGGCGCACCTGCGCGATTCCGATTGCATCGCTTCCAACCACCGCGGCCATGGCCACTGCATCGCCAAGGGCGTCGATGTGTACGGGATGATGGCCGAGATCTACGGCAAGAAGACCGGCGTCTGCGGCGGCAAGGGCGGTTCCATGCACATCGCCGACCTGTCCAAGGGCATGCTCGGCGCCAACGGCATCGTCGGTGCCGGCGCGCCGCTGGTGGCCGGCTCGGCGCTGGCAGCCAAGCTCAAGGGCCGCGATGACGTCTCGGTGGTGTTCTTCGGCGACGGCGCCTCCAACGAAGGCGCGGTGTTCGAAGCCATGAACATGGCCTCGGTGATGAACCTGGCGTGCATCTTCGTCGCCGAGAACAACGGCTACGCCGAAGCCACCGCGTCGAAATGGTCGGTGGCCTGCGACCATATTGCCGACCGCGCCGCCGGCTTCGGCATGCCCGGGGTGACGATCGACGGCTACGACTTCTTTGCCGTGCACGAAGCCGCAGGCGCCGCCGTCGAGCGTGCGCGCAGCGGCCAGGGGCCGTCGCTGATCGAGGTCAAGCTGACCCGCTACTACGGCCACTTCGAGGGCGACGCACAAACCTACCGCGCCCCCGACGAGGTCAAGAACCTGCGCGAAACCCGCGACTGCCTACTGCAGTTTCGCAACAAGACCACCCGTGCCGGCCTGCTCAGTGCCGCGCAACTGGACGCCATCGATGGCCGCGTCGACGACCTGATCGAGGACGCCGTACGCCGCGCCAAGGCCGACCCCAAACCACAGCCCGCCGATCTGCTCAGCGACGTTTACGTCAGCTACCCGTGAGCCCCCGACAATAACAACGACAGGACAATCAACATGGCAAGAAAGATCAGTTACCAGCAGGCCATCAACGAGGCCCTGGCCCAGGAAATGCGCCGCGACAGCACTGTGTTCATCATTGGCGAAGACGTCGCCGGCGGTGCCGGTGCGCCGGGTGAGCAGGACGCCTGGGGTGGCGTGCTTGGCGTGACCAAGGGCCTTTATCATCAGTTTCCGGGGCGGGTGCTGGATGCGCCGCTGTCTGAAATCGGCTACGTCGGTGCCGCCGTCGGTGCTGCCACCCAAGGCCTGCGCCCAGTCTGCGAACTGATGTTCGTCGACTTTGCCGGCTGCTGCCTGGACCAGATCCTCAACCAGGCGGCGAAGTTTCGCTACATGTTCGGCGGCAAGGCTGTGACACCGCTGGTGATGCGCACCATGGTCGGTGCCGGCCTGCGCGCAGCGGCCCAGCACTCGCAGATGCTCACCTCGCTATGGACGCATATCCCGGGCCTGAAGGTGGTCTGCCCGTCGTCACCGTATGACGCCAAGGGCCTGCTGATCCAGGCCATCCGTGACAACGACCCGGTGATCTTCTGCGAGCACAAGCTGCTCTACAGCATGCAGGGCGACGTACCCGAAGAGCTCTACACCGTACCGTTCGGCGAGGCCAATTACCTGCGCGACGGCGACGACATCACCCTCGTGACCTACGGGCGCATGGTCCATCTGGCCATGGAAGCTGCCAACAACCTGGCCCGCCAGGGCATCGACTGCGAGGTGCTCGACCTGCGCACCACCAGCCCGCTGGACGAGGACAGCATCCTTGAAAGCGTGGAGAAAACCGGCCGGCTGGTGGTGATCGACGAAGCCAACCCGCGTTGCTCGCTGGCCACTGACATCAGCGCGTTGGTCGCGCAAAAGGCCTTTGCCGCGCTCAAGGGGCCGATCGAGATGGTTACCGCGCCGCACACGCCAGTGCCGTTCTCCGATGCCCTCGAAGACCTGTACATCCCCGATGCGGCGAAGATCGAAGCCGCCGTGCGCAAAGTCATGGACGCCTCAAGGAGTGCTGCATGAGCCAGATCCATACCCTGACCATGCCCAAGTGGGGCCTGTCGATGACCGAGGGCCGAGTCGACGCCTGGCTCAAGCAGGAAGGCGAGCAGATCAACAAGGGCGACGAAGTGCTGGATGTCGAGACCGACAAGATCAGCAGCAGCGTCGAGGCGCCGTTCAGCGGCGTGTTGCGCCGCCAGGTCGCCCAGCCGGACGAAACCTTGGCAGTCGGCGCATTGCTCGCCGTGCTGGTCGACGGCGAGGCCGATGAGGCCGAGATCGACGCGGTGGTCGAGCGCTTCCAGGCCGAGTTCGTCGCCAGCGCTGCCAGTGAGCAGGCGCAAGGCCCGGCACCGCAGAAAGCCGAGGTCGGCGGGCGCCTGCTGCGCTGGTTCGAACTGGGCGAGGGCGGTACACCGCTGGTACTGGTGCACGGCTTTGGCGGCGACCTCAACAACTGGCTGTTCAACCACCCGGCCCTGGCCGCCGAGCGGCGGGTGATTGCGCTGGATCTGCCTGGTCACGGCGAGTCGGCAAAGACCCTTGAGCATGGTGACCTGGACGAGCTCAGCGGCGCCGTGTTGGCCTTGCTCGACCACCTCGATATCACCCGCGCGCACCTGGCCGGGCATTCCATGGGCGGCGCGGTGTGCTTGAACCTGGCCCGCCTGGCGCCGCAGCGGGTGGCCAGCCTGAGCTTGATCGCCAGCGCTGGTCTGGGCCGGGAGATCAATGGCGACTACCTGCGCGGTTTTGTCGAAGCGGCCAATCGCAATGGCTTGAAACCAGCCATGAGCCTACTGTTTGCCGACCAGGGCATGGTCACCCGGCAGATGCTCGAGGACATGCTCAAGTTCAAGCGCCTCGAAGGCGTCGACGCTGCCCTGCGTTTGTTGGCCGCAGCGATTGCCGATGGCGACCAGCAACGCCATGACCTGCGCGGCGTGATCGCCCAACAGCCGACCCTGGTGCTGTGGGGCAGCGAAGACGCGATCATCCCGGCCAGCCATGCCCAAGGCGTAGAGGCCGAAGCGGTGGTGC
>Ga0247813_10002766_pt1 | contig 11706 bp, 6 predicted proteins | sample UWRJL169409C1_FD_180719 | JGI IMG/M metagenome (GOLD analysis project Ga0247813, IMG submission 180719) | Plant litter microbial communities from Arlington Agricultural Research Station in Wisconsin, United States - UWRJ-L169-409C-1 | ecosystem: Environmental > Terrestrial > Plant litter >... | reverse complement strand
CGGCGGAATGAGCAATGGCCAATGACCAATGCTCAATGACGGAGGGGCGGACTTCGGCGCGGATGGGGCGGGGTGAGGCATCAGGGGTGGATGCGGAGACTGATGGTGGGGGCGGTAATGTTAGGGGGTGGATTTCGACGCGGTGCGAGCGGCTTCGAGTTCGGCTTTGAGGAATTGGGTGAAGCGGGTGTTGAGGTAGGCGTCGGGGTTGCCGTTGGTGAGCGCGATGAGTTGATCGTTTTCTTCGAGACTGAGGGCGGCTGCGGCGGTCACGGGGACGAGGTCGGGGATGGCTTTCCAGGCGGCTTCGGCTTTGGCGAGTTGGGCGTCGTCGAGTCCGAAGGCGCGCAACACGCCGCGGGCCATGATGAGGTTGCCGGCTTGGTTCATGTGGACGCCGTCCACGGTGAGTTCGAGTTCGCGGGCGGAGCCGGCGGCTTTGCGGGCGGCGAGCGCGGCCTGCATGTCGGCGTTGAGGTCGGCAAGCGGGAGGTTGCGGCTGGTGGCAAGTTGGCGGAGGAAGGCGTTGTAGGGGACGGCGCGGGTGTTGCGGTTGCGGGCGGAGGAATCGAGCGTCTCGCCGACCAGGGTGGCGGTGAAGATCACGACCTTGATGCCGGCGGCTTGGGCGCGGTCCACGATGGTCGTGATGTCGCGTTGGTAGTCTTCGAGGGAGACGCGCATGTTCACGTCGTTGACGCCGCAACTGAGGGTCATCCAGACGGGTTTTTTCGCGAGGACGTCTTTGTCGAGACGGGCGAGCATGTCGGGGGCGGTGTTGCGGGCGATGCCGGCGGGAATGACGGTGATCTCGATGCCGTTGGCGTGGAGTCCGCTCTCGACGAGGCGCACGTAACCGCCGGCGTAGCGTGCGCCTTGGAACGTGATGGAGTCACCGAGGAAGGCGACGGACTCGCCGGTGGTGAGGAGGGGGGCGGCGGTAAGCGCGGGGGAGACGAGCAGGGCGAGGGCTGTGAGGAGGCGGGTGAGGTGCCGAGGGGTGGGCATGGGGGGGGGTGATGTGAGGAAGGGGGCAGCTGAGCCGGATTTTTTTAACCGCAAAAGACGCTAAAGGACGCAAAAACGAGCGGCTGAGGCGAAAGCGGAGATGGGATTATTACCCAGAGGGCACGAGAGGTGGCACAGCGTGGACTGCGTAGCTTGAGCGAAGTAGGCAGGGCACGGACGGAAGCAGGAAAATGGGGGCAGAAAAATGAAGGAGGAGAACGAGTCTGAGGGGCGCGGTGGGATGCATTCACCACAAAGACACGAAGACACAAAGGTCGGAGGGAGACGGACGGCTCATTGGGGATGGTTCTCCTTAATTGGGACGGAATTCGGATCGGGTCGCTTACGCTCCCCGCTACGTTCGGAGGTGGGTTTGGGAGTCGCGGCGGTGAGCTGCGGGGGCGGCGGGAGCGTGAGCGGGGCGAGGGGGGCGAGCTGCGCGGCGGCCATCATGAAGGCGCCGGTGCCGTAGGTGCGGTTGCCGTCGGCGTAAACGGCGGCGGGTCCGTGCGCGACGCCTTGCACGTAACCGAGCAGGCCGTCGGCGCGGCGCGAGGCGAGCAGGGAGGCCCAGGCTTTTTCGACGACGGGTCGGTAGGTTTTTTCGTCGAGGAGTCCGTGATTGATGCCCCAGGCCATCGCGTAGCAGTTGAACGCGGTGCCGCTGCTTTCGGAGTAGGGGAATTCGTCGTAGTCGAGCAGGCTGGCGCTCCAGGTGCCGTCGGGGCGCTGGAGCGTGGCGAGTTTGGCGGACATGTAGCGCAGTTGTTGCTCATAGCGCGGGCGGACGGGGTCGTCTTTCGGCAGGAACTCGAGGACGCGGACGAGGCCACCCATGACCCAACCGTTGCCACGCGCCCAGAAGACTTTTTTGCCGGAGGCGGTTTTTTTCTTGGGGAAGATTTTGCCGGCGTCGCGGAAGTAGAGGTGTTCGGTTTCGTCATACATGACGGCCGAGGCGCGCCACCATTCGGTGTGCATCGCGTTGCGGTATTTAGCGTCGCCGGTGAGCGCGCTCAGGTGCGCGTGCACGGCGGGAGCCATAAACAAGGCGTCGCACCAGGACCAGACGCGGAGGTCGCCCGGTTTTTTGTCGGCTTTGTTCAAGCTGGCGGCGTCGGCCTGGATAAAATCGGAGGCGACATCGAGGCGTTCTTTAATCGCGGCGAGGATGGCGGGGTTTTTGGTTTCTTCGTAAACGGCGAGCCAGGCTTGGCCGATGCAGAGGTCGTCGGCGTTGCTCGCGTGGAGGCGCATTTTTTTGGCGATCGCAGGGTAGGAGACGATGGGCTTCCAGGCGAACTGTTCGCCGCTCTTGAGGAGTGCGTCGTGGATTTTGGGGTCGGGGGAGACTTTGTAGAAATCGGAAAAGCCGGCCCAGAGGACGCCCATTTCCCAGTCGGGACTGGCGTGTTGTTTTTTCTTGGCGAACTGGGCGAGTTGGGCGTCAGCCATCTTTTGGCCCTCGGCGATGATCTGGTCGCGGGTCATGACGCGGTGGTCGGCGTGCGCGGCCGTCGAGAAGATGAGTGCGGCCAGCAACGAGGGGAGCGCGAAAAGGTTTTTCATAGACGAGCGGAGCCGGGGCTGAGAATTATTTTAACGACGGTCCGAAGGCGGTGAGGTAGGCGGTCCATTGGTCGGGGGTCGTGATGACCTTGGTCTTAGTCCACACGAAGCCGGCGTAGTGGACGGTGCGGCCTTCGGCGTCGGTGCGGAGCGTGAGGATGACGTGGCTCTCGTCGCGTTTGGCGGACTTCAACTCTTCCATGCCGGTGATGCGTTTCGGGTCGGGGATGAGGACGCCGGTGCCGATGGCGGTGCGTCCAAAGGCCTGCCAGACGGACATCCAGCCGGCTTCGCGGTTGAGCGTGCCGACGCCCTTCTGGTTTTGCGTGGAGAGGCCGACGGCGATTTCGAAGTCGGCGGGTTTGCCGTCTTCGGTGAAGACGGACTCGGATTTGAAGAGCCGCTGGCCGAGGGCGAGGGTGATGGTTTTGACTTCGCGGATCTGACGCGGGCCGACGGTGTAGGCGTAGGTGAGTTGGAAGACGGATTGCTGCGGGCCGGTTTCGAGGATCTTCCATTCCTTATAAACGCCGGAGAGCACCATTTTGCCGTCGATCCAGAGGGCGGTGCCGCCGCAGCCGCGAGTTTTGCCGACGTGGTAGAAGTCGTTCCCTTCGCCGCGATCTTCGTGGTAGCTGAGCTTTTGTTCGCGATCCAAACGATACCACTTGTCGATGATCGGGTAGGGGACTCGTTTGGCCCAGCAGTCGATGCCGCTGTTTTCGGAGCCTTTGGCGAGCGCGGGGCCGTAGGCGCGGAAGGCGACGAGGTCGTTTTCCCAGGCGAAGTCGTCGGAGCGTTCGGGGACGAAGCGGCAGAACGTGGACGGCGGCGGAGTCGCGGGCGCAGAGGGCGCGGGATCGGCGGCGTGCAGTGCGGACACGCAGAGGCCGAGGAGGGCGATAAAGAGAGGGGACTGGAGGGGCAGGCGCGGACGGAGAGCAGACGTCATATTAATCAACGGGAGAACCAAGCGGGGGGCGACGGACGGAGGTAAAAGCAGAGCGGGAAACTGAGGGGGGCTTCCGGAGGTGACAACTCGATCAGTATTCGTTCAGTGCGGCTCAATTTGATCGTCAAGCGGGCGGACGCACACGATGGATTCGGTAAGCATTCACATCGATTATGTCGCGTTACCCCACGAAAGCGTCGCTTCCTCCGCTAGAGGAAGTTTTGCCTGAGTTCACCGGATTGAGCGCCGACACGGCAAAGTTGCGGCAGATGGTGGAGTTGTTGGGCAACGTGATCCGGGCGCACCGGGCGACGAGGAATCTGACGTTTTATTCGACGCGGGAAATCGCGCGGTTTTTTGAGACGAGCCAGAACACGGCGTCGCTGGTGGTGAAACAGCTGGAGGGCGACGGTTGGCTGCGACGCGTGCGGGGGAGCCAGACATTGATGCTGGGCGCGAAGATCGTCACGCGTTCGAAAATCCGGGCGGTGGTGGGGTTGATGCAGTGGAGCTTTGCGCAGCGTTTTTCGGAAACGCACAGTCAGCTGGCGCTGCGGCTGGCGGAGCACTTGTGGCCGCACCAGATCGCGCTCGAAATCATTCCACACTACGACATCGGCGACAACCGGCCGGACATGGATGACATGTTGAAGCGGCACGCGATCGATTTCGCGATCTGGCCGTTTCCGTTCGGGCACCATCGGGACAACCTGCTGCGGTTGCAGGATAGGGGCACGCGGAACCTAGTGATCGGGATGGATGCGGAAAGTTCGCCGGTGCCGCCGACGATCATCGTCGAGACGCTGCCGGCGTATCGGGAACTGCTGCTGGATTGGCGGAAGACGCATGGAATCAACCGGGTGCTCGTGATCAATCCGCGCGAGTTTACGCCGCGCGGGCGCATCGAGACGTTTTGCGCGCTGGCGAAAAAGATGGGCTTCGACTGCGAGCTGTTGGCCAACACCTACACGTTGCCCGGGGAGCTAGTGGCGCGGGAGACGGGCCGCGTGGGCATCGCGCTGCTCGACGAGCACTCGACGGCGGAGTTTACGTTTTATGATCCGCCGGCGTTCAATCAGTTGGTGAAGCGGCACCGGATACTGATGGGCAACGGGAGCATTCTGGTGCCGTTTGTGCCGCACGGCGAATCGCGGGTGGACCGGATATTTGTGCCGATCGCGCAGGATCCGCTGCCCGGGGTAAGGGCGCAGCTGATCCCGGCGATCACTGAAACGATGGTGGACTGGTGTAACGGAAATTTTGCGGCGGCACCGAAGCGGGTGCAGTGCGTGTATTGGGATAACGGCAAGTTGTGGCGCTATTTGTGAGACGGGCCGCGGCGGACTGAGACTGAACGCATTCTGAATCATTTGGCAGGCGTCACCGGCGGCCGGCAAGTTGGGCGGAATATGCCGTTACTTCGTTTACCCCGTCTTGGTTCCGTCAGTCTTAAACACGCCCGTCTTTCGCTTATCAGTGCAGCCCTAGCGCTGGTTGCGGGGAGTCCGCTCGGGGCGACGCAGACGGATAATTACGGCATTCATGCCGTGCCGGTGTCCGGCAAAATCGCGGTCGATGGTAAGCTGAACGACTGGGATCTCACGGGCGGCATCCTGATGTGTTATGACCTGGAGACGTTGCGGGATAAATACTCGGCGACGGTCTCGGCGATGTATGATGCGGAAAACCTGTATATCGCGGTGCAGTGGAAGGACGACGCGCCGCTGGGGAACTCTCACGATCCGAAATTTCAGGCGGTCAAAGGCTGGGCGGGGGACAGCATCCAGATGCGCATCAAGACGGACCGCATCTCGCATGTGACCGCGTGGTATTACGAGGCGGGCAAGGCGCCGGCCATCTTGATTGATTACGGTGTCGGCGTGGAAAAACCATTCGGTGGCGGCGGCACGCAGTTGTTTCACACGGAAGGCTGGAAGCTGCAGCAAGGTGCGGAGATGGCCTTCCTCAAGGACGCGGACGGCAAAGGTTATGTGCAGGAAATCAAACTCCCGTGGGCGCTCATCACGCAGGATAAGAAGTATGCCGCCGGAGAGAGTTTTCGCATGGGCATCGAGCTTTTGTGGGGCGAAGCCGACTGGCCGGCGCACCGGTATGCGGACAACCTGAGCGAAGGCGCATCGAGCCGTGAGTTCTTTTTCACGGCGCATAACAACTGGGGGAAAATCACGCTGGAGCCGAAGGGCGGACTGAAGTTGCCCGAGCCGGCTTATATGGCCGCCTACCGCAAGGCCATGGAAGGCGAGACGTTGGAAGGGCCGGTGGAGATCCGTTACGAGTTGCCGAAGGATGCGCGCGTGACGCTGGCAATCGACGACGCGGAAGGCCGTCGCGTGCGCAATTTGCTGCCCGCCGCCGCGCGCAAAGCGGGGAAAAACGTGGAGCGCTGGGACGGGCTTAACGACGCGGGCAAACCGGTCGAGCCGGGCGAGTATCGCTTTAAGATCATCTCTCACGATGGTATCCACGCCAGCTATACGATGTCGTTTGCCAATCCGGGGAATCCTTCGTGGCGCACGCCGGATGGACGCGGCGGTTTCTATGGCGACCACACGGCGCCGATGGCGGCGGCTGCGGGCGGTAATTACGCGGCGCTGGCCACGCCGATGGGTGAGGCCGGACCGCATTTGATGGGGTTGAATCTCGACGGCCAGAAGCTCTGGGATCTGCCCAACCGCACGGCGTTTGACGGCGGACAAATCAGCCTGGCGACCGACGGAAAAATCCTCTGGGTGGCGAATGAGGGCAAGGAGGCGACGATCTACCGGGTGCAAGTGGCGACGGGCAAATACGCGCCTTGGAATGCGACCGTGAAAGATGCGGCGGGCGTGGAGAGCGCGGTGCTCGACCTGAAGGTCACGGAGGCGCCGGGCATCATCACGAAGCGGTCGCTGGGGATTAACCTGAAGGCGATCGCGCTATATCAGGGAAAACTCGCGGTGTGTCTTATGCGCGAGAACCGCGTGAAAATTTTGGACAGCGACACCGGCAAGGTGGAGGCGGAGTTTGAAGTGGCCGCGCCCGCGGCCGTGACCCATGCGGGCAAGGGCTGGCTGGTGTTGTCGCAGGGCAAGCTGCTCCGGCTGGGCACGGACGGGAAAACGACATCGTTTGCCGACGGCGATTATGCGGACGGCTACGGACTCGCGACGGATGCGGACGGCGCGGTTTACCTCTCGGTGCGCGGCGCGCAGCAGAACGTGCTGGTGTTCTCGCCGGAAGGAAAAGTGGTGCGCGAGATCGGGCAAAAAGGCGGGCGTCCGGTGAACGGAAAGTATCTGCCGAGCGGCATGCGCAATCCCGCGCAGATCGCGGTGGACACGAAGGGGCGCCTCTGGGTGGCGGAGTCCACGGAGAACCCGAAGCGTAGCAGTCTTTGGGATACAAAGACGGGCGCGCTGCTCCGCGATTATGCGGGCACGACGGGTTACGCGGTCGCCGGCAGTATCAATCCGTTTGACCCGACGGTGGGCTTTTCGGGCGACACGGTTTACCGCATTGATCTGGAAAAGGGCGGCTACGAGCCGACCTATTCGCTGGGCAAGAGCGGAGATCCGGACCAGTTGTTTCCGCCCACGGTGCATCACTCGACGACGAGCAAGACGGTGCTTTACCAAGGGAAAACCTACGTGTTCAGCCCGGGCGAAGGCGGATCGAGCACGATCTCATGCATTTACTGGGACGGGAAAGATTGGCGCTCGGTGGCGAATCTCGGCGTGGTGCCGGATCTCACGAAGACCAAGCCGGGTAATAAAAAACAAGGCATCTACCAGCACCCGGTTTTTGAAGGACACAGCAACGAGTGGTATTCCTGGGCCGATGCGAACGGTGACGGCCTCGTGCAGGCCGCGGAGATGAAGTTCTCCAAGCCGGAACTCAACGGGCAGCCCGCGAAGATCCGCAGTTACCTGTGGGGACGGTTGCCGGATGACGACGGTGCGTTGACCTTTATGATCGAGAAAGCGCCGGACGTGTTGTGGCGGTTGGCTATCACGAGTGTGACTGCGGCGGGTGCGCCGGTTTACGACGTGACGAAGCCCGAAGTCATCAAAGTCGAGCGTCCGGTGATCGGCGGCGGCAACGGCCAGGGCATGACGATCGGCGGCAGCAACGGCCGCACCTACCTCAATCAAGATCCCATTGTGGCGATCGACCGGGATGGGAAAGTGCAGGGCGGTTATCCGAGCAAAAACATCGGCGTGCACGGTTCGCACAATGCGCGCGCGGCGAAGCCCGGCTACATCATCGGGCCGTCCTCGATTCTCGGTGTGGCGGCCATGGGCAAAGACATCGGCGACGTGTTCTACATCGGCGCCAATCTCGGGGAAAACTACCTCTTCACCGAGGACACGCTTTATATCCAGACGCTTTTCAAGGACACGCGCGGCGTGTTTGAGAATCCGGCCAAGGCGGTCAAAGGCATGCCGATGGACAACACCACGGCGGGTGGCGAAAGCTTTGGCGGCAACTTTGTGCGCACGAAAGACGGCAAGTGCTATGTGACGCTCGGCGGCACGGACGCGAAGGTGATGGAAGTGACGGGACTGGATTCGATCCGCCGCCTCAACGGCGCGTTCAGCTATACGAAGGAGCAATATGTCGCGGCGCAGCAACTCGCGGCGCAGAAGGCGGCGGAGTCGGTGCAGGCGAAGGACTACATCGTGGCCAAGGCGGCGGCTCCGGCGGTGATCGACGGCAAGGCGGACGAATGGCTGGAACTCCTGGACGACAAGTCGGCGGTGCTGGAAATCCGCGAGGACGCGCGCACGCGTTACGGTCGCGTGCAGATGAGCTACGATGCGGACAACCTCTACGTGGCCTGGCGCGTGTTGAAATCGGGCGCGGTGATGCGCAACGCCGGCCAAGATTATCGTCTGCTCTTCAAGACGGGCGACGTGGTGGACCTGATGGTGGGGCCGGAGAAACAGACGGCGGACGGCAACGGAAACGCGCGCATCGTGTTTTCGGTGCTCGGTGGTAAACCCGTGGCGGTGTTGAATCAGAAGACGGCGCCCGGAGCGGCGAAGAGCGAGAGCTTCGAGTTCGCATCGCCGTGGCGCTCGATGGTGTTCGACCGCGTGGTGCTAGCGCCCTCGGTGACGGTGGCGACGGGCAAACTGAAGGCCGGCGGATTTTTGGTCGAAGCGTCGATCCCCTGGAAGCTGCTCGGCGTGGAGCCGAAGAGCGGACTCAAGCTGAAGGGCGATGCGGGCGTCTTGTTTGGAGACGCCGACGGCACGCAGACGATTGCGCGTCATTATTGGAGCAACAAAAACACCAACCTCGTGAACGACGTGCCGGGCGAAGCCGAGCTGACGCCGAAGGTGTGGGGAACGTTGGAGCTGAAGTAAGCCGCGTTTGAAGTGAGGAGGCCTGGATTGTCCGGGCCTCCTTCGAGGGGATGACGGAGGGCTAAGAAAACGTGCGGTGGGCGAGGCGGCGTTGGGATTTCTGAACGAATACTGAACGCATTGAGCCGAAGGGAGCGCTACGCAGGCTGCGGTGAACCCCTTACTGCCCTATGATTATTACCCCAGCGTCGGCGTTGTCGGATGTTATTTCGCGTCGTTTCAGGAGCTTGCTCGCGGTGGCGATGCTGCCGTCGATGGCATCGGCGGCGACGTGGGAGTGGGCGGCGTCGAGCGGAACCTGGGCCACGGCGAGTAATTGGAATCCAGCCTCGGTGCCGACGAACAACACGGCCGATGTGATCGTGAATCTCTCGAACGGAGGCACGGCGACGCTCGGGGCGAACTGGCAGGCGGGCGCCAATAGCGGTGTGACCGTGGGGTCCAGTAACACGCTGAATTTGCAAGCCGTGGTGCAGCTCATCGGTGTCGGCTCTTACTTTACGAACAATGGAACGGTGCAGGCGACGTCCACGGCCGCGTCGCTTCGTTTTAGCGCACGCACGGCGACTAACAGCGGAATCATTCAGGCCAACGACGGGAGCCTGCTTACGTTTTGGGATAGTCAGAACGTCGCGAACAGCGGAACGATTCAGGCGAAAACCGGCGGGACGATCCGGGTTTGGGGCAGCGGTGCGATCACGGGCGGCCAATTAAAATCCGAGACAGGTGGCACGCTGCTGAACGACGCGAGCGGCAATCCCAACCAGACGTTTACGTTGACCGGAGTCACGGTGAGCAATGCGGGCACCTTCACCACCACCCAGACGGTCAACACGGCGGCCCAAGCCGGGACGATCACGACCACGCTGGCGACGGGAACGGTGTTTACCAATGCCGTGGGCGCGGTGACTGAGGTGAGAAATGCGGGGGATGTGGTGACGACGACGACGAATGCCCGGGCTGCGGCGTTCAACGTGAATAGCGGGGCCACCTTTACCAATGCGGGAACGTTGCTGATCCAAAACGACGCGGCGCGGACCGGCTCAACGACGAGTCAGGCCATCACGTTTACGATCGCTTCGGGTGCCACGGCGTTCACGAACACGGGAACGATTAAGGTTGTTGCGAACACGACGGCTGCGGGTGCGACGGCGACGTTTACCTCGGCGAAATCGATCACCAACGACGGGGTGGTTCACATCAAGGGCAACGCGAGCAGCCAGTTCGCGACGTTCTCAGTGACGGGCACGGGGAATGATTACACGCAGTCCGCCGGAAGCGGACGCCGCACGGTGTTGGAGCAAGGCGGTGCGCTGACGGTTGCGGATCAAGTGATCATCACCGGCGGCACACTCGGCGGCATCGGCACGATCACGGGCGCGACGACCATCGGTGGCGACGCGACGCTGGTGGCGGGCGAGACACTGGCGAGTGAGGGGGTGGCGGGCGCGGGTGTGCTGGCGTTCAACAGCACGCTTACGCTGGCGAATGATTCCGAGGTGAAGATAGGTCTCGGGCTCAACACGGCGGGCAGCGGACGAATCACGCTGGCGGGGGCGTCGAACCTGATGGTGGGCACGAATGTGACGCTGACGTTGAGCGATTTGACGGCGGGCAACTGGGTGGATGGAACGACGTATCGGTTGTTCGATCTCGGGACGGGCACGATCAACAACACGAATTTTTCGGTGAACTTGATCCCCTCGGGTTGGGCGGCGGTGCTGAGCAGCGGCGCGGGTGGAACGGATTACCTGGATGTGACGTTGAACGCGGTGGCGAATGTGCCGGAGCCTTCCGCTTACGCCGCGCTGGGCGGTGCGACGATGTTGCTATGGGCTCTGGGCCGCCGTCGTCGCAGCGGACGGATCGCGGCGGTCTAACGCGGAGGCAGGGCGCGGTGGACGAGTTCGGCGATCACGGCGGCGCCGGCGGCGGTGAGGTGAACTTTGTCCGGCGTGAAGTAGGTGGCGTCGAGTTCGTCACCGGGTTCGCCGACACGGCGATCGGCGGCGAAATCAATCAGGCCGGCGGCGAAGCTCGCGTGGTTTTTACGGAGAAGATCGTTGGTGGCCTGACGGTTCTTTTCCCAGTCAGGCACGGTGGGCGGGGCGAAACGGGGCAGCAATGTGGTGACGTAAACCGTCCAGCCTTTGGCCTGGCGGGCGCGGCAGTAGGCGGAGATCGCCTCGTAGGTTTTCTCAGGTGACTGGCCGCCGGAGAGGTTGTTGGAGCCGACGAAGACGATCAATTGCGAGCCGGGCGTGTAGAGCGAATCCACGGGCCACAAGGTGCCGACGAGCGCGCCCCATTTGCCGGAGTTGATGACGACGGAGTCGGGGCGGAGGAGTTGGAGCTGCGACGGATATTCGAGCGTGGCGGGGATGCTGTTTTTGCCGAAGCCGTGCGAGCCGTCGGTGAGGGAATCGCCGGTGCAAACGAGGCGCGGAGCATCGAGGCGGGCGTTGAGGAGGGCGTCGAGGGCGCGGAAATTTTCCGGCGCGAGATCACGGGCGACGAGCACGGCCTCGAGGTCCATCGCGAGGAAATGCTTGGGGACTTTGAGCTGGGCGGAACCGATGCAGAGCTGCGTGACGCTGCCGGTGGCGAACTTGCCTTGGTGGATCAGCGAGCCTTCGACGAAGTGCGAGACGGTGCCGGCGCGGGCACTGAGGTGGAGCACTTGGGGAGTGTTTTGCGCGGTGGAACGCTGGTAATCGATGACTTGGAGGCGAAACGCGTTCTCGGGGCCGAAGTCGTAGCCGGGGGGAATGTTGCCGCTGATGAGGGAATCGTAGGCGCTGGTGGGTG
>Ga0247813_10002765_pt1 | contig 11706 bp, 8 predicted proteins | sample UWRJL169409C1_FD_180719 | JGI IMG/M metagenome (GOLD analysis project Ga0247813, IMG submission 180719) | Plant litter microbial communities from Arlington Agricultural Research Station in Wisconsin, United States - UWRJ-L169-409C-1 | ecosystem: Environmental > Terrestrial > Plant litter >... | reverse complement strand
TGGGCCACCAGGGCCATGGTGCGCTGTTCGGCCGGGGCCGGTGCGCTCACCGGCGGCGGCGGGGTGGTGACGTTGTCGAAATCGCTCACGTGAAACTCCTTGTTCGAGGTAATGGGTATTGCACGCGGCAGGCTCCCCGCCTGCCAGGGCAGCCCCCATAGAATACGTCAATCGTTACCAGCTACGGTCATTCGTCCTACAAGGATCGAACCGGTATGCACATGCGAGCGCGTATCGATGTCCGTGCCCACCGCTTCGATGCTGGCGAACATGTCCTTGAGGTTGCCGGCGATGGTGATGCCATCCACCGGATAACGGATCTCGCCGTTCTCCACGCGGAAGCCGCCAGCGCCACGCGAGTAGTCGCCGGTGACACTGTTGACGCCCTGCCCCATCAGTTCGGTGACCAGCAGCCCATTGCCCATCTGGCGGGCAATGGAGACCAGATCGCCCGCGTTGGCAGTGACCTTGAGGTTGTGCACGCCACCGGCGTTGGCGGTGGTCGGCAGGCCAAGCTTGCGCGCCGAGTAACTGCCCAGGATGTAACGCTCCAGCACGCCATCGCGGATCAGCGCCGAATTACGCGTGGCCACGCCATCGCCATCGAAGGCGGCCGAACGCAGCCCGCGGCGCAGCAGCGGCAGCTCGTCGATGCCGAACCAGTCCGGGAACAGGCGCGTGCCGACGCTGTCCAGCAGGAAGCTGGCGCGGCGGTACAGGGCACCGCCCGACACCGCGCCAAGCAGATGGCCGATCAGCGAACGGGCCACTTCGGGGGCGTACAGCACCGGCATCTGCGCGGTGGTCATCGAGCGCGGCTCCAGGCGGGCGACGGTGCGCTCGGCGGCGCGGCGGCCGATCGAGGCGGCATCGTCCAGATCCTCGCGGGCCAGCGCGCTGCTGTACCAGCCGTCGCGCTGCATGCCATCGCCCTGCCCGGCGATCAGCGCACAGCCGATCGAGTGATGGCTGCTGCGCTCGCGGCCGATGAAGCCGTGCGAGTTGGCATAGACCGACAGGCTCTGCGCGGTCGCGGCCGAGGCACCGTCGGAATTGCTGATGCGGGAGTCGGCCTCACGACCCGCCGCTTCGCAGGCCAGGGCCAGATCCAGCGCCGCATCGGCGCTGAGCTCCCAAGGGTGCCAGCCGTCCAGATCCGGAAACTCACGGGCCATCAGGGCCGCCTCGGCCAGCCCGGCCGCCTCATCGTCCTCGGTATGGCGGGCGATCGCGCAGGCCTGGGCCACGGTCGACTCCAGGCTGCTCTCGCGCAGGTCGGCGGTGCTGGCACTGCCCTTGCGCTGGCCGAAGTAGACGGTCACGGCAATACCGCGGTCCCGGGTGGACTCGACCGTTTCGACCTCGCCCAGGCGCACGTTCACATCCAGGCCGCGCTCATCGCTGCAGCTGACCTCGGCCTGGGTGGCGCCCAGGGCTTTGGCGCGCTCCAGCAGACGCTGGGAGATGTCGGCCAGCTGCTCCAGGCGCTGCAGGCTGTCGTCGGCCGGGGAGACTTCAGGGGAGATCACGTTCAATGCTTTATCCTGTACAGGTGAGTGCCCGGCGCGACGCCGGCACAGTTTACGGATGTGGAAATAAGACGATGCGCGGACGCGACGAAGAAACCGGTGAATTCCTTGATATCAGCCGCAGCCAGAACCGCCGGGCTGCGCTGGACGTGCTGGCCCTGGGCGAGAAGCTGGTCTCGCTGACCCCGGCCCAGCTGGCGCGCCTGCCGGTGCCCGAAGATCTGCTGCCGCACATCGCCGAGGCCAAGCGCATCACCGCGCATATCGCCCACAAGCGCCAGCTGGCGTTCCTGGCCAAGCACATGCGCCGCGAAGACGACGCCGTGCTGGATGCGATCCGCGATGCGCTGGATGCCAACAGCGAGACCTCGCGCCGTGAAGTGGCGACCATGCACCGCGTGGAAGACTGGCGCGAGCGCCTGCTCAAAGACGGCGACAAGGCACTGGGCGCGCTGCTGGACGAGTACCCGCATGCCGACCGCCAGCAGCTGCGTACGCTGGTCCGCAACGCCCAGGCCGAAAAAGCCAAGAACAAGCCGCCGCGTGCTTACCGCGAGATCTTCCAGCTGCTGCGTGCGCTGCTGCTGCCGGCCGCGCTCGGCCTGGAAAGCGTGAATGCCGCCTCCGAAGACGCGCTGGACGACGCGGTCGACACGGACAGCGACAGCGACGAGAACGCCGAGGACTGAGTCCCGGCGCTCACGCGGCGGCGCCAGCACCCCGCTGGCGGCCGCGTGATCAGGCAGCGCAGGCGAATGCATCCCGGCTCAGGCCTGGGTGCCGCCCACGGTGATGCCATCGATCAGCAGGGACGGCTGGCCCACGCCGACCGGCACGCTCTGGCCATCCTTGCCGCAGATGCCCACGCCCTCGTCCAGAGCCAGATCGTTGCCGATCATGCGCACTTTCTGCATGGTTTCCGGCCCGTTGCCGATCAGGGTGGCGCCCTTCACCGGCGCGGTGATTTTTCCGTCTTCGATCAGATAGGCCTCGGTGGCCGAGAACACGTACTTGCCGCTGGTGATGTCGACCTGGCCGCCACCGAAGTTGACCGCGTACAGGCCACGCTTGACCGAGCGGATCATCTCTTCCGGATCGTGCTGGCCGGCGCGCATGTAGGTGTTGGTCATGCGCGGCATGGTCATGTGCGCGAACGATTCACGGCGGCCGTTGCCGGTCGGGGCCACGCCCATCAGGCGCGCATTGAGCGAATCCTGCATGTAGCCGACCAGGATGCCGTCCTCGATCAGGGTGGTGCACTGGGTGGGGTGACCTTCGTCATCGATGTTCAGCGAGCCGCGACGTCCGTCCAGGGTGCCGTCGTCAACGATGGTCACGCCCGGTGCGGCCACGCGCTCGCCGATCCGGCCGGCGTACACGCTGGTGCCCTTGCGGTTGAAGTCACCTTCCAGGCCATGGCCGACCGCTTCGTGCAGCAGCACGCCGGGCCAGCCCGGGCCCAGCACCACGGTCATCACCCCGGCCGGGGCCGGAATCGCCTCCAGGTTCACCAGCGCCTGGCGCAGGGCCTCGCGCGCGAAACCTTCCGGGCGTCCCTCGGCGAACAGGTCTTCATAGCTGTAGCGACCGCCGCCGCCGGAGTAACCCGACTCGCGCCGGCCCTGCTGCTCGACGATCACCTGCACGTTCAAGCGCACCAGCGGGCGGATGTCGGCCGCAAGCACGCCATCGCTGCGCGCGATCAATACCGTGTCCACGCCGCCGGACAGGCTGACCATCACCTGCTGCACGCGCGGGTCGGCGGCGCGCAGGTAGCGGTCCAGTCGCTTGAGCATCTCGACCTTGGCCTCGTTGCCCATGCCATCGATGGGGTCCAGTGCCGGATACAGCGCGCGGCCACTGCCACGCACCAGCGAGCGGGCCGACTGCGCCCCACCCTCGCGGGAGATGGCGCGGGCCGAGTTGGCCGCGGCCAGCAGCGCGTCGCTGTGGATGTCGTCGGAGTAGGCGAAACCGGTCTTCTCACCGGCGATGGCGCGCACGCCCACGCCCTGCTCGATCGAATGCGCCCCGTCCTTGACGATGCCGTCCTCCACGCTCCAGCTCTCGCGGCGCGCGTGCTGGAAATAGAGATCCCCGAAATCGATGCCCGGGCCCAACAGGGTGCCGAACGTGCGTTCCAGACCGTTCGCATCCAGCCCGGCGGGCAGCAGCAGTCGGTCGGTGGCCAGCGAAAGTGCGTTGTTGTTCATGCTCTTTGATCTGTGGGCGCCGGGCGCAATCGCAACCCGGGCGCGGGAAAGGGATCAGCGCGCCGGTGCGGCCGGGGCCGGCTTGGGCGCTGCGTCGCGGTCGATCACATCGACCTTGGGTTCGGCCCAGGGGCCGGTCACGCGATAGGTTTTGGCGCCGATCTCGCCCAGCGGCTTGGACAGCACTGCATTGGCGGCCGCGCCGACCGCCGCCCCCACCGGGCCGCCGGCCACCGCGCCAACCACGGTCAGCAGATTGCCCGCGCGCGGATTGACGTCGATGGTCTGGTCGAAACGCTGCTGGCGCAGGTCGGTCTTGCCACGGATGGTGATGTTCGCCGCCGGGCCTTCGATCAGGACCTTGTCGGTGGTGGCCATGCCGTCGCCGAACGCCACGCTGCCCTCGACCTGGTTGAAGGCGAAGCCTTTGGAGAAGAAATCGCGGAAATCGAACATCAACCGGCGCGGCAGCTGGGTCACGCTGAGCAGACCGAGCACGCGCCCGGCACCGGGTTCGAGTTCCAGCAACTGGCCGTTGCGGGCCTGCACGTCGAGCTGGCCCTGCAGCGCACCGAGCTGGAAGTCGGATGGGCCGCCCTGCCAGCCGGCTGTCATGGTCAGCTGGCCCTGGCCGCCACGCAGCTGGCCGCCATAGTCCAGATTCTGCATCAGCCCGCCGAGGTCCTCGCTCTTGACCTGCACGTTGAACTGACTGCGCGCGGCCTCGCCCATGCCCATCCAGCGGCCATTGACGTCGATTTCCTGCTTGGGCGCGCGGAACTGCAGCTGATCCACGCTCAGGCCGTTGGCCATGGGCCGCGTGCGCAATACCGCCTGGCCGAGCTTGGCCTTGCCGAACTGCAGGTCGTCGATATCCAGCGACAGCGGTGGGATCTTGGCCGGATTGGTGTCATTGGCACTGGCCTGGACCCGCGCCGGCAGGGCCACGTCCGGCGGCAGCAGGATCGGGGCGCCATCGCTGGGCGGCTTCACCGGCGTCGGCAGCGATTGCCAGTGGACGCGGCTGAGCTTGCCGACGATGGTGCCGCCGTCGGCATTGGGCACGCTCAGGCTGCCCGCCAGCGAGGGGCCGTCCATGCGCACGTCCACGCTGTTGCCGGTCGGGCGCAGTTGCAGCCGGGTCTGCGGGAAGACACCGCCGGCGAGCAGCAGCTGGCCGACCTGCACGTCCACCTGCCGCAGCGGCATCGGGTCCTTGCCGTCGCCACCGTCCGGCGAGCGGGCCAGCGCGATCCACTCCAGCGCATCCAGCGAGCCGCTGCGACCGTTCACGACCAGCCCGCTGGCCGGCGGATCGCGATCCACGCGGTCGCTGCCGAGGGTGACCTGTACGCCGGTCTGGTTGTCATGCGTGCGCGCGGCCAAGGCCAGGCGCTGGCCGAAGGCGACATCCACACGACCGCTGCCCATCGGCAGCTGTGCGGTGACGTCCGTCGCCAACGGCGTAGCGGCGGGCTTGTCCAGCGGCGCCGGCAGTTCCAGCGTGGTGCCGACCAGATCCGAATGCAGCTTGAGCACCGTCGGCGGTTCGACCTTGCTGCCGGCGGCGACCTTGGGCAAGGTCACCCCGATGGTCCAGCGCGAGGTGCCCTGGATGTAAGGCTTGAGCCAGTTCAATTCCGGGGCGCGGTCCAGCAGGGCCCCCGCCTCCAGCGAGGCGGTCAGTTCGGATTCGAAGGCCTGCTGCGGATCGCGCACGAACTCGCCGGCGCGCAGGCTGAGCAGCCCGTCCTGGCCCTGGTGACGTACCGCCAAGTGCTCCGCATCGAAGCCGCCATGGCCATAACGGGCCTTGCCGCGCATGTTCTCGAAGACCAGGTCGAAGCGCTTCTCGGTGAGCGTCGCGCCATTGAGATCGACCGTGCCCTGCAGGTGACCGCCGGCTTCGTCGTGGTGCAGCGGCTGCAGCAGATCGAAGCTGACGGCTGCGGGTCCTTTCGCGGTGAGGTTGTTCAAGGTCTCGCCATAGGTGGCCTGCAGCGGGCTCTGTTTAAGCATGGCCAGCAGGGCACCCGCATCGCTGCGGCTGGTCGCCTTGACGTACAGCGCAGTCACGCCGAAATCCGGAATGCCGGCGTCGAAGTGGTCCACCGCGACGCCCGCGAGATCGCCTTTACCGTGCAGTTCAAAGCCCGGCCCGATGAAGGCGATGTCCGCATCCACCTTGTCCATCGCCGGCCAGTCGTGCTGGAAGCGGATGCTGCCGCTGTCAATGTGCCCGGTCGCTTCGAAGCGCCCATTGTTCTTGTCGAACGGCCAGTCTTCCAGATCACCGGTCACCAGGCCCACGCCGTCGCGCACCTGCCCGGAGACCAGCGCGGCATCCAGCCAATCGGTGGCGGCCTTGCTCATCTTGGAATGGATCCAGAAACGCTTGGCGGCGGTCATCGGCACATCGTCGATCTTGGCCGCCAACTCCAGCCACGGGCGCGTGCCGTTGTTCTGGAACCAGATGCCGCCGCGCACATCGGCCGCGTAATCGGTGCCCTGTACGCGCAGCGCCGGGGTGCCGATCCGCCAGCCACCGGCCTCGTCGCGCCAGCCCACCAGCTGGCCGGCCAGACGCACGTCGTGGCGCTCGCCAAAGCCGCTCGGCCAATCAAAATGCATTACCTGCTGCGGCTGCAGATCCAGGGTGAAGCCATCGGCATCGCCGTTGAAGCGCCCGCCCACACCGCTGAGCCCGGGCGAATGGCCGACGGCAGCAAAGCGGATGTCTTCCAGATCCCCTTCCACAGAGAGCGGCCCGCCCTGCTCGCCGGCCACGCGCACGCGGGTCATGCGCACCTGCGGTGCGGCCTCGTGCAGCCACTCGCGCAGGCCGGGATCGATCCGGTCGGTCAGCGCCAGGCCGCGCAGCAGCGCGGTGGCATCGATGTTGTCGCCGGCCAGCGCGAAGTGCTGTCCGCCGGCCAGCAGCAGCCCATCCAGTTGCTGGGTGCTGCCTTCCATGCCGATCCGCAGGCGTGGCGCATCAGCGCGCCAGCCACCCTGCACCCAACGCCAGCGCGCGCGCAGTTCCAGCGTGTCCAGCGCCAGCTGCGGGTGGGTGCCGTCAGCAAGTTTCACGCCGCGCACCTGGACGTCCTGAAGATCCGCATCGGTGGTCACCATCACCACCCGGTGATCGCGCAGATCCACCCAGGCATTGAACTCGCCGGTGCCCTTTTGGAGCCCGATGCCGCCGAACTGCAGCAGCGAGGACCACGCACGGAAATCGGCCGGGTCGGCCGACAGCCACGCCTGCCCATCACCGCGCTTGCGCTCGAACTCCAGCACCGCCGTCAGCGGTTGTGCGGCCGGGTCTGCCCAGGCCCGCGCGCCGACGCGCAGGCGCTGGCCATTGACGCGCAGGCGCAGGTCGATCCGCGGCAGATCGGCCTTCACGCCCAGCGAGGGGGCATCGACGCTCAAGCGCCCACCGATCACCTGCAGTTCGCCCAAGCGGCGCAGTGTTTCCAGCGGGTCACCCGCACTGGGCTGCGGCAGGCCCTGCACGGACCAGCGGCCATCGTCTGCCCGCTGCAGCACCAATGCCAGACCCCGCAACCGCAGCTCGGTCAGCGAGTGGCCCGGCAGCAGGCCGGCATACATGGACACCAGCACTTCGGCCTCGCCGATGCGCAGGCCCTGCCCTTCACCGATGCGCAGCCCTTTGAGCTGCAGCAGCGGGCCGCGCCGGGTCCAGGCGGTATCCAGCGCATCGAAGCGCACCGGCTGGCCCGCGCGCGCGCTCAACCACGCCGCCACCCTGTCCGGATGACGCTCAGCCAGCGGCAGCAGCTGGCTGGCAGTGCCGACCAGCAGGGCCACGCCCACGAGCAGGATCGCCACCGCATACACAGCATGGCGGCGGATCCGGCGCAGGCGCAGGCGCAGCGGTGTGCTCATCGGAACGTGGGACTGCCGGACCGGCCGCGATCAGAGCAGCACGACATCGAACTGCTCCTGCAGGTACTGCTCATCCGCCTGGAAGCGGATGCTCTTGCCGAGGAACTCCTCCAGTTCGGCCACCGCCGTGGATTCCTCGTCGGTGATGCGCGCGACCACCTTGGAGGAGGCGATCACCAGCAGGCGCGCCGCATCGAACTGACGCACCGCGCGGGTGATCTCGCGGAAGATCTCGTAGGTGACGGTTTCGGCGGTCTTGATCGAGCCACGGCCACTGCACTCCGGGCACGGCTCGGAGAGCTGGCGCTCCAGGCTTTCCACGGTACGCTTGCGGGTCATCTCGACCAGGCCCAGCGGCGAGAAGTCGTAGACGGTGGTCTTGGCGTGGTCGCGGGCCAGCGCCTTCTCCAACGTGCGCAGTACCTGGCGGCGGTGCTCGGCATCGTCCATGTCGATGAAGTCGATGATGATGATGCCGCCCAGGTTGCGCAGCCGCAGCTGGCGCGCCACCGCCTGCGCGGCCTCCAGATTGGTGCGGAACACGGTCTCTTCGAGGTTGCGCTGGCCCAGGAACGAACCGGTGTTCACATCGATCGTGGTCATCGCCTCGGTCTGGTCGATCACCAGATAGCCGCCCGACTTCAGCGGGACCTGCTTGTCCAGGGCGCGGCCGATCTCGTCCTCGACCCCGAACATGTCGAAGATCGGGCGATCACCGCTGTACAGCTCCAGCTTCTCGGCCAGCACCGGCATGTACTTGGCCACGAACGCCTGCAACTGGTTGAAGGTCTCCTTGGAATCGACCTTGACCTTGTCCACGTCCTTGCGGATCAGATCGCGCACCGAGCGCAGCGGCAGGCTCAGGTCTTCATAGATCACGCTGAGCGGGGCCGCATCGCGGCCACGGCGCTCCACCACGTTCCAGACCCGCGACAGGTAGGCCACGTCTTCGGCGATCGCCTCGGCCGGCTGGCCTTCGGCATTGGTGCGCACGATGTAGCCGTAGCCCCCGTGCTGGGCCGACAGTTCGGTCACCAGGGTCTTCAGGCGGGCGCGCTCGGCCTCGTCCTCGATCCGGGCCGACACGCCCACCACCTTGGACTGCGGCAGCAGCACCATGTAACGCGAGGGAATGCTGATCTGGGTGGTCAGGCGGGCGCCCTTGGTCCCGATCGGGTCCTTGACCACCTGCACCACGATGTCCTGGCCGTCGCGCAGCAGCTCGACAATCGGCACCGAGGACGGCGGCGGCAACGTGGTGCCTTCGGTATCCGGGCTGGCCACCGGCGCCGGGCGGATCACATCGTTGGCGTGCAGGAACGCCGCGCGTTCCAGCCCCACCTCCACGAAGGCCGCCTGCATGCCCGGCATGACCCGCTGCACCTTGCCCTTGTAGATGTTGCCGACCACGCCGCGGCGCCAGCCACGTTCAATGTGCAGTTCCTGCAGCATGCCATTTTCGATGACGGCGACGCGGGTTTCCCGCGGGGTGACATTGACCAGGATTTCTTCAGACATGGGCGACTCCCTTCAGTTCGAACGTCTGCAGCAACTGCTCGGTCTGTTGCAGGGGCAAACCCATCACACCCGAATAGCTTCCCGCCAGATGGCGGATATATCGTTCAGCGCCCCCTTGGATCGCATAGGCACCGGCTTTGTCCATCGGCTCGCCGCTGGCCACGTAGGCCGCGATCCGATCTTCATCGATCGCCGCGAACGTCACCTCCGAGACCACCAGCACGCCCTGCTCCCGGCCCGCAGCGACCAGCGCCACGGCGGTCATCACCTGGTGGGTGCGCCCGGACAGGGTGCGCAGCATCGCGCAGGCGTCGGCGGCATCCACCGGCTTGCCGAACACGCGCCCGTCCAGCACCACCTCGGTGTCCGAACCCAGCACGACCGCCTCCGGGTCCTCCGCGACCAGGGCCAGCCCGGCGCGCGCTTTGTCGGCGGCGACCCGCTGCACGTAATCGGCCGCCGATTCGTGGGCGGCACGGTGTTCGGGCACGTCGAGATCGAGCGCCCGGAACGGTCGGTCCAGGCGCGCAAGCAGTTCGTTCCGTCGGGGGGATCGAGAGGCAAGATAAAGCATCGAGGAAGCATAACCTGTGCCTACTGTCTGAATCGCGAGCAACACGCTCGAATCGTGATCAACCCCATCAAACCTCACCACGCGTTCATCGCCCCGACACCAACCTCAACGTCTTCACAAGGAGATGTACATGCGCCGCCCGTCCCTGTCCCCGTTGCTGTTCGCCCTGTCCCTTGCCCTGGGAGCGTCGATGACCGCCCACGCCCAATCCCTGCCCGCCATCGCCGCACCGGCTGACGGCACCCTGCTCAACATCTCGGCCAATGCCGACGCCAAGCGCGTGCCGGATGTGGCCACGCTCTCGGCCGGCGTGGTCACCCAGGCCGTGGACGGCAACAGCGCCATGCGCCAGAACGCCGAGCAGATGACCAAGGTGCTCGCCGCGATCAAGGCTGCCGGCATCGCCGAGCGCGACGTGCAGACCAGCGGCGTCAACCTGAGCCCGCAGTACCGCTACGCCGACAACGAAGCGCCGAAGATCACCGGCTATCAGGCCAGCAACACGGTCAGCCTGAAGGTGCGCGACATCGCCAAGCTCGGCAAGGTGCTCGACGTGCTGGCCGCGCAGGGCGCCAACCAGATCAACGGCCCGCAGTTCGAGATCGACCAGCCCGAGCCGGTCTATGACGAGGCTCGCCTGGCTGCGCTGAAGAAGGCCCAGGCGCGTGCCGAGACGTACGCCAAGGCGCTGGGTCTGCGCGTGCGCCGGATCGTGAGCATCTCCGAGGGCAGTGGCGGCAACGTCCGCCCGATGATGATGATGCGCGCGGCCGCCGCGCCGATGTCCGCCGACGAATCCACCCCGGTATCGCCGGGCGAATCGACCGTGTCGGTCAACCTGGACGTGGTGTTCGATCTGGGCCGCTGATCCGCGCCCCGGTCAGTCCTCCATGACGGCGCCGAAAGGCGCCGTCATGCTGTGCGCTTCCCGATGCTGACTGCCAGCCAACTCCCCACCCGGCTCCTGACTTCCGGCCCACGCCGCGCTCGGGTATTGCTGTCATTGCGCGGCCCCGTCTGACCCCATGCGCCGCGCAGGCACGTTGATGTTCCCGCACATCTGGCAAGGAGAGTGGAGCATGGTCCGTACGCCGTCCCCGGTTGTCCCGCTGCATATCGACGCCTCCCGCGTGCTCGGGTGGAGCACCGCCATCGCTGTCCACGCGCTGGCCCTGATGCTGTTGTTGATCCCCGCCACCCAGCCGCTGATCAAGGCACCGCGCGAACGCCTTCAGGTGAGGTGGGTGCTTCCGCCACCGCCACCGATGGATCTGACCCCTCGCCATCCGGACCCGGTGCCGCCCCGGACCGTGCCGGTGAACACGCAACGCGTGCCGTCACCGCTGCCGCCCCCGACCGCCACCTTCGATGATGCACCGGCGGTGGCGCCACTACCGGCCAGCGAGACCGCCGCACCGTCACTGGCGTCGGCCCCCGCAGCACCCGCACCGGCCGCCGGTGCACAGCTCCAGTACCGCAGCGCACCTCCACCGCCGTATCCGGTCGCAGCGATCCGCCTCGGCCAGCAGGGAACCGTGCTGCTGCGCATCCGGGTCGATACGGAGGGCAACCCGCTGTCGGTGAGCATCGAGAGGAGCAGCGGCTCGCGGGTGCTTGACCAGGCGGCCCGCCAGCAGGTCCTGCGCCGCTGGCGCTTCGTGCCGGCCATCGTTGATGGGCAGACCGTTGCGGCCGATGGCCTGGTGCCCATCGATTTTACGTTGCCGCGCTGAGTGATCCGGGAGCCCCGTGACGGGGCTCCCCATTCAGACAATGAGACGCACCGCTTCTTTCCCCAATTAAGCAATTTTTCACTCTTGCGTCACCTGCAGCAAACCTAGATTGGCGCCGTTGCCACCGTCCTGGTGTCGACTTATTGACATCTAGGTTTTCCCAGTCAGGAGAGATGCTGTGAAACACCCGATCCAACGCCGCGACGACAGCCGCCGCACCAGCCTGG
>Ga0247813_10002763_pt1 | contig 11713 bp, 11 predicted proteins | sample UWRJL169409C1_FD_180719 | JGI IMG/M metagenome (GOLD analysis project Ga0247813, IMG submission 180719) | Plant litter microbial communities from Arlington Agricultural Research Station in Wisconsin, United States - UWRJ-L169-409C-1 | ecosystem: Environmental > Terrestrial > Plant litter >... | reverse complement strand
TCTTCTCTCAATAATTTCCAAGCCATATAATTCTGCTGCTAATGTATTTGCAATTGCTACGGTATCCGTTAGTTTCTCTACACTAATTCTTTTTGCACATGCAGCAGTATCGTTACCTTCGATAATCTGAACATTTGGATAGTCATAGAAGAAGTCAACACATTGGCGAATGGCGATCGGGTGGGAGGTAACATACTTTACGTCTTTAAATTTGACACCTGGTAATCCCATTAAATGAAGTTGTATAGGCAAGTAAACTTCACCAACAATGGCGAAATTATATTCGCGGATCAGGGTGTAATTTGGTAACAAACTCCCGGCTATGGAATTCTCTATAGCCATCATTACATAGTCTACCGCTTTACTTTCCAGCAGGTCGCAGGTTTGTTTAAAAGAGTTGCATTCAACAGTTTCAATATCTTTTCCGAAATATTTAAATGCAGCTTCTTCATGAAAGGAAGCTTTGATGCCCTGAATCGCTATTTTGTTTACTTTCTTCATTTTTTTTCACAAAAAAAGTCCCGGCTTTAGGCCGGGACTTTTCATATACATTTATCTTGTTAATTTGATAGCAGCATATCAGTCCCGGCTCTTACTAAAATAGTAAAAGTAACCAAACCAATATGTAGTAACATTTTTCATCTTTCAATTTTTAAATAAGAACCAACCCACCTGAGTATTCTCCTTATTGATTAAGCCAAATGTACAAACAAAATTTAATTTGTCAATATTTAAATAAAAAAAATTATTTATGGTTTGTAATCAACAGGTTTCCTACGCCGCAGATTAAAATTTCATTTCTAGCAGCGTCTTAATAAACTTAATTTAGCTTAAAGAATTATAGTAATTCATGCTTTCTTTAATATCCTGATCCGAAACTCTAAAATTGTACTTACAGTCTCCAATACTATTTAATAGAGAAAACATAATTTGTCCATGTTCATTCTTTTTATCACTATTCATGAGCTCCTTCAGTTGATCATAACTATCTGGTTTGATGTGGTATTTCGGATAGATACTTTTGATGTAGTTTGAAATATCACTTAACTCATCATTGCTTAACGAACTGTTTTTTACCGATAACCATGCTTCACAAATCATCCCTATTGCTATAGCCTCACCATGTGTTAAAGGTACTTTGTCATTTTCCAGGGCATAACTTTCTACAGCATGACCGATGGTATGTCCAAAGTTCAAAATCTTTCTCAGACCTTTTTCTAAAGGATCCTCTAAAACAACTTTGTTTTTTATCACTACAGAACGGTGTACTAATTCTGAAGAAGGATCTAGATAACTACTTTCCTTAATTTTTTGATAGTATTCAGCGTCTGCGATTAAACCATGTTTAATGATCTCCGCAAATCCAGATAAAAGTTCCCGTTCAGGTAAAGATTCTAAAAATCTACTTTCAATAAACACCGCCTGAGGTAGAGTAAAAGTACCGACCATGTTTTTTACATTGTCGATGTCGATACCGGTTTTCCCACCAACAGAAGCGTCAACCTGAGATAACAGGGTAGTTGGAATATTAATAAAATCTATTCCTCTTTTATAGGTTGAGGCAACAAATCCACCCATATCAGTAATTACACCTCCACCAAGGTTGATCATTAAGGCCTTTCTATCTGCGTTGAAGTCGAGTAAGGTTTTCCAGATTCCGATGCAAAAATCTATGTTTTTGTTCTCTTCTCCGGGGTCAGTTTCTATCAGATCAAATGTACTATAGTCTCCAAGCATTTCTTGCAAAACAGGAAGACAAAGCTCTGAAGTGTTTCGATCCGTAAAAATAAAAACCTGGCTGTACTTTCCTTCTACCAAAAATGGAAGTAATTGATTTAAGCCGGATTCAAAGTGAATCGTATGTCCGGCACTTTGAAGTTCATTCATTATATGACTGTAATTTTTTGACCCATGAAATCAACTTTGTCTCCAATACGTACCTTAAGACGCTTTCTATAGTCAACTTCTCCGTTGTATTTCACTAGTCCGTCTTCCACAACAGTTTGTGCTTCACCACCACTTTGAACAAGACCTGTCGCTTTTAATAGTTGAATAAGGGGAATGAATTCACCTTCTAGTTTAAATTCTATCATGATAAAGCAAAAATAGCTATTAATTTCAAGCCTTTTACTGCTGATCGATTCGGATTTTATATTTTTGCACCAGATTGATATATACAGCGAACTAAATGCAGACGACCCAGGGGAAAAAGGTAAATTTTGATAATACGGAAGTGGCCTTTCGTAATAAGTCCAATTCGGAACTAAATAAGGCATTCTGGCTCTTCAAAGTGATGGCTAGTAATTTTTTAACTCAGGTAGGGCCTCCGGTTACTAATCTGTTCTTGAAAATCGGCCTTCCTATACAAGGAATTATTAAGGCCACTATTTTTAAACAGTTTTGCGGTGGCGAAACAATCGCAGAATGCGAACAAACCATTCGTAGCCTCTCAAACAGCGGTGTGGGGACTATACTGGATTATTCTGTTGAGGGTGAAGACGAGGAATCCATCTTTGATTTTACGTCAGAAGAGATTATCAGAACCATCCTTAGAGCGGTTGGTGATAATGGAATCCCGATCACAGTATTTAAGATCACTGGTATTGGCCGCTTTGCCCTTTTGGAAAAACTAGATGCAAAAACGGAGCTTTCTGTAAGAGAATTAGAAGAATTCAATCGTGTGAAAGCACGTTGTGAAAAGATTTGCCGTACAGCTTATGACAATAATGTGCCGGTAATGATAGATGCTGAGGAAACCTGGATTCAGGACACGGTAGATGATCTTGCATTGGACATGATGTTACTGTTTAACAAGAACAAGGTAATTGTTTACAGTACGTACCAGATGTATTGTCATAATAAATTAGCGGCATTAAAAGCAGATGTATTGGTGTCGATTGAAGCAGGGTTTTTAATGGGTGCAAAGATTGTACGGGGCGCTTATATGGAAAAAGAGCGCAAAAGGGCACTTGAGCTTAACTATCCTTCACCGATACAGCCAGATAAAGCTTCCACGGATCGCGATTATGATGCCGCCTTAAGGTATTGTATTGATAATATTGAACAAGTAGGTATTGTATGTGGAACGCACAATGAGAAAAGCTGTTTGTTGCTTGCAAATTTATTAGAGGAACATCAAATAGCACACAATCATCCTCATGTCTATTTTTCTCAGTTATTGGGGATGAGTGATAACTTAAGTTTCAACCTTTCTGATGCAGGTTACAATGTAGCGAAGTATGTGCCATATGGCCCTATTAAATCGGTTATGCCGTACTTATTCAGAAGAGCACAAGAGAATACGTCAATAGCAGGACAAACAACCAGAGAGCTTGACTTGATTATTAAAGAAAAGAAAAGACGAAAAGCCTAGTCTCTATAGATATAATATCGTTGATCGCAATGAAGTGATTTTGTTTCCAATAAATGCTAAGCATGTTAATGATAACACGAAGAGCCCGGGATTTCACCGGGCTCTTCGTGTTTAAGGGGGAATTATTTACCTGGATTCAATAACTGATTGCTCCTTTTTAAGAATATAGTCTTCTGTCTGTTTAAAGTGTATTCTTTTTGTTTAAGGATATAAATTCCGCTCAGTTTAAAAAGCAATTCTTCGTCTTAAAAATTTCAAAGCTACTTATTTTAAATACGATTAGTGTTGGTTTACAGTGGTTTGTATCGAAACGACTGCTTTCCAATAATAATATCTCCAAACAACAGGAAATCAGCAATAAGTGAATTAAGCGGATATTTAAATGTTGCGCCTGGATTTTTCTCGAAAAACACATGCCCTATACATGCAAATAAATAAACTGCTATAGGTATCAATAAGATAAATCTTAAATCATGAAAGAGAATAGCCGTTACAAGGCATAATACTGCCAATGCGGTTCCAATAAAATGCAGAATGCGATTGGTTGTGTTTTGATGATCAAGTATATAAAATTGGCTAAACTCTTTTTGTGAAGAGAATTTTTTATTATTCATTGCTCAAATACTTAAAAGCTGATACCGTTGCTAATTAAAAATTCGCCTAGTTTCTCTGGTTTTTCTGTCATAAGTAATGTATTTAATCCAGCTTTTTTTGCACCAACTAAATGCTGCGGACTGTCATCAATAAATAATGTTTCAGCTGGATTTAGGTTATTTTCATTAATTACCTGTTCAAAGATTTCGACGTTAGGCTTCCGTTTGAACATTAATTGGGAGTAGTAGGCTTTCTCAAACAGATCATCGTTATTCTTCATTCCATATTCTTTATCAAGATACCTTAAGATCTGATTATAGTGAATCTCATTTGTGTTACTCAATAAGAAGGTCCTGTATTTTTGCTTTACAGCGAGTAGAATTTCATGAACATTTGGTGGTATACCAACTAAAATACTATTCCATGCAGTGTCAATTTGATCGTCAGACAAATCGTAATTTGCGGAAACCCTTCTTATTTCATCTCTAAACTGTGCTGAGCTAATCGCACCAGATTCTAAGTCAGAAAATATTGTATGCTGTCCTTTATGGCCAAAGAAGGCTTCTATATTGGGTATACCTAATTGAGCTAGAGCATTTTGCGTAACTTGAAAATTGATTTCGAAGATAACGTTTCCGTAATCGAAGATTATATTTTTAATATTTTGCATTAAACCGTTTTTAAAATTCGATACAAATATGTAACATTGCACTCGCAAAATCTAATAGATTTTTCGGGGCCTATAGCTCAGTTGGTTAGAGTAGAAGACTCATAATCTTTTGGTCGATGGTTCGAGCCCATCTGGGCCCACTTGATAAAAACCCGTTTCTACGTTGTAGATGCGGGTTTTTCGCTTTATGATAACAACAAAAAACCTGTATTATGGTCTCTAATACAGGTTTTGTAAAATGCTCTTAAAATCTTTCAACGGACTAATTACAAAAAGAAAATAAACATATTAATTCTCCCGCTTTACGTAGGTTTTGTTTCCATTCTTGTTGATGTAATACCTTCCTCCCCGGGGACCAGTAAGAATTTGTTCTCCATTAGGGCCAGATAATGATCGGTCTACTGTCGGTTTATAGGCTTTTTTAGTAGCTTCTGTTGCAGCTGGTTTGGTGCGGGAGGTTGTTTTGGTTACCCGTTCATTTACTGTTTCTGTGCGAACAGTAGCATCATTAGTGGTTTTAGAAGCCCCATATCTTTTATCCGGGGTACCGTCCTTTTTTAATTTTACTGCGGGATCACTTTTTGCCTCCTTAGAATTTGAGTATCGCTTGTCGGGAGTTCCATCTTTTTTCAGCTTAACAGGTGTTTGTGCCATACTCAAACTTATAAATAAGCTTAAGATCGCAATAAGAGAAAGTAATTTTTTCATGTGGTTCTTATTTAGGTAGTTATCTACTATCAAGTTAAGAATTCACAAATCAATACAAGCAAGAAAAACGAATTAATTTAAGTATTTAACCAATGAATAATTTTTTTAAAATATTGTAAACGACATTCTCTCAAATTATTTTTGACACCTCTTAAAGGTCGATTTAGCGTGCGGTTAATTATAGAAGAAAAATTGTACAGTCTTGGCTAATTGGCAGAAAAACAATTAAAAAACGACCAACGCACAATATCTAATTCATTCCTGGTAAAAGATTCTCAATCATTTCTATGTTAAATTAAAATTGTATTTATAATTTGCGGCCCAATTAAGAAATGGATTATGGCCTCAGGTTTTTTTGCGATTTTAGATGATATAGCTGCTTTAATGGATGATGTTGCGGTGGCAGCTAAAATTGCAACAAAAAAAACAGCAGGTATACTTGGAGATGATTTAGCGGTGAATGCAGAAAAAGCAACAGGCTTTTTGTCTTCAAGAGAAATACCTGTGCTTTGGTCAATTACTAAAGGCTCCTTAGTAAATAAGCTCATAATTGTCCCCATTGCATTACTGCTAAATTCTTTTTTCCCAGTTGCTATAGAATACATTCTAATCCTGGGAGGTTTTTATCTTGCATTTGAGGGGGTGGAAAAAATAATCGAGTTTCTTTTTCATCGATCAGACGCCCCTCATCCAGAAACGAAAGCTGTTGAACAAGATGCTGCTGAAGCAGAAAAAGCAAAAGTCAAGTCTGCTGTAGTCACGGATTTTATTCTCTCTGTAGAGATTGTGATTATTGCGCTTGGAACCGTCTTGGGAGAACCATTAACAATTCAAATTTTAACAGTTTCAGTTGTTGCACTCCTTGCAACAATAGGTGTATATGGAATCGTTGCCCTGATCGTTAGGATGGATGATACCGGATATAAACTAATCAAGCGTTCTAATGAGAAAGGTTTTCTGAACGTTCTCGGAAAATCATTGGTGAAATCGTTACCAATCATCATAAGAATTCTAAGTGTTGTAGGAACTATTGCCTTGATCCTAGTTTCAGGAGGAATCTTCGTTCACAACATTCACTTTTTTCATGATTTATTTCCAGGGATACCGTCTATTGTAAAGGAATTTGCAATAGGATTAGCAGCAGGATTAGTTGTAGTTGCGATTTTTACTATCGGTAAAAAGGTAATTTCATTATTTAAAAAATAAATCTCAAAGGATATCCTTTTCGTTCCTTTAGAATACTGCTAATTCGGATGCATTTAAATACAGTAATTGTTTAATTAGTGTTCGAGCTGTGTTCATAGTGAGTGCGGAGTGAGAGCATACCAGGTGCATAGTAAGAGCATAGTAAGTGCGTGTTTTTTACTAGTAAAAAACACGGTGTCAGTATAGACTTGGTATGCTCTCACTACGCATTCACCTCAACCATACTCCGAACATAAACCAAGCAAATCAGTATTAAGTTGGACATGGATAAGTCATTAACAATTAACGTGTAGATTTGCTATTTTTTTCCTCTATCCATAAGGACATATACTTGGTGCTATTCATGGAATGGTGCTGAAGAATCTGGCCTAAAAAATTAAGATTTCGGTGTTCGTTCAGATTCAATAACAAATTATCTATCAATCTAATGAATGGCATTTCAAAATTCTCGTTTGAATAACGTTCATTAATAATCTTAATTCCATTTTTTTGATATTGTAACCATAATATCTCATCGTGGTAGAGCCTAATTGCTTGGTCAATGAATGCTTCAAGATTGTCTTCTATAACACCATTCCATTCAAATTCGCCGTTCATCGCTTCAGATCCAATAGTCGTTGTTACGGACGGCGTTCCAGTTTGCATGGCATCAATGAATTTTCCTTTAACACCTGCGCCGAATAGGATGGGAGCAAGCAATACCCGATGTCTTGAAATCGCTTCTCTGGCATCTGCAGCTCTTCCATGGACAAGAAAGTTTTCTCTTGCATTGTTTTGTTGCAGTACTTTCAACGCGGAATAGGCGCCGTAGATGTGTAATTTAACTCCTGGAAGTTTAATTCTTAATGCTGGCCAGATTTTGTTTTTTAGTACCTGAAGGGTGTTCCAGTTTGGTTCATGTAGAAAGTTACCGATAAACACAAAGCCTTCCCGTTCCGAAAAGTCCTTCCATCGGTCAGTTAGTTTCTCTGTTAAACTTTCCTCTAAAAATGGAAGATAATGGAGCAAAGACTCATGGATATGAAATTGGTTTTGTAAGATGTTTATTTCTACTTCAGAAATAATAAGGGATAAATCACATCTTAATATTGATGCAATCTCTCGTTTAGCCATGTCGTTGTATACATCACTTAGCTTAAAATCTTCATTTGCTTTTACTGCTTGTTGTCTTGCGTTTCTTAAACAATGTAAATCTTCTGTATCTAATATTTTTACAGATGCCGGACATTCCTGATGGACTCGCCACCCATACTGCTCTTCAATCATATACCTGTCGAACAACACAAAATCTGGATTTAGTTCCTTCAATAAAGTGTTAAAATCAGAATCATTTAACTTAATCGTTTTTTCAATTACCCCAATGCTTTTTAGGTTGAAACTAAATTCGCTTTTAGATGCGGCAGAGACAAAGGTTACTTCATATTTTTGAGACAGAAACAAAGTTATTAATTGAATCATCCTTGTACCTGCTGCAGATGACGTTGGCTCAGGCCAGACTAACCCGATTACTAATACCTTCTTTGTATTCATTCGGCGACAAATTTATGGAATTTGGTTTTTATTAATGGAACATTTTAAACGCGTACCCATTATTTGTTAAATTTGCAGGAAGATTATAAATTTATATGCTCGGATTAAAACTGCTGACGGACCCTCGTTGGGCTAATATTGCTGAATCAAACTTAGAAGAAATTTTAACTGATCATGCCTGGTGCGAGCAGAAGGCCGCGACAAATGCAATTACGTTGATTACAAATAATTCTGAACACCTGGATCTGGTTGAAGAACTAACGGCAATTGCTATTGAAGAAATGCAACATTTTCAGATGGTCGTGGAAATTATTAAAAAGAAAGGTTACACACTTGGTAGAGAACGTAAGGATGATTATGTGGGCCGTCTTGTTAAATTTAATAAAAAAGATGGAAGTAGAAATGCCTCATTTGTAGATCGTCTTTTATTTGCAGCCATGATAGAAGCCAGAAGTTGTGAACGTTTCAGGGTTTTATCACTGAATATTAAAGACAAAGAACTTGCCGCTTTTTACCATGACCTGATGATTTCTGAAGCTGGACATTATACCACTTTCTTGAATTTTGCCCGCAAGTATAGCCTAGATATTGATGTGGATAAAAGGTGGAAGGAATGGCTGGATTTCGAAGGAGAGCTTATTCAAAGCTTTGGCAACAGGGAGGCAATTCACGGTTAATGCCAGTCTATTTAAAAGCAATATCTGACGCTAAACACTGTTTAAATGATGTAACTGTTGTGTAATTAGTCTATGTTTGTCTCTATTGCCACACTTTATCGCTTTCATTAGCAAGGCATTTTAATAACATCTGCATGAATGAAAACACATCCAGTCTCTCAAAAAAAAATGATATTAAAGACGTTGAAAATAGATTAAAATCCATCTTTGGTGGCTCAATAGGAAACCTTGTTGAGTGGTATGACTGGTATAGTTATTCTGCCTTTGCACTCTACTTTTCGCCCATATTTTTTCCCAACAGTAACCCAACCGCTCAGTTGTTAAATACAGCGGGCATATTTGCCGTAGGGTTTTTGATGCGTCCGGTAGGTGGATGGTTGTTTGGAAGTATTGCAGATAAACATGGAAGAAAACAATCTATGGCACTTTCTGTATTGATTATGGCCATAGGATCACTAATAATCGGTTGTACTCCAGGCTATGCTCAAATTGGTATTGCAGCTCCAATCTTACTGTTGTTTGCCCGATTGATTCAAGGTTTAAGTACTGGCGGGGAGTACGGTACTTCCGCAACTTACCTTAGCGAAATGGCAACTAAAAATCGTCGCGGTTTTTATTCAAGTTTTCAATATGTAACATTAATCGGCGGGCAGTTGCTGGCACTTGGTGTACAATTAATTTTGCAAAATTGGTTGCTAACACCGCAGGAATTGCACGACTGGGGCTGGAGAATCCCCTTCTTTATAGGTGCAATCCTATCTTTCATAGCCTTGTATTTACGAAGACATATTGATGAAACGGCTGCTTTTAAAGGTAAGAAATCTGAAGAGGAAGAAGTTACGGGTATAAAAGCGCTGCTTAAATACCCAAAGGAAGTTCTGACTGTAATGGGATTAACCCTGGGCGGAACAATCGCTTTTTATACTTTTAGTACCTATATGCAAAAGTTTCTTGTAAATACAGTTCACCTAAGTAAGGAGACTTCTACCTTATTGTCCTTTGCTTCACTTCTTGTATTTGCAATTATGCAACCTTTATTTGGGTTATTATCGGATAGAATTGGTCGTAAGCCATTACTGATCGCATTTGGAGTCTTGGGGACGTTGTGTACTTATCCTATATTAACGGCACTTACGGGAGCCACTAGTATAACGCTGATCTTTCTATTGATGATAGGTGCGCTTATCATTGTAAGTGGTTATACCAGTATCAACGCCGTTGTAAAAGCGGAGCTCTTCCCAGCGCACATCAGGGCATTAGGCGTAGGATTGCCATATGCACTTACCGTAGCAATATTTGGTGGAACAGCAGAATACCTTGCATTATGGTTTAAGAATATTGGTCATGAAAGCTATTTCTATTGGTACGTTACCATTTGCATATTCATATCATTGGTTTTGTATACAACAATGAAGGATACAAAACACCATTCAAAAATGGAAGATTAAATATCGTAAACTATAGCCTGCCGCTAGGTCAGGCTATAGTACTGTGTATGATCGTCTATGTTATTTTATAAGATTTTCCAGCTGCTCCGCAAGCCATTCCGGGCACTCTAGCGGGTATAAATGACCCGTTTTTTCTATTTCAATCACTTGTGTATGCTTTGGCAAGTTAGGAATGGTATCTTCAGTCGTCATAGCATAGGTTACTGCTGGATCATCTTTAGAGTAGATTAAGCTAATGGGCAAAGTTAGCGTCTCAACTTGTGATGCTATAGAATGATTTACTCCTTGTTCAATCCACCAGTCCCATGTCTGATTATCTACAATGTTTTGTGTTTTTATTGCCAGATCATGTTTGTCAGCGGATAGAACTTTGACGGTGTTATTTTTAACTGTCTTAGCAGCTTCCTTTGAATCCGGATGATTTAGCATCCGCTTTCTTTCAGCTGGCGGTATCCGTTCTACACTTGGAGGCGAAGGAGCAACCAAAATTAATTGCTGAACCCGCCCCCTCTGTTGCTCCATTGCGGCAACCTGCATGGCAACTTTTCCACCCATCGAATGGCCAACCAATACATAATTGCTAATCTCATTGTGTTCAAGAAATTTAATAACAAAATCAGAGAAACCTGCTATTGATGGCTCTTGTAAAGGCTTTTCCTCACCAAAACCAGGAAGGTTTATAGCCACACATTGGTAATTTAGAGATAAGATTTTAATTACCCAATTCCAGCTTTCTGCGGATCCACCAAAGTAATGCAGAAAAACAATCGTCTTTTGTTTATTTATATCCTGAGCCATAATATAATCTAAAAGGCAGATTCTACTGCACCACCATCTACCCGATAGTTACTTCCATTAACAAAACTTGCCACATCCGATGAAAGAAAAGCGATGACTGCAGCAACTTCTTCTGGTTTACCTCTCCGGCCCACAGCAAGATTTGGTCGTTTGTTCTTTAGAAACCACTGAATTGCTTCTTCTTTGGTCGTACCTTTTTCCTCTGCCAGTTCATCCATCATTGCATCAGTCATAGGCGTTTCTATGTATGCTGGTGAAATACAGTTTATTAACAGGCTTTCATTTGAGTAGGACCGTGATAAACACTTAGAAAGGTTAATAATTCCCGCTTTACAAGCGTTGTAAGGACTTTCTTCTTCATAAGGTTGATAGGCGTTCTCTGATGCAACCAATACCAATCGTCCCCATCCGCTTTTTTGTAATTGCGGGATAAATGCTCTGCAAATCCGCACCGCACCCATTAAATCTGTGTCGATTGTCTCTTGCCAATCTTCATCCGTTAAGGTTAAAAAATCACCAGCTGCACCACGCGCTCCTGCGCAATTGATAAGAATATTTGTACCACCAAATTCCTTTTCCGTTGTTTCAGCTAATTTCAAAACGCTGTCGTTCTTAGTTAGGTCGGCTACAACTGCAAGTACTTTCACGTCTGGAGCATGTTTACGAATTTCTTCTGCTGCTTTTTCAAGACTTTCCTGTTTGACGTCTG
>Ga0247813_10002762_pt1 | contig 11713 bp, 8 predicted proteins | sample UWRJL169409C1_FD_180719 | JGI IMG/M metagenome (GOLD analysis project Ga0247813, IMG submission 180719) | Plant litter microbial communities from Arlington Agricultural Research Station in Wisconsin, United States - UWRJ-L169-409C-1 | ecosystem: Environmental > Terrestrial > Plant litter >... | reverse complement strand
GCGTGCCTCGGGCAGGTCGTAGCAATGGTCAAGCAGATGGGAAATTTCGGTCAGATTGTAGACGAACAGCGTGTCCATCACCAGTTCGCGCAGGGAACCCAGATTATCCGTCCAGTAGTATTGATCCGGCTCGGCTTCGCGGTAGAGCGGGTTCAGCGACAGGAAATCCGGCGCCTTTTCCGGCTCGCGCAAAAAGGCGGGGCAGAATTCCATACTGTCATGGAAATCACGCAGGACGAGGCGTACCGGCCAGCCGTCGCGATGAACAAGCAACATGTTCTGACCGTGCGCTTCGACCGCAATGCCATGATGGACCAAAAGATGCCAGACGGGCAGCACCGCGACTTCAACGAGCCGGTTGATCCACGGCATCAGGCCGAAATGCCTGATCCAGTCATCGGCAAAAGGCTTGCCATCACCCTCCACCATCATCAGCGCGTTGAAAGGGATGACTTCCTCGCCCGGCAACAGTGTTGCCTCCGCATTTTGGCGCCAGATCGCGCCCAGCTGCCCCGCAAGGGGGCCGTCATCATCGACGATGATGCCTGCATATTCCTGCAGGATGGTCAGCGGGTATCTGTCCCGAAAGAAAGAGTCTGAAGCAACGATATCGCCGATCCAGCCCGAGATGGCCGGCGCAGTGCAAACCGAATGCGGCTCCAGAGTGCGCCTCGAGGACGTGTTGACCATGTTCAGGGGTAGCTTGATGCTGGCAGCCAGCGGCTGGTTGCTATTAAGAAGGGAACGCACCGATTGGGTGGCGGTGTAGTGGTCGCCGACCGGGCCGAGGCAGTAGGCTTCTCCCGCTGCAATCCAGCCCGTAACAAGGGTTTCGGCGAGATTACGCCATTGCCAGGGATGCAGCGGCACCAGCCCGAATTCTTCCGGTGAGGATGTAAGCTGGCGGCGCATGACTTGGAGATGCGCCCAGGTTTCAGGGCCAAGTTCCGTCTGCCAGAAATCCTGTTCGCCAGTCGGTAGCGTCTGGCGAAGATGCCTGCGTGCGACGAGAAGCCAGATCAACTGGAATGGCTTGGCCATTTCCGGCCCGTAGGCGGCGTGGTCGGCATCCGAAAATCCGGTCCTGGCCTTATAGCAGGGATGATAGGGATGGCCCTCGTCAAGCGCGCCCTCCAGCTCAGCGAAGGACATTTGGCGGCGATGCCTTACAGGCAGATTTCGGCCGTTCCATACGGAAAAAGCAATTGTTTGTGTCATTTCTCCAAGCAGCTTGCCGCGGGACATGCCGGTGCCGGGCAAGGCGGATACCAGGTGGGCCAGAGAGACTTCGCCCCAGCCACCGTCGTCATCCTGTTGTGCGACCGAGCCTGCAGCAGGGCGGACCCGGCCGAACGCTCCGATGGAGCCGCTGCACCGATATGCCCGGCCGCCAAGCGACCAGTGAAAATGTGTCGAGTGGCCATCAAGATGTTGATGCGCCTCGATGACGCCTTCGTACAGCAGTGCGGCCACCAATTGCCGCAACACCCGTTCATCTGGCCGCCCAGTGAGGTCAAGAGGCAATGGCATGGCTTGTCCTTGGAACGCGTAAGACAGCCGGTGCCCGCAGTGGATTGTGCCCAGGGCGATAAAGTGTCGGCGCATTGTGGGATTGCAGTTCGTCCACGTCGAACAGTCGGGTTGTCAGGTTGGCCTTCGAGGAGATCGTCGGAAGGTCCAGAACGTGACGGACAAAATCTCGTCCAGCGCCCGTCATCTTGGCGCAGCAGCGTTCCAGATGCGTGCGCAGCGCCCGCAGCAAGAGGGTCTCATCACAGAGGCCATCATGCCCCATCCGGCTGATGATAGAAAAGACCTGGTTGACGATGAGATAATAGGCGAACCGGTCGTGGATTTCGTTTTGCGGGAAATATAGCGATGCGATGGTTTCAGTCTCCGGTACATGCCCGCAGAGAAGGCCGCGGTAACGATCCGACAGATAGAATCCCTGATTGTCACGGTAGTAGCTGGCGGATGGATAACCCGCGTTGACATCGAGAAGGCTGTTCTGCTGATGGGCCTCGAGTGCCACACCGTAATCGTCATAAAGTTGGATCAACGGCTCGACGGCACAGGTGAGATAATGCTGGAACCAGATGAGGCAGGCGCTTGAAAGTGGCTCGGCGCCTTTCAGGGCTTGCCTGCGGATGATGCGCTCCAGTCTTGACGCTACTCCTGGCAATGGGTCAGCGGTTAAGGCTGCAACCGTGATCACACCTTTGCCGTTGTCACCCCGGAAAGGGTTTTCGCGCAGGATGACTTCAAACCCGCTTTCGCTGCGGCCGGGCATGTCGAGCGTGATATAGGCCGGGTCCTGGATGATCCGGAAGTTTTGAGAGCGCCTGGCAAGGCCTATCCGGTCAATCAGCCTGGCCATTGCAACGCCCGCCTCCAGCTCCTGCCGCCGGTTGAGACGGATAGAGTTGGTGATGCGCACCGGCAGCGAGAACTTGAGCATCCAATCTTCGCCGGCGCTATAGACCGTGCGGACAGACGAGGTTGCAGTGAAAAGTGCACCGGCAGGTCCCAAATGGCGCAACCTGCGGTCTCGTTGCAGCGCCTGTATGTCAGGATCGAGTAACAAAGCTTCGGCCTGCAGCGGATGCATTGGCAGCAGGCATTCATCCCGACCGACGGGCAAGATTTGGCCGGTCCCGTTTGCGAGAGACCGGACAATGTCGTGTGCCGCTGTCGGCCGGGCCGAAGCATGTCGCACATGGTCCATCTTCGCCGCGAAGTAATGCAGCTTGAACTGGCCGCGCAGTTCTGGTGCGTAGCTTTCCTGCTGCCAGTACGTCATGCCTTGCCGGCTTTTCGGCGTTGGGTGCAGCCAATGGCCGAAGACCAGCGATTGTTCGGCCTCAAGGAAGCTCTCGCCTGTTGCCGGTGCCGGCCGCGCCTTGTCGATGAAAAGGGCGGTCTGCTGGTAGCTGTCGAGAACCCGCATCAGCAATTCAAGCTCGAAGCTGCGCAGCGCATCCACACGGCTGTCGTCGACCTGGCGGTAGGTTTCGTGGACCAGGCTGTGAAGTGCGGAGATGAATTCGATCTGGCGCCACGGCGAATCCGGTGTCCCCCTGCACCATACCCTTCCGAAGTGCTGCGGGCCGCAGAGAGACGAGGAGGTCAGCTCTGCCCGCAGGAGCAGCTGCTGCCGCGGCAGCGACCATTCGATGCAGTCAACGGTGCCGCCGGCAAGCCGATGGACCGCCGGTACGCCAGGATTGACCTCGCGCAAGTAACAATTGGCGAAACTCTGGAAGGTTGCCGTTTCCGCGATCTGCCTAGACGATTGCATATTGTCCATCCTTGGCATGCGACACGCAACGCCGCACGATAGCGTTGCCGGTTTCCCTTCAACGCATTGAATTTTCCAGTACGCGGCCCTCTGTCCGAATGGGGCCTCCGTGTCAGCCTGTCGCCTGCCAATGCAGCGGGCCGGTATTTTCCCGGAATGCGAAGCGGAGGAGATGATTCTCGATCACGGATTTGGTGTCTGCCAGATTGCCATCGTCCGGCGCGCGCACCCGGATATGCAACCCGTCCTCATGAGCCTGCAGATATCCGGTTCCGCAGGAAAATCTAAGCTCACCGGCACGGTCGTCTCGGTCGACATCGATTTTGTGGGCGAAATGCTTGCATAGCTGGGTCAGGTATTTCTGACCGTTTTCCGTTGCAAAACGGGTTGTCGCTTCTTGCATGGAGAATTCCTGTCGTTCGACTTTGGGCTGCAGAGGGCGGGCTGGGTAAGCCCACTTTCCGTTTTCAGATGGCGCACGCGCGGAGGTTCAAAATGTTGCCTTCGCCGTCAGGATGAACGCACGTCCGGATTCGTAGAGCGGCGTAACGTTGGGGAATTCCTGGCCATAGGTCGCCCGATCGGCGTAAGTCTCGTCGAATATGTTCTTCAGATCGGCACGAAATGTCAGATTGGGTCTGGACGGCGGCTGGTATTCGACAAAGGCATTGAACACCTGATAGCCTTCATAGGTTTTGCTGCCGACGGCGACATCGTCGTCGTCGAGCGCGATCTCGGCATCGGCGCCCAGAGTAACGCCCCAGTCGGTAAACGTATGGACTGCCTGTAGGGTAATGATCTGCCCGGCCGGAGCGGCGAGATAGCTGCCGATATCGGAATCGGCCGGCTTTCCGTCGATCTCGACGTCGATATTGGCGTATTTTACCTTGAAAGAGCCGTCGCCCCAGTTGAAACCGCCGCCGATGTCAAAGCCCCTGGAGCGGACATCATGCGCCTCGATCCCACGCAAAACCTGGTAACGGGGAGCACGCGCATCGTCGAGATTCGTCTGGAAGACACTGCCTTCGATCGTGAAATCGCCGTAGGTCGCCTCCAGACCGAGATTGTAGTTGTCCGCCGTCACCGGCTTCGGGCCGTCGCCATAATTCCAGTTCGGATTGAAGATGAAGTTCTCGGCGAGTGGGATACCACCCCAGACATGGGAGTAGCCGGCTTTCGCTGTCAGGAAATCCTCGACGAGATCATATTCACCGGAAATATTGCCGCTGAGCCCTGAATTGATCCATTCCTGGCCGGTGGTTCCGGTAAACTTCTGATTATCGCCGCGTGCCCCGAAGGATAGGCGGGTCCGTTCCCAGGGCTCCAGCCGGGCCTGAGCATAGATGCCGATATTTTGCGCTTTTTCGGTTCCCGGCTCAAAGAGGTCCTCAAGCTCGCCTTCATCACTGTAGAAATCGATACCGGCAACGATGTTGCCGATGTCAAAGGAGAACTTGTTTTCGAACTTGCCGTTCAGGCTGTCCGTCGTGCCGGTCGCCGGGTATGGTGGGATGGCAAGCCGGGGCGGCGAATAGACCGGAACCTCGAGTTCCGTCCTGCTATAGGCAAGCACGAACTTCGGATCCCACCAGCCCTCCGGGCTGCTGTCGGTGTAGGTGAACACCGTATTCTGGCGATCGAGCGTATAGTCACGGACACGTGGTTCCCATGGCCTTCCGCTATCAACAAAACCGGCGTTGGCCCGGTAAGGCCGTGGGGCGTCGTCGCGAAGGCGGTCATGGCTGATCTGGATCCGGTCTCCGCTTTCAAACTCATAGGCGACCTTGCCCATCCCGCTGAGAAAGTCGCTGCTTGTCCCTTCGACAATGTTGCCATTGCCAGCGGTGAAGTTATTGCCGTTGGCGAAATTGAAATAGCCGAGAAACTCCAGGCCTTCCTTCATGCCGTATGCGGTGAGACCCGTGGTGACAGTGTCACTGTTGAAATTGTAGCTCGAGGTGATGAGGCCACCCAGACCGTCCGCTTGCAGCAGGTCGCGCGCATCCTTGGTCTCATAGGCGATGGCACCTGCCAGAGCTCCTGGACCTGCATCGGCCGGAGCAATACCGGCATCGACACCGACCGCCTTGAGCAGAGCAGGGTCAATCAGATTCGTGCCACTGTGGTGGAAGACCTTGTTGTTCTGGCGGCTACCGTCGATGGTGACTGCAAGGCTGGTTTCCTCGATACCATGCACGTAGACTTTCTGAGACATTGGCAGGGAACTGCCAACCGCGATGCCGGGCTCGCCGGCAAAGACGTCGGCAATGTTGGCGGGGTTCTTTTGCTCCAGCTCTTCCGACGATATCTGGATTTCACCGGCGCCAAGTCTGCCGCTGCCAAAAACCGAGATCGGATCAAGTGCTGTCGCACCTGCAACGGAAACAGGAGCACCTACCGGCGGTGACGAGCCAATCACAGCTATCCCGTCGGAGATCTGATAGGAAATCCCGGTTCCCGCAAGCAGCTGAGCCAGTGCCTGGCTAGGGTTCAGGGAACCTCTGACTGCGCTGGAACGCATGCCGCGGGATGTCGCAGCCGCAAGCGTTACCTGCAAACCGGATTGGCGGCCAAAGACGTTCAGAGCACTCGAAAGCGGCTGAACGGGGATGTCGAAACTGCGGCTATTGCCAGTGCGCGAGGGCCTTTCCTGCGCGGACACGGCGTGCTGAGGCAGTATGGCAAAAGAGGAAAATCCAACGATCGCCGTTGTCGCAAGCAAACGCCAGGCGATGGTCCCGGTGCGTTTTTCATGCAAGATGACATTTCCATTACGGCATTTCGGCGAACTCATATTACCCCCGTCTCGGTTTCCGGCGCATAGCCCCAGCATGCGCTTCGAACCAAAGACGACCCGCTCGGGATTTTTTTTCACCGGAACAGGATTTTTTTCTGATTGTTTTTGTCAGCTTAAAACCGGGTGAGCACACGCCCGTACGAAGTCACGTCATGAACCTTGCCGCCAAAAGGCTTTACCATTGCCTCAAGGGCCGCATCGGGATTTTTCAGATCGTAGAGCCCGGTGATCCTTCGGCTCGCAAGTGTTAAATCTGGCACGCTGATCCACGCTGGATGGTAGCGCTGCAGACGTTCAGCCGCTGAAGCGAGGGTCACGTCATTGACGAACATCTTTCCCGTCCTCCAGGCGGCGATGTCGTCTGGCGCGATCGTGCTGCGTATCACAGCGCCGGTGTAATGATCGACGGCGGCCATCTCGCCTGGAGAAAGCTCGAAATTCTGCCTGTGATCCGACCCCACATAAGAAATGGCAACGGTGCCACGCGCCAGTTCGACGGTTGTTTCCCCATCGGCCAGTTGCACGTCGAAGGCCGTTCCCAAAACAGCAACCGACACCCCACCCGCATCGACGGTGAATGGACGTGACGCATCGTGGGCAACGTCGAAAAATGCTTCCCCAGACAACAGGGTAACCCGGCGGATTGCGGGGGAGATCTCTGTCGCAATGGCGCTGTCGCCGCCCATCTCAATAAGGCTGCCATCTTCCAGTGTCAGGGTTCGGCTTTCGGCGGTGCGGGTTATATGGTCTGCTTGCAGGCGCAAAAGAAGTGTTGGTCCCGCAAGCAGCGCGACGGCGCAAGCTGCAAGTGCCAGCGCTACTCCGGCATATAACTTTGCACGAGAGCGCCGCGCCAGTATAGGCACGGCAGCCACTGGCCTCCAGAGGTGCTCGTGCACCGGCGACACTTCGCCCAGCTGTCCCCATGTTTTCACGGCCCGTTCGAAGGCCTGCTCATGCACGGGAGAACGGGAGAGCCAGATTTTGAAGTCATGCTCGGTCTGCGGACAGTGCTGGGATGCCTTGAGATCGAGAAACCAGTCCATGGCTTCTTCCAGTATTGCTGGCGGTATGTGATTGTCATGGGTCAATTGCTCACCTGTACCGCTGCGCCGCGCTCTCGAACATTTCTATCCGAATCATCTTCTGTCCTACAAAGACGAACTGCGGTCTATTTTTTTTCATGCCGGTTGCAGGTTTTCAGAATGTCGCGGACATCATGGTTGCCACCCGCATCATGGCGGTTTTCACATGGCGATGGGCGGTGGCAATCGAGATGCCCAGATGCGCTGCAATCTCCTCCAGCGTATAGCCGCCGAACCGGTGCATTTCGAGCGCAATGCGGATCTCGACCGGAAGGTCATCAAGGATCTCGGAAATGCGCCTCACCTCATCTGTGACGGCAACGAATTCTTCCGGCGTCGGCGTCTCATTCGGTATGGACCAGAATGGGGGTTCGTTTTGCTGTTCCCGTTTCTCGATCTTCTGTCGTTTTAGAAAGTCGAAGGAAAGGTTGCGAACGATCTTGTAGAGATAGGCCAGCGTTTGCGCGGATGGGCCTGCCTTCGTGTTGGCGGGCGCAAACCGAAGGAAGGCGTCCTGGACAATATCCTCTGCCATTTCCCGCGAGCCAAGTATACGCGTGGCATAGGCAATCAATGCCCTCCTGTTGGCGATGTAGACCTCTTGGTGGGTTTCCAAATCGATCATGGCCTCAGTCCTGATGGAAACGCAGGTTCGATTTGGCATGCAACCCGTAGGCCTTTGTCACGGCGTTCATGCGTATCCTTCGTTTCACATAAGACATGTTCAAAGCACGAGAATGCGGTGCGTATAACACGAGGGATCAAACTTGTCTGTATTAGTCATGTTTATTTTTGTGCTGCGCCAAACGGCTCGATCTCGCCCTGCCCAACGGGCGTTGAAATCCCATAGGCGTTTGCTTCCCCGAGCCCGAAGGACGAAAAGCCTGGGAATGACCACGGCTATTTTCCGCTTTGGATATCGATGTCGCGGCAGCATTGTCTGGTTTTTAATCCTATTGGCTAGGAAACTGTTCACATTGAGTTCATGGTCACGGATGCATGGTCTGCCATCACTTTGAAAGGATGGACTATGAATAGGATTGTTTCAGCACTTAGCGCGGCCGCGATTGCGGTGGTCGTCGGCTTGACATCGTTTGGGCCGACGACAGCGGCGCCTCTCGTACATCCGCGGGTTCAGATGACCTCTGACATTGAGGCGGCGCAATATCGGCACCGTGATGATGATCAGCCCCGGTGGAAGAAGCGTCAACATAGCAGGCAGGATCGGTTCGAGCGGGGGCGGGACCGTCGCCATGATCGTGTCGAACGCCGCCATGACCGTCGCGGCTACTGGAATGGGCATCGCGGTTACCGCGAACATCGCCGTGGATATCGCCGTCACACTGACGGCTACTACTACGCCCCCAGCGTATTTGAGCTTTTCATTCGATAGCGAAGTCGGGCCGTCATCCGAAAGGATGGCGGTTTTTTGCTGCGAACCTATCGGCGACTGACCTGTCAAGACCAGCGTGGCCGTTTTAAAATGCCGTCCGATACTTTGACATCGGCGGAGCCGTTTCACGCTTTTTCACCTGATCGCAGGGACGATGGCGCGCGATAGCCTGGTCGCACCGGACCATTGCAACCTGGCACCCGGAGTTGATCGGGAACTCTCCATGGGCGCACGACGACCTCATAGCGGCAATGTTATCGGACGTTATCTTTGGGCTGCTTGATGTGCGCTTAATTCCGACAAGGTGCTGCAAAAGTGCTCGCACTCAACATTAAGACACGACGCTCGGCACGCGGCGGCGCCGGTCTGTCCGCGTCAAGTATCTCGGCAAGATTTGCGGGCAATCTGTTGGAACGGGCCTTTGCGGGCCTGTCCCTTCACAAGGAAGGTGAGGCGTCAGCCTGTCCGGGTACCGTAACTGTGCCGCCGTCGGCGAATGGGGCGTGCTGGATATGTCGCCTTTTGCCGCTGCAGCACGTTATTTCGAATCATGTCTAAAGCCCGACGACAAAGGTTGCAGCCATCCATCTGAGGCGGATTGACAAAGATCGTGCCAAAAGCCGTGATCATCGGCGCAAGGGCCTGTGACGCCTCATTTCTGAGAGCGGGCATAATAGGCATCATGATGAAAAGCCTTGGACGTTCTTATCAGCTCTCCATAAGTAAATGGTATTATAATTGGGTGCTCCGGATCGGATTTTAGAAGGCTATCGACCTGAATTTATCAAATAGACATTGCTTGTGATGCCTGGATTGGTGATCGTCTTGTCGCGGCAGGAGAGTGTCAAGTTTTCCTGTCATTATTCGTATCTTTGACGAAGATAACGGCAGATTTCTCGAAGCCATTTGCTGTCCGGGGCGATTGCGCTGATGCCTAGATTGGCCCCGTTCGTTGTTATCCGACCATGTTCAAAATATGGTTTCTCCAGTTCGACTAAATCGACAGACTGACGAGCTTGGCGCGGTCTGCGATCAAGGCTGCAAGGTGATTTGCTGTCACAGTATCTGCGGTAAGGTAAGATACCCTTTCTGACACTTGGGCTATCGCTTCACTTGTGGCATCAGCTATCTCCTTCACCCGGCGGCGCACCAATAGTAGGCCAACACCCGTATCTTTCGCAAATGCCTGCCAAGCATCGGCACCCATGTCCGCAAGTGTTGCGCGTTTGCCGATCCGCATGGCCATTTTCGGTGACAGGTCTGGATAGGTCACCGTGGAAAGCAGGTCGTACAAAGGAGCCATTCTCGGCCCCTGGTCATCATATAGAATTGAGAAGTTTTTGCCGTGGGCGTCTGTGTTTCCGACAATAAGGTTGAAGATAGCAGCGTCCATTAGCTTTGCTATGTCCGTTCCCGGTCGCTTAGATACCCGCCGTAGCAACTCGAAACAATCCTTAAAGGTCGGTCCGCCTTCGCTGGCATATTTCGTTTCAGGCGGCACACCAAGTGCTTGGCAGAAGTCCTCCTGGTGAATGCGGCGAACCACACCCTCGGCGTCGCGAAGCCGATCATACCGCTCGACGAGGAGAAATGGGCGCCCATTGGCGGACCTTGCTTCAACCGGTGCTACATCGAGGCCGATCGCTGCCGCGAGCTTCATCACGAAAGCTTCGTTTTCAGTCGTTCCTGGGTAGCGCGCTATTGGCGGTTTCAGAATGTGCGTTGTTGCTTGGCAAGGAACTGGCAGTGCGAGCTGGCCGTCGATTAAAACAAGCGGCACTTTGGATTGCGCACCGGCGAGCGACAGCCTCAACCCTTCCTGGCCGGCCAATAGCGGCCGCGTCGGAAGTGCGTCCAAGATGCGAACGATTCCCGCCTCATCAAGAGATTCCGGCTGCTGGTCCGTGATCGGTCCTGCTGCTATCGGCTCCTGATCTTCCGGCGACAGCTGAAGCGCGCCTGCTACGTCGCCGCCCAGGCGATCAAGAAGCGCGAAGTCGTTGGCAGGTGAAACCCCCAATGCCTGCGCCGCAACAAGGCGTTGGCTCTCCTCGGGCAACAGGCCGCCGAAAAATGGTCGGCATTCACGACGAGAAAACCGTTCCGGACGCTTTGGGAGGGAGGCAGACAGCGGAAGCGCCTTGTCGTCATCAAGCCAAGCTTCGGTGTAGGCAAAGCCGATATCGCCATGTCTATCTTGGGTGAATTGCCCGACAATGCGACCATCCCACCAGACATTAAGAACCCTTACCGTCATTTTCTAGGTTCCCCAGGAGCCAAGATATCGATCGAACAACCGAGCGTTTGCAGAACCTGCAAGACTTTTCCGATCTGTGCTGTCGGCTTGCCTGCTTCAAGATCAACGATGAATCGGAGGCCGACGCCCGAAACGCCGGCAAGTTCGTCCTGCCGCAAGTTTTGCTCCTTGCGTGTGCTACGGACCAGGGCGCCGATGTCGGCTGGATTTTTGACTTGTTTTGCCATCTTTGTTCCCGATCGGGAAGATAACAGATAGCGGCACGGTTTGATCGAGCGCTTTTTTCCCGATCGGGAAATTTACAGAAATTAGCGGGGTTGTCATCAAGAATTTTCCCGATCGGGAAATTACAGCCTCGATATTGCCTCTCACTAATTGACCTGCCACTGCGAATTTCCTCCAGGATGGATTAGAGTCCGGCCTATTAAAGGACGGACGAACATCGCGGATCCCGTTGCGGTTCTGGTCGTAAGCGACGACGTCGCGCTCGACCAGGTAGTCAACCGGTCCCGATCCGCCGCCCTGGCCGTTTCGGAAGAATTTGAACAGCAAAGCGCACCATCCTTGGCCGTGAACTGCTCAAGCGTTTCCGATAACGCCCGCTCGATGGCGACCAGGCGGGCGGCAACCGTGATTGCGTCGATCGGGGTAATCTGGCCCTGAGCCTGGGCCGTGTTCAACCATCGCGCAATCTGGTTGAGGTGCCCCCGATCCGGGCGACGGCGCGCACCAGCTCCGGGTCCACCTTGGGGACCGGACGGCGACGGCGCGCCTCGGTCAGGCCAAGCGCTTCCCGCATCAACGTGGCGAAGGGCAGACCAGCCCGCGCTGCGCGGGCGGTCAGCGCCTGCTTTTCCGATGCCGAGCAGCGGAAAACCACGAC
>Ga0247813_10002760_pt1 | contig 11718 bp, 11 predicted proteins | sample UWRJL169409C1_FD_180719 | JGI IMG/M metagenome (GOLD analysis project Ga0247813, IMG submission 180719) | Plant litter microbial communities from Arlington Agricultural Research Station in Wisconsin, United States - UWRJ-L169-409C-1 | ecosystem: Environmental > Terrestrial > Plant litter >... | reverse complement strand
ATACCGCCGCCAAAGCCGGCACCGGTGATCAGGTCGTTGATGTTGTCGCGATCAATCCAGGCGGCGACGGCGGTCAAATCGTAGCGCCAGTAAAGATCCTGATTCTTCACGCTGTCCATGTAAGCGGCGCTGCCGTCGAGAATCAGTCCGCGCCAGTTATCGTTCATCAGCAGAAAGCGTGTGTTGCTTTCGACGTAATCCTGAACGCCGAATTCGATGAACGATTTTTCCTGTGCAGTGATGCCAGTCTCGCGGATCAGATATTGGAGGATGCCATCTTCGCCGTATTGGGAGAAAACCTTGAATTCGGCGTCTTGCAAAGTTCTCAGTGGGGCGCGGTCGGCGTTTTGCAACGCAAGCGCCCGGCCTTGCAAAAGAGCAAGGTGTTCGAGCTGCTGGCGCTGGTTTTGCGTGGTTTGATGAACCAGGTTTTCGAGACGGGCTACGCGGGTGGTGAGATCTGCGGACTTGCGCTTTTTGAACATGGTGTGAAATGCGTCGAACTAGAGAGTGGCTTCCGAACTGGCCGTAAGCGGCGTGAGAACGGGTTGGGTGTGGTTTCGATAAAGATGGCCTGCCGGAACGTCGCGGGTGACGAGCGAGCCGGCGGCGATCACGCTGCCGCGTCCGATGCGAACGCCTCGCAGGATGGTAACCCCGAAGTTAATCCATACATCGTCTTCGATGATGATGGGGGCGGATTTGACGCCGGGAAGATCCGCAGCCTGCGTGGGATGGCCGCGCGTGATCATGTGCTTAAAATGTGCGTGACGTTCTGCGGCATCAATAGAGTGGCCGGTGCCGTCGTGGATATTCACGTCGTGGGAAATGAGCACGCGGTTGCCGATGGAAACGGAATCCATGGACCAGATCTCCGTGCGGGTTCCAATGTAAGACCAGTCACCGATGGAAATACGCCCACCGTGACCATACAGCAAAAGCCGTCCCCGGATGAAGGAGTTGTCGCCGATGCAAATCCGGGTCGGGTCCTGCATGAAGTTATCGATTTCCGCCTCGGGCAGGAGTGCGGCGCCGGTGCCAAGCGTGCAGCCAGAAGCTCGGAGAGCGCGGGCTTCACGCTCGGTTTGGCCGATAAGCCAGTTATGCAGCCGGCGCCGGATATTATCTACGAGCGACATTGAGAAAGAATTGAGTGAGGCGGCCCAACAGACCTTTGGACTGTTTGGGTCGGGCAGGTGGAACGGCCAGGGATCCGAAGTAGTTTTCGAGAACGGCCATGTGACCTGGCTCATACCGGTTGTCTGCAGGAAAGCTCAGCTTGCCGGGTAAATTCCGGTCGGAATCGGCCAGACTTTGTTCGTAGGGATTCCCGGTTCCGCAGTGTGTGCCTGAGCCGTCGAAACCAGTGTTTTGGACCAAGCTGTGGCGAGGATAGGCGACCAGACCGTTTTGACGCGAAACGGCATACCACCAGAGGATGCCCCAAGAGTTATTTTTTCCTGAGAGACGATCCGCCAACATGGAGTTTCCATCGAAGGAGCCGTTGGCGTTGAAGCGATTTTGCCAAACGGAATCCTCTTGTTGCGCTTCAAGATCGACCGGGGTCCACGAGAAATGGGTCCATGCGCGTGCCCAGGTGGCCCAGCCCCACGTCGAGGTGATTGGCAGCAGATAAACGTCGGTCTCGCAGGCTGCCGGTGGACGAAGCGAAAGCGCTGCCACCTGCATCACGGACGGCGTGTCCGCGTAATGATTCAGACTCTCGATCATGTAGTGCAGGAAATCGGGCTGCACGAGGAGGTCGTCTTCGAGCACGATGATCCGACCGTAGCTAGCAACGAGATCCGAGACACCGCCGACGATCGATTTGGCGAGGCCGAGATTGACGGCGCGGATTATCAGGCGGGCATCGAATTTCGGCTGGAAAGATTCGAGCACCTGGAGCGTTGAGGCCACGGCGGGCGCGTCTTCGGGAGTTTTGGCTCCGTCCAAAAAGAAATGGAAACAGCACTCGTTTTTGCGGGCGCAGCGGGCAAGGGCCTCCAAGGCACGGGCGACGTGTTGCGGCCGGTTATAGGCAAAAACCGCAACCGGAGTGGGCGAGGCGTCGATCAAAGTGTGACTGGAAGGCATGCTCACGGAGGACATGGTCAGCTGGCGGATGCCAGCGCTTGGAGGTAGGCTCCGTAATGAGACTTGCCGAGGTGCTTGATTTGTCGGTCGAGCGTGGTGCGATCCAGCCAACCTTTACGGAAGGCAATTTCTTCGAGGCAGGCAATTTTGAGGCCTTGGCGGGTTTCGATGACCTGGACGAATTGAGCCGCGTCGAGGAGGCTGTCGTGGGTGCCGGTGTCGAGCCAGGCGGTGCCTCGGCCGAGCAACTCGACGCGGAGGTCGCCACGTTCGAGATACAGGCGGTTGAGGTCAGTGATCTCCAGTTCGCCGCGGGCGCTGGGCTTCAGATCGCGGGCAAGAGATACGACGTCTTTGTCATAAAAATAGAGCCCAGGCACCGCGTAGTTCGATTTTGGATGCGCGGGCTTTTCTTCCAGGGAAAGCACGCGTCCGTCGGAGGCGAATTCGACGACGCCGTAGGCTTTGGCGTCGGCGACGTGGTAGCCGAAGATCGTCGAGCCGGAGGTTTGGGCGTCAGCCGCTTTGAGTGAGCCCACCAAGTCGTGGCCGTAGAAGAGATTGTCGCCCAAGACGAGGGCACTGGGTTCGTTGCCCGTGAGGAAACCGGTGTCGGCGGCGATGGTGAAGGCTTGGGCGAGTCCGTCGGGCGAGGGTTGTTCGGCGTAGCTAAAGTTGACTCCAAATTGAGCCCCGTCGCCGAGGAGGCGTTTAAAGAGGGGCAGATCCGTGGGCGTGGAAATGATCAGAATTTCGCGGATGCCGGCCAGCATGAGGATCGACAGCGGGTAGTAGATCATCGGTTTGTCGTAAACCGGCATGAGCTGCTTGGAGACCGCGATGGTGAGCGGGTAGAGCCGGGTGCCGGAGCCGCCGGCGAGGACGATGCCTTTGCGTGAGGAGGTGCTCATGGGGTTCAGGCTTGAGTGCCGAGGCGCTGGAGTTTGTAGGAGCCGTTCAAGATGGCCGAAGTCCACGACTCATTGTCGAGATACCACTGCACGGTTTTACGGAAGCCGGAGGTGTGGTCTTGCTTCGGGGTCCAACCGAGCTCGGTTTTGATTTTGGTCGCGTCGATCGCGTAGCGCAGATCGTGCCCGGGGCGGTCAGTGACGAAGGTGATCTGCTTGGTATAGCTCAGTCCATCGGCACGGGGGCGGAGTTCGTCGAGGAGGGCGCAGAGCAGGCGAACCAGGTCGATGTTCTGGCGCTCGTTGTTACCGCCGATGTTGTAGGTCTGGCCGACGCGGCCTTTGGCAATCACGGTGTGCAGCGCCTCGGCATGGTCGCCGACGTAGAGCCAGTCGCGGATGTTTTCGCCTTTGCCGTAAACGGGGATCGGTTCGTCGCGCAGTGCTTTGAGGATGACAACGGGAATCAGTTTCTCCGGGAACTGATACGGGCCGTAGTTGTTGGAGCAGTTGGTGACGAGGACGGGGAGTTTATAGGTGTCGGCCCAAGCGCGGGCGAGGTGGTCGCTGGCGGCTTTTGACGCGGAATAGGGCGAGTGCGGGTCGTAGGGCGTTTCTTCGGTGAAGAGTCCTTCGGAACCGAGGCTGCCGTAAACTTCGTCGGTGGAGACGTGAAGGAAGCGGAATTTTTGGCGCGCCTCGCCGGTGAGTTGTTCGAAGTGGGCGCGCGCCGCTTGGAGGAGCGTGAAGGTGCCGGTGATGTTGGTCTGGATGAATGCGCCGGGGCCATCGATGGAACGGTCCACGTGGCTTTCGGCGGCGAGGTGCATGACCCAGTCGGGAGCGAACTCGGTGAAGAGTTTCTGCATCGCGGCGGCGTCGCAGATGTCGGCTTGGGCGAAGCGGTGACGCGGTTTCCCTTCGAGGTCGGCGAGCGAGTGGCGGTTGCCGGCGTAGGTGAGGGCATCGACGTTGAGGACGTCGTGGCCGTGTTCAGTGACGAGGAGTCGGACGAGGTTGGAGCCGATGAAGCCGGCGCCGCCGGTGACGAGGATTTTCATCGGGCTGCTTCCGGTTGCCAGTTCTTGAGGGCGGTGCGGATGGCTTCTCGGACAGGTGTCATTTCGATACCGGCGGCGGCAAGTTTGGCCGAGGTCATCACGCAGTTGCTGCGCGGGGTCTTGGCGGCCTTGGCCATGAAGTCCGATTCGTCCGAGAAGAACTCGTAGTCCTTTTTGCAGACGCCGCTTTCCAAGATAAGATCGACGACTTCGCGGGTGGTGACGTGGCCGGGGTTGGTCACGTTGTAGATGCCGAAGGGGATATTTTTTTCCCAGCAGGCAAAGGTGGCCGCGACAAACTCGTGGAGCTGCGAAATGGAGTTTTCGGCTTCGAGCAGGCGCTGGTAGCGCATGAGCTTGGTGAGGTAGTTGCGCGGGCTTTCGCGGTGGTCGAACGGGATGCGTAACCGCCAGATGAATATATCGGGGGTGCCGGCGAGGATCTCTTCGCCGAGGGCCTTGGTTCCGGAATAGAACGAGCAGTTGTTCTGGCGGAAGGTAAAGTTGGGGGCGTCGGCCTCGGTGAAGCCGTTGCCGTCGGCGCGTTTGCCGGTGAAGATACAGCCGGAGGAAACGTGACCCCAAGGAACACCGGCGGCGGAGCAGGCTTCGGCGATGCGGCCCGGAAGGATCGCGTTGCCGAAGAGGCAGTTGGTCTTGTCGAGTTCGCAGGCGTCCACGTTGGGCTTGCCCGTGTAGCCGGCGGCGTTGATCAGAAACGCAGGGCGGTCGGATTTCAGCGCGGCGGTGAGGGTGGCGACATCGGTGTAATCGAGATCGGCGCGGCGCAGGTTTTTGAAAGGAATGCCCTTCGATTGGAGGAGGGTTTGATAGGCCAGGCCGACATAGCCGGAGCCGCCGAGGAGATAGATCATGGTGGCGGGTGTCAGGAAAGGGATTTGAGGAGGGCGAGGAGCGGTGCGGTTTTGCCGCGCCAGCGGTCGAGTTTGTCGAAGCGCTGGATGAGGTGGGCGGGGCCTTGGGCGCGGATGGTGGCGTCGAGCGCGGCGCGTTGTTGGGCCAGTTCTTCGAGCTTGGGCAGGATGCGGGCGTTGAGGAGGAGTTTTATCAGGACGCCGAGGTCGGTCTGCATCTGATAGTGCTCTTTGCGGCTGGCGACTTGGTGGATGGGCTTGATGGCACCGATGTCTTGCAGGGCTTTCAGGCCTTGGCCGGCACCGCTCCGGCTCATGCCGAGTTTTTCAACAATGTCGTCGGCGCTCAACGGGGCGGGCGAGATGAAGATAAGACCGAAAATTTCGCCGACCGAACGCGGATAACCGAGGAGTGAACTCACTTGGACCCAGAAGGTGATTAAATCCCTTTCCAGCTCTACGGGAAGAGCTTGAGCCTCGGTGGAAAGAGAGGGGTCTTCGGCCATTACATAAATTACAAATTTTTCTGTAATTTATGTCAAGACAGTGATTGGCGTATTAGGGAGAGGGCGACAAGGGTGGCGGGAGCGCGTAGATGTGGTAGCCGGAGTTTTGGAAAAGGAGCTGGGCGTTCGGAGAGAGGGGGGGAAGTCGCGAGGCTTGATCGGCTGAAAGCAGGAGATAGGTGGGTTGGAAGTCAGTGATGAGGCGTTGAACGATCGGCGTTGGAAAACCACGGGCGAGGATGGCGGGGTGTTGGTGCCACCAGCAGGCTTCGACTCCGCCGTCGAGTTGGTGAGGGATCGAAAGCACGGCACCGGTCGGCTGGTCGCGGAGGAAGGTGGAAGCTTCGCGCATGAGACTGTAGTCTGACCGGTGTTCGAGGTCGTAGGCGTAGTATTTGGCGGGAGAACCGGTGAGGACGAGTTGCACGCACCAGAAGATGAGGCAGCCCGCGATGGAGCCGGTTGCGAGGAGAGTGGTCCAGCGGGAGCGGCGGAAGCCGATCGCTGCGGCGATGAGGACGAGCGGCAGCAGCAGGACGAGAAAACGATATTTAAACTCGGGCCAGCCGAGGCACGGGAGGGCGAGGGCGAGGGTGATGATGAGCAGTGCTAGGGCGGTGCGGCAGTCACGCGAGCGGATCAGGACGACTGTGCCAAGGGTCGCGAAGATGAGTCCGGCGAAGCCCGTTTCCAGTCCCAGGTGGAGAACGAAGAGCAGGCTGCTTTTCAGGGCCAGGCGGAGGTAGGGGACGGCGTGGGCCCAGCCGGGGGAGGACGTGAGGTGGTGGATACCCGAGGAGTCGTTGACGAGGGAGACGAGGCCGAGTTTACCGAGGATGTAGAAAGTGGACGTCGAGTGGACGGGTTTTCCGAATTGTTGAAGATTCCACGCGACAAGGGGGGTAACGAGCAGGGTGGTCGCGAGAAGGTAGGTGGCGAGCAAGGGAAGGCGCGGGCTGCTGGAATGGGCGAGGCCAAGAGCGAGAAAACCCGCGGGTATCAACAAAAGCCCTACACCGTGAAAATTCCATGCGGCGGCGGCACCGGTGGCGGCGAGGAGCCCGCGGAACACGGCGGAGCGTTCGGATGAAATGGTTGCGAAGACCAAGGCGAGAGCCCCGGCGGCGACGGCGATGTAGGGGCTGCCGTTGGCGGAAAAATCGACGAGGAGCGGATGGAGAGCGAGCAGCAGGCCGGTCCAGAAGGCGCAGCGGTCGTCGGAAAGGCGGCGGGCGATGAGCGTGCCGAGAACCACGACGGCGAGGCCGGCGAGAAGGCTGAGGAGTTGCAGGGCGGCGTAGGCGTCGGGTAGGCCGGCGTAACGAGTGAGCAGTCCGGCGAGCCAAGACCATGCGGGCGGATGCTGGCTGGCGGGAGATGTGAGCGTGAGGTAGGGCGCGGGGTCGAAGTAGTCGAATTTGAGCGGGTAATCGAGCCGGCCGGTTTGCATCCATTGGCGGGCGACGAGGGCGTAGAGATTGACGTCGCCGAAGAGGCGGTCGTTCCACAGCAGAGCGAGCAAACGCGCGATCAAGGCCACGCCGGTAACAACGGCGAGCGTGGATCGGAAGGTTTGCGGAAGCTTCATGGAAGCGGCGCGGACAGAGCTCGGTCGAGACGGGCGAGGGCGTCGTCGATGTCAGTCTCGGTCATGGCTGCGCTGATGAACCAGTTGTGGTGTGGGTGGAGGAAGACGCCTTGGGCGACCGCGGAGGCGCAGAGATGTTGCGTGCGGAGGAATGACGGGTCGTCGGCGACGCGGATGTAGGGCATCGATGCGGGGCCGCTGGAGACGAGGGCGATGCCGTGTTTTTGTCCGAGGGAGAGGAAGCCGGTGACGAAGCGTTCGCCAAGGGCGGTCAGTTTTTGCGGGATGTTGTCGCGGGCGATGATGTCGAGCGTGGCGAGGGCGGCGGCCATGGGCGCGGGATCGCTCCAGTAACTGCCGGTGAGGAACACGCGGCTGGCGGCGGCTTTGTGCGGGGCGCGGCCGACGCAGGCGGAGATCGGGTGGCCGTTGGCCAGGGCTTTGCAGTAAATGGCGAGGTCGGGTTTGTATCCGTAAAGTGAATGCGAGCCGTCGGTGGTGAGGCGGAAACCACAGCGGACGTCGTCGAGGATTTGCAGGGCGCCGTGTTCGCGGCAAAGGCGGTTGCAGGCGGCGACGAATTCGGGGGTGGGGAGGACGGAGTCGGCGAAGGCGGGGTGATGGAAGGGGGTGAGGATGAGGCCGGCGATCTGGCCGCGGTGGGTTTTGAAGAGGGCTTCGAGGGCGGGGATGTCGTTGAAGGGGAAGTCGGCTATGTCGGCGCGGTCGGAGGGGATGAGTCCGCCGTGGCCGGGTGTGCACCACGCGGCGGTGCCGTGGTAGGCGCCGCGGATTTTGAGGATCTTGGGACGCTGCGTGACTTCGCGGGCGACCATGATCGACCAGTTGGTGAGGTCGGCGCCGTTTTTGGCGAAGACGGCCCAGTCTGCGAAGTCGATGCGTTGGGTGAGTTTCTCGGCGAGCTCGACGAGGAGGGATGTCGGGTGGTTGAAGGCGGCGCCGAGCTGGCGGGCGGCGTTGGCGGCGGCTTCGACTTCGGGGTGGTGGTAGCCGAGGATCATCGGGCCGTAGCCGCCCATGAAGTCGATGAAGGTGTTGCCATCGACGTCGGTGTAGCGGCAGCCGGAACCCGAGGCGGCGAAGTAGGGGACCGAGCCGGGGATCGTGGCGGCGGGTGTGGTGTGTCCGTAGATGCCGCCGGGGATGACGGCGGCGGCGCGGCGGAAGAGGGCGTTGGACTGGTCGAAGTTCACGGGCGGACGGGCGGTTTCAGCAGGTTGCCGGCCGTGAGCATTAGGAGGCTGATGTTTTCGGCGAGCGGTAGATGTCCTTCTACGCGAAGGGTGCCGAGGCCGAGGGCGGCGGGGCCGTCGAGTTGGTGATCGAGCTCGGCGATTACTGTGGCGAGGTCGATAAAGGTGATGCGGGAGGTGACGGGTGTGGCGGGTTCGCCGGTGCCGGCGGTGAGGGTGGCGAGGTCGAGGTGGAGAGGTGTCGGGAACGCGGGGCAGGTGAAGACGAGGGTGCCTGAGGGGAAGCGGGCGCGGTCGGCGGGATGGTGGCGGAGCCACGTAGTGACTGCGCGGATACCAACGAGGAGATTGCCCCAGGCGTGCATGGCGAGGTGGGCGCCGGCGCGGGTGTTGAGAAGCGTTTCTAAGCGGGCGCCGGCGGCGGAGAAGCGGCGGACCTGCGGGAGCTGGCTCCAGCCGCCAACGGGCAACGTGAGCGCGGGGCGGTTGGTGACAGTGCGGAGGAATTGTCCGGCCGAGGGGGACCAGAGTCGGAGGGCGCTGGTTTGGGTTGCGGAGGAGATCAGGCCTTCGGGAGTGAATGTGAGGTGGCGCACGCCGACGCTGCGCACGGCGAGGGTGATGGCGAAGGGGCGTGAGCCGGCGGCTGCGGCCCGGAGGGCTGCGTCGTGCGCTGAGAGTTCGGCGAGCGCAGGGAGGACGGCGTCGAGGTAGAGGGCGGCTTTAAGCGTGTCACCGGTCATGGACGATCGTGAATCCAGCGGACGATGAGCTCGGGTTGGCCGGGTGGGCGAGCGGCGTGGAGTCGTTCGCGGAGGGCGGCAAGGGCGGATGGGTTGGCGAGCAGGTCGAGCGCTTCGCGGGCCACTTGGCGGGGTGTGGCGCCGAAGCGGGCGCAGGCGTGCTGGCGGCAGTATTGGACGGTGATCAATTCCTGGGGCATGACGCCGCCGATACCGTTGTGAATAAGTGGGGTGCCGAGTTGGATGGCTTCGCTGGTGGCGCCGGTGCCGGGACGGGCGACGACGACGGAGGCGAGGCGTTTGAGTGCGGGGATGCGGTCGGTGTGACCGAGGGCTCGGACGGTGAGCGCGGGGTGGGCGGTGGCGAAGGTTTCGATCTGCGCGCGGACGTTTTCGTTTTTGGAGCAGAGGGCGATGACCTGGATTTTTTGTCCGCTGGCGGCGAGTTCGCGGAGGATGGGCAGGTGGTTGTTGGCGCCGGCGAGGCCGGTGCTGAGGAGCAGGGTAAATACGTTGCGGTCGATCTTAAGTTCGGCAGCGAGGGTGTCGGCGTCGCGGTCGAGTTTTTCGACGGGTTCGTAGAAAGGGGCGCGGAGCATGAAGCCGCCGAAGAGGACGTTTTTCTCCGGGGTGCCGACGGCGAGAGCGGCGGCACAGACTTCGGGAGATGCGCCGATGAAGCCGTCGGCGCGGGGATTGGCCCAGTGGCGGCTGAAGCCGTAGCCGCCGAAGAGTTCTCCGCAGTAGGTGATGCAGAGCGGGGGTTTGGCGGGGAGGGCGGCGCGGGCGAGGTCGAAGAAGCCGTGATTGGTGTGGGCGTGAACGCTGATCACGCGGTCGGGTTGCCAGTCGCGGATGAGTGTGGAGAAGGCGTCGCCTCCGAGGATTTTCGAGCCGCGGCGGTGCATGCCGGCGAGTTCGAGGTAGTTGAAATAGAGATGATGCAGGCGCGGGGCGCGGCGCTGGATGACGTTGTAGAGTTCGACGCCGAACTTGTAGAGGCCATGGGTGCTTTCGAGGACGTGGAGGATGCGCACCTCGACGGCGTTGCCATAAACCTTCGCAGCCCACTGGCGCAGGGAATCGGCGCGCATGTTGTGGCCGGTTCCGGTGGAGGAGGTCAGGATGAGCCAACGCATTAAGAATGCATCACGATGCGAGTGCGGCGGGCGATGGGAAGCGAGTATTCATAAAAAAACCGGCCCCGTGAAGGGCCGGTTTTTGGCTAGCATCGCGCGAAGCGACGGAACTCAGAGTTCGTAGGCGGGGAGCTGCTTGTCCACGCGGTTCTTGTCGAGCTTGGCGAAGGCGGGGAGGCCGTTGTCGTAGGGGACAATCGTCTCGCCTTGGATCAGGGGGAGGGCGAAGCGCTGGAACTGGTGGTTCAGGCTGACACCGTCTTCGTTGATCCACTCGCGGGGGAGCTTCTTCACGCCGTTGGCGATGTCGGAGAGAGGCGCGAGGCCGGTCTCGACGGTGTAGTGGTCGTGGTCGCCGCGGAGGAGGGTGACCATCTTATCGGTCTCGCCGGCGATGGCGGCTTTGACGGCGGCCTGGCCCGCGAGGAAGGCCTCGTCGGCATCGGTCTTGGAGCCGGCGTGGGCGGCAGCGCGCTGGGCCATGCCGAGCTTCACGGTGCGGGCCTTGATGCCGGGGAGGTTCTGCTCGACGAGACCCTGGAGGTAATCGGCGGCACCGCCGAGTTGGGCGTGGCCGAAGGAGTCGGTGGCTTCGGCGGCGGAGACGTAGTTGCCATCGGCGTCGATCAGGCCTTCGCCAACGACGATCAAGCAGTATTTCTCGCGTTTGAGGACGCGTTGAACGTCGGCGATGAACTTGTCCTGCGCGAAGGCGACTTCGGGGAGGAGGATGATGTGGGGAGCGTCGTGCGGGTGGTCCTTGCGCTTGGCGAGAGAGGCACCGGCGGCGATCCAGCCGGCGTTGCGGCCCATGACTTCGACAATCTGCACGAGGTCGTGCTGGCCCATGGCCTCGTTGTCGCAGGCGATCTCGCGGATGGTGGTCGAGATGTATTTGATCACGGAACCGTAGCCGGGGCAGTGGTCGGTGATGGGAAGGTCGTTGTCGATGGTCTTCGGAATGCCGATGACGCGGAGGCCGTAGCCCTGCTGCTGGGCGAGCTTGGAGATCTTGTCGGCGGTGTCCTGGGAGTCGTTGCCGCCGGCGTAGAAGAAGAAGCGGATATTGTGGGCTTTGAAGACTTCGAGGACGCGCTCGTAGTCGGCCTGCTTCTTGAGCTTGTAGCGGCAGGTGCCGAGGGCGGCGCCGGGGGTGAACTTGAGGCCGCGGATGGTCTGCTGGGACTCGGCGGCGAGGTCGATGAAGTCTTCCTGGAGGATGCCGAGAACGCCGTTCAAGGTGCCGTAAATCTCTTCGATTTCGACATGGTTGAGGGCCTCGGCGATGACGCCGGCGACGCTGGCATTGATGACGGCGGTGGGGCCACCGGATTGGCCGACAAGGACATTACCTACGAGATCTTCAGACATGGCGTGTATGGGTTGTTAAAAAAGGGAGCGGACGGAGAACGTGAACGGGCAGGGTGTCGGCGGGCGGGCGGCACTGGCAAACCCAAATTTCCCGAGGTAAAAAAAGGCCGTCCGCAAACGGACGGCCTTTGGGGAGCAGTGGATGCGGTTTGAATCAGAGCAGCTTGCCGGGCTCGTAGGCGGAGGCGCCTTTGATCTTGCGGGTCGTGGTCTTCA
>Ga0247813_10002758_pt1 | contig 11719 bp, 12 predicted proteins | sample UWRJL169409C1_FD_180719 | JGI IMG/M metagenome (GOLD analysis project Ga0247813, IMG submission 180719) | Plant litter microbial communities from Arlington Agricultural Research Station in Wisconsin, United States - UWRJ-L169-409C-1 | ecosystem: Environmental > Terrestrial > Plant litter >... | reverse complement strand
CTACACGAACGTGCAAAAGGGCGTTGCCGCGGGCAAGGACCTGCATGCCGTCTACCAGGACACCATGGCCGCGCTGCGCCCCCGCTACGGCCATTGGGTGATCTTCGACCACTGCATGCCCTTCGACGTGACGCGCTGCTACGACGAGGTGACGCAATACCCCGACCCGCGTATCTGGACCGCCGAGCGCGACGTGGAGATGTGGAAGACGCTCGAAGGTCAGTGACCGCCACGTCGCGCCAACGGAGACAAGCATGCAATTGAACCAACTTGCCGCAGGCAAGGGGGATGCGGTCGACTACCAGAAGCTGGTGTTCGACTATGTCCGCCATGCGGACCAGGACCGTGCCGCGCCCGCGAGGCGCCCCATGGTCGTGGTGGGCGCAGGGCCGGTCGGCCTGGCGCTGGCCATCGACCTGGCGCAGCGCGACGTGCCCGTCGTGCTGCTGGACAACGACAACGCCCTGTCGTCCGGGTCGCGCGCCATCTGCTTTGCCAAGCGCACGCTGGAGATCTTCGACCGGCTGGGTTGCGGCGAGCGGATGGTCGACAAGGGCGTGTCGTGGAACGTGGGCCGCGTCTTCTTCCGCAACGAGCAGATCTACAGCTTCGACCTGCTGCCCGAGGCCGGCCATGCGCGGCCGGCCTTCGTCAACCTGCAGCAGTACTACGTCGAAGGCTTCCTGGCCGAACGTGCGGCCGAGTTGCCGCTGATCGATGTGCGCTGGAAGAACAGCGTGTCGGGCATCGTGCAGCATGCCGACCACGTGACGCTGACGGTGGACACGCCCGATGGTCCCTACGAGCTGCAGGCCGACTACGTGGCCGCCTGCGACGGCGGCCGGTCGAGCCTGCGGCGCCTGCTGGGCCAGGAGAGCAAGGGCCGGCAGTTCAAGGACCGCTTTTTGATCGCCGACGTGAAGATGAAGCTCGACCGGCCGGCTGAGCGCTGGTTCTGGTTCGACCCGGAATTCCACCGCAACCAGAGCGTGCTGCTGCACATGCAGCCCGACAACGTGTGGCGCATCGACTTCCAGCTGGGCTGGGACGCCGACCCCGAGGAAGAAAAGAAGCCCGAGAAGATCATCCCGCGCGTGAAAGCCCTGCTGGGCGACGACGCGCAGTTCGAGCTCGAATGGGCGAGCGTCTACACCTTCTCCTGCCTGCGCATGGATGCCTTTCGGCAAGGCCGCGTCTTTTTCGCCGGAGACTCGGCGCATGGCGTGTCGCCCTTCGGTGCGCGCGGTGCCAATTCGGGCGTGCAGGACGCGGAAAACCTGGCCTGGAAGCTCGCCGCCGTGCTTCAGGGCCGCGCGGCCGACGCGCTGCTCGACAGCTATGGCCAGGAGCGCGAATACGCGGCCGATGAGAACATCCTCAACTCCACCCGCGCCACCGACTTCATCACGCCCAAGAGCGAAGTCAGCCGCCTGTTCCGGGACGCGGTGCTGCAGCTAGCCAAGCGCCACGCTTTCGCACGAACGCTGGTCAACAGCGGGCGCCTGTCCGTGCCCGCGACGCTGCACGGCTCCGCGCTCAACACGGCCGACGTCGACCGCTTCCAGGGGCGGATGGTGCCCGGCGCCGTGGCCGCCGACGCGCCGCTCGCATTGACCGACGGCATGGCGGGCTGGCTGCTGCAACGCACGCAGACGGATGGTTTCACCGCGCTGGTCTTCGGTGCGGGCGAGGAGGCGGATCGCGCAGCAAGCGCCGTGGCGCAGGCGGCACGGGACACCGGCGTGGCGGTCGCGGTCGTGCGGGTGCCGCTCGACGATGCGCATGCGCTGGCCCGGGACCGTTACGACGCGCGCGCAGGCAGCACCTACCTGCTGCGGCCCGACCAGCACGTCTGCGCGCGCTGGCGACAGGCGCGCGCCGCCGACATCCGCCGTGCGCTGGACCGCGCACTGGGCAACGCACTGCGCAGCGCACTGACTCAGGCCTAGGAACCGATCACCATGACACATCCTTCCCCGACCACGCTGGTCACCACGCCCAACCTGGCCGCGCCCGACGACTTCTACGAGGCGCTGATCGAGGCGCACCAGGGCCTTTCGACCGAGGAAAGCCACGCCTTCAATGCGCGGCTGATTCTGGTGCTGGCGAACCACGTCGGGTCGCTCGCGGTGTTGCGCCAGGCTTTCGACGCGGCCCGCCACGGCTGAGCAGCGCGCGCTTTTGCATCGCCTTTTTGCCTTACACACAACAACGGAGACTCGCTCATGATTCGCTCTTTTTCCGCCGGCCTGGCCGGCATTGCACTGGCCGCGGCCAGCTTGCTGACGCAGGCACAGGCACAGGCACAGGACAAGCCCATCGAATGGGTGGTCGGCTATGCGGCCGGCGGTGGCTCCGACTCGGTCGCGCGCATCACGGCCGAGACGATGGCCAGGAACCTCGGCCGACCGATCGTCATCAACAACAAGCCGGGCGCCGCGACCAACATCGCTGCCGACTACGTCGCGCGGTCCAGGGACTACGGCAACGTCGTCCTGACGGCGGACTTCGCCACGCTGGCGGCCAACCCCTTCCTCTTTTCCAAGCTCAGCTACAACGCCGAGAAAGACCTGGCGCCGGTCGGCATGCTGGCGCGCTTTCCACTCGTGCTGGTGGTCGGTCCGCAAGTACCCGCGACGAACTTGAAGGAGTTCCTGGCATGGGCCAAGGCGCAGCCCGGCGGCGTCAACTACGCGTCCGCGGGCGTCGGCAGCCCGCACCACCTGGCTGGCGAACTGCTGCGCGAGCGCACCGGCCTGCCGATGGCGCATGTGGCCTACCGCGGCGCCGCACCGGCGATGCAGGACATCCTGGGCGGCTCGGTGCCGTTCATGCTGGTCGACACGGCCAGCGGCAACCAGTTCGTTCTGGCCGGCAAGGTCAAGGCCATCGGCGTGGCGAGCGCCAAGCGCATCGCGACGCTGCCCGACGTGCCCACGCTGGCCGAGCAAGGGCTGACCGGCTACGAGGCTTATGCCTGGCAGGGACTGTCGGTGCCTACGGGCACGCCCGCCGAGACGGTGGTGCGCCTGAACAAGGCGCTGGTCGATGCGCTGGAATCGACCCCGGTCAAGGCGCGATTCCTCGCGTTGGGCGTCGAAGGCTTGCCGGGCACGCCGGCGGAGATGGCCCGTTATGTCAGCGGTGAACGCGAGCGCTGGGGCCGGCTCATCAAGGCCAGCAGCATCAAGGTCGACTGACCCGGGAACAGCGCGGCTCGGGGGTGCCGCGCCGCCGCCTACACCGACGAAGGGGCGAGCAGGCGGTTGCGCACCGCATGGATGTTGTTGCGCAGTGCGTAGAGTTCGTCCGCGTACGACAGCGGCACGGCCACCTTGTTGACCACGCGGTCCAGCGCGTCGAGTTCTTCGACCAGCGCCTGGCGGTCGCCCTCGCCGGTGTCGACCCGTTGCTCGATGTCGCGCAGGCGCGCGTACCAGCGGAACACACGGGAACGCACGCGGAACTGGTAGAGCGGTGGCACCACGCGGCTCAGCGGCAGCATCAGCACCAGCAGGCCGCCGAGCACCAGCCACATGCGCTCGACCAGGTTGCTGGCCCAGAAGGGCAGGTAGCGTTGCCAGAAAGGCGGCGTGCCGTTGATGGCGCGATCGCCTTCCGGGCTGACCGGCAGTTCGCTGGTCCGGGTGTTCGGAAAATCCCGCGCGCGGTTGAACCAGCCCGCGTCGCTGTGCAGCGTCTGCGCGCTCTGCGCGAACAGCTGGCGCAGCGCCGGATGCGTTTCGTCGCGTGACAGCAGCGAGGTGGTCGCCGCGAGCATCGACACGTCCGCCGGCGGCAGGTCGCGCGCCATGTCGATGACGCCGCGCGGCAGCGTCACGGTCGAGAAGAACGAGAAGCGCCGCGTGTACGCATCGGCCTGGCCGATTTCCATCAGCTGGATGTCGGGCGCCCGCAGCAACTGCTGGATGAGCGGCGACTGCGGCGCCGACTCCAGCACGATCGCGTCGAGCAGGCCGGCGCGCAACGCCTCCGTGGCCGGTGCCGGCTCCAGGTTGGACAACTGAACGGCGCTGCCGTCCAGATGGTTGGCGCGCAGCATCCTGTCGACGATCTCCGGCACGCCGCTGCCAGGCTTGTCGACGTTCACGCGCAGACCCTTGAGCTGCGCGACCGAACTCAGCACGCCCGTCTTGCGGTCGATGCGCCGTGCGACGTCGCTGCGATAGAAAATCCAGAGCGGCTCGTAGAACAGGCTGCCCAGCGACGTGAGGCCGGCGGCCTCGTCGGCGACCGCATCGGCGCTGCCGCCACGTACGAAAGCCACGTCGGCGCCGCCGCTGCGCAGCAACTGCAGGTTGGTCGACGACCCGTCGGTCGGCCGCAGCTCGACCGTGATGCCTTCGGCCGCCAGTGCCTGTGCATAGCGCTTGCCGAATTCCGCGTACGCGCTGCCGGCGGGGCCCGTGGCCAGGGTCACGTGCCGGGGCGGCTGCGGGTCGAGCCACCAGTACGCGGCCACCAGCAGGCCGATAACGAGGAACACCACCGGACCGAGCGAGGCGACGAGGTCGCGGATCGACAGCAGGACGAGCTTCAGGGTCTTGGGCATGGACATGGGGCGTCGGACGTGTGGCGTGGTCGCCGTGGCTCAGGCGCGGGCTGCGAGGTCGCGGGCGCAGGGAATGTGCAGGTCGCCCACCGACACGCTGCGCGCCGCACGCACTGCGCGCACGGTCGCCTGTGCCACGACTTCGGCGGCCATGGCGCAGAGCACGGTCATGCCGGGCGTGGTGTCGGACAGCGGCACGCGGCCGGTGGCCAGCGCGAACAGCGTGTCGCCGTCGCTCATGGTGTGGACCGGGTTGATGCTGCGCGCCAGGCCGTCGTGCGCCGTCATGGCCAGCCGGTTGGCCTGCACCTTGGTCAGCACGGCGTCGGTCGCGACCACGCCGATGGTCGTGTTGGTGCCGGCCAGCAGCGGCTTGGGCAGCTCGCCGCGCATCAGCGCACGGCGCGTGTCGAGCAGGCGCAGGCCGTCGGTCGTGCGCGCCCCGGCCACGACCTGCGCGGTGTCCGGGTCGATCACGTCGCCCAGCGCATTGCAGGCGATCAGCGCGCCCATGGTCACGCCGCCGACGGTGATCGACGCGGTGCCGATGCCGCCCTTCATCGCGCGGTCGACGCCGAAGAGCTTGCCCACCAGCGCGCCGCAGCCGGCACCCACATTGCCCTCGGCAGGCGGCTCGGTCGATGCAGCTTCGCAGGCCGCATAGCCGGAGGCGGCGTCAGGCCGAAAGCGCGCGTCGCCCATCGGCAGGTCGAACAGCACGGCCGCGGGCACGATGGGCAGGGTGCCGAAGCGCACGTCCATGCCCACGTCGCGTTCTTCCAGCCAGCGCATCGCGCCTTCGGTGGCGGCCAGGCCCCAGGCGCTGCCACCGGCCAGCATGATGCCGTGCACATGCTGCACGAGGTTGCCAGGCGACAGCAGGTCGGTCTCACGCGTGCCCGGCGCTGCGCCGCGCACGTCCACCCCGCCGACCGCACCTTCGCGGGTCAGGATGACGGTGCAGCCGGTGGGGCGCCGGGGGTCGTCGAAGTGCCCCACTTCGATGCCGGCGACGTCGGTGATGGCGCCGGCCGAGGGGGATGGGAAAGAGGGCGGTGAAGAGGACGGCAAGGACGACAAGGGCACGATGGGTTGGGTGGTGATGGCGTCCGATTATGAGACCCGCGCCCCTCAGTGGCCCCCGCCGTGCGGGACCCTCATGCCTCGCTCCTGCATCACATTGCGCAGCACGTCGGGCTCGTCGGTGATGAGCCCGTCGACCTTCCAGTCGAGCAGGCGTGCCATGTCGGCGCGCCGGTTCACGGTCCAGGGAATCACCTTGAGGCCGAGCGCCTGGGCCTCGCGAACCTGGCCGGGCGTGACATCGGCGAAGCTGGGCGACCAGATCACGGTGGCCGTGCCGTCGCCCGCGGCCGCCTTGACCAGCGAGGGAACCGAGCTGAAGCCGGCTGCATCGAGCCCCGCCGTCCAGCGGCTGTCGCGCAGCGTGCGCGGGCTGGTGAGGTAGGCGCGAGGCAGCTGCGGCGCCAGTTGGCCGACCAATGCCAGCGTGCGCCAGTCGAAGCTCTGCACGGTGACGCGCGCGCCCATCTGCGCGCGATCGATCACGGCGAGCAGTGCGCGGACCATGGGCTCGGGTGCTGCCGTCTCGCCGGGTCGCGTCGGGTCCAGCTTGGTCTCGATGTTGAAGCGAATGCCGGTGGCGCCTGACGTGTGCACCTGATCGAACAGCGCGGCTAGGGTGGGGATGCGCTCGCCGTCGCGAGGCACCTGGCGAGCGAACTGCCTGCCGTAACTGGATTCGGGCTGCAGCCGACCGACGTCGTAGCGCTGCAGTTCAGCCAGCGTCAGCGAACCGATGGTCGGCCCGGTGCCGGACAGCCACCGGCCTTGCGCGTCCCGCGTGTGGTCGGGATTGAGTGCCGTGTCGTGCGAGATCACGACCACGCCATCGGCCGTGAGCTGGATGTCCAGCTCCAGCGTGTCGACGCCCAGTGCAATGGCCTGGGTGAAGGCATCGAGCGTGTTCTCCGGCGCGAGCGCGCGACCGCCGCGGTGCGCTTGCAGGTCGAAGGCCTGCGTCGCCGGCACGGCCGCGCAACCGCCCACAGCCGCCGCCATCGCGACGGCAAGCACGCAAGCCAGGCGGCGCTTCATTTCAGTTGCACCTTGATGTCGCGCTGCTGCACGGTGATCTCGCCAATCTCATAGGTCTTGCGCCCCACGGTGAGTTCCTCGGCGGTGAAGGTCCGAAGCGCGTAGTCGCGCAACAGTTCCTGCGCGACCAGACCGCCGATCTGCTGCAGGCGTTCCGCGTCGCGGCCCGTCATGCCCTGCAGTTCCAGCCGGTCGGCCTCCGGATTGTCGAGCCGCAACGCCCGGGTGGCAGCGTCGTAGCGCAAGGCGCTGCTGACCGAGACCACGCCATCCACCGACGAAGGCTGCAACAGCGGGCTGCCGATGGTCATCAGCGCGGTGATGGCCGCACGGTTGCCGGCGGCGTCGAGCGACAGCTTCGGATCGCGCAGGTTGACCGTGAAGATCTGCGCATAGCGCTGGCTCACCGGGAAGTGGCGCACCACTTGCGCCTGAAGTTCGTCACGGCTGACCGTGTACTCGTTGGTGAAGAAGTTGAAGCCCGCGAAGGCGGCCAGGGGGGCCTGCAGAACGGCTGCGCCGGCCAGTGCGTGCAGGACGGTTCGGCGCGAGGGCGGAGCGGGCAAGGTCGGGCGGTGAGTCATACCGTTCGGAGCTTGCCACAGGCCGATCGTTCCCCACGCCCGCGTCGATCGGGGACCGACGCAGGCCTGACATTCGGGCACAAATGTTGCAGAGAGCGACTTTGTTGTTGCAACCCCCAAGCAGCGACGACCGGCGGACGCGACAAGCACGATGCGAAGAGGGTTGGAGACATGGCCCGCCGGAATGGCACTCGATTTCAATCCAACTCAAAGACGCACAAATGAAATTCAGCTTCAGCGCCACGCGCACCCTGACTGCCCTCGCTCTGGCCGCAAGCCTTGCCCCGCTCGCCCATGCCGTCGAATGGAGTGATGCCTCCCTCGGCTACCGCTACGGCACCCAGTTCCAGGAGCCCTTCAACGGCCGGGACATCAGCAAGAACATCCTCAACTTCACCTATGCCAACGGCTACCAGTACGGCACGAACTTCTTCAACGTCGACCTGCTCAACTCCGACGGCACCGACAGCCATGCGCAGGAAGCCTATGTGGTCTACCGCCACACCCTCGACCTCGGCAAATCCACCGGCCAAGAGTTCAAGTTCGGCCCGGTGCGCGGCCTGGGGCTGACGGCAGGCTTCGACTGGAACACCAAGAACGATCCCGGCTATGCGTCGAGAAAGCAGATGCTGGTGATCGGCCCGACGCTGATGATGGACGTGCCGGGCTTTCTCAACGTGAGCCTGCTGCTGCTGCGCGAGAGCAATCGACCGGTGGGCGTGACCGACCGCTACACCTACGACATGCATCCGATGCTCAACCTTGCCTGGGGTATTCCGATCGGGCGTGGTTTCTCGTTCGAGGGCTTCATGAACTACATCGCGTCCAAGGGCACCAACGAATTCGGCGGGCCGACCGCACCCGAGACCAACATCGACGCGGCCGTCTGGTACGACGTGGGCACCCCCATGGGCTGGAGCAAGAACGCGTTCCGCCTGGGTGTGGGTTACCAGTATTGGCGCAACAAGTTCGGCAACCCGTCCAACGTGCCGGGCTCGCTGGCCAAGACGCCCATGCTGCGCGCCGACATTCACTTCTGAGAGTCTGAGAGCAGGTCCAAGCCGACCACATGCCGAGGGCTCGCTCGGCATGTGGTGTGTCGCCGTCGCCTGCGCCCTCAGTCGTGCAGCGACGAAAGAAACTGCTTCAACTCCGGCGTCTGCGGATTGCCGAAGACCTCGGTAGGCGGCCCCATTTCATGCACACGCCCCTGGTGCATGAAGATCACGCGGTCGCTGACCTTGCGGGCGAAGCTCATCTCGTGGGTGACCATCAGCAGCGTCATGCCTTCGTCGGCCAGCGATTCGACCACGCGCAGCACTTCGCCCACCAATTCCGGGTCCAGCGCCGAGGTGATTTCATCGCACAGCAGCACCGCCGGTTCCATGGCGAGCGCGCGCGCGATGGCCACCCGTTGCTGCTGGCCGCCGGACAGCTGGTCGGGCATGGCGTCGAACTTTTCGGCCAGGCCGACGCGGTGCAGCAGCTTGCGCGCCTGCGCGGCCGCTTCGGTGGCGCCGCGTTTCTTCACCAGCGTGGGCGCCAGCATCACGTTCTTGCCGACCGTGAGGTGAGGAAACAGGTTGAAGCTCTGGAAGATCATGCCCACGCGCTGGCGCAGTTCGCGCATGGCCATGGCGCTCTCGTGCAGCAAGGGCTTGTTGTCGACGGTGAGGGCGCCCTCCTGGAAGACTTCCAGCCCGTTGATGCAACGCAGCAGCGTGCTTTTGCCCGAACCGCTCTTGCCGATGATGGCGATGACTTCGCCGCGCTTGACCGTCAGGTCGATGCCCTTGAGCACTTCGTTGGTGCCGTACGACTTGCGCAGCGCGGTGATCTGGACGATGGGCGGTGCAAAACTGGTAGCGGCGGCCGGCGCCTGGGATTCAACGACGGTTGACATTGACTTTCCTTTCGAGATGCTTGGCGTAGAGGCTGATCGGGAAGCACAGCGCGAAGTAGAGCAAGGCCACCAAGCTGAACACCACGAAGGGCTGGAAGGTGGCATTGGAGATCATGCTGCCGGCCTTGGTGAGTTCGACGAAGCCGATCACCGATGCCAGTGCCGTGCCCTTGACCACCTGCACGAGAAAGCCGACGGTGGGCGCGGTGGCGATGGTCACGGCCTGCGGCAGGATGACGTGGCGCATCTGTTCGCCGAAGCTCAGCGCCAGGCTGCCCGAGGCTTCCCACTGGCCCTTCGGGATCGAGGCCACGCAGCCGCGCCAGATCTCGGTGAGGAAGGCGCTGGTGTAGAGCGTGAGCGCGACGGCAGCGGCGGTCCATGGCGACACGTCCACGCCCATGAGCGCGATCCCGAAGTAGGCCAGGAACAGCTGCATGAGCAGCGGCGTGCCTTGAAACAGCTGCACGTAAAGCCCGATGGCGCGGTCGAGCGTCCTGCCTGCGCGCAGCCGCAAAAAGAGCAGCAGCGCGCCGACCAGTCCGCCGCCGACGAAGGCGATGAGCGACAGCACCACCGTCCAGCGCAGGGCCAGGAGCAGGTTGCGCAGGATGTCCCAGAGGGAGAATTCGGTCATGGGTTGTCTCCCGTTCAGCGGCCGAAGAAGAACCTGGGGCCTGCCCAGTTCAGCAGACGCCGCAGGCCGACGGACAGCGCCAGGTAGATCAGCGTGGCGATGATGAAGGCCTCGAACGCGCGGAAATTGCGGCTCTGGATCAGGTTGGCGGCGTAGCTCAGTTCTTCCACCGAAATCTGGCCGCACACGGCGGAGCCCAGCATCACGATGATGATCTGGCTGACCATCGACGGCCACACCTTCTTCAGTGCCGGTGGCAGCACGACGCGCAGGAACACCTGCATCTTGTTGAGCGCCAGGCTCACGGCCGCCTCGATCTGGCCCTTGGGCGTGGCCTCGATGCCGGCGCGGATGATCTCGGTGGAGTAGGCGCCCAGGTTCATGACCATGGCGATCACCGACGCCACCTCGGGCGACAGCTTCAAGCCGGTGGCCGGCAGGCCAAAGAAGATGAAGAACAGCTGCACGATGAACGGCGTGTTGCGGATCAGCTCCACGTAGGTGCCGACCACCCAGCGCAGCGCCAGCCCGCCGCTGGTGCGGGCCCAGGCGCAGGCCACGCCGACCACCATGCCGATGAGCGTCGCGATGGCCGTCAGGCCGATGGTCCAGGCCACGCCCTTGGCGAGCAGCGGCCAGTCGATCAGGACGGCACCGAAGTCGAATTCCATGTCAATCCTCTGCGGGGTGACTTTGCGGGTGAAGCAGGCCGGCGTGCGGTGCACGCGGCCCGGCGGGAATCAACGGGGCTCAGACCGGCAGGTCGCCGATGCCCTTGCCCAGCCACTTCTTGGACATCGCGTCGAGCGTGCCGTCCTTCTTGGCCGCGGCGATGATCTCGTTGACCTTGGTCTTGAGCGCGTCCTCACCCTTGGCCACGCCGATGAAGCACGGGCTGTCCTTGAGCAACAGCTTGTATTCGGCGTTGATCTTGGGGTTCTTGGTGATCATCTCGGCGGCCACGGCGCCGCTGGTGGCCAGCGTCTGGGTCTGGCCCGAGACGAAGGCGGCGATGGTGGCGTTGTTGTCCTCGAAGCGGCGATAGTCGACGTTGGCAGGCGCCACCTTGTTGAGTTCCTGGTCTTCCATCGCGCCGCGGGTCACCGCCACGGTCTTGCCGGCCATGTCGGCGAAGGTCTTGAGTTGCAGGCTCTTGCTGGCGAACACGCCCTGGAAGAAGGGTGCATAGGCTGAGGTGAAGTCGATCACCTTCTCGCGCTCGGCGTTCTTGCCCAGGGTGGAGATCACGAGGTCGGCCTTGCGGGTCTGCAGGTACGGAATGCGGTTGGCGCTGGTCACCGGCACCAGCTCGATCTTCACGCCCAGCTTGGTCGCGACCAGCTTGGCCATGTCGACGTCCAGGCCCTGCGGTGTCATCGTCTTGTCGATGGAACCGTACGGCGGGTAGTCGGTCGGCACGGCGATCTTGATCGTCCGCGACTTCATGACGTTGTCCAGCGCGTTCTGTGCATGGGCGCCCATGCAGGTGAGCAGCGCCAGCGAGGCCAGGCCGAGGGTGAGGTGGCGTTTAGACGTCTTCATAACAGAGCTCCTAGATAAGTGGATGGTTCGTCGGGGGTGGCGGATGGCGCTTCGGTCGCCGCCTTGCGTCGCGATCGCAACTTGCCTGTGCTTGTATGCAAGTCTTGTGCCGCAGTCTTGTCGGTGCGTGGCGTGGTCTGAAGTGGTGCAAGGGCGTCGCGCAGTTGTGCGAGCGGATCGCTCTGCACCTGAAGGCGCAATGCCGACTGCACGGTGCCGATGTGTTCGGCCATGAGCGCCTCTGCCTGGGCGGCGTCGCCACGGGCCAGTGCCTCGACGATGCGCACGTGGTCGTCGCAGGACTGGGCCGCATCGTGGGTGCTCTGGTACAGCATGGCGATCAGCGTGGTGCGGGCGGTGAA
>Ga0247813_10002757_pt1 | contig 11721 bp, 4 predicted proteins | sample UWRJL169409C1_FD_180719 | JGI IMG/M metagenome (GOLD analysis project Ga0247813, IMG submission 180719) | Plant litter microbial communities from Arlington Agricultural Research Station in Wisconsin, United States - UWRJ-L169-409C-1 | ecosystem: Environmental > Terrestrial > Plant litter >... | reverse complement strand
CCGCCAAACTCCTCAAGCGCAACCTCAGCGACATCGCCGCGATGGGCGGACACCCCCGCGCCGCCGTCATCGCCCTCGCCCTCGCGCCCGACGTGAGCACCCGCTGGCTCGAAGCCTTTTATCGCGGACTCGCCGCCACCGCCCGCACCTACGCCGTGCCCATCGTCGGCGGCGACATTACCCGCCAAAAATCCGGCATCGCCGCCACGCTCACCCTCATCGGCGAAGCCCGCGGCACTCGCGCCCTCACGCGCCGCGGCGCCAAAACCGGTGACTGGATCTACGTCACCGGCGCACTCGGCGGCAGCATCCTCGGCCATCACCACCGCTTCACCCCGCGCCTCGCCGAAGGCGCCTGGCTCGCCGCGCGCCCCGAGGTGCGCTCGCTCATGGACCTAAGCGACGGCCTCGCCAAAGACCTCCCCGCGCTCACTCCGGCCAACGCGCTCCCTTCGCTCGACGCCGCCGCGATTCCGCTCGCCGCCGCCGCTCGCACGCTGGCCAAACGCGACGGTATCCCCGCCCTCACCCACGCCCTCACCGACGGCGAAGACTTCGAGTTGCTCTTCACCGTCGCCGCCCGCGCCGACCGTGCCGCGCTCGAAGCCGCCTGGCGCAAAAAATTCAAGACCCGCCTCACCTGTATCGGCCGCTTCACGCGCACCCTCGCTCCCGGCGCGCTCAACCTCGCTGCTTTTCACGGCTATGAACATCTTCGCTAAACTCCGCGAAGGCGTCACGACCACCTCGGCCGCCGAGATGCATGCGCTCGCTAACGAGCTCGCCGGCGCGCTTCCGCCCGACACCACGCTCGCGTTGCACGGCGATCTCGGCGTGGGCAAAACGACCTTCGTGCAAGGCCTCGCCCGCGGACTCGGCGTGACCGATCCCGTGACGAGCCCCACGTTCAACATCTTCACGCTCTATCGCGGAGGCCCGCGCACGCTCGTGCACATGGACGCCTACCGCCTCGAAAACGACCGCCAGATCGACGCGCTGATGCTGGAAGATTTCTTGGTGAGCCCCTGGTGCCTCGCCGTGGAATGGCCCGAAAAAATCGCCGCGTGGATTCCTAAAAACGCGCTCCACCTCGACCTCGGCATCACCCCCGAGCAACACCACACGGTGCGGTTGCGGTAAAGCCCCGGAATCTGGCCGCAAAAAGCACATAAGTGCACAAAACCAGACTCCGTTTTTTGCGCCTTATGTGCCTTTTGTGGCCACCCGGATCGTATCTGCGCCCCTCTGCGTAATCTGCGGTTACTCACTCCGTCCTTTCACCGCGCAAAAAAAGCCGCCCGTTTCAGGGCGGCCTTTGGTTTTGAAATCAAACGCGACGCGCTCAGGCGGTCGGCTCTTCGGCAGCCGGCTCTTCCGTCGCGGCCTTCGGCGCTTCAGCCGGAGCCTCGGGGAAGTTTTCCGGATCGTGCTCGGCGCTCTCGATCTCCTTCTTGCGCGACTCGACCACCGGGGCCGGCGCGAACAGACGGCCGTCGATGAACTCGGTCACATATCCTTCGCTCACCAACCAACGCAGGTCGCCGTTGAGACGGTTCAGCTTGGCGTTCTGCTCGGAGGTGAGCGCGGGCGCGGCCGGAGCCGCTTCCGCACCTTCGACCGGCGCAGCCGCCGGAGCACCCTTGGCGGGAGCCGCCGGAGCCGAGAACCCGAGGAAATTGTCGGACAGTTCGCTCGCTTTGATCATCGGGTTCTTTTCCAGGAACGTGATCAACGCACCGATGGAATCGGAGAACGTCTGGTTAGGGATGCGGAACTTGCGCTTCACCGCGCACACGTAGCTGATGCCCTTGGAGCCCTTCTTGAAGATCGTGAAACCTTCGCGACGGAGACGACCGCGCAGCGCGTTCGCGGTATCAAGCGGGAACCGGCGCTGACGCTCCAGAGCGCCTTCGATCGTGCGGCGGAGTTCGCTGCCCGCCGGAAGGTTTTCCAGATTCTTGCCGGAGAAACGCACCGACTCGACGGTGCGCACGACCTTTTCCTTGGCGGTCGTGAGCAGGAACTGGCGGGCCTCGTCGAACGAATCAAACGACACGCTGGTGGCGGCCGGAGCCGCTTCGGAAGCGGCGGGCGCTTCGACGGCGACCTCGGGAGCCGCCTCGGTGGACGCGACTTCACCTTCGGCGGACGCATCGGCAGCGGGAGCGACGGCGGCAGGAGCAGCGGCGACGGCGGACGCCGCCACTTTCCACGTATAGCGCACGGCCTTCTTCATCTTCTCCAGCCACTGCGCGATCACCTCGGGCTCGCGGACGGATTCGATTTTGCCGCGATACACCTCGAACGGCAGCTTGATGTTGGCCGCATGGTGCTGCTGCACGATCTGCGAATAACGATGATAGTTGGGCGGTCCGAGCAATTCACCGGTGACGGTGCAGCGGTTGACGACCTGGAAGTTGCCCTTCGGCGCCTCAACCTCGACGTCCGCGACATCGAAGAACTGGGCGAGATGTTTTTCCAAAACGTGATTCACCGCGGCGGCTTCGCTCTCGAACGGAATTCCGTCCGGAACAGAGATGGCAAACGGGGCGGGCTTGGTCGTCGCGGGCGCGGCGCCCTCGGCGGGCTTGTGCTGAACGACGGCGATGAAGCGGTCGTTCTTACCAATGATCACGCGGGCGATTTCGAAGAGCTCGTAAGTGCGGCAGGAGGCGCGAATCGCCTTGGCCAGCGCGGAGAACCCGGTGTCGTCCGGATAAAAAGTAACGTTGAACAGCGGGCTGATGTAGGGGCCTTGATCGCGCTGCGGGAAACCGCCGCCTTCGCGGGGACCGCCAAAACGGGGGCCGCCCTGCTGGCCGCCGCCGCGGAACTCGCCGCGGCCGGGACCGCCGGAAGGACCGTCACGACGCGGACCGCGAGAATCGAAACCACCTTCGCGACGCTGCTCACGGGGAGCGGGTGCGGACGAAGTGTCGCCGGCGGGTGCGCCGGAAGCGGGTGCGCCACCCTCGATCGGACCGGCCGGCTTGCGGAAGCCACGGCGATCACGCGGTGCACCGGCGTCGGGGCCATCGCGGCGGGGACGGTCATCACGACGAGGGCGATCGTCCCGACGAGGTTCGCGAGATCCGCCGGAGTTGCCGCCTGCGGGCTCGGCTTTATCTTGGGACCATTGCGTGCCAAAGCTGAAGCTTTGGAGTTGGGCCAAATCGATTTTGTTAAAATCTTTGGCCGGTTTATCGTTGGGAGGCGTCTCGGACATTCGGAGCGGTGCGGGCTGTGGAGCCTGCGTAGGTGTTGAGCTGAAGGCGGTCTTTAGAGGCGCAAATGCGCTGGGGCAGTCTCCATGTGAGAGGAGGAGTAGCAAGCTGTTTCCCTGCGTGTGAAGGGACGTAATAAAAATGCATTTCGGGGCTTTACACGGTCCGAGAGATTTATCTTAGTCCGCCTTCCCTTCGTTAGAAATGCTCGGGTGGTGGAATTGGTAGACACACACGTTTGAGGGGCGTGTGCCGAAAGGCGTAAGGGTTCGAGTCCCTTCCCGAGCACCACTTTTTAAAACCGCGAATCGTTCAACGATCCGCGGTTTTTTCATTTATAACCTGCGCAGGCCCCTGCGTTACAGTGCCCCGCAACTTAAACCAGCGCCGCCGAGCATGCCTTGGTGTAGGCCGCGAGCTTGCTCGCGCTCCCCTCCTCCGCGCCGCCGGCCCGCCTCCCTTCAACTTCATCTTTCATCTTAATCTGCGGCGCCTCCCGCCGCTCCGTCCATGCCCTCCACGCTTCATATCATCTGGCGCCTCCTCCGCGGCCAGCGCCTGCGCTATGGCTTCGCGCTCGGCTGCCTGCTCATCGCGATCCTCCTCGCCTACTTCGTCCCCCTCATCGGCGGCGTCACCCTCGACTACGCCGTCTCGAATAAAACCGTCGCCCCCGACGCCTCGCCGCTCGTCACCGCGCTCCTTCGGCTCTTCGGCGGAGCCGAGCATCTCCGCGCCCACCTGTGGCTCGCCCCCGTCGCCATGGTGGTGCTCAGCGCCATCGCCGGCGTGTTCAGTTACTTGAAGGGCTGGCAGATTTCCCTCGCGAGCGACGGCATCGCCCGCCGTCTCAAAAACGATCTCTACGATCATCTCAACCACCTGCCCTCCCGCCATCACGACCGCGCCGACACCGGCGATCTCGTGCAGCGCTGCACCAGCGACGTTGAAACCACGCGCCAGTTCCTCGCCACCCAGGTCACCGAAATCGGCCAGGCCTTCATCCTCTGCGCCACCGCGTTGCCGCTCCTGTTGATGCTCGATGTGCCGATGACGCTCGTCTCGTTCTCCCTCATCAGCCCGCTCGTCATCTACGGCTACGTTTATTTCCGCCGCGTCCGCCATGCCTTCAAAGCCGTGGACGAGGCCGAGGGCGCCCTCACCGGCATCATCCAGGAAAACCTCACCGGCATCCGCGTCGTCCGCGCCTTTGCCCGCCAGGATCACGAGATCGCGCGCTTCTCCGGCCCCAACGCCGCATTCCGCGACCGCAACCTGCGCCTCCTCCGCCTCATGTCGTGGTATTGGTCGATCAGCGATCTCGTCGCGCTCTCCCAACTCGGCCTCGTGCTCATCGTCGGCGCCCGCGCCGTCGCCGCCGGCACGCTCTCCGTCGGCGTGCTCTTCACGTTCCTCGCCTACCTCGGCCTCATGCTCTGGCCCGTCCGCCAGATGGGCCGCATCCTCACCGAACTCGGCAAAACCACCGTCGCCGTCAGCCGCATCCACGAGATTCTCTCCGTCCCGCGCGAGTCCGTCCCGCCCGACGCCCCGCTGCTCACCGCCGCTCCCCTCGGCGGCGCGATCACCGTGCGCGACCTGCGCTTCGGCCACGGCGGCGACCGCCACGCACTCGACGGAGTCAGCTTCGACGTCCGCCCCGGCGAAACCCTCGCCATCCTCGGCCCCTCCGGCTCCGGCAAAAGCACGCTCATCCACCTGCTCATGCGCCTCTACGACTACGAGCAAGGCTCCATCCGCCTCGACGGACGCGAGCTGTCCTCGCTCCCGCGCGACTGGGTGCGCGGCCAGCTCGGCGTCGTCCTGCAGGAGCCGTTCCTCTTCGCCCGCACGCTGCGCGACAACCTCCGTCTCGGCCGCGGCGACGCCCCCGACCACGAGATCGAGGAAGCCGCCCGCGCCGCCTGTATCCACGAAACCATCACCGGTTTCCCCCAGAGCTACGACACGCTCATCGGCGAGCGCGGCATCACGCTTTCCGGCGGACAACGCCAGCGCGTCGCCCTCGCCCGCGCCATCCTCAAACGCCCGCCCATCCTCATCCTGGATGACGCCCTCAGCGCCGTGGACGGCGAGACCGAGGCGCTCATCCTCGATGCGTTCGTCCAACGTCGCGGACGCGCCACCACGCTCGTGATCGCGCACCGCCTCTCGACCCTCGCCCACGCCGACCGCGTCATCGTCCTCGACCATGGCAAGGTCATCCAGTCCGGCACCCACGCCGAGCTCTCCGCGCAGGAAGGCCTCTACCGCCGCCTCTGGGAAATCCAGACCAACATCCAATCCGACCTCCAACGCGAGCTAACCCCCTAAGCGCTCCGAACTCCGGCTCCGCCTACTCGCTACCCGCTACTTCCCTTCCTCCTCCCCCCATGTCCGCTCCCTCCTTCCAACAAGAAGACGAATTCAAAGCCCGTCTCGACACCGGCCTATGGTGGCAGCTCTTCCGCCGCGCGCTTCACCTGAAGCGTTACCTCATCCCGCTCGCCGTCGCCGCCGTGGTCATCGCCGCCTGCGACGCCTCGTTCGCGCTCATCACCCGCTGGACGATTGACGGCGTGGTGCGCGACGGCGCGCAGGCCAACTTCGCCGGATACATCGCCGCCTACGCCGCCGCCACGCTCACGCTCGTCCTCGGCGTGTGGGTATTTATCGAGTGCGCCGGCAACATCGCCAACCGCCTCGCCCACGACATCCGCCGCGACGGCTTCGAGCGCCTGCAAGCCCTCGAATTCGCCTTCTACGACACGCGCCCTGTCGGCTGGCTCATCACGCGCCTCACCAGCGATTGCGACCGCCTCGCCCGCGTCATCGCCTGGGGTTTCCTCGACATCGTCTGGGGCCTCAGCCTCCTCGTCATGATCGCCGCCAGCCTCCTCTGGATGAACTGGCGCCTCGCCTTGATCGTGCTCGCCGTCATCCCGCCCCTCGCGCTCATCTCGAAATTTTTCCAGCGCCGCATGCTGCTCTCCGCGCGCGAAGTCCGCCGCCACAATTCCCAGATCACCGCCGCCTTCAACGAAGCAATCCAGGGCGTGCGCACCACCAAGACCCTCGTGCGCGAACGCGAAAACCTCGCCGAGTTCACGCAACTGTCCGCGTCGATGTTCACCGCCGCCGTCCACAACGCCCGGCAGAACGCGATCTACTACCCCATCGTCACCACGCTCGGCAGCCTCGCCGCCGGTCTCGCGTTGTGGCGCGGCGGATTCCTCGCGCTCTCCGACAGCCTCAGCCTCGGCACGCTCGTCGCGTTCATCAACTTCGCCGGCCAGTTCTTCAATCCCATCAACCAGCTCGCCCTCAAGCTCACCGAGATGCAGGGCGCGCAAGCCGCCGGCGAACGCGTCATGAGCCTCCTCGCCACCGAGCCCGCCATTCAGGACTCGCCCGCCGTGCGCGCCCGCATCGCCGCCGAAGCCGCCCGCCCCGCCGATCCCGACCACGCCATCGACGGCGGAGACGACACGATCCATACCGTCGAATTCCGCGACGTGTGTTTCTCCTACGGCACCGGCCCCGTCGTGCTCGACCGCTTCAACCTCACCGTGCGCGCCGGCGACACCATCGCCCTCGTCGGCCCCTCCGGCGGAGGCAAAAGCACGCTCGTCTCCCTCGTCTGCCGTTTCTACGAACCGACCTCCGGCCAGATTCTCATCAACGGCATCGACTACCGCGACCGCCCGCTCTCCTGGCTCCAGGCGCGCCTCGGCATCGTCCTGCAGACGCCGCACCTCTTTAAAGGCACCGTCCGCGAAAACCTCCGCTACGGCCGCCTCGACGCGACCGACGCCGAGATCGAACAGGTCGCCCGTCTGGTCAACGCCCACGACTTCATCACGCAACTCGAGCAAGGCTACGACACCCCCGTCGGCGAAAGCGGCAACCGCCTCTCCGCCGGACAGCGCCAGCTCGTGTCGTTCGCCCGCGCGCTCCTCGCCAACCCGCAGATCTTCATCATGGACGAAGCCACGTCCTCGATCGACACCGAGACCGAGCAGCTCATCCAGCGCGGACTCCAGACGATCTTCGCCGGCCGCATCAGCTTCGTGGTCGCGCACCGGTTAAGCACGATCCGCAACGCCGATCGCATCCTCGTCATTTCAAAAGGCACCATCGAAGAATCCGGCACGCACCCCGAATTGCTCGCCCGTCGCGGCCATTACTACGACCTCTACACGAGCCAGTTCCGCCGCGAGCGCGAAGACGCCGCCGTGGAAAAACCCTGACGTTACCAAGAAGAGAAAACCCTCGCCCCCGCACCCCTCCCCTCGTCAGCCCGCATCCGCAGCCCGCCCCTCAATCACCCTCATTTTACATCTTTTTCTCAAATTAATGGCGTTCATCTTGCCTCCCTAAACGTCACGGACTGACTTTCCGACTCCAACTTCACGCTCCAATCCCGCCCTCAGGCCTCACGCCCCTCCCGGCTTTCCAGTCCCTTAGACTTCTCGTTCGTGCACACGTCCACGTCCTTTGACTCCAACTCCCGTTACTCATCCGCGCTGCCGTCCGCCGACTGCCTCCACCATCTGTTCGAGCAACAGGCCGCCCGCACGCCGGATAACATCGCGCTGGAGTTCGACGGTCAGCGACTGACCTACCGCCAACTCGACGAACGCGCCAACCAGTGGGCCTGGCGCCTGCGCGACCTGGGCGTCGGCCCCGGTGTCCTCGTCGGCCTCTGCGTTGAGCGTTCGCTGGAACTGGTCGTGGCCCTTTACGCCATTCTCAAAGCCGGTGGCGCCTATGTCCCGCTCGATCCCCATTTTCCCTCCGCGCGTCTGGGGATGATTCTGGAGGATGCCGCCCCCGTCATCCTCGTCACCCAGCGCTCCCTCGCCGCCCGCTGCCCCGACTTCGCCGGTCCTCGATTTTGGGTGGATGAACAACCCGTTTCATCCACCGCTCCGGTTTCCTCCCCCGGCGTCGCAGTCCATCCCGGCCACGCCGCCTATGTCATCTACACGTCCGGCTCCACCGGACGTCCCAAGGGCGTGGTGCTTGAACATCAGTCCGTGGTGAGTTTCGTCCGCTCCGCCCGCGAACACCCCGGCGTCAGCCCGCACGACACGGTGCTCTCTGTCATCACGGTCTCCTTCGATATGTCCGTGTTCGACTGGTTTGTGCCGCTTGCCGTCGGCGCACGCCTGATCATCGGCGCGGACTTCCTGCGCAGCGACGGTGCGGCTCTGATGGCCAAAATCACCGAAACCGGCGCGACGCTGATGCGCGCCACTGCGTCCATCTGGAAACTCCTGCTCCAGGCCGGCTGGCCCGGCCGGGAAGGCTTCCGCATCATGTCAGGCGGCGAAGCCCTTCCCGTCGATCTTGCCCGCCAACTCCACTCGCGCTGCGCCCAGCTCTGGAACTGCTACGGCCCCACCGAGACGACCGCTTTTTGCCTGGCCGGCCTCATCGCCAACCCCGACGACGTCACGCTCGGCAGACCGCTCGCCCATGTTAGCGCCCACATCGTTGATGAACACCTTCGCCCCGCCCCCGTCGGCGCGACCGGCGAGCTGGTGATCGGCGGTCCCAGTGTCGCCCGCGGCTATCTCAACCGCCCCGAGCTCACCGCCGGGCGTTTTATCGCCGACTCCTTTTCCCCCGAACCGGGCTCCCGCCTCTATCGCACCGGCGATCTCTGCAGCCTCCGCGCCGACGGAATGATCACCTACCTCGGCCGCATCGACACCCAGGTCAAACTCCACGGCTTCCGCATCGAGCTCGGCGAAATCGAGACCGCCCTGCGCGAGCTCGACGGCGTGCGCGACGCCGCCGTTGCGCTTCATACCGATGCCTCCGGCGAAAAAGAACTCGCCGCCTTTATCGTCCCCGCACCCGGCTCACCCGCTCGCGCTCCCTCCACGCTCAAGGCCGTCCTCGCCCAACGACTGCCCGGCTACATGATCCCCTCCCGGTTCGCTCACCTCGAGCGCCTGCCGCTCACCGGCAGCGGAAAACTGGACCGGCTCGCCTTGGCCCAACTGGCCGTTCACGAAGAACCCTCCGACTCCGGCCCGCAGATTCGCCCATCGAAAACAGACACCTCGTTTCTCCAGATTTTCCGCGAAGTGCTCGGCCAGGACCACATCGGGCTGAAGGATAATTTCTTCGATCTCGGAGGCCACTCGCTGCTGGCGGTCGTGATTTGTTCGCGTCTGTCGCGACTCCTCGAAAAACCCGTCCGCGTGCGCTGGCTGTTCGATCATCCCGTGCTTGAGGCGTTCGCGCGTCATCTCGATACCCGCACCGGCCGGGAAACGGACGGCGGCGCCATCCCGCCCGCCGACCGCAGCCAGCCGCTGCCCATGTCGTTTGCCCAGCAGGGTCTCTGGCTCCTCGACCAGTTGCTGCCCGATCCGTCCGCCTACAACGTCCCGTCTGCGTTTCGCGTGAAAGGCCCCCTTGATCGGCCGCGCCTGCGCCGTTCGCTGCAATCCTTGATGACGCGCCACGAGGTCCTCCGCACGTCCCTCGGTTATCACGACGGCCAACCGGTCCAGCATGTCTTCGCCCCCGGGTCCGTCCCCGTCCCGCTCGACGAACTCCCGTTGCCCGCGCCGGTTCCCGCGGACCCGCTCGACGCCGCCCGCGCCGTGTTGACGGACGCCTTGCGCCACCCCTTCGATTTGGAACAGGCCCCTCAATGGCGGGCCGTGCTCGTCACGCTCTCCGAAAACGACCACCTCCTCGCCTTCAATTTCCATCATGGCATCGTGGACGAATGGTCCGTCCGCTCGTTCGCCAGGGAGCTGTCCGCACTCTATGCCGCCGATGGTCGCCTCGAACTCGCCGGCCTCCCTTCGCTCTCGATTCACTACGCCGATTACGCCGCCTGGCAACGGCGTGAACTCAACGCGGTTTCCCTCGCCCGCCTCCAGTCCTACTGGAGCGCCCAGCTCGCCGATTTCCCGCCGTCCGTCGCGCTCCCCTTTGCCCGCCGGCGCAACGCCCCGCCCAGCGGGCAGGGTGCCGAACACCGGTTTCAATTGGGCGGCGACCTCGTCCTTGAACTCCGCAAACGCGCGCGCGCGGAAGGCACCACGGTGTTCACCGTCATGTTCGCAGCGTTCCAAGCCTGGTTGTATTTCGCCACCGGCCAGAACGACCTGATCGTCAGCACGCCCGTCACCCGAAGAAACCGCTCCGAGCTGCTCCACCTCCTCGGCTTTTTCATCAACACCGTGCCCGTCCGCGCCCGGTTTACCGCCGCGCACGATTTCAAAACCACCCTGCGCGACGTGCGCGCCGCGAGCACCGAATCCTTCGACCACGCCGACCTGCCGTTCGAACAACTGGTCGCCTTGGTCATGCAGGGGCGCGATCCCATCCCCTACCCGTTGCACCAAATCATGTTCGTGCTCCTCGATGAAGCGCCTCCGGCCTTGCACCTCGATCACACGGACACCCTGCCGTTCCCCCAACCCGTCACCGCCAGCAAAAACGACCTCACGCTCCTCATCGAGGCCAACTCCGGAACCTGGAACTGCCGGCTTCAGTATGCCGCCGATCTCTTCGACGGCCCGGCCATCGAGCTCCTCACCGGCCAGTTCACGCAGTTTCTCCAGCTGATCGTGGAAGACCCGGAAACACCGCTCAACGAGCTCCGTGTTCTTTCCGAATCCGAACGCCTTCGCGCCACGTCCGCACGCCTTCCCGCCGCGGCTCCCCGTCCCGTCGAAGACGACTCCTTCTGCCTGCACCACCGCTTCGCACGGCAGGCCGCGCGCGCCCCCGATGCCGTGGCGCTCGTCTATCAAAACGACTCCCTGACTTACGGTGAACTCAACCAAAGCGCCGACCGGCTCGCGCTCCGCCTGCGCGGTCTCGGCGTGCGTCCCGATGTGCTCGTCGGCCTGTGGATGGATCCGTCCCTCGACTTGCTCGTCGGTTTGCTCGGCATCCTCAAGGCCGGCGGCGCCTACCTGCCCATCGACCCCCGCTATCCGCATGATCGCGCCACCTTCATGCTCTCCGACTCCCGCGCAGTCGCGTTGGTCACGAGCACAGCCACCGCCGCCACACTCCCGGCCCTCGATGTGCCGCTCGTGCTCGTGGATGCCCTCGAAACACCTTCCGATCTTCAACCCGCGCTCCCTACGCCCGACACCGAGCCGGTCGGCCCCGATCATCTGGCCTATGTGATCTACACCTCGGGCACCACCGGCCGGCCCAAAGGCGTGATGATCACCCATCGCAACGTCGCGCGTCTGTTCACCCGGACCGCCCCGTGGTTCTCGTTCGACGAGCACGATGTCTGGACGCTCTTCCACTCCATCGCCTTCGATTTCTCCGTCTGGGAGGTCTGGGGCGCCTGGCTCTACGGCGGTCGCCTGCTCGTGGTCGAGCCCATGGTGCGCCGCACGCCCGCCGCCTTTCACCAGCTGCTCGTCCAGGAAAAAGTCACCGTCCTTTCCCAGACGCCCTCCGCCTTTGTTCAACTCATCGCCGCCGATGAACAAGCCGCCTC
>Ga0247813_10002755_pt1 | contig 11724 bp, 10 predicted proteins | sample UWRJL169409C1_FD_180719 | JGI IMG/M metagenome (GOLD analysis project Ga0247813, IMG submission 180719) | Plant litter microbial communities from Arlington Agricultural Research Station in Wisconsin, United States - UWRJ-L169-409C-1 | ecosystem: Environmental > Terrestrial > Plant litter >... | reverse complement strand
GCGGCAGCGACTGCGCTCGATCTCGATGACGGTCACCGGATGGCGCGCGGCCATCCCGGTGCGGCGGTCATCCCTGCGGCATTCGCCGTTGCGCATGAAACAGGTTCTTCGCTCGAAGACATGCTAAGCGCTATCGTTATCGGTTACGAAATCGGCGTCACCATCGCCGCCGCACGCACAACCTATGGCAATAGTGGAACCTGGGCGGCCTATGCCGTTGTCGCGACTGCAGCCGCCTTGCGCCGAACCGACGCGGATACATTGGAACATGCGTTCGCGATCGCTGGCGAAAGCGCGCCAAACCAATTGTTTGCGAGCGCCCCGACGCCGCGCGATCCGGCACCCGAAGGGAGCGACGTCAAGGAGGGCATACCCTGGTCGGTGGTGACCGGACTTGTCGCGCTCGGCCTGGCCGAAGCGGGCCATACCGGCCCGCGCAACATTCTCGACAGCCGTCGCCATTACACTTTCGCCGAGGACCTGTCGCTCGGAACCTCGCTCAATGTCTGTAACACCTATTTCAAGCTTTACGCATGCTGCCGGCACGTTCATGCGCCGCTCGACGCTCTTTTAGACCTCATCAACCGTCACGGGATGAAGCCGGAAGACATCGAGGCGATCGAAGTCGAGACCACCAGCGGCGCGTTGCGTATCTCGAACAGGGTAAGACCGTCCAATTTGACCGACGTGCAGTACAGCATTCCCTATTGCCTTGCGCTCGCCGCCGTCGCAGGTCCGCAGGCTCTTTTGCCGCTAACGCGGGAGGCTCTGTCGCATGACAGCGTGTCGCCTCTGGCGATCAGGGTCCGGCTTTCACTCAACCCCGAATTCGATGCGCGGTTTCCGGCCGAAACACTGGCGCGAGTCACGATCGTATGCGGCGAGCGGAGTGTCGTGTCCGATGTGACCGCACCGCTTGGAGAGGCGAGCAACCCGCTGTCGTGGTCGCAGTTGGAGGAGAAATTCAAGGCGGCGACAGGGCGGATGGCGACCGAAGGGCAGAGGCTGCGGATCCTGAAGGCAGTCAACGATGCGCGCGCTGGCGACATTGGCAACCTCATGAGTTGTCTTGAGGCATTGACGCTAACAATTCGGTGAACGTCACTCCGAGCTTGCCCGAATATCGGTGCCTGAAGTTTTCGCCGCCGAGGATCCTGACCTTGCGCGGATTTCCTGGATGGATCGAGAGGAGCAACTATTCAAGCGTCTAGAGCGGCGTATCGTTGCTACGCGCATTGGCGGTGGTTCGGTGCGTCTGATGATGCTGATGTAGAGGGTTTTCAGGCGTTCTCGTGGAGTGTGCAAAACCGACGGAAGGCGAGGGCCGGACAGGCGCTTGAAAATCATCTCGATGCTGTTTTTACGGCACAGCGATTCAGTATGTCCGCGGCGCAGAGACGGAAAACCGAAACAAATCTGATTTCCTGTGTCCAGGCAAAGAGCAGTATCGGGATCCGCTCTATCCGGAAGCACGACTTACTATGCTCGCTGCGAAATCTACGCTGAAGGATCGCTGGCGGCAGGTTTTGTCAGAAGCTTAAAGGATCCCGGAGAAGCATCTGCTGACGCTTGAGCCTGGAATTTCTGAGAACCAGACGGATGAGATGCAGGCGAAACAGCTTCAACTCGTGCTTCCCAGAGGGTTGCACAGCACTTTCCGGATGACGCAGCAGGCATGGCTGGCTAATGGATGTTGCGGGTTTCATCACCATTGTCCGGTCGCGACCGGAAGCTGACCGCAGTTAGGCGACCGCCTTGCAGCCTCCAATAACACCTTGAAGAGGTTATTGAAGAGAGCCGCGGTACTTCGTCCCGCTTACGGAACGCTCCATGCGGATCCAGTCGATCCCGCCTCCCTACGGACGCTATGCCGAGGCTCCTGCGCCTTTTACCGCCCGAAGCGTGTCGAGAACTCCCGAAATCCCGCTGACGCGGCGCTATGCTGATTTCTCCGGTATTCTTCATTCTCTTCCGTGGCGCGCCATGCGTCAAGTCGACTACCTAAAGTAACCTGTTTCTTAGGTTGCCCACTTGCCAGTGCGCGATGCATGACAGCCCGGATATGATTTTCGATGTTTCGAAATACTGCCGTTTTGGGCTGACACCTGGGCAGCCGCAAGCCAGTATCGTGCGCGGGTCGAAAGCCTCGGCGTCGCATGGGACGCGGTTAGCTTCATTCCAAATTTTGGCTCACGGATTGGTGTAACGAAATTCATGGGCAGATCTGACCAAGAACCGGTTTTACCTAAGCAAGCAGCACGGTCTCCGAATTCGTATCCGATAGCTCCCTTGTGACCTCGCTTATCAACAACCGCAGCCATCGATGAGCCGAATCGTTGCGATGGCGGACATGCCAGGCCATCTCGACGGGAAAAGTGCCGAGGTCGGTTGGGGCAGGAAGCACTTTCAGCCGCGCGTCGTTGGCGAGGCGCCGGCAGATCAGGGTTGGCAGGGTGGCGCAATAGTCGGTGACCGCGATCATTTCAGGTACGGCTAGAAAATGCGTAACGGAAACGGCAACTTCCCGTCTCAGGCGCTGATGGCCGAGCGCCTGGAACAAGCCCGCGCGCATTCGCCCGGGCGGAAGCACATTGACGTGCTTCACTTGCTCATACTGCTCCCGTGAAATCCCATCCCGAATATCGGGATGATCGGCTCGACGACGCAGGCAAGCCCTTCATCCATCAGATGCTGGACCACCATATTGTCCGGTGGATCGACAATTCGGCCAAGGACGATATCAGTCCCGCCGGACATGGCGCCGGTCTCAGCCAGGTCGTTGCCGAACGGCGTTAGGCGTAGCTTGACCCCCGGGGCTCGCTCCCGCAGCCGGGCGACCAGCACTGGCATCAGCACAAACTCGACGTAGCGTTGGGGGCAATCGTAAAGAGCTTTTCTGCCTTGACCGGATCGAAGTCTCTTTGACCGAGGATAATATCGTCAATGCTTGCTAAGGCCGCAGTGACAACGGGCTCCAGCTCTTCCGCCATCTGGGTCGGCTTCATGCCGTACCGCTCCCGAATGAAGAGCGGATCGCGCATCGTATCGCGCAAGCGGCTCAAGGCATTGGACATCGCGGGCTGGGTGATGCCCAGGCGTGCGGCGGCGCGCGTCACGTTGCGTTCCTCCATCAGAGTGAGAAACACCGGCTCATGCGCTAGATCGATCGATAGGCGATGCAGACCTGCTTCCCGGTCCTAGTCTCGTTGTTCCCGCAGCAGCGACTGATGCGTTTTTCCAGCGGCGATATGGGTGGAACGAATGTTGACCGTTCATCTGGTAAATCGGAATCCACCAGAGAACTCGGGACCAAAACCGGAAATTGTGACGTCCGCGCTGTGGAATGGCTTAGGTGGCGAATCTGGTGACCGTGTCATCGAACTTTTTCAAAATGCCCACGATACACACCGCACGAGTCACGTATCACGCGAGTTTTTGAGCTTGGGAAATAAGCAAAGCAAAAAAAAGGAACGCGCGCCGGACCCGAACGCTCCCCAATTCAAATTCAGTTCCCAGGGACCAAGCCGGATAGTGCGGTGGTTCACTTGAATCCTTCGGCGGTAGAGGCTGAGCCTATAGAATCGCATTGGTGAGGCAGATTTCTGCAAAACTTCACCAATGCCACTCCCTCATTCGCTATTTCGGTAGGCGGATCGGCACCTGTACACCGACTCTCGGACGCATAGCTTGCAAGCGATTACCAGAACTAACGATCACCCTGTCGTAAAGGTCTTTCGCCGATCTGTTCCGAATGGTTAGCGCCAAGGCGAACTTCATGTTCGCCGATCTTCGTCCGCCGTGACCATGTTCCCGGGCTACGTAACTCACGTCAAATGCAGGCTGGTTAAGCGATGATGCTCTTTTGTTTTTCGTGCGAGATAAGGTAGTTTCCCATTTCTGGGCATCATCGCGTTGCATGTGCTCTGTCGCATAAAAATTTTTTGCCGAAAAGAAACTGTCGCTGGCCGGTACGGTGGGGGTAATCAGTTTCGAGCCCTTATGATAAGGCGCGGGAAGACTAGTAGTGTCCGGCCGGAACTGAATGTCTAGGCCAGCGCGCGTATAGTTGATTGCGTCCTCCGGGTCCACTTCACAGAAAAAGGAAAACGTCGCCTTAATTTCTACCATGCCGGTCAGGCCTTCAGGTACAGGTAGATAAAGCCGGACCGCTCCTGTCGTAGGCATTAGCCGTTGATAGACAATATGAGCTTCGTAGTCGTCGCATAGAACAAGATCACCTAGGCCGTGCGATAAGAAACCCCAACCTGTTTCTAGGCGGGTGGCCTCGTCCCCATTTGCATGATGTACCAATAGAGCCTTCACTGCCGGTGCCCACAGAGGTTCGGTAAACTGCGCACGGACCCCAGCTCCGGAACGCATGGCAAGCGGCGCAGCAAAACTCGTTCCCATCGTTCCTGACGCAGCGTGCGGCTGGACAGCACTCAACGCCAAAAATGGTGAACTATGGGAGCCACCGAACGCCAGGAAATCTGGTTTCACATATCCTGGACTACGGCCGGGTCCACATGCGCTGTAAGTGGCTCGTTTCCAACCATTTCCGAATCCATCGCTTGCTCCGACAGCGAGCATGTTCACACCATCGGACGGCGGCTGTACGCGATGCAGGCCCTTCAAGCGATCACGTTCGCCATTATTTCCGCATGCTATCGTAGCGACGGTTTCACCGTTTGAAAGGATTTGATCAAGCCTTGCCGTCCAAGGACTGACGTCGTCGTCATCGACGGCATAGTCGGGGCCGAGACTGATGTTGATGAAGTCGTAACGTCGAGATGTCAGTACTGCTTCAATGCGGTCGAGAATGTCGAATGCCTCGAAATCGCTTGTGCTGTCAGTATCACCATACACACGCCAATGGTCGACATTGGCATATGGCTTCGGAACAGGCTGTCCCTGGGTCAAGGGGCCGAACAGGAACGACGACGTCACCGCCAAGCCGTGCCCCTGAGCAGACACTACAGCCGCTCCGACGCCAGGAGCATCGCGAAGCGTAACCCACTGATCAAGTCCGTGAGAGAGAGGGAGTCCCCCATCGAAAATTGCGACTGACAGGTCAGGTGCCACGGCCTCGTCCGTCGAAATGGTTACTGGAAAAGCTCGCCCTTGAGAACGAGTCACTGGATCAAAAGGGATGATGCGTGGCGCTTCACGCAGAACTCGAAGAAAGGAAAAATCCAGGACGTCATTCAATCTTTCGCGAGGCGCGACGATCGGCAAAAACGCCAGGCCGCCAGTTTGCCTTTGACGATTGAGGTCGAAACGAACATCCAATGACCGCATGAACTCGGCAAATGTCAAGATAACCTCGCTGTTTCCGAGTTCATCAGGATTATGCAAAACGACTTCCATTGGTATCGTGTCGCGTCCGTCGAAACGTGAAGAAAGCGTCTTCAATCGATTGCGGCCGGGGACTGTGACACTTTCAATCCTTCGGAAGGAATCCTCTACGGCCTCGTCCCGCGGGGCCCAGTTCGCGACTGTCCGGCTGAATTCGATCAATCGACCGGCGTCTCCGGCGAGATAAAGAACCGGAGCGGGCTGGGCCTTGCCACTCACTTCGGCCCTCGCAGTCACCACTTTATTGGGGATGACATGGACTGCCCGACTTCCCAAGTGGTGCAGACCCAGTTCCTGGATCAGCCCCGCTGGATAGTAAGACTTTGCAAGATAGCTTGGATGCAGCGTAACTTCCAAGGCAGCCTCACCGCCTGGGCAAGCGAGTAGTGGCAAGGATTCGATTGCCCTCGCGGTAGATTGCCATTGAGGTGCAAGCCTGCGGCGTGCTTCGGAGAAGGAGTACGGATGCGCCTTCTCACCCATCCCTCGAGGCGGACGCGCTATCTCTTCGGACAACTGCTCGCCCTGACCGATCAAATATCTTGGACTGGCCATTTTTTAAACCGCCTTTTCACGTTTTGCCGAAGTCGACGGCCGAGTTTTGCGTATTGTGTCGCGGGAAATTCCTACGACTTCGCTTATCTTCCGATCGCTGTAACCGCTCTCCGCAAGAAGGTGCGCAGCGTTCTTTCGATCCTCCGGCGTCCCTTCCCTCAACTCATGACCGATACGGGCCAGTATAACGTCGAGGAGAGATTCATTGGCAGTGGTTGCGCGTCGTCTCATCCACTGCACGGAGCGGGTGAGATCACTGAATGATCGCCCTTCCCAAAAGTTGACCAACAAGGGCATCCATTTCTCAAGCCCTTCCGCTTCGTCGCCAAAAAGATGAACAAGCGCGTCCGTCCGCTCTGCTGCGGTGGGACTACGGAACTCAAGAACATCGTCAAAACGACGCCATACGGCAGAATCCAACAACTCTCCATGGTTGGTCGCCGCTATCAGCAAACTGGTCGACGGCCAGTCATCCACTTCTTGGAGGAGCACCGTAACGAGTCTTTTCAGTTCTCCGACGTCTCCCTCGTCATCCCGCTTCTTCGCGATTGAATCGAATTCATCGAGGAGGAGCACCGACTCGACGCTCTTCGCATATTCCAGCACAGAACGAATATTTGCACCGGTCTTCCCCAGATAGCTGCTCATTACCGTAGCTAGATCGAGCGTTATGAGTGGCCGCCCCAATAACGATGCCAACCATCGAGCGCTCATCGTCTTCCCTACACCAGGCGGCCCAACGAAAAGCATTGATCGCGTTGGACCCAAGCCTTGCCTTTCAAGAGCCTGCAAATGTTGCTGCTCCGCGACGACCTGCATGATCCGGTCCCGCAAGTCCGCGTCAAGGATCGGTTCACCGGGCATCACCACGGGGAACTCGCTTTTAGCGAGTGCAAGTCGAGAATCGGCATCGATAGGGACAACAGCGCCTCCGAAATCCCGTAAAGGCGAAAGGGCGGTTGGGGCAAGCGCGAGGAGTTCAGAAAGCTGGGTGGCGAGTTCTGGACTCTCTTTTCGGAACTTGCGGATTGATTGCCGTAGATAGGCTTGAACGTCCTGGGCGCGGCCAGCCAATCCAAGCCGCGCAAGCTGGACCAGCCCATCCGATAATCTATCTTGCAAGTCCATATTTTCATTACCTCTCTGTAATTTCATTCAATATGTGAACGAAGTAATGGACTAGAAGTTATCATTTCTGCATTACATAGTCCACACAAAAGCTCGCGGGGCTTAAAATTGAACCACCGTGTGAAGAGGGTGCGTTAGAAGCGCCCGATTTCGCGCAGGGCCGCTGCCAGACTGTTCTGCTGCCGGTAGCCGGACAGCTTCTTCAGGATAAGGGAAGGTGTGACCACCTTGTCGGCGAGTGCCGTATTCCCTTGCCTATATCCTCGGCGGGGCCCAGAATCTGGTTGGCGTCGAGACGATGTCCAAGCAGCGGTGCCAGACGGCCATGTTCGATTTCGGCTTGAACGCATAGAGTTTGCGGTCCGACAGGCGCGGAATTCGAGGCTCGAAGGAGCGGCCCAGCATGCTCGCTAACGCGGCGCGGTAGGTGCCCTCTCACATGTGCCATGTCTGCATACGCAAAGGCCCCCCGGGTCACCGTACCGCACATCGCAGTCATTCGTGACAGGCCGAGATTGGTCGCTTCAGCGATCAATGCGGCCATGAAGGCGCGCTGATCCGCAGGCGGTAATCCGGTGGTGGCATGGAACAAATGCTCGATGAAGTCGGTCCAGTGGTTGACCTGATCGCGCCGGTCGGTAATCCGCACCCACGGCATCATGGCGTACGACCCTGACGTGACGACACGCGTTTGTACCTGCTCACTGTCGCCTCTGGGCTCCTTGGGAAAGCGGAGCTTTCCATCGGCGAATATCGCTGCATACTTACAGACAGGTGTGCTGTTTACTATCTTGACCCTGGCGGCGTGATGGCTTGAGAAAAGCGGCTTTGGGCATGAACCGCTGGCCACCGATCAAGAATCTCGTCACATGCCAGACAAACGGGTCGCCTAACGAGGGTCACGCTTAGCCGATGCCCGCCGGCTGTCGTTTTCCGTGAAAACTGAACTGGCGGGAGTGCGGACAATGATAAGTTGCAGTTTACCGGCGTGTCGCTGCGTCAGTAACTTGAAAACCTTTAATCGACCTCAGAAACGGCAATTCGTCGACAGTGGTCGGCTTCGAGAACAGATATCCTTGAAGATCGCTGCAACCTAGTGCGATCAAAAAGTCTTTCTGGCCTTCGGTCTCGACACCTTCCGCAGTCGTTGCAATGCCCAATGTGCGTGCCAGCCCGGCGATCGCGGCGATAATAGCAGCACCATCACTCTTAGTGTCGATCAGACGCACGAACGAGCGATCGATCTTGATGCGGTCGATGCCGAACTGAATGAGGTGGCTGAGGGATGAATAGCCGGTCCCGAAATCGTCGAGGGCGACCTTAACACCATGACGACGCAACTTCTGGAGCGTGGTCTGAGCTTCCTCCTCGCTCTCAAGCAGTGCTGTTTCTGTCAATTCAAGTTCCAAGCGGTACGGTTGAAGGCCTGTTTGCTCTAAAATAAGAATTACCTCATCAGCAAAATCCGGGCGCTTTAGTTGCTTGGGCGAGACGTTGACGGCCACTGCTTGACCATCAGGCCAATCGCTCGCGGTTGCGCACGCGCTTTCAAGTACAAACCTTCCAAGAAGATCTATCAATCCGCTATCTTCTGCCAGCGGAATGAACTTATCTGGCGCCAATAATCCCCGGGTTGGGTGCTGCCACCGAATAAGTGCCTCTGCACCTGACGTCTCGTCTTGATGTCCTGCGCGGTGGATCGTTTGATAAAACACTTTAAGGTTTGAAGTCGGCTGATGCCAATTGTCTTCAGCCGTGAACGTATCGCCGAGTTCAACCCGCAAATCGTCGGCTAACCGCGCCCGATCCAACCGATCGAGGTCCATTGAAGCGTCGTATCTGCTACAGCGCCCCCGGCCGGTTGATTTCGCATCATATAGTGCCACGTCCGCTTGACGGAGAATTTCCTGGGAAGACCGAGCGTCGGTAAATAAAACGGCCATGCCGACGGAGCATCCGATTTGGGCGGTAACTTGTCCTTCCCGCAAAACGAATGGCCGCGACAGCTCTTTGACGAGCGTTTCACAAACATTAAAACGGACGGCTTCGCCTGCCGGAGTAGGCAAGAGTAACGCAAATTCGTCACCCCCGACGCGGGCGAGTACGTCAGCCGGTCCAAGCAGCAGCTCCATCCTGCTAGCGGCACTGCAGATGAGTTCATCACCCACCGCGTGCCCAAAAGAATCATTGACGGACTTGAACCGGTCCAGGTCGATGAAGGCGACGAGGGCGGTGCCCTCCTTAGATTGTGGTGCCCCTAACGCTTCGTCAAGGCCGCGAGCGAATAGCGCCCTGTTTGGAAGTCCGGTGAGAACGTCGCGCAGTGACAGATGCCGGGCATTCTGCTCACTGATTTCAAGCGCGCGCCAACTGCGTCGCAGGCGTATGATCAGCGTTGAAAACAGTACTGCGACCAAGATGGTGGCAACTGACAATGCAGGCGTGAGCCGCTCAATGACCCGCGATCCCGGAAGGTCAGGTGTCCAGATGATGAAACCAATGGGTTCGCGGTTCGCGGTTGCTTCTATTTGAAACGCAACTTCCTTTAAATCTGAATCAGCTGTTCGGGCAAATCGAGCTCCATTCAGGCCTTGCTCGCGGCTAAGTGCATCAAGCGCGGCTCCATCTAGAAAGCGAAAGGCTATTAAATAATGTCGTTTGACAGGCGATGAGATCGCGGTCGCCAACGGAGTTGTCCCATTGGTGTTGATCGGAATGATACCTGTAATTGATGGTCTTCCCTCTACGCGCATCAGCCCCGCGCTGACAAAGATGAGTTCCCCATCAGGTGTTTCATTGCTGCTCTTTGAGTTTAGCGCCTCCTTATCTTGTACTTCTCGAAGCATGGTGGTGAGAAGCGGACGAACCCATTTGTAGCGCTTCACCGTCTGAGCGTCAGCTCCCGGTGCAAGATCACCCGATGAGTTGACTAAGAAGACCTTGTCGTATCCGAAAACGCGGGTAATGATTTCTCCAAACTTCGCCGCAGAGGTCATATGTGAGCTTGGCTGAAACCCTGGCATCAATTGAGAACTTGCATCAAGATCTTGAAAATCCGCAAGCAGGGACCCGTATCCCGCGCTCATCAAGCCCATATCATGGGCAACGCGCGAAACCTGATCATTCAGGCGCGCGGTCACGAGTTGTCGTTGACGCTCCAAGGCAGCAACGTCACTTTCGGCGCCCGCCCAGACAGCAGCCATAACCACAAGAAACAGAGCGCCGACACCACTTGCCGCGATGAGCGTCAGGATGGACTTGGATTGCGTTCCATTTAACATCTTCCTCACGCAGTGTTTGGCAAAATTGATCAACTGAACGCCCCCGGATCTGTCCGATGAGAGTTTGCTAAAAAGATTACCGAATACTTAGTTAGGCTATATGAAAGTCGCGCGCAGCTGCCAGCTTAAAAATTAACGCGCCTGTGTTCCGATTGATCGCTCATCCGCATCTAGCAACGGGACATCAACTATGCTGCTTCGCAATAATATTAAGTCATATACTCTAGGATTAATGCTATGCTTTGTTGTTCTCATCTCACAGGAATCCGGCGCTTACGCGCAAACGGCCGCCGCCGCGCCCGCCACTCGCATAGCTGTCGAAGGGATTTTTCCACCCTTTAATTACCTTGACTCAAATCAACAGCTTCAGGGTTTTGATGTTGATATGGCGAAAGCGCTGCGTTGCAGCACAACTGAACTGCGAACTTGTCGTGCAAGAGTGGGACGGCATGATTCCTAATTTGATCGCGAAAAAATACGATGCCATAGTTTCTTCGATGTCCATGAGCGCTGAACGCCGTCAGAAAGTAGCGTTCACACAGCGATACTACGACAGCCCCTCTGTATTCATTGTTTCGAAGCAGTCTGAGCTCAAACAGGTCAACAAGAATAGCCTAAAAGGTTTGAAACTCGGGGTCACGCTATCGACTTCGCAAGCAAGTTATGTCGCAAAGCATTACAACGATATCGAGACCGTCGTGTTTTCCGAGTCGCCCAAGCTTTATGAAGCGCTTGCCGATGGTAAAGTTGATGTGATCTTGGAAGATAAATTGGCGATCTACGACTGGATAGCAAATACAAAGGCGGGTTCCTGCTGCAAATTTATCGGAGACGACATAAAAGATCCAATTTATTTCGGAGATGGCGCCGGTATTGCTGTAAGGCTGGACGACACCACATTGCTTGGGCTACTCAACACGGCCATCGATAAAATCAAAGCCGATGGAACCTATGATATGATAAACGCTAAATATTTTCCCTTCAGCATTCAGTGATGGAGCTGGAATGTCGGAGTTGAAATCAGATTCTGCTGATGCCAGACAAAGTTAGCGGTGTTGAGGGCGCCTGGCCAAGACCGCGATTAAATACCATTGATCATTTATGAATGATCCAGGAACTTAGACAAAAGGAGCGGCGGTTCGTGTCCGTTCAAAGCGAGAGATTTGCTGAGGTGGGTACAGTCAGTGCAGTAGAGGAAATAACCCTATGTCCTCTCAAGTTGAAAACCTAACCTCTGAGTCCAGCGGTTTTATGTCGGGGTCGACCGTTCGAATTGCCTCAAGGCCTGGCTGCTAGCCTTATGTCGTCCTTAGGGCGGTAATCAGTGCTCGGAGTGCGGGTGGCGATTGCCTCCGGCTTGGGTGGTAGAGATGAAACCCCGGGTAAGATGGGCACCAATTCTTCA
>Ga0247813_10002754_pt1 | contig 11725 bp, 11 predicted proteins | sample UWRJL169409C1_FD_180719 | JGI IMG/M metagenome (GOLD analysis project Ga0247813, IMG submission 180719) | Plant litter microbial communities from Arlington Agricultural Research Station in Wisconsin, United States - UWRJ-L169-409C-1 | ecosystem: Environmental > Terrestrial > Plant litter >... | reverse complement strand
AGCGTTTTTTTCATCTGCGAGACACTGGTCTAATAAAATTTCCGCGTCAGGATAACCGATTTCGCCCATCAGCGAGACCAGGCTTCCATAACTGGCTATCTTATAATGTTCTACTAATTGCACAGCATAAATAATTTCCGCATCACGAAGCGCAGTGCCCGTCTCTACATTTTTAACTATTGCGGCGGCTTTCTCACTTAAGATTTCAACAATTTCGCACTTGCAGGTTTCCGGCTTATAGTCCAGCATCTTAAAGATCAGCTCCAGCCGGGAAATGTGGTTGTTAGCCTCCTCGGCCTGACTCGACAAAGCGCTTTGCAATTCCGGTGTAAATGACGCTAGTGATAATGCGGCATAACATTTATGTATCTTTTTTTCCGCACCGTAAAGATCCTGTAAACACTGGGTAAAGAAATCATATAACCCGGTTTGTTTTGCGCTCGTTTCCATATGCTTGTGGTCTATAACTATTATTCGATAACAGAATACCTTTTTTAGCTGTAAAACAACCCAAATGCATAAAAGTTTAGTTAACCTGATGAAATACGGCTGAAGAGTGATAGCTTTGCAAGTATTAAAAAACCAACATGGCAGTATTACATAAAAAAGAAGAGAAAATTGAAGTTGTGCTGAGTAAGCTTCCAAAAGATTATACCGATAAACAGTTTGTGGAAACTTTTATAGAACTTTATTCTAAGGACTGGGGTAAGATCAAAGCCAACTATATTAAACAATCGCAAGATAAGGAACCTGGAACTGTAATTAACATGCCTAAACCAGAGATTTACTTAAAAAATATTTTAACTGTTTACCTGGCCAACCAAAAAGGATCTTAACAGTCAGCTGCAACAGGATTTTAGACATAAAAAAACGGGTGATAGTTGAACTGTCACCCGTTTTTTATGTTCCCGGCATTTGCTTAGATCAGGTCATGGGCAACGAGGAAATCTTTTGCCTGCTGCATATCCGTAAATATTTTATCTGCTGCGGCAAGCTTTGCATGGTCTTCACTATTTCCCTGGATAGCAAAACAAGTCAGGTCCGCTCCTTTTGCCGCACGTAAACCATTTAAAGTATCTTCAAAAACCAGGCAGTCCGATTTTTTGAATCCAAATTTTGACACCGCAAGGTTGTACGATTCAGGATCTGGTTTACTGTTCACTACATCACTTCTGGTCACCAGGAAACTGAAATACTGAGCTAAACCATTTTTAAGAAACATTTCATCCACATCAGGGCGCTTACTTGCTGTAACCAACGCCATCTTAACCCCTGTACTCAAAAAGAAATCAAGCGTATCTTTTACGTATGGCATTAATTCTATCTGGCTGGTCTTTAACCTTTCTACAGTCAGCTCCTCCTTACGGGAGATCAGCAAATCCAGCGGGGAATCAATCTCATATAATTCCTTTAACCTTTTAGCATTACCAGGTAAAGGAATACCGGCATAGTTTTTTAAAAAATCCGGGTAATCCAGCTGAATATTGGATTCTGCCAGTAACTCGTTCCAGGTATTGAAGTGAAAGTGTTCAGAATCAACAAGGGTACCATCCAGATCAAAGAGTAGTGCTTTAAATTTTGCCATGTAAAATATATAATCATTAGTTTCCTTTTATCCAGGCAACTATATCGATAATCAATGTTTCTGAAACACTGGAAGCAGTTCGATATTGCGTTGGTGTACCTTTCTCCACCTGTGAACTCAATAAATGGTTAATATCCGAATATTGCTTAAATGTCACATTTGGACGTCCGCTCAGTTCAGTTTTCCAAATATTAAAATCATTCATAGAAACCTGGAAATCATTTTCACCCTGGATAATCAATACACGTTGTTTAAGTTTTTTCGCTACTTCCACCTGGTTATACAGGTTTAAATCAACCCAGTAAGAAGCTGGTAACCCTAAGATGATTGAATCGGCCTTCATTTTACCTACACTAGTCAACAGTCCCTTTGGAAGCTCATTTGCTACGGCCTCGTATTGCTTCTTAGCAGCTAGGGTAGTATCTTTAGATGTTTCATACAGGTATTTGTTCTGCTCTAACAATACGTCAGCAAATTTTCTGGCTGGCGCTTCCGCAAGGATAATCCCGTTTAGCTGAGGTGCAAGGGCAGCGATTCTCGGTGCGAGCATTCCGCCAAGGTAATGCCCAAGCAAATAAATTTGTTTTTTATCCACTCCGGGTATGGTAGCGGCTAAGGTGACAGCAGCTACGGCATCATCCAAAGTTTCTTCTTTAACCGTAAAAGCACCAGCAAATTCATTTGCATGTACCAATGTCCTTTTTACATAACGGATACTGGCTACACCTTTGGCCGCTAAGCCTGCTGCCAGGTCTTTAAAAGGTTTATTCGGGCCTAATGTTTCGTCCATATCACTTGGTCCTGTACCATGCACTAAAACTACTATCGGGAAGTTAACCGCATTTTTAGGAACCGTTAACCGGCCTACGAGTTTATGACCGGCGGCGGTTACATAAACTTCTTTCTCCTCATAAAGTGTAATGTCTGCATAAGCGGGGTTCAGATAGGTGGTGCCTGCCGCAGGTCTTGGCTGGATATAAAAACCGACCAGTTTTTCTGTCTTGTTAAACGCCAGCAGAAAAGATTGAGTTGCATTCGCAAACTTTCCTTCCACAGTTACAGTATAAAATTCGCCCTCAGCTTTACTTTGAGTAACATCTGCGGATTCAAATTTACCCAGACGTGTATTCATGTTGTCCCAAAGTTTCTGCAAGTCTGCCACGCTGATCTTTGACTGCAGTGTAGGATCAAAAAATGCTTGCGCAGCAGTAAAGTTCTGCTCATTCATTAGTTTAAAAAAATCATCTGACTTTCCAAACAGATTTAATAAACCCTGTGCGAAAGTTGCTGTAGTAAATAACAGTGCCAGAATCAATAAAGTAATTTTTTTCATTAGTATCAGTTATTTTCAGGTTGTCTTATAATCTCATCATAGGCTGACGCAAATACGTCAAAGCTAGATGTACGGTTAAACCAAAGTTAGTATTAATTCATTTAGTTACTAATCTTTGAGTTGCATTGATAAATATTTAACAGTTACGGTTAATCCAATGTATTAAGTGATGATTAATTAGTGATTTAGTGAAAATTTCAAATTAATACTTAAAAATAACTAAATATAAAATAATTACTGTTTAATGAAATTAAAATGATGAATTTCGTATCTTAGTGATGTGGTATTTGATCTATTCTCTAAAGTAAAACTTGCAAATTACGGAGATTGGTATATAATCTACTTTGAAATAACATCATTATAGAAACAATTCTAAAAATAAACATATGAAAGCACAGAATTCCCGAGAAATGAAATTGCAAAAAGAACACAGGCCTGTTGGATCGAACTACAAAATCCTACCAGCATTAAGATTAGCAGGCAATTTGCTGGAAAAACATGGTTTTTATGCCGGTGAGATAGTCATTGTTACTTATGAGCAGGAAAAATTAATCATCACCACTAAACGTCCCGCAAAGGAATATTTTGCCGAAATAGAAGCGGAAAGGATTGCGGAGCAGCTGGAAAGAGAAAAGTATGCAGATGTATGGTGAGCCGCAACTTAGTGTTATGAACCGTTAGGGTTTCATAACACTTTTGTGTTAAAAAAAGAAATTACAAAAGGTTATAAAAAAAAGAAAGGGTTGTCGCATCCACGAAGCATCCCTATTCTAACCAAATATAAACCTGTATGAACGGGTTTTCCTTTAAATTTCCAGCAGTGTTGATCGCATCAGATAATGAATCATCCTAAAGCTGGAAAATATTATTTCTTGTTTCTAATACAAATATACGAACTTTTGAATAGTGTACAAACTACACTAAGAATTTTTTTCAAAAAAACATTTCTATGACTGAACATTCAGACGGACCAGCATTGTTTGATATAAAAATTTTAAGCCTTTTTACTGTCAATCAGGCATTCAACATCTTCCTGCGTACCATTAAATGGTCCGGAAGCCTCTATTTTGAGGCTGGCCATCGCAGCACCGAATTCGCCGGATTCCTGCACTCCAGCTCCTTTTGCCCGTTTAAACAGATAGCCCGCCATGTAAGTATCACCGCAACCAGTAGCATCCGTTTCTAAAGAGGGACGATAAGCAGGGATCTCATAAAATATACTATCAGCATAAATCACAGAACCGAGGCTGGCACGGGTAACAACAACTTCCATGACTCCCCATTCTGCTAATATCTTTGCGCCAGCAGTTATACCCTTTACGCCGGTTAACACTTCCAGCTCAGTTTCATCAGCTTTTACAAAATGTACATATTGCAAAGCTTCCTGTTTCTGGCCCCACCCTATAGCACATACACGCTGGTTACGGACTTCCCGCAGATAACCCTGTACATCAAGTGATACTTTGCTGCGTGCTGACAAGTCTTTGATCAGTTCTACTGAAATATCATTGGCCAGCAATGGGCCTAAATGAAAGATCCCGGCGTTTATACCGCTAAGCTGCTCCACGGTAAAAGGATCTGCTTCCTGTAAAACCCGCTGTATGCGATGGTCAAGGTTAGTAGAGTAAATATTTTCAAAATATACTGTTTTAGCACTTGGAAACATATTTACAACTATTCCATTCGCCCTGAGGTCATCTACAAAAGAAACTTCTGATGCGGCAATTGCGGTAACCAAACCATAATTCAGATCCAGTTTTCGCAGCGCATTGGAAAAATAAAAAGAGGTTCCCCCTGCCATATGTTTCTCCCCATTCCCAGTCACGATCCTGTCTAATGTAATATGTCCTATGCAACAAACCTCGTACATCCACTGTAATTTAAGATGATCAGCTAAATGCTAACCGAGCTGCAAATGTAGGAAATAGCAAGATGGAACTGGAAATTGTTAATGGAATTCTATTTAAACAAGTCGAAACTATACTGGGCATCAGACCAGAATTCATCGAGAGCGATCATTCTCGGTTTAAAAAATGAAATCAGCGCCGGCCAGTCTTCTCCTCTGAATAGACTAACTCCAGGAAGTGTTTTACTGATGCGGCTGACAGTTTTATAGTTTTCATCATTAATATGCAACTGCCATTCCCATTGTTCGCCTAAAATGCCCTGAAGAATTTTCCGGTATGCCGAAAACTGCTCGAAAACAAGTTCTTGTATACCTGGGTCAGGATGGGAAATTTCAATAGCGATAAATGCAGAATTGTTGTCCGCATGCATTTTAAAATGCAGGTGTTTGATACCGGTTTTGTAATTGATCCAATTGATTTTCAAGCCCTCAGCAGAGGGCTGTGGGGAAATATATTGTCCGAATGCCGTCCAGAAAGATTGCTTTAGCCTGGACGCTTCCTCTTTTGAATACATAGGTATTAAACGGGTTACTTTTTATGATAATGGTTTTCCAGAAAGTCTGATTTGGAATCCCTGAATGTTTTCACCGTTCCGATGGTATACATAAAACGGATGTAATACCAGGCGATATCTACCTGGTGAGGTAAAAATCCTGTTCTTGCACTTTTAGGAAACAGATGGTGGTTATTGTGCCATTCACCTGCAACGATACCCGGCCAAAGCTGGTTAATCGACATATCTTCACGACTGAAGTCATAATTGTCCCTGCGCATATCTTTTCCTTTACCATGACCTTCATAGTTGAAAGTCCTCACCCCTACTGCCCAAACGCCAGCGGCCCCAAAAACGGTACAAGCCAGTGCATGACCACCCATAAGATAAAAAGCAAGATACCAGAAACCCCAGTTCATTATCCATGATAATACCGTTCTGGCCGGATTGGCAATTGAGCCCCATTTAAGATATTGTGCGTATGTATTTGGCGTAATCCCCGTATGTTTCATCAGTCTTGTTGCCCTGTAATAATCTTTTTCAGAAAGGTCTTTTGCTATCGGCTGGTGGTTTACATCCGCAAGAAAACAGTACAGAAACCCTCCGGAAGCATTGTACGGGTCGCCAGGCATATCCGATTTCGCATGGTGTACATGATGGGAAACAACATAAATCTCTTCAGGAATCATTGATATGGTCAGGTTCTGTGTAAAGAATTTCCAAAACTTATTACTGAAGGTATAAGCATTATGTGTACAAAAGCGATGGTGCCATATGGTACCGTGTGTACCCATGATAACCATACTATAAACGAAAGCAACAGCAAGCATACTCCAGCTGAAATATTGAAATATAAATAAAGCTAAAAATGGAATAGTCAGCAGAACTTTTGTCCAGCTCATAAAAGGAAGCCAATTTTTCCTGGTTCTGAAGATATTTAATCTTGCGAAAAACTCTTTGAATATCTGCCCGGGTGTAGGTTTTGAGAGTTCTCCATTAGCATCTTTCCATCCATAGGCAGGTGGATCCAATACTATTTCTAAAAATGTCATAAAAATGCAATTAAATACTTTGGTGAAAGTACGGTGGATTTTTGGTATTCCATGCAACTTTGTTTAAATACTTGCTGTTGTTGGTCAGGGATCAGTAATTAAACTATTATTTCCTAGTAATAGTATAAACATATGCCTAATTTCGGCCTCCTAAAGGAATTCCCGATTATCTGCCGGATATCAGGTAAATGAGATTAAGATTACATACACATGAACAGTAAAACCAACCGCAAACAAGACGCCTTAGATTATCACTCTCAGGGAAGACCAGGAAAAATTGAAGTTGTACCTTCTAAACCAACCAATTCCCAGAGGGATTTAGCATTAGCGTATTCTCCCGGGGTAGCAGAGCCCTGCCTGGCCATCCACCGCAATCCTGAAGATGTATATAAGTATACAGCAAAAGGGAATTTAGTCGCGGTAATCAGTAACGGAACAGCAGTACTTGGATTAGGTAATATCGGTCCGGCAGCAAGTAAACCTGTTATGGAAGGTAAAGGGCTGTTGTTCAAAATATTTGCTGATATCGACGTCTTCGATCTGGAACTGAATACCTCTTCGGTTGATGAATTTGTGAACGTCGTTAAAGCTTTAGAACCTACTTTTGGCGGGGTAAACCTGGAAGATATCGCAGCACCAATGTGTTTTGAGATCGAACGGCGTTTAAAAGAGGAAATGAATATTCCTGTAATGCACGATGACCAGCATGGAACGGCAATTATTACCAGTGCGGCATTGCTAAATGCCTGCCAGTTACAGAACAAAAAAATAGAAAAAGTAAAGATCGTTGTTAGTGGCGCTGGCGCGGCTGCAGTATCTTGCGTTAAATTATATTTAAAAATAGGGGTAAAAAAAGAAAACCTGGTCATGTTTGATATCGACGGACTGGTTAATGTAGACCGTACGGATCTTGACCCTATCCGTATGGAATTCGCAACGACCAGAAAAGATATTAAAACCCTTGCCGAAGCCATGAAGGGGGCCGATGTATTTCTGGGCCTATCTGCTGCAAACGTAGTTTCTGTGGAAATGGTGCAGTCTATGGCAAGAAACCCGATTGTTTTTGCTTTGGCGAACCCTGATCCGGAAATTGCATATGACCTGGCGATTAATTGCCGTAAGGATATTATCATGGCTACCGGACGTTCAGATTTCCCTAATCAGGTAAACAATGTGCTTGGTTTCCCATACATTTTCCGTGGTGCGCTTGACGTACGTGCAACATCTATCAATGAAGAAATGAAGATTGCCGCAGTCAAAGCAATTGCGGACCTCACAAAACTTCCTGTTCCGGAGATCGTTAACCTCGCCTATAAAGCTAAAAACTTAAAATTCGGAAAAGATTATATCATTCCTAAACCTATTGATTCACGCTTAATCGGCATTGTATCTATGGCTGTTGCAAAAGCAGCGATGGAATCTGGTGTTGCCAGGAAACACATTACAGACTGGAATGCTTATCATGAAGAATTGCAGGTAAGGTTAGGTGCTGATGATAAGCTATTGAGAAACCTTGCCGGTAAGGCTAAATCTGCGCCGAAACGTGTTGTATTTGCTGAGGCCGACAATTACAAGATATTAAAGGCTGCACAGATCGTTAAGGATGAAGGCATTGCCACACCAATCCTGCTAGGTAATGTAGAACGTATCCAGAAGATCGTTCTGGAAAACGGGATTGAGTTTGACGGTATCGAAATCATCGATCCGCTTCAAGGCACGCCTGATTCAGAGAAATTCGCAGATCACCTTTATCAAAGACGCCAAAGACGTGGTATAACCTTGTATGAGGCCAGGAAATTAATGCGCGACAGGAACTATTACGGTGCGAGTATGGTAGAATTCGGACACGCAGATGCGCTGATCTCGGGTCTAACTAAAAACTACAAGTCAACATTAAAACCTGCTTTACAGGTAATCGGGACAAAAAAAGGTGTTAAAAAAATTGCAGGTATGTACCTGATGTTAACTAAGAAAGGTCCTGTTTTCCTTGGAGATACAACAGTAAACCCTGATCCGTCGGCACAGGACATGGTAGATATCACGGGTCTGATCAATGATTCTGTAAAAGGATTAAATATTACACCAAGAATCGCTTTGTTATCCTATTCGAATTTCGGTTCAAACACTGGTGCCATCCCTGATAAAACAAGGCTGGCGACTGCATTACTGAAAGAAAAATATCCTGATATGATCGTAGATGGTGAAATGCAGGCTAATTTCGCAATGAATTCAGAGTTGTTGCAAGGAAATTACCCTTTCTCCACTCTTAAAGGCAGTCCGGCCAATACCTTGATTTTCCCTAACCTGGAGTCTGGTAACATTGCGTACAAACTTTTACAGGAGCTTGGCAATGTTGAAGCTGTAGGGCCAATCCTATTGGGCTTGAACAAACCAGTACACGTTTTGCAGATGGACAGTTCTGTTCGTGAGATCGTGAACATGGTAACTATCGCTGTTGTAGATGCACAACAAAAAGGTTAAAAATATATAAGCTATAAAAGAAGGGGCCGACGATCGTCAGCCCCTTCTTTTATAGCTTATTTTATGGCTGGATGAACAGGTCACTGCTCAGGTACCGGTCCCCCCTATCGCACGCAATAAATACAATCAACCCGGATTCCAGTTCTTCGGCCAGCTTAACAGCACAGGCCAAAGCACCACCGCTGCTCATCCCCGCAAAAATCCCTTCCGATCTGGCCATTAGTCTTGCGTAAAGCGCCGCATCCTGCTGGGAAACATCCATGGTACGGTCTACTCTGCTCGCATCAAATATCTTTGGCAGATAAGCCGCAGGCCATCTCCTGATCCCCGGAATGGAAGATTCTTCCGTGGGCTGACAGCCAACGATCTGAATCGCAGGGTTCTGTTCTTTTAAAAACATGGAGTTGCCCATTATACTGCCCGTGGTGCCCATAGAGCTTACAAAATGAGTAATCTGCTGTTCTGTGTCACGCCAGATTTCCGGTCCTGTAGTCTTGTAATGCGCAAGATAGTTATCCGGGTTAGCAAACTGGTTTAGCAAAAAGTAACCATCTGTACTCCCTTTTTCTTCTGCGTAATCCCTGCAGGTTTCAATAGAGTCCAGCAACGTAACCCGGGCACCGAACGCTTCCATGGTCAGGGTACGCTCACGAGTGGAGTTGGAGGGCATGACCAATTCAATTTCCAGATCGTAGATCCCTGCAATCATTGCTAATGCGATACCAGTATTTCCGCTGGTAGCTTCGATCAGCTTAGTCCCCTTTTTAATTTCTCCCCGTGCCATTGCACTGCGGATCATATTTAAAGCAGCCCGGTCTTTTACACTTCCCCCGGGGTTATTACCTTCAAGTTTAGCGAATATTTTCACATTCGGATTCGGGTTTAAGCGCTGGATCTCTACTAGTGGGGTATTGCCGATTGCATCTATGATATTGCCCATGTTTACGTTTTATTTTTTGTTTTTATTACTTTTACGGCCGACTGGTGGTAGACCGTACTATGGGGCATTACGCTTTTTGTGAGCCATACGTTACCGCCGATAATACTGTTTTCCCCGATAAATGTGTCTCCGCCCAGTATAGTTGCACCGGAATAGATAATAACGTGGTCACCAATAGTTGGATGTCTCTTGGTATTCGCCATGTACTTTTCTACACTTAATGCGCCAAGGGTTACACCCTGGTACAATTTAACATGGTTACCAATCACTGTAGTTTCTCCAACAACAATCCCCGTACCATGATCGATGAACAGGAATTCTCCTATGTGCGCACCAGGATGGATGTCAATTCCTGTGACACCGTGGGCGTATTCCGTTAAGATCCTGGGGATCAACGGAACACCAGACACCAATAACTGATGGGCAATACGGTATAAGGACACAGCAAGAAAGCCCGGGTACGTGCGGATGATCTCAAATTCACTTTGCGCTGCTGGATCGCCATGTAATGTCGCAGAAATATCGGTATTCATCCTGCGGTAAAGTTCCGGTAGCGCCTCATAGAACGCAAGCGCAATGTATTGCTTGTCACATCCCATACATGCTTTGGTTGCGTTCAAAATATGGAGCAGTTCCGCTTCCGACTGATCGAACATTTCCCGGATCTCCGGAAGGGTATAATCCGGAAAAGTCAGCCGTTCCGGGTAAAGCAGGTTGAGCAAGTTTACCGCCCAGCCGGCAATCTCCTGATTGGAAGGGATAGTCTCGATCTGGTGTTGCTTATTATATATATGAAGGTAAAATTCTTCGTTCATAGATTTGATGCTAAGACTATCGGTTATTAATCATTGCCCCGGGTGATAACATGTACCTGAGGTGCCGTGCTCGGAAATTTGATATCATTTGCATCCATCGATTCTTTTATTTTCTGATAAGTCGCGTAATAAACAGGCCAGAAATTACTATTTGCCGTCCATGCCCTTACAATTAACACAATTGCGCTATCTCCCACAGAGCCGACCAGCACTGCTGGCTTGGGATCTTTCAGGATCAGCGGGTCGTTGTCTAAAGTTGCCAGTATAGCCTGTCTGGCAACTTCTATATTATTATCAAAAGATATTGTAATCTTATATTCTGCCTGCCTGGTATCATTATCTGATGCATTGTTGATTACAGCATTAGCCAGCGGGCCGTTTGGCGCATAAATCGTAGTCCCGTTTCCGGCCCTTAACGTCGTATATAAAATATCAATCTTCAGTACGGTCCCCGCTACGCTATTGCTGGATGTAATGTTATGGCCAACACGGAAAGGCTTGAACAGCAGGATCAGTACTCCACCAGCAAAATTAGACAAAGATCCTTGTAATGCCAATCCTATGGCGAGTCCTGCCGTCCCTAAAACAGTTATAAATGAAGTTGTAGGGATGCCTACAATAGTAGCGATAGAAATTATCAGGACCACATAGAGGACAACATTAATCACACTGATTAAAAATTCGCTGAGGGACAGATCGATACTGTTTTTATGAAAATGTCTGTGGAGGAACCTGACGCATTTTTTTATCAGCCAGAGTCCTACTAAAAGTACGATGATAGCCAGTAAAAACTTACCCAGGTAACTCACGGTCAGGTCAGCGAACTGTTCTGCATATATTCTAATTTTATTCATCTTTAAGCTATTGTACCCGCAGGTTTCAAAAATGGCCCTGCGATAATATTTTTTAAAGATACATATCTATTTATTTTTTAAAATGAAAGGATGTAATACCAGTGTAAAAGCAGATAACATCACTTTAAATGTTATGCAACAAATTCCACTTCAAAAGAAGTACCCGGATTGAGAATATAAAAATGTTCTTTGAAGTTTCCCCGGATCGCCTCGTTGATTTTGATCCAGTCAAATGTCATTATGGTAAGATCTTCTGGTAATTCAA
>Ga0247813_10002752_pt1 | contig 11726 bp, 8 predicted proteins | sample UWRJL169409C1_FD_180719 | JGI IMG/M metagenome (GOLD analysis project Ga0247813, IMG submission 180719) | Plant litter microbial communities from Arlington Agricultural Research Station in Wisconsin, United States - UWRJ-L169-409C-1 | ecosystem: Environmental > Terrestrial > Plant litter >... | reverse complement strand
AGGGTTCGAATCCCTCCGGTTCCGCCAATTCGGGTTCTGACATTGTTCAGCACCCTATGAAACCCCGATTGATCTCGATCATTCGGGGTTTTTTAATTTCCGATCAGTATTTGATGGTGACGCCGGCCTTCACGCCATTGTTCGTCTTGCCGTCACTTTGCACACCTGCCGAGTACGAAACGTTGCCGGGCGTGCTCGCCCCCACGGAATAGGTCGGACGCGGCGTTGCCGTATCGACGCCGCCATAAACGCCGCTGCCGTCGGGCCGTTGAATGCCCACCGTCCCACCTGTCGCGTCGATTGATTTTTCGGTTGGCGTGACGTTGGGTGTGACATAGACCGTGCCCTTGTCGTCGCTGTCGAGTGGCAGTTTGACTGGCTGAGCATGGGCAAGGGCGGCAGTTGCCGCGAGCGCGACGACGACCGCACTGAGCCGTGCACTTCCATGAAGGCGACAGCGCGAGGGCAAGCGGAAGGTGCTGATGGAGGTGCTGGAAAAGTGCATCGTCTGGAAGATACCTTGGGTTGATCGATCGCTCGTAATGTCCACCCCGTACCCTTCGGATGGACCTTGTTGGACAGCTTGACGCGCCATCGGCACCTCGTCAACCACGCAGATTCAAACTTTCTTACCCATTTTTCAAACACACATTGCAAGGTTTGTACAGGGAGAAAGTAAATGTTTCACAAATCGTTGACATTTGCTGCGATGCAACAAAAAATGCGATGACCGAGGAGGGGGGCTGAATGCTATTCACTCGCAAACGATTGCGCGTGCTTCCTCTTCTGTGTCGACGAACGAATCTGTCATCCATTTCCTGAGGGTAAGACTCATGAATTCTTCATCACGCGCGATCGGCGGCAGCCTGCTCTCGACGGGTGGGGGCGTTGCTTCTTCCGGCGAATCGAACATGCTCGAGCGCCTGCGCGCCGAGATGAAGGCCCTTTTCGATTCCCGGGAGACGAAGGACCAGTTGGTACAGCGGCTCTACGCACAGCATGAAGAGGAGCGCAGTGCGTTCATCGTCCGCTTCAACAAGCAAGCCGAATCGCTGATCCGGCCGACCTTCGTGGAATTCGAACGCTGGGTGGCCGGGCAGGGGCTGGCCTGCCATGTCGATATGCAGAAAGGCATCTACACGCCGACCCATCGGGCATCCGCGTTCGTGCGCTTCGGCATCGGCGTGCGATCGTCCGCAGAGCGAAGGGCGGGGAGCGTGGTGCGGGGCAACTTCGTCAACGTATGGGCCGACACCACGGCGCGCATGTTGATGGTTTCGCATGTCGGACCCGTGCCGGCGAAGCTTGAGCAAGGGTTGCGCGATACCTTGGCGCTCGAAGACCTGGACGCGACGTTTCTGCGGCGGCACCTTTCGGTTCTGGTGCAGCCCTTCTTCGGCTGTTCAGTCGACGAGCTTGCGAACGTCCCACCAGGGCGGTAGCAGCGCGCGGATTTCCGGCTGGGCGAACCGATCGTCCATGAGGTAGAGCACGCCGGTGTCGTGTTCGGTGCGGATCACGCGGCCGGCCGCCTGCACCACTTTCTGGAGACCTGGATAGAGATACGTGTAGGCCCAGCCATTGCCGAAGCGCGCTTCCATGCGCTCGCGCATCACCTCGTTGAGCGAGTTGTGCTGCGGCAGGCCAAGACTTGCGATGAACGCGCCGATGAGCCGGTCGCCGGGCAGATCGACGCCTTCGCCGAATGCACCGCCAAGCACTGCGAAGGCGATGCCGCGACCACCGGGCCGCAGGCGCGCAAGAAAAGCATGGCGGTCGGCTTCGGCCATGCTGCGCGTCTGGGCCCACGCGGGGATGCCGGGATGCCGCCGACCCAGCGTCGCGACGGCGCCCTCCATGTAGTCGAAGCTGCTGAAGAACGCCAGATAGTTCCCGGGTTGATTCTCGAACTGCCTGGCCATCAGATCGACCAGCCGGTCGAGCGTGTGCGCACGGTCGCGGTACCGGGTGGACAAGTCATCGACCACGCGCACGGCCAACTGCTCGGTGCGAAAAGGCGAACCCACCCGCAACGTGGCGGTGTTGGCAGGCATGCCCAGCGTCTGACGATAGAAATCGAAGGGGGCCAGCGTGCCAGAGAAGCAGGCCGATGAGCGACAGGCAGCAAAGCGAGACTGTAGAAAGGGCGCGGGCAGCAGGTTGCGAATTGCCAGCCCCCGCGCATTCGACGCCCCGTCGACAGGCGCGTCGGACAAGGCCGCTGCATCCAGCGTGCTCTCGAAGACCGAGTGATCGGCAAAGGCGTCGGCCAGGCGGGCGAACTGGATCGCGTCGAAGAAGAACTGCTGCAGCGGCCCGTGCGCATGCTCGGGATGCGCGGCGAAGTGGTCGCCCATGGCGGCGATCGCACCCTGCAGCGCAGCGGGGAGGGCCTCCGGCACGTCCGATTGCAACACGCAGGGCTCGGACTGGAAATCCTGGACCGAGCGCCACGCGCGTTCCACCTGCTGCAAAGGCATCCGCAGCGCGCCGGGTGCGTTGCGCCGCACACGGTCGAGTGCCCGGCCATCGAGTTCGGCCGTGTACATGCCGCGGGCGCGCTGCAGAAGGTTGTGCGCCTCGTCCACCAGCAGGGCAACCTGCCAATCTTCCTCTTTCATCAGGGCGTACAGAAAGGCGCTGCCGTCGAAATAATGGTTGTAGTCGCCGACGATCACATCGCTCCAGCGCACGAGTTCCTGCGACAGGAAATAGGGGCAAATCTCATGCGCGAGCGCAACGCGCCGCAAGGCTGCACGGTCGAGCCACGCGGCTTGCACCGCCTCGGCGCGCGCCGCTGCCAGGCGGTCGTAGAACCCGCGTGCGAGAGGGCAGGCGTCGCCGTTGCAGGCCTTGCCGGGATGCTCGCAGACCTTATCCCGCGCGGTGAGTTCGAGCACGCGCAGCGACGCGCCAGTGCCGACGATCTGCTGCAGCGCTTCCAGCGCGATGGTGCGGCCCGATGTCTTCGCCGTCAGGAAATACACCTTGTCGAGCTTGTGCTGTGCGCGCGCCTTGAGCAGCGGGAACAAGGTGGCGAGCGTTTTGCCGATGCCCGTAGGCGCTTCGATCAGCAGATGGCGCGACGACGATGCAGCCCGGTACACGGCGTCCGCAATGTCGCGCTGGCCGATGCGAAAGGCGGCGTACGGAAACGCGAGTGCGGTCAGCCGGTTGCCGAGCGCCGCGTGGTGCACAGCCTCGCTGTCGGCCCACGTGGCATAGGCTGCACACAGGCCTTCGAAATGCGTGGCCAGCGCTTCGCGCGTGCAGCGTTCTTCCAACACCGTTTCTTCGTCCGTGCCCAGGTCGAGGTAAACCAGCGCCACGTCGATGTGTGGCAGCCCGTCGCGCTCGCACAGCATCCAGCCGTAGACCTTGGCCTGCGCCCAATGCAGGGCGCGATGGTTGTCGCGGATGGCGTCGAAGCGGCCACGGAAGGTCTTGATCTCTTCGACCCGTCCGCGCACGGTGTCGTGGCCGTCCGCGCGGCCCCGCACATGAAGAACGCCATGTGTCGTGCCCAGGACCACCTCGCTCTCGTAGCCCGCACCGCGACGTGCCTGCACGCGCAGGTGGCCCGCCATGCCCTGCTGCGCAGTGGGCGAGGGCACGAAGCGCAGATCGATGTCGCCGCGCTTCGCGCTGAACGCGCACAGCGTTTTCACCGACACACGTCGCGCGGACGGCGTGACGTCGGTTTCACAGGATGAAGGGGAGTCGAGCGCTGACATGATGGACTGGACAAATATACAGCCTTGGTCGATCTCGCACCGCCGCGAGGTGGTCTTGCTTCAGAAGAGCGTCTACCCACGCCGTCGGCATGCAACCTGCATGGCAAGCGCAGCCGCGCTGCGTTAGGCTTGCGGTCCCACATTGCAAGAACGCGACGCTCTCCAAAGACATGTCCACGCCCAAGAAAGCTGCCTCCGGCACCGCCGCCGTCTCATCCACCCCCTTTCTGCGCGTCGGCGAAAGTGGCATCCACGGCCTGGGTGCGTTCGCGACGCGGTCGTTGCCTGCGAGCACCTTCCTCGGTTTCTATGACGGTCGGCGCTACACGCCTGCCCAGATCGCCGCCAAGGACTGGGACGACCAGCTCACCTATCTGTTCACCCTGTCCGACGGCAACACGATCGACGGCGGCAAGGGTGGCAACGCGACGCGGCACCTCAACCATTCGTGCGACCCGAATTGCGAGGCCGTCGAAGCCTACGACGACAAGGGCAGGATGGTGCTGCGCTTCCAGACGCTGCGCGCGGTGCGATCGGGCGAAGAGCTCTTCATCGACTATTCGCTCACGTGCGACGAAGGCTGCGGTCCTGAAGACTTCCCCTGTCACTGCGGCGCTGCAAACTGCCGGGGCACCATGCTTGCGCCGCCCGAGCAGGCCACTATGGGCGAGTGATCGATCAAGCGAGCGAGCGACGCGCACCGAAATGCGCGCAGCCAGGGGCTGCAGTCAGTCTGCCTCGACCTTGCGCTGGAGCAGCGGATTGCGCGCGAACAACTCGGCGGTCCAGTCGACGAAGGCGCGCACCTTGGCGCTCAGATGCCGATTGGGAGGGTAGACCACGTAGATCGGGATGGGCTCGCGCGTCCACGCTGGAAGTACCTGAACCAGCGCGCCGCTGTCGAGCAGCGGCTGTGCCAGGAATGTCACCATCTGCGACACGCCCAGGCCCGCCAGCACCGCATGGGTGTGCGCGTTGTTCTCGTTGACGGCAATGCTGTAGTGGCCGTCGACTTCGATGCGCTCGCCGTCCTTGCTGTACTCGTCGGGGTACATGCGCCGCGTGTTGCCCGAGAAATAGCCCACCACACGATGCCGCTTGTCGAGGTCGTTGGGGTGTTGCGGCACGCCGTAGCGCTTGAGGTAGGCCGGCGAAGCGACCGACACGAAAGGCAGGCTGCCGATGCGACGCGCCACCAGCGACTGGTCGGTGATGTCGCCAGCGCGGATCACGCAGTCGACGTTGTCGGTGATCATGTCGACGATGCGGTCGCTCACGCCCAGCTCGAGCTGGATGTCCGGAAAACGCGCGAAGAAATCGCTCAACGCCGGAATGATGATCTCGCTGGCCGTGGAAGAACCCACGTCGACGCGCAAGCGCCCGGTCGGGCTCGCCTGCGCGTTGGTCATGCTCGATTCGAGGTCGTCGAGGTCGTTGAGCAAGCGCGACGCGCGTTCGTAGTACGCCGCGCCATCGGGCGTCACCGTCACGCGCCGGGTGGTGCGGTTGAGCAGCTTGACGCGCACGCGCGCTTCCAGCGCCTGGATCTGCTTGGTGACCGTGCCCTTCGGGATGTTCAGCGAGTCGGCCGCGCGCGTGAAGCTGCCCGCTTCCACCACCCGTGCAAACACCCGCATCGCCTGGATCTGGTCCATCTGTCCTCATCTGTGTTGCAGCATGCACTGCGTGCGTTGAATTCTCACACGCGCACGGCCTCCATTGTTACGCCTGGGGAAACTGTGATGTGGCAAAGCAGGGGTTTCAAGCAGGTCCGTGGACCTTACATTTCTTTCAACCCCTACTGACCTCAGGTTCGCCATGTCCAGTTCTTCTTCGACCTCTGCTTCCGCGCTCCCAGCCCCCACGGCGCTGCTTGCCGACGAGAAGGAGATCACCATCCTGCTGCCAGGCCGTGAACCGGTGCAGGCGCGCAGTTACGGTGTCAAGGCACGCCAGCCTGCTGACAGCACGACGCCGCTGGTCCTGCATTTCCACGGCGGCAACTTCCTCAGCGGCGACCTCGACTGCGGCCGCAATGTGGCACGCATGCTGGTGGATGCCGGCGCTGCCGTCGTGTCGATGGCTTATCCGCTTGCACCACTGCATCCGTTCCCGGACGCGATCGAGGTCGGCTACGAAGCACTCGTCTGGCTGTACAAGCACCGTGCCAAGTTCGCTGGCAAGGGCGCCCGCATTTTCCTCGCGGGCGAAGAGGCGGGCGGCAACCTTGCAGCGGCGCTTGCGCTGATTGCACGGGACCGGGCGCATCCGCCGCTGGCAGGCCAGATCCTGGTGTCGCCGATGCTGGACCCCTGCGCGGGCACTGCATCGCTGCGCAAGGCGATGGGCGACACCCCCGCGTGCAAGTACTCCGAAGGATGGCAGCAGTACCTGCGCTGCGCGCGCGATGCCGAACACCCCTACGCGGTGCCAGGTTCCGCGACCCGCCTGGCGAACCTCGCTCCAACGCTGGTGCTGACGGGCCAGGACGATCCGATGCGCGACGAAGCGTTGAAATACGCCAAACGCCTGACCGACGCCGGAATCGACGCGCGAAGTTGCGTCGTGGATTCCGCGCGCAACTGGCCCGATGCGCTCGCCGAACCGCCGACCCAGTGTCAGTGCTCGGCAGCCGTGACGACGCAGTTCCGGAATTTCTTCGAGGCCGAACAAGCCCAACGCGCGCCGTCGCCCGAGGCACCTCAGCCGCCGCACTAGGCACCGGCCGGTCCGAGCCGGTTTCCATATTTACCTGAACCACGGCACCGGTGATCCCGGCGGTCGTACCCCGTGTCGTCTGGCGTTATCGCGCCGGACTGGCTTTCTGCACCCAAAAAAATCAGCAATCGAGGATGGACATCATGAACAAGCAACTCGCCACCCGCATTTCCCAGCTCGGCCGCCGCAGCGTCTGGCCCACCGTGACTGCGCTCACCGCCATCGCCGCCGTGGTGTCCGCCATCTTCGGCACGCAGATCAGCAATGCCGAATCGCCGGCAGCCGCGGCCGCGCCGCCGGCCACGCCGGTTTCGGTGGCCACGGTCGCAGCCTCCGACATCACGGCCTGGGACGAGTTCTCGGGCCGGCTCGAAGCGGTCGAGCGCGTCGACGTGCGCTCGCGTGTCGCCGGTGCGGTGCAGGCCGTGCATTTCCGCGAAGGTGCGCTCGTGAAGAAGGGCGAGTTGCTGCTCACCATCGACCCGGCGCCGTACGCCGCCGAAGTGGACCGTGCCGAGGCGCAGGTCGCATCGGCGCAGGCTCGCCTGTCGTTCAGCCGCAGCGAACAGGAACGTGCCCGCCGCCTGTGGGACGAGCAGGCAATTGCCCAGCGCGAATTGGATGAACGCGTGAACGCGGGCCGCGAGGCCGAAGCCAACCTGCGCGCGGCGCAAGCGTCGCTGCAGAGCGCGCGGCTCAACCTGGGCTATACGCAGGTGCGTGCACCGGTGGCTGGCCGCGTCGGCCGCATCGAGGTGACGGTGGGCAACCTGGTCGCCGCCGGCCCTGGCGCACCCGTGCTTACCACGCTGGTCTCGGTCAGCCCGATCTACGCCAGCTTCGATGCGGACGAGCAGATCGTCGGCAAGGCGCTCAAGGACCTGCCTGGCGGCGTCGCAGCGCGCAGCGCCCTGGCGCAGATTCCCGTTCAGATGGGCACTGCAGCGAGCGTGGGCACGCCGTTCGAAGGCCGGCTGCAACTCATCGACAACCAGGTCGATGTGCGCAGCGGCACGGTGCGCGTGCGTGCTTCCTTCGACAACGCCGACGGTGCGCTGATTCCCGGCCAGTTCGCGCGCATCCGCATGGGCCAGGCACGCACCAGCCGCGTGATGCTGGTGAGCGAGCGCGCCATCGGCACCGACCAGAGCAAGAAGTTCGTGATGGTGGTCAACGCCGCCAACAAGACCGAATACCGTGAAGTCACGCTGGGCGCGCCGGCCAACGGACTGCGCGTGATCGCGAGCGGGCTGAAGGCCGGTGAACGCGTGGTCGTCAACGGGCTGCAGCACGTGCGCCCCGGCGCACTGGTGGCGCCCGAATCGGTGCCCATGGACGCCTCGGCGCAGGCTCCCGCCGTGCGCAAGATGGCCTCCAATTCCTGAGCCGTACGGCGACCCTGAAAGAAGCTCATGAACCTTTCCAAGTTCTTCATCGACCGGCCGATCTTTGCCGGCGTGCTGTCGGTGCTGATGCTCGTTGCCGGGCTGATCGCCTTGCGCGGCCTACCGATCTCCGAATATCCCGAAGTGGCGCCGCCGTCTGTGGTGGTGCGCGCGCAATACCCCGGCGCCAACCCGAAGGTCATCGCCGAAACCGTGGCCACGCCGCTGGAAGAGCAGATCAACGGCGTCGAAGGCATGCTCTACATGGGCAGCCAGGCCACGACCGACGGCGTGATGACACTGACCGTGACCTTCAAGCTGGGCACCGACCCGGACAAGGCGCAACAGCTGGTGCAGAACCGCGTCGCGCAGGCCGAGCCGCGGCTGCCCGAAGAAGTGCGCCGCCTGGGCATCACGACCATCAAGAGTGCGCCCGACCTGACGATGGTCGTGCACATGGTGTCGCCCAACGACCGCTACGACGTCAACTACCTGCGCAACTACGCGGTGCTGAACGTCAAGGACCGACTGGCCCGCATTCCGGGTGTCGGTCAGGTGCAGATCTTCGGCGGTGGTGACTACGCGATGCGCGTGTGGCTCGACCCGCAGAAGGTGGCGCAGCGCGGCCTGTCGGCCAGCGACGTGGTCGCGGCCATCCGCGGCCAGAACATCCAGGCGGCCGCCGGTGTGGTAGGTGCGTCGCCAGGCCTTGCGGGCGTGGACATGCAACTGTCGATCAATGCGCAAGGCCGCCTGCAAAGCGAAGAGGAGTTCGGCGACATCATTGTCAAGAGCGGCGTCGACGGCGCCGTGACACGGCTGCGCGACATCGGCCGGCTGGAGATGGGTGCTGCCGACTACTCGCTGCGCTCGCTGCTCAACAACGATGCGGCCGTCGGCATGGGCGTGTTCCAGGCACCGGGTTCGAACGCGCTGGACATCTCGCGCGACGTGCGCCAGGCCATGGACGACCTGTCGAAGTCGATGCCCGAAGGCGTCGAGTACCGCATCGCCTACGACCCGACGCAGTTCGTGCGCGCCTCCATTGAGTCGGTCATCCACACGCTGCTCGAAGCCATCGCGCTGGTGGTGCTGGTGGTGATTCTGTTCCTGCAGACCTGGCGCGCCTCGATCATTCCGCTGCTGGCCGTGCCGGTGTCGGTGGTCGGCACCTTCGCCGTGCTGCACCTGCTGGGCTTCTCGATCAACGCGCTGAGCCTGTTCGGACTGGTGCTGGCCATCGGCATCGTGGTGGACGACGCCATCGTGGTGGTGGAGAACGTCGAACGCAACATCGAAGCCGGCCTGAGCCCGCGCGAGGCGACCTACAAGGCGATGCGCGAAGTGTCGGGCCCGATCATCGCCATCGCGCTGGTGCTGGTGGCCGTGTTCGTGCCGCTGGCCTTCATCAGCGGGCTGACCGGCCAGTTCTACAAGCAGTTCGCCGTGACCATCGCGATCTCGACCGTGATCTCTGCGATCAACTCGCTGACGCTGTCGCCCGCGCTCGCCGCCTTGCTGCTGCGCGGCCATGACCAGCCCAAAGATGCATTGACGCGCGGCATGGACCGGGCGTTCGGCTGGCTGTTTCGGGGCTTCAACCGCTTCTTCCATCGCAGCAGCGAGGCCTACAGCGGCGGCGTGAAGAACGCGATTTCGCGCAAGGCGCTCATGCTGGTGATCTACCTCGCCCTGGTCGGCGTGACCTTCGGCCTCTTCAAGGCGGTGCCGAGCGGCTTCGTGCCGGCGCAGGACAAGCAGTACCTGATCGGCTTTGCGCAGCTGCCCGACGGCGCCACGCTCGACCGCACCGAAGACGTGATCCACCGCATGGGCGAGATTGTCAAGAAGAACCCGAACGTCGAGGACGCGCTGGCATTCCCGGGCCTGTCGATCAACGGCTTCACCAACAGCTCGAACTCGGGCGTGGTGTTCGTCACCCTCAAGCCCTTCGACCAGCGCAAGCGCGAGGACCAGAGCGGCGGCGCCATCGCGGGCCAGCTCAACCAGCAGTTCGCAGGCATCCAGGACGCGTTCATCGTGATGTTCCCGCCGCCGCCGGTGGCGGGCCTGGGCACCACGGGCGGCTTCAAGATGCAGATCGAAGACCGGGCGTCGCTCGGCTATGACGAGATGGACAAGGCCGTCAAGGCGTTCATGGCCAAGGCCTCGCAAGCGCCCGAACTGGCCGGCATGTTCACCAGCTGGCAGGTCAACGTGCCGCAGCTCTATGCCGACATCGACCGCACCAAGGCGCGCCAGCTGGGCGTGCCGGTGACGGACATCTTCGACACGATGCAGATCTACCTGGGCAGCCTGTACGCGAACGACTTCAACAAGTTCGGCCGCACGTACTCGGTGCGGGTCCAGGCCGATGCGCCTTACCGCGCGCGTGCCGAAGACGTCGGGCTGCTCAAGGTGCGCTCGACCACCGGAGAGATGGTGCCGCTCTCGGCGCTCATGAAGGTCAATTCGAGCTTCGGCCCCGAGCGCGCGATGCGCTACAACGGCTACCTCGCAGCCGACATCAACGGCGGCCCGGCCCCCGGCTATTCGTCGGGCCAGGCGCAGGACACCGTGGCGCGCATTGCAGCGGAGACATTGCCCAAGGGCATCAGCTTCGAATGGACCGAGCTCACCTACCAGGAAATCCTGGCCGGCAACTCCGCCTTCCTGGTGTTCCCGCTGGCCATCCTGCTGGTGTTCCTGGTGCTCGCCGCGCAGTACGAAAGCCTGACGCTGCCGATCGCGATCATCCTGATCGTGCCCATGGGCCTGCTGGCCGCGATGACCGGTGTGTGGATATCGGGGGGTGACAACAACGTCTTCACGCAGATCGGGCTGATCGTGCTGGTTGGGTTGAGTGCGAAGAACGCCATCCTGATCGTCGAATTCGCCCGCGAGCTGGAATTCGAAGGACGCTCGCCGGTCCAGGCCGCCATCGAGGCCAGCCGCCTGCGGCTGCGCCCGATCCTGATGACCTCGCTGGCTTTCATCATGGGCGTGCTGCCCCTGGTGCTGTCCACTGGCGCGGGTTCGGAAATGCGCAAGGCCATGGGCGTGGCGGTGTTCTCCGGAATGATCGGCGTGACCGCGTTCGGCCTGTTCCTGACGCCGGTGTTCTACGTGCTGCTGCGCAAGCTGGCGGGCAATCGGCCGCTCAAGCTCCACGGCACGGTTCCCCATGCGGGCGAAACAGTCGGTGTTGGAGGCGGTGGCGGTAACGGCCACGGCGGCGCCGCGGCACTGCATCCCCAGCCGGCGGCACCGCGCCATCCGCAAGCCTGATGCGCCGCCATTGAACGGAGTCCATATCCCCATGAAAAATACCAACGCTTTCCGGGCCGCCTGGCTGCCCCTCGTCGCCGCCCTGGTGCTGGCTGGCTGCGCATCGAGCGCGGTCGTGCCGCCTTCGGCAGCCGTCCCCGCGCAATTCAAGGAGCACGCCGGCGCGGCCACGCCGGCAGGCACTGCGGCCGCGGTGCAGGCCGACGGCCCATGGTGGAGCGTCTTCGCCGATCCGGTGCTCGACGCCCTTGTCGAGCGTGCCACCACCGACAACACCAGCGTGCAGCAGGCTGCCGCGCGATTGGCCGAGGCCAGGGCGCTGGCGCGCACCGTCGATGCCGACCGCTCGGTGCAGGTCGGCGTGGGCGCCGGTGCCAACCGCCAGGCCGGCATCGACCGGACCTCCGATGGTCGACCGGGCACGCTGCTGACGGCGGGCGCCAACGTGTCCTATGAACTCGATCTGTTCGGTCGCCTGTCGGGCGCCAGCGATGCAGCGCTGCTCGACGCGCAATCGCGCGAAGCCTTGCTGCGCAGCGCGCGCCTGCTGGTGCAGGCGGAAGTCGCGCAGACCTACCTGTCGCTGCGCGCGCTGGACGAT